>Ga0226835_1000159_pt1 | contig 119042 bp, 99 predicted proteins | sample LAC_MetaG_1_FD_163627 | JGI IMG/M metagenome (GOLD analysis project Ga0226835, IMG submission 163627) | Anaerobic ammonium oxidizing microbial communities from anammox membrane bioreactor (MBR) in UC Berkley, California, United States -... | ecosystem: Engineered > Bioreactor > Anaerobic >... | reverse complement strand
CGCTGCGTGGCCTACAGTCCGGACGGGGCGCTGCTGGCGGTGGGCGGCCAGGACGGATCGCTGCGCGTCGAAGACGCTGCTTCGGGGGCGGCACTGGTGGCGTTCGATGGGCACACCGAGCCGCTGCTCGACCTGACTTTCAGCGGCGATGGCGCGTGGCTGGCCTCGGCGGGGGCCGACAACATCGCCCGCGTGTGGGATGTGACCACAGGCGAGCAGGTGCGCGCGCTGACGGAATTCGCCGGGCGCGTGACCGGCGTAGCGTTCAACCCGGACGGATCGCTGCTGGCCGCCGTCGCCGAGGATGGCGTGGTGCGCGTGTACGACGCTTTCCGTTGGGAGCGCCTCCACCGCTTTCCCGCTGACGCGGGCGTGGTGCACGCGGTCGCCTTCAGCCCGGATGGTTCAGTGTTGGCGGCGGCCTGTCACGACCGGACGGTGCGCCTGTGGGGCCTGGAAGAGGGCACGCCGATCGGCGCGCTGCGCGGGCACCGCGCGTCGGCGCTGGACGTGGCCTTCCACGCGGACGGGCGCATCGTGGCTTCGGCGGGCGCGGATGGCGATGTGCGCCTGTGGGATGCGCTGACCGACCGCGAGTTGGCCGTGCTGGAAGGCGGTGGCACGGCGGCCATGACCGTCGGTTTCAGCGCCGACGGGCGGCGGGTGGCGGCGGGCGGGGCCGATGGCGTCGTGCGCGTGTGGGACGTGCCGGAGGTCAGCGCCGCGCCCTGAGACAAGCGCCCGGCGTGGCTGTAAGTGTCTGCCCGCCTATTTATGAAATTCTCATGAATTCCCTGCCATGAGACTGTGACTCACCCCCAGCGGCGCAAGCATTGCCAGGCAGGGCCGTGCTCAGGGCTTCCGAGACCTGCGCGGATTTCGGAAGCCTGCTCGCGTTCCTGCCGCGCCCTCTGCGGTTCAGAGCCTTATTCCGTCGGCCCTTGCCCCCTCTGTGTTGGGGCGCATTCCGCTTTTGAGGCCTTGTGCTCGCAGAGGCGTATTGCAATACGCCCACATGCACCAACTTACGGCTTCTGGGCGCGCGGTACGGGCGGAACGCCTCTCCCCTGGCCCCCTCCCTGGCCAGGCCGGGGAGGGGGCAAGCTGAGCGCAGTGAGGCAGGGGGTGAGGTCAATGCCCTGCGCCCAGCGAGCCGCTGCCAACCTCTGCACGCATCCTCACCTTTCGCCTTTGGCGCCTTTGGGCGTATGTCATTTCTGGGGCAGAAGATCACCGCTGAGGCGCAGAGAGCACAGAAAGAGGACAGTGGGGCGAGGGTGTTAGTTCTTCTCTGCGCCTTCTGCGTCTCGGCGGTTCAGGCATTTCGTCCCCATCGTGAAATGCACCCCTCGCCTTTGGTTAATTGGACTTTTGTGTCATGTTGGAATATAGTGGGATTGTCTGTGGGAAAGTCCGACGACCGGGGTGGGTGAGAGGTCAAGCGGGGAGCAACCGGACTTCTTCACCGCAGTGCGACAGCCAGGGGCCTGATAGACTTCGATGCGCTTTCCAGTTCACTCCCGACCGAGGCGTGCGCGGCGTCGTGAAACTGCTGACCGGGGCCACGTGCGTCCGGTGGGCAGCGCGGCGATAAGCGGGCCGGCAACGCGCGGCTTGCAGCGGATGCAGCCCCGCTCGCAGGCTTTGCCAGCGGGCAGCAGCCAGCCGAGCCTGCGCCAGCGTCGCGCTGAGCGGCGCGTGCGCCGTTCGGGCGAAGGGGTGGCTCGTCGTCGCCGGGTGAGCATCTGGCAGGTGCTCAACTGGCGAGTCGTCTCGGCGCTGCTGGTCCTCGGCTTTGGGTTTGTGCTCTACCTGTTCCTGAGCCTGGAAGCGTTCTACGTCAGCTCGGTGGCTATCGGCGGCGAGAAATTCGTCACACGCGAGGAAATCTTCCGCTACAGCGATGTCGCCCGGCAGCACGTCTTCTGGATCGATCCGGCAGAAGTGACCGAGCGGCTGGAGCAGGTGCCCAACATCGCTGATGCGACCGTCCTGGTCGGCTGGCCGCCCAACGCGGTGCAGATCATTGTCGTAGAGCGCGAGCCGGCGCTGATCTGGGAGCAGCAGATTCGCGTGTGGGTGGACGTGAACGGGATCGTGATGATGCAGCGCGAGGATATTGAGGGATTGCTGCGCATTGTGGTGCCGGACGCGGCGGAGCCGATCAGCGTCGGCCAGCAGATTCCCCAGACGGTGGTCGAAGGGGCGCTGGCGCTGCGTTACCGCTACCCGAACATTGACGTGCTGCTTTACGATTCGATGAAGGGACTGGGTTATCACGACGGACGCGGCTGGACGGTGTGGTTCGGCACGGGTGAGGATATGGACACCAAGCTGCGCGTCTATAATGCGCTGGTCGCCGAGATCGTCAGCCAGGTGCAGCCGGGCGAGATCATCATGTCGGACCCGGATCGGCCCTATTATACGGTATTATGGCGCAACAGTTGAGCAGGTGCGCCAGGTGAGCGGCCCCTGCGCGCGGGCGGCCAGCCCCGCACGACGCGCGGGATATTCTACAAGAAACCATCAGTCATCATGGGCGAACTGGTTGTAGGGATTGATGTTGGCACGACGAAGGTTTGTACCATCGTCGGCGAAGTGCGCGACAGCGACGTGTACGTGCTGGGGTTGGGCATCGAGCCGTCGCAGGGGATGCGCAAGGGCATGGTCACCGACCTGAACGCCCTCAGAGCGTCCATCGTGGCTTCGGCACACAAGGCGGAGAAGACGAGCGGTTACGAGATTGGCCGCGCGTTTGTCTCGCTGGCCGGCGGGCACATCGAGTCGATCAACAGCCGGGGGGCGGTCGGCATTCCCAACCAGCGCGGCGTGCAGCTCGACGACCTGGAGCGGGCGATGGATGCCGCGCGGGCCGTGAACTTGCCGCATGGCCGCGAGGTGCTGCACGTCATCCCGCGCAACTACAGCCTCGACGGGCAGGCGGGGCTGCGCAGCCCGCTGGGAATGCTCGGTTTCCGCCTGGAGGTGGAGGCGCACATCATCACCGCGTCGGTGCAAGGCGTCAAGAATCTGGAGAAATGCGTCGAAGACGCGGGCGTGCTGGTGGATCGCTTCATCCTCAACCCACTGGCCGCCGGCGATATCGTGCTGACGCCGGAAGAGCGCGAAGCGGGCGTGATGATCGTGGACATCGGCGGCGGCACAACCGACCTGGCCATTTTCGTAGACGGCAGTGTGTGGCATACTGCGGTGCTCGGCGTGGGCGGGCAGCACATCACTAACGACATCGCCTATGGGCTGCGCCTGCCCACAGAACTGGCGGAATCGGTCAAGCTGACGCACGGCCATGCCGACCCGAAAGCCGTCAGCTCGCTGGAGGCGTTTCCCATCCAGCCGTTCGGCGAAGAGCTGCCCACCAAAGTCCAGCGAGCGGACCTGGTGCACATCGTACACATGCGCGTGGCCGAGATGTTCGAGATGATCCTCAAAGAGGCCAAGCGCAGCGGCTACGACGGGCTGTTGAAGGCGGGCATTGTCCTCACTGGAGGCAGCAGCCTGCTGCCGGGCATCAAGGCGGTGGCCGCCGATGTGCTGCGGATGCCGGTGCGCCTGGGCCAGCCGGAGCGCGTCACGGGGATGTCGGAGGCGCTGAAGAACCCGGCCTACAGCACCAGCGTGGGCCTGCTCAAGCTGGGGTTGATCATGGACGAGGAAGATGCGCGGCGCGAAGGGCTGCGCAAGCATTCGAACTCGCGCGGGTCTGGCTGGATGCGCGGGTTCCTGCGGGGTGTGGCCGAGCGCTTGCTGCCGCGCGAAGAGACGGGCGAATAGCGGGCGGGGGGAAAGCGCTGGCCCCCCTGGCGATCTTTACAATTTTCGCGAAAATAAAAATGCCTTACAATACAACGTATCCATGTTCGTTATGGGTGGGACCGAACTGGCCGGCAGGGGGCACCGGGCGCGTGCGGCAGGGCCGGACGGTCAAGAAACATCGCAGGCATGACTGTCCAGGAGGGTATTGGTATGGTGGATTCGCTAGGGATGGACGCGATGGGGCTGGTGGATAATTTCGCCAGCATCAAAGTGGTCGGCATCGGCGGCGGCGGGGGCAACGCTGTCAACCGCATGATCGAAGAAGGGCTGGGCGGCGTCGAGTTCATTGCCATCAACACCGACGCGCAGGCCCTCATACTCAGCAAAGCCAAGACGCGCGTGCGCATTGGCGACAAGCTGACGCGCGGCCTGGGCTGCGGTGGCAGCCCGGAAGTGGGGCGCAAGGCCGCCGAAGAGAGCGCCGACGAGCTGTATGAAGTGATGCGCGGCGCGGATATGGTCTTCATCACCTGCGGGATGGGGGGCGGAACCGGCACCGGCGGCGCGCCCATCATCGCTCAGGTCGCCAAAGAGCTGGGCGCGCTGACCATCGGCGTGGTGACGCGCCCCTTCACCTTCGAAGGCGCACGCCGCATTCAGGCCGCCGAAGCGGGCATTGAGGCGCTGAAGGGCCAGGTGGACACGCTGATCGTCATCCCCAACGACCGCCTGCTGCAGATCGTGGACAAGAAGGCGACGCTGCAAGACGCTTTCGGTATGGCCGACGATGTGCTGCGCCAGGGTATTCAGGGCATCTCCGAGCTGATCACCGTGCCCGGCTTGATCAACCTGGACTTTGCCGACGTGCGCACGATCATGTCGGAAGGCGGCGCGGCGCTGATGGCCGTGGGGCGCGCCAGCGGCGACGACCGGGCGCGCAAGGCGGCGGAAGAGGCGATCAGCAGCCAACTGCTCGACGTGACCATTGACGGCGCGCGCGGCATTCTGTTCAACGTCACTGGCGGCCCAGGGATGAGCCTGTTCGATGTCAATGAGGCGGCGGCGATCATCAAGGAGACCGCGCACCCGGATGTCAACCTGATCTTCGGCGCAGTCATTGACGAGAACATGGGCGACGAGATTCGGATCACGGTGATTGCAACCGGCTTCGAGCAGACGCGCGTCGCGGCCCGTCGCCCGGTGCAGCAGCAGCGCACCACACGGCCCGAACCGACGCCGCGCGCCGTGCAGCGCCCGCCTGTGCCAGAGATGCCCGTCGAAGAAGAGGAAGCCGATATCGAGCCGGCACCGCCGGCAACGCGCCCCATGACCGACGGCTTCCGTCTCGAGGAGTACAAGTCGAACGAACTCGATATCCCGGCCTTCCTGCGCCGTCGTTCTTAGGCGCGCTGGTCTTGCTGCGCCATGCCCCGCGCGCCGGCACTGGCTGGGCGCAGGGGGCGTGCGCGCCGGGGGCGCACGAGCGCCAGATTAGCCCTGCCTGCTAACCCTCGTGGATTGGTCGCCTTCCGTCAGGGATGTCCATCACCTGACGGAAGGCGTCTTTTTGAGACGCTTGCCTGTCGGTGGAGAAAGGATTGAAGTTTCTTAACGGAAGGGTAGATTAGTACCCCAGTACTATAGGCGCTCCCCCCTGGTCTGTGTTACAGTGAAAGCCCATCAATAGCCATATGCAGGGGTATTATCCCACAACAACCCCCATATACGGCGGTTTATCCCACAATCACTGTGGGATAACAGGGGCGGGCAGGCACATACGCACACTTAAGGGTAACTTGATAACAGGCGGCTGTGGGCGGCTGTCTCTGGCGCAGAGGGTCCTGCTGGCGCGCAGAGTGCGGGCCGCCGGCGAGCTTTTGGATGAGCCTGCGCAGGCTGCCCTGCGGCCAGGGTGTTTTTGGGGGGAAGCAGGCGCGTCTTGCGCAGAAAGGGCCAGCGATGAAGTGCCCATATTGCGAGGCGGATAACAAGTCGCGCGTCATAGATACCACGCGCGACGCGCAGGGGGGCATCCGCCGCCGCCGCGAATGTAAAAAATGCGGGCGGCGCTTCAGCACCTACGAGCGGGTGCTGCGCTCGACTCCCCTGCTGATCAAGAGCAGCGGCGACCGTGAAGCATTCGACCGCGAGAAGCTGATTCGCGGCATCCAGATTTCGTGCGCCAAGCGGCCCATCCAGGCCGCCGAGATCAAGGCGCTGGTAGATCGCATCGAGACGCATTTACAGCAGTTGGGGCGGGACGAAGTCTCCAGCCGGGTGGTGGGCGACATGGTCATCGAGGGTCTCAAGATGCTCGATCCCATCGCCTACATCCGTTACGCGATCGTTTACCTGGGACTGGACAGCCTGGCCAGCGTGCGCGACATCATTGACGGGCTGCTGGGCGAACAGGGCACTGCGGGGGCGGGCAAAGGGGCAACCGCCCCGGCAAGCGGCGTGCAGTCACCAGGGAGCGCAGCGGAAGGCATTGGCGCGCACTCATAACCGGCGGCGTCCTGAGGGCAGGAAGCAGCAGAGAACCCGATAGCCTGGGACCAGCCTTGCTGCGCAGCAAGGCTGTAGGTATCGCTTTGTCTATGGCCAGAGAGCAGCATGGGGCTGCGGCACCCGCTATGGCTGGGTAAGGAGTGACCGATGGTGGGCCGAACCGATCAGAAGAAAGCGGTTGATGCGCGCTCGAACGGGTTTCAGAAAACCCCGCTGCCGCCGGACCTGGCGCGCCCGATCGCGCTGACCGATAACGCGCGCACGGTGCTGCGCAAGCGTTATCTGCGCCGGGGCGACGATGGGCAGCCCGTTGAGACGGAGCAGGAGATGTTCTGGCGCGTGGCGTACCACATCGCCAAAGCCGAAGAAGAGCACGGCGGGGACGTGGAAGGGACCGCGCGCCGCTTCTACGACCTGCTGACGACGCTGCGCTTTTTCCCCAACAGCCCCACGTTCACCGGCGCGGGGACGCCGCTGGGCCAGCTTGCGGCGTGCTTCGTGCTGCCCATTGACGATGACATGGGGCGCACCGGATCGGGCATCTTCGAGACGCTGCGCCACGCCGCGCTGATCCAGCAGACGGGCGGCGGCAACGGCTTTTCGTTCAGCCGGCTGCGGCCCAAAGGGGCGCTGGTGCGCTCGTCAAGCGGCGAAGCGACCGGGCCGGTCGGCTTTCTGCGCGTCTACGACCAGGCATTTGGGGAGATCGCTCAGGGCGGTTCGCGCAGGGGAGCCAATATGGCCGTGCTGCGCGTGGATCACCCCGACATCCGCGAGTTCATCACCTGCAAGACCGACGAGAACGCCATCACCAATTTCAACATCTCGGTGGGCATCACCGATGCCTTCATGCGCGCGGTGGAGACAGACAGCGATTTCGACCTGGTGAATCCGCACGATGGCCAGGTCTGGCATACGGTGCGCGCCCGCGACCTGTTCGACCAGATCGTGCGCCAGGCGCACCATAACGGCGAGCCGGGCGTGCTCTTTCTGGACACAGCCAACCACGAGAATCCCGTCCCGCACCTGTACGAGTTGGAGTCAACCAACCCCTGCGGAGAGCAATTTTTAGGTCCCTTTGAGAATTGTTGCTTAGGCAGCATCAACCTGGCCCAGCATCTCATCGCAGACCGGCGCATGGACTGGGACAGGCTGGCCGAGACGGTGGCGCTGTCCACGCGCTTCCTCGATGACGTGGTCAGCGTCAATGCCTACGTGCCCGCCGTGCCCCAACTGCAAGAGGCAGCGCACCGCGTGCGGCGCATCGGGCTGGGCATTATGGGCCTGGCCGACCTGATGTACGCGCTCGGCGTGCGCTACGGCTCGGAGGAGGGGCAGGAGTTCGCCAGCCAGGTGATGGAGTTCGTGCGCTATCACGCCATGCGAACCAGCATCACCCTGGCCGAAGAGCGCGGGCCGTTCCCGGCCATTCACGGCAGCATCTACGATCCGGAGTCTCTCGCCTGGCAGCCGCCACAGCCGCTCGTCCCCTACGCGCGCGATTGGGGCCGCCCGCCGCTCGACTGGGCGCAGATCGTGGCGGACATCAAGCAGCACGGCATCCGCAACGGCGCGCAGCTCACCGTCGCGCCGACGGGCACGATCTCGACGGTGGCGGGCATCGAGGGCTATGGCTGCGAGCCAGTCTTCGCCCTGGCCTACACGCGCTACGTCAACGATCACGGCAGGCAGATCACCCTGCAATACACCAGCCCGCAGTTCGAGCGCGCGCTGTGCGAGGCCGGACTGGACGACGCGCAGATCGCCGCCGTGATCGAGCAGGTCAACCTGAGCGGGACGTGCCAGGATGTGCTCGGCGTGCCGGAGGAGGTGCGGCGTGTGTTCGCCGTCAGCGGCGACGTGACCGCCGAAGAGCACGTGCGGATGCAGGCGGCGCTGCAAGCCTTCACCGATAATGCCATCAGCAAGTGCGTGACTGGTGATACGCTGGTCTTGACGGCCCAGGGCCTGGCGCCCATTGCGGCGCTTTCGCCGCTGCGCTTGCCCGATCAGTTCGCCCCCTTGAACCTCGACGTGGTGACTCCGTCCGGCGTTGAGCGCGCCGACAGTTTCTACTATGGGGGCGTGCGCGAGACCCGCCGTGTTACGTTGTCGTATGGGTACCAGATCGAGGGGACGCCGAATCACCCTGTGCATGTTCTGGACGCGAACGGTGGCATTCGCTTCGCAGCCCTGGACGACCTCGAAGTGGGCGACACAGTGGTGTTGTATGCCGGGCAACAGGTCTTCGGCCCGCCGGAGCAAGCGCTGCCATCCTATACCTTCGAGCGGCGCACAAACAACAAGATGATTCGTTTCCCAGAGCGCATGTCTGCTGACCTGGCCTATGTGTTGGGGTGCATCACATCGGAGGGGAGCATTGGCCGCAACGGAGTGGCGATCTGCAATGGCGACCGCGATCTCCTGGAGCATCTGGCAGGGCTATTCGAGCGTCTGTTCGGCCTGAATAGCTACATCTGTCCAGACAAGCGCCGTGAGAGCGTGTTCTCACTTCAGGTGAACTCGCGCCCGCTGCGTGACTGGCTGCTCAACGTGTTGCATCTACAGGCCGGGGCGCGCAACAAGATCATCCCGCCCTGTATTCTGCGAGCCAGCCGCCACGAGATCGTCGCTTTTCTGCGCGGGCTGTTCCTGGACGCCTACATGATCCAGAGCGGTCGCATGTTTGGGATTGGTCTGGCTAGCCCGACGCTACTCCGCCAACTCCAGGTTTTGCTGCTCAATTTCGGTGTATTCTCACGCTTTCAGCGCACAACCGGACATACCTGGGTGTTGACCGTAGCGGGCGAGGCCCTGGAACTCCTGGCTGCCTTCGTCGAATTCGACGAGATATGGAAGGCGCGGCGCATCCAACTGCGTCACGAGGGACGCCAAAAGCATGCTTATAACTATGGCACGCTTCTGCCGCGCTCGGTGACTGTTGCCCTGCGAGAGATGCAGGTGGCCTCGGCGAAGTCCTTGCGCAGTCTCTACGAGGGGCAAACGCCGGAATATCAGCGGGCGCGGGTAAATCTGCTGGCCGAACATCGCCTGGATCGCCAGGCGGCCAAAGCAATCTGGCACCATCTGGATGACGTAGCGCACCCTTACGCGGAGACGTTCTTTGCCCACGATCACGAGGGCCATCTGTACGTCCAGGTGGAAGCCATTGAAGCGGGCTTTGCCGAAGTGTTTGACATCAGCGTTCCTGGTTCGCATACCTTTATTGCCAACGGGCTAGGCAACCATAACACAATCAACTTCCCCGCCGACGCGAGCGAAGACGACGTGCGCACGGCCTATCTGCTCGGCTGGAAGCTCGGCTGCAAGGGCATGACCGTCTACGTGACCGGCAGCCGCGAAAAGGTGGTGCTGGAGACTGCCGAGACGCGCCAGAAAAAGGAAGGCGGCGAGCAGCCGGCTGTGCAGCCGCTTCTGTTCAACGAGGACAAGAAGCCGCGCCCGCGTCACCTGGAAGGCAAGACCTATCGCGTTGAGACTCCGCTCGGCACGACCTACGTCACCGTCAACGAGAACGGCGAGGGCAAAGGCGAGCCGTTCGAGATCTTCCTGCACACGGCCAAAGCCGGGTCCGATACCGCAGCGGTCGCCGAAGCGCTGGGCCGCCTGATCTCTTACATCCTGCGCCTGGCCTCGCCGGTGACGCAGCGCAATCGTCTGCGCGAGATCGTGAACCAGATGAGCGGCATCGGCGGGCTGCGCTCCATCGGCTTCGGCCCGCACCGTGTCAGCAGCCTGCCCGACGGCATCGCCCAGGTGTTGCAGGAGTACCTGGACGAGAGCGAAGAGGCAGTGCGCCCGGCGGATGACGGCGAAGCGCCAGTGCCGCCCGGCCAGCTTGCGCTGCAACTGCGCACGCACCCGCTGGGCGATCTGTGTCCGGAGTGCGGGGCGGCCACGCTGGTCAACGAGGAGGGCTGCCGCAAGTGCTATTCGTGCGGCTTCAGCGAGTGCTGACAGTTGCCCCGTTGGTCATGCTCAGAAGCCGGCCCTGCGCCGGCTTCTTGCTGGAATCGGTTGAGAGACCATCCGGCAAGCTGCCTTCCCTCACCCCAAACCCCTCTTTCGCAAGGGGGGAGGGGCCTGGAGTGCGCGCTTTTCCCCCTTCGCCCCTCGCCGGCTGATCGCTGCCCCGGACTTGACATTTGGGCGGCGCTGACTATACCTGTGGGCAGGCCTGGCAGCGCAAGGGAGCAAAGCCTTGATCACTCCGGCGAGCGTGGCGGGCACCATAGCGGTGCTGCTGACTGTGACCACCTTCATCTGGCGGCTGCGCCGCGAGCGCCGCGAGGTGATCAATCGCGGCGTGAACCAGTCGCCCGCCCTGACGTGGGTGCGCCCGCTGGTCTACACGCTCTACCGCGCGGTCGTCTATGTGGCGCTGGCTTATCTGCTGATCAGCGGCTACTACCTGATCAAGTATCGTCACCGCTGCCGGGCCACGCCGGAGAGCCGCGCCGCTTACGAGGCGGCCAATGTGCGCGATCACTTGTTGGAGGCGCTGGCCTGGCCGGTGACCTACCAGGGCGGGCCGGAGTGCCTGGAAGAAGAGTAGGGCATCCGCGAAGGCAGCGCGCAGCAGACGAGGGCGTAGGGGCGTATTGCAATACGCCCCTACGCATTCACGTAGCGGGGAGAAGAACAGACTTCGGAAGTCTTCGAAGACTTCCGAAGTCTGCGTTTGGGTCAATGCACGGCAGGGCAGCACCCCGCCGGTTGTCCCTCTTACGAGTCTCCGCCGGCTTCCTCCGCCGGCTGCATGGCGCCGGACTCTGTCCCACCGGTGATGGTGAACAGCGATCCAGCGCCGCGCCCGTAGACCTCCGGGAAGTAGAACTCGTAGCCCGTCGGCGGGATGACGTTGTACTCGCCCGCCAGGCCGGGGTAGATGACGTAGTTGAACTGGTAGGTGCCGCGCGGCAGGTAGGTGGCGTAGAGCACGACTTTCTCGTCGCGCATCTCGATGTTGGAGAACCACCACCAGCCCCAGCCCTGGCTGAGCGGGCGCTCGCGGCTCAGGCCCGGCTGCGTGCCGACAATGCTGCTCGTCTCCAGGTTCGGGTTGACGGCATCGCTGCCTGCCGGGATTGGATCCTCCACGATGACGTAGTGCAGATCGTTGGGGGCGATGATGGTCAGCGTGACCTGCACCGGCTGCCCGACCTCCGCCGAAGTGATCGGCGCGGCGTCGGCGTCGCTGAGCAGGCTGTACTTGCGGCTGACGATCAGGCCCCGGCTGAGCGGCTCGATCTCCGGCACGGGTAGCCAGGCGGTGAGGTGGGCGGTGTAGTACAGGTTGCCCTCGCCTTCGCTCCGGCTGATAGTCAGGCGGTTGGCCTCCTCGGCCAGCAGATCGGCCACTTCCACGACCAGGGTCTCCGTCTCGCGCACGTTATCCGGCGTGGCTGTGTTGTCGTCCAGGGCCAGCCGCTCGCTGTTGAGCGTGACCCCGAAGGTGTAGTCCGGGTACAGCTCGCCGGTGAGGGTCATCCACTCGGTGAGGGCCATGACCGCCCAGGCCGTCTCCTGCGTCGTCTCCCAGGCGTCGGCATTGCGGGCGACCATCAGCCAGCGCACGACATTGGGCAGCAGGTCGTTCTGCGGGTCAATCTGGGCGACGGCCATCAGACCGAGCGCGGTGGTGCGCGTGTCGGTGTTCCAGTTCCACCAATCGGTGTAGCCTTCCTCCCAGTGCGCGCCCGTCGCGCTGACGACCAGGGCGGAGTTCAGGTCGTTGACCAGCTCCAGCGCCCGCGCGTCGTCGGGGGCCAGCAGGTGGAAGGTGAGGGCCAGGTATGCCTTGGCGTAGAGGCTCATCGTCTCGCGCTCGTCGTAGAGGCGCACGACGCGCTGGAAGTCGCCGTGACCGGTGCGGGCCAGCGCGTAGAGCAGGAACGCCTGGCGGTTGACCACCCAGGGCTGATCCTGCTCCTGGATGGTGCGCAGCGAGCCGGTGACGAACGTCGCTGCGCGGTCAATGACGCTCTGCTCGATGGCGAAGCCGGAACGCTGCGCCTCGACCAGCCCGATCAGCGCGTAGGCGGTGACCAGCGGGTTGGAGTCGTCCTGGACGAACCAGCCCCAGCCGCCGTCGGTGTGCTGCTGGGCGTAGAGCCGTTGCAGCGCGTAGTTGACCTCCGTCTCCAGGTGCCCGGCCAGCTCCGGGTCGTCCAGACCCAGGTCTTGCAGGGCGCGCAGGGTGACGGCGTTGGGCAGGAAGCGGCTGATGATCTGCTCGATGCAGTAGTGCGGGAAGTTGCGCAGCCAGGTCAGCCCGTCGGTGGTGGCGGCGGCCAGCGAGCGCTCCAGGCGCACGGTGAGCTGGCCCTGCGTCACGTCGTAACGGCGCGGCAGCACGACTGCTTCGGTGCGGCTGCCCGCCTCCGGGCCGCGCAGCACGCCGCCCGTGCCGACTGTCTCCGGCGCTTCGTACTTGTAGACCGGCAGCGGATCGCCGCCCAGGATGGTCGGCTTGCTGGCGTCTTTGTACTGGCCGTCGCCGGCGTTGGCGTAGAAGGTCAGGTCCACCTGGGATACATCCAGAATCTCGACCTGCCAGTTGACGCGGACACGGCCCTGGGCCGGGATGCTGGCCTGCTGGACGGGCTGCACGCCCTCGGCGAAGCGGAAGCCGCTGCCTTCCAGGGCGATCTCGGTCAGCAGGGCCTCGTCGGTGTTGTTGTTGACGATGGCGCTCAGCGTGGCCTTGTCGCCGGCGATGAAGAAGCGTGGCGTGCCGGGCCGGACGAGCACCGGCTTGGTGCTGAGCAGGTCGAAGGTTGTCTCGCCGACGAGCATCGGGCCGTCCTCGCCCGTGGTGACGGCGCGGGCGTCCAGCCGCCAGGTCGTCAGGTTGTCGGGCAGGGTGACGGAGACGGTCGCCTGGCCGTTCTCATCGGTGACGGCGAACGGCTCCCACAGCGGCGTGTCCACGAACTCCTGGCGCACCTCGAACAGGCCGCCTTCGCCGTAGCCGCCGCCGCCCCCCTTGATCGTGTCAATGATCACCTGGGTGGCCTGATCCACGCTGATCGTCAGCGGGCTGGCTGTGCGCACGCTGATGCCGCGCTGCGAGTAGAAGAAAGGCAGCAGCGGCTCGCTGTTGGCCGGGGCGATGGTCAGCACGGCCAGGTCGGTCAGGCTGACGCCGATCTCCGCGCCGGGGACGGGCGTGCCTTCCCAGTCGGTGGCGGTGATGATGTACTGCACCGTGTCGCCCGGCCCGGCGAACTCGCCCGCCGCCACGTCCACGCTGGACTCGACGGCCAGGTCCAGCACCAGGCGGCTGGTGTCTACGGGCAGATTGACCAGGCCCATGCGGAAGGCCGCCGTCGGGTTGTTCTGGTCCACGCCCTTGACCAGCATGACGCTGACGAAGACGTTGGGCGCGAAGTCCCCCGTGATCGGCAGGTGGTAGACGGTGCTGTTCGTCTCCAGCTTGAGGACTTCGTGCGTCAGGATGTCGCCGCGCTCAACGGTGATCAGCGCCCAGGCCGTCCCCTGCCAGGGGCTGGGGATGAGGATCTCGGCGGTGTCGCCGACCGCGTACTCGTTCGCGTCGGTGATCAGTTGGATGCGGTTGGAGTTCTCCTGCCGCCAGTTGACGAAGTCCTGGCCGCTGACCCACAGGAAGGCGCTGGAGCGCACCCGGTTGCCCGCCGCGTCGGTGGTGGTGGCGTAAGCCTTGTAGACGCCGCCGGCGGGCGGCACGAAGCTGATCTGGGCCAGGCCGTCGGCGTCCGTGCGGACCGTGCCGCTGGCGCCTTCGACCGGCTGTTCCTCGACTTCCCACGTCCAGACGGTGCGGCCAGTCTCGTCCTCTTCCTGCACGCTGAACCAGCGCCGCTCGACGATTTCGTAGGCGACTTCCTGCCCGGCGACGGGCGCGCTGTCCCAGTCCGTCGCCAGGATGTTGACGGCGGTCTCCTGCCCGACGAAGCCGACGTATTCTTCCGGCTGCACGCCGACATAGACCTGGCCCTGGTGCACGATCACCTGGGCGCGACCGGCCACAAGCTGGTCGCTCTCGTCGGTGACGCGCGCCTCGATGGTGAAGGTCTGGCTGCGGGCGTGCTCGCCCAGGTCGGCGGGCAGCGTGATCAGGTAGCGGCCCAGCTCGTCGGTCTGGCCTTCGCCCTCGACGATCACCTCTCCATAGGGGCCGTAGTACTCCGGCGCGTAGAAGTCGTAGTTCTCGTCGGTGAACGACCACCAGCCCGGCGCGTCGCCCGTGTAGTTGAAGTAGTAATCCTGGGTGAGCACGCTGTAGCTGATGGCGGCGTTGGACACTGCGCCGCCGAAGAAGTAGCGCGCCTCTACCAGCATCTCGATAGTGTCGCCCTGGACGACCTGGTCCTGGGCCGGAGCGATGTCTACCTGGAACTCCGGCGCGCGGTACTCGGCCACGTTGAAGCCCAGGCTGAACGACTCGCGGGCGTTGCTGGAGACTTCGGCGACGATGCGGTAGTAGCCGAGCGGGGCTTCGGGGCCGAGCAGCAATTCGCCGCTGAACGATCCCTGCGCCGTGACGGGCAAGACCTGGTCGTAGATCACCTCGCCCTGGTTGTCATAAATCTTGACCGGCACTTCCTGCAAGGCGGACAGGGTGTAGCTCACGTCGTCATGGCTGCGCAGGATGCCCTTGAAGTGCACGGGCTGGCTGGGCCGGTAGATCGGGCGGTCGGTGTAGAGATAGACGCTGAGGTCTTCCGGCTGGTAGTCGCCCCACGTGTCGAACTGCCAGGGGTCCATGCCGTTGGACCAGCCGCTGACGGAGAAGCCGAACCAGTCGCCTTCGTCCACGCTGGCGTAGACGGTCGTGTACAGGTCGTTCAGGTGGGGGAGGGCCGCCGTCGCCAGGCCGTTTTCGTCGCTGACGACGCGGGCGATCGGGTTGAAGTCCTGGTTGTAGAAGATGACCGGCGCGCCCGCGATCGGGTCGCCGCTGTCCAGATCGGTCACCCAGGCCAGGGCGATGTCCGTGCTGAACTTGAGGGTGATGTTGACCGATTGCACCAGCATCACGTGATAGCGCGGGTCGCCATCCTGCTGATTCGTCTCGGGCGAGCCGGCTTCCAGGAAGTAAGCGCCAGGGGCCAGCGCCGGGGGCTTCTGCGGCTCGGCGGGCGGCTGCGCGCCGGGCTGGTTCGGGTCGGCCTGGTGCGCGCCCAGCGGCTCGTAGTAATAAACGCTCTGGTCGCCCTCGGCGGCCCAGCCGGTGATGCCGTTGTTCAGGCGCACGTTCCACCACAGGTGACCGCCCTCGCAGTACGGCCCGCCGATGACCTGCATCGTCTCGCCGATGGCGACCTGGGTGATGACCTGCGCGCTCAGGTTCGGCGCGGCGCGGACGTTGAGCGGGCGCTGGTCTTTTTCGGTGACGATGACCACGTCGCCGATGTTCACCCGCGGTGCGGGCGCGCCCAGGCACTCGATATTCTCCAGGCCGCTGGGGCCGCTGGCGGAGATGTAGAGCAGCTCGTAGCGGCGCACGTTCTGCTGGCTGGAGACATCAATCGTCCAGCGGCGCAGCAAGTCGGCAGGCGCGGGTGTGAACGTGTCCCACACTTCCCACAGGTTTGGGCCGGTCAGCTTGGCCAGGGCGGGCAGCCCCAGGCGATAGAGGCCCAGGTCCAGCCGGGTGACGTTGCGGTGGGTGACGAAGACGCGCGTAGAAGGGGTGTGGCTGCTGTACATGCCCACCCGGCCCGGCGCCTGGATGGACAGCTCCGGCGGGTAGGGGGCAGTGATATAGGTGACGGTCAGCCCTTCGCTGATGGTGTTGCCGTATTTATCCTGCATACCGGGCAGGATGGTGATGGTGTACTCGGTGCTCGGCTCGGTGTCGAAGGCCAGGGTGTAGCTGCGCTCCCAGTCGTAGTAGTACGAATCGAACTCGCGCCAGGGTTCCGGCTTGATGATCACCTTGTCTTCGAGCGACTTGAGGTCCATCTGCGTATTGAAATAGAGGGTGAAGCCGCCGTAGGGTGAAGCTTCCTGCTCGCCGTCAAAGGGCGAAGTGCGCACGATCTGCGGGAAGGGGACGGTGGAGAAGACGCTTGCCGCGCCCGCGCGCAGGGGGGCGCCGGTCGCGCTGAGCGCTTTGGACGCGGTCAGGGTCACCCGGTAAGCCGAGCCGAGGGCCAGCCGCTCATCGGGCGTGAAGGTCAGCGTGCGCCCATCCTTGCTCCAGGCGAACGCGCCCTCGACCGGCTCGGGGGCGGGCCGCTCGTCCACTGGTTGCAGCGGGAGCGGGCCGAGATATTCCAGGACGAAGCCGCCCGCTTCCAGCGAAGCGGCGTCCATCGCCTGGCTGAAGCGCACCGTCACCGCCGTGTCCAGCGGGATGGTCTCTGCGCTGTCGCGCGGCGAGATGCTCAGCACGTCCGGGGACAGGGTGGTGAACTGCCAGGTGAAGTCTTCGGCCAGCACGCCGCCCGTGACATCGGTCAGGCCGGCGGCGATGGTCGCCGTGTAGGTGGTGCCGCCGTTCAGCTCTGTCTCCGGCGTGAAGAGGTAGATGGACGTGTTGAGCCATTCACCCTTGCCCTGGACGGGCGGATCGAGGGTCAGTGGACTCGGCAGCGAAGCCATCTGCTCGACGGAGAGCAGGGGCACGACGGGGCGGTTGAAGATGACGGTGATCACGCTGTCGGTGTCCACCGCATCCGATCCGTCGGCGGGCAGCACTTCGGCGACTTCCAGGTAGCCGATGGTGCGCAGCGTCAGGGCGAACGGCTCTTCCAGGGCGACGCCCGCCGCCGAAACTGCGCCTGTGCCGAGGGTAAAGGTGTATTCGGTGGCGCGGGCGAGCGGCGCGCCGGGCGTGAAGGTGAGCGCGCTGGAATCCGCTGACCAGGTCAGCGTGCCCTCGACCTCCGGATCAACGTTGAGCGCGCCCTCGACTGCCGCTTCGTCCATCGGCTGGTCGAAGTAGAAGACGACAGGCCCTTCCAGCGGCAGCTCCTCGCCGGGCAGCGGCATGGTATCCACGATCTGGGGCGGCAGCGCGTCGCCTTGCGCGCCGGACGCGGCTGGCAGGTGGTGTCCGACCCCGCCCAGCGTCAGCGCGAGCAGCAGCAGCGCACCCAGGCCGCTCAATAACGATACTCTTTGCATTCGCATAGATTTTTCTCCCCATCACTCTTGGCTGCTAACGGACCCGGTCTCGTGGTTCAGCTTGCCGCAGGGTTTGCAGGCTGACTGCGCTGGGGCGTGATGGCATACAAAGGTAGGGCGCAGCCCATCCCGGCAATCCTTATCGGGACTCTTATTATAAGACATTCGGGGGTGCCGGGGAACACGCCTGGGTGACGGCTGGCCTACGGCAAGGGGGCGGTCTTCAGCCGCGCAGCACGTCGGCGACCTGGGCGGTGAGCTGGGCCATGGTGACCGGCTTGACCAGGAAGGCGCGGACACCCAGCGCGGTGACGGCGGCGCGCCAGCGCTCGTTGGCCGAGACGACGATAATCGGCACGTAGCGCAGGCGCACGTCTTCGTGGGCGAACTCGATGAGACGCTGGCCGGGCATGTCGGGCATTTGCAGGTCGAGGATGATCGCGTCGAAGTCGCCATTGGTCAGGTGCAGCATGGCCTCGACGGTGTTGGGGACGGCGACGACCTGGTGCCCTGCGCGGGTGAATGTCGTCTCGTAGAGAAAGCGCAGGTCATCGTCATCTTCAGCGATCAGGAGTCTCGACATAACGACTCTGCCTCCTGCTGAGGCCCGCGCGTCAGCGGGGCCTGTGTCGCTCAACGGCCAAGTTGGGCGCGGACTTCACCCCAGCCCCAGGCCCCAATCTCGCGCAGCACGGCGTAAACCCGCTCGGACGGGGCGAGCGGCCCGCTGGTGCCCTGGGCTGGGCTGGGATACACGCGCACGCCCTGCCGCTCGAACAGCCAGCGCGCGCGCCACAGGTGAAAGTCATCGCTGACCAGCACGGCGTCGCGCCAGCCGTGCGCGGCCATGATCGCTGCTGTGGCGCGGGCGTTTTCGGCGGTGCTGCGGCTGCCCCGCTCCAGAGTGATGGCCTCTGCCGGGACGTGCGCGGCGCGCATCACCTGGGCGCAGCGCTCCGCTTCGATCAGCGTGCCGCCCGCGCTGACGCCGCCGGTGCACAGCACGTGCGCCGCGTACCCGGCGTGATAGAGGGCCGCCGCATGTTCGGCGCGACGCGCTGTCCCCTCGTCCCCGCCGCCGAGCACGATGATCACGTCGGCGGGGCGGGCGCGATCGGTCGCCCCATAGCGAACGATGGTGATGGCCAGCGCCCCCAGAACGATGACCAGGGCAGCCAGGCCCAGCGCGATGCCGCGCACCGCCCAGCGCCGCAGCCAATGCCAGGCGCGCGGCGGCCTGTTGCTCTGAGGCTGGTCAGCCATGTCTCGCTCCTGGCCGTTGATTATAGCGGCAGCTGGGGCAATCTCGAAAGCGGCGTTCTGGCGGGCGTGATCTACCTCACCCCCTGGCCTCGCTACGCTCGGCTTTTCCCCCTCTCCATTCGAATGGAGAGGGGGAGGCGAGGCGCGTCAGCGCCGCGCGGGGGTGAGGTCAATCAAGGCGCAGCAGAGCTTTACCTCACCCCCAGCCTCGCTACGCTCGGCTTGCCCCCTCTCCATCTGCGTGGAGAGGGGGAGGCGAGGCGCGTCAGCGCCGAGTGGGGGTGAGGTCAATCAAGGCGCAGCAGAGCAGCGCCCCTACGAAACCATGCGGCGAGGTGCGCGGTGTGGCCCCGCCAGATCGAGTACAATGAGAGCAGAGTCACGGCAGCGCACGGCGCGGAGAGGAACGGAGGACATGAACCGGCTGGAACATGGCTCACCTCAGGCACAGACCTATGTCACGGTGCTGCTGCGCGGGTTCCAGGCGCGCGGCCAACTGGCGATCCTTGGCATGTTGCAGACCTTTCTCAACGACGAGCAGAAAGACGCTTTCTCGCTGCACAGCGTCATGCTCTACGGCCTGGAGCCGGGCAACCCGGCGCGCAGTATGCAGCTTAATGGCCTGTTCGTCCACAAGAATGCCTGCCAGATGATCGCCTTCGATACAATGCTCCCCCACGAGCAGACGGGCCTGCTGCCACGTACCGAGCGGCTGGCCGTCTACACGTCGCACTACTGCATCCAGGGCGACTTTCATATGGGGGCGGACGCGCTGCTCGCTGAGTTCATCGCCGGGTCGCGGGCGCAGTTCGTCGGGGCCAGCAACGTGCAGGTCTTCCCGCTGTTTCACCCGCAGGCGGAGATGATCCAGGCCGCGCCGCTGGCCTTCCTGCACCGCAGCGCCGTGCTCATGCACCATCTCGTCTGACGCGGGCGCTCGGCGCGGCGCAACGCGGCGGGGCGCGGGCGCGTATAGCGAGATAAACCTATCGGGCGCATGTGATCGGAGGGCGACCATGGGCTGCCTGCGCGCGGTGCTGTGCGTGCTGTTCCCGCCGCTGAGCGTGCTGGATCGCGGCTGCGGGGTGATCCTGGTGGTGACGGTGCTGACCATTGCCGGGTGGATTCCGGGGGTGATCGCCGCGCTGCTGGTCAACGTGCTGGCGGAGGGGTAGGGCGAGGGAGAGTGGTGGGGGACGCGCGTTGGCGTGGCGCGCCGGTGATGAGACTTCGGAAGTCTTCGAAGACTTCCAAAGTCTAGTTGTGCCCCCGCCTCATCACCCCCAGGACGCGCGGCATGACGCGCTCGTACAGCGCGTACAGCGCGCGCGAGGGCGCGTAGTCCCACGCCCCGATATGCCGCACCACCGTCCCCCCGAAGCCGTCCTTGAAGCGGTAGACGCCCCACATTGGCGCGTCGGGGCGGAACTCGTCCGGCGCGCCCCAGAAGTCATACGTCGCGTAGCCGCGCGCCCGCGCCCAGCGGATCGCCTCCCATTGCAGCAGGTAGGTGGGCATCCGCTCGCGCCCTTCGCTGCTGCTCATGCCGTAGAAGTACCACGCCTTGGGGCCGAAGTGGAACAGCACCAGCCCGGCCAGGGCGCGCCCCTCGTGCTCGGCCAGGAAAGCCTGCGCCAGCCCCGCCGCGATGAAGCGCGACCAGGCCGCCCGGTAGTAGTCCGGCGGGCGGATGAGGAAGCCCTGCCGCTCGCCGGTGACGCGGTAGAGCGCGTAGAGCGTCTCGAAGTCGCCGGGCGACTCGGCTGGGCGCACGCTGACGCCCCCCTTGCTGGCCTGGCGGATTTTGCGGCGCGTGCCCTGGCTCATCCCGGCCAGCAGCGCCTCTTCGCTCTGCGCCAGGTCGAGCGTCAGCGTGTTGCGGAACTGCACCTGCGCCGCGCTGAAACGCCAGCCGCGCGCCCGCAATAGTTCGAGCGTCCGCTGCCCCGCCGGATCGTCGCGCGGGGGGCGGTCGGGGTCGGCGCCGCCGGGGATGCCCGTCCCGGCGATCACGTCCGGGTCAATTTTCAGCCAGATGGCGCGGCGCTGGCGGGCGAGCGTCTCCAGGTGATCGAGGGCGGCCTCAAAGTGGGTGGGATTGTGCCAGTCCAGGGCCGGGCCTTTGGGCGCGTACAGCACGCGCAGCGGCCCGGCGCGCCGCGTCAGCACGGAGACGGCGGCGACTGCCGCGCCGGAGTCGTCGCGGAAGGCCAGGCGCTCTGGCGACCAGCTGGTCTCGCCGCGCTTGAACTCGCCCCAGTCCCACGTCTGCAGGATGTGCGCGGCGGGCAGCGGGCGCAGCAGGGCGTGCCAGGTGTCGCGGTCGGTGATCGGGGTGGCGGTCAGCATGGGGGCTACTCCGCGCGGCGCAGCAGGCGCACGGCCAGCCGGTAGGCGGCGTAACTGGCGGGCCGGTAGACGCGATCCCACGCTCCCGCGCCGCGCACGACCTGCCCGCCCCAGCCGCGCTTGAAGCGGTAGACGCCCCACAGCCCGTCGGAGCGCGCCTCGAACTGCGCTTCGAGTTGCTGCGGATCGGCGTCGGGCACGCCGTAGAGGTCGTACCAGCGCGCGCCGCCCGCCCTGGCCCACTGAATGCCCGCCCACTGCACGCCGTAAGAGGCCATGCGCTGCCGCTCGCGGCCCGACGACGCGCCGTAGAAGTACCAGGCCCACGCGCCCAGCCGGAAGACCATGACGGCGGCCAGGTCTTGCCCGCCGTAGCCCCCCAGGATCAGCGCGGCGCGGCCCGCCGGCGCGAACAGGTCATAGGCGCGCTGGTAGTAGTCGGGCGCGTGCACGCCGAATTCGTCGCGCGCGCCCGTTTCGGCCAGCAGGGCGTTAAAGCGGGCTATGTCCGCGCGCGTCCCCTGGCGAATGGCAACCTCGAAGCGGGCGCTTTTGCGGATGTTGCGGCGCGTGCCCTGGTTCATGCGGGCCAGGATCGCCTCGTCGTCGCCGTCCAGGTCGAGGACGATGGTGCGCGGCGGCTGGATCGTCTGCGGGCTGGGGCGCAGGCCGCAGCGGGCGAAGTCAGCGTCGTCCAGGCCCAGCCCCGGCTCGATCTTGAGCAGAATTGCCCCGCGCTGCCGCGCCTCGGCGTCCAGCGCATTGAACAGGGCGCGCGCCTGGGCCGCGTCCGCCCAGTCCAGCAGCGGCCCGGCGGGGATATAGGCGAGCGTCCCCAGGCGCAGCGGCAGCGGGCGCAGCAGCATTTGCGCGCCGGCGACGAGCGTCCCCGCGTCGTCGGCCAGGGCGACGCGGGCGGGCGTCCAGCCGAAGGCGGCCTTCAGCGCGCCCCAGGCGCTCAGTTGCAGCAGGTGCGCGCGCGGGTGCGCCGCGACAAAGGCGTCCCAGGCGACGGGGTCGGGGGTGAGCGGGTGCAGGGTCATGCTTCTCCGGTCGGGATGCGGTCGGCGCTGGGGGGATTATACCGCGCGGCGGGGTGAAGGGCCTGCGTCCTCCTGCTGGCTTCGCTGGAGGGGGGATTGAGGGGGAGGCGCGCAGCGAGCATTCCCGAACCTCCCCTGGCGACAGGTTGTTCGCGGACCCCATCCCGGCGGGCAGGTTTTGTGTTCGCCGGGCCGTGTGCTAGAATGGTGGCGCGACGCGCTCGAAAATTGCCCATCCCCTGTGTGATTGCTATACTAACGGGCTGTTGCTCACGGCGTGCGCGCGTGCGGTGCATCCAGACCAACCTGGAGGGCGAGCCTGCGATGAATTTGAACGAATGGATATTTATCGGCCTCTTCTTTGCGCTGGGTTGGGCGCTCCCGGCAACCCCCATTGTCTTGGGCAAGATTCTCGCCCCCAAGCGCCCGAACCAGGTCAAACAGCAAACCTACGAATGCGGCGTCGAGATGGTCGGTTCGCCGTGGACACAATTCCGGGCGCAGTACTATATTTTCGCCCTGGTGTTCCTGGTCTTCGATGTCGAGCTGGTCTTCCTGTTCCCCTGGGCGCTGGCCTATAACCAGTTGGGGCTGTTCGCCCTGTTCGAGATGACCGTCTTCATCTTCTTGCTGGTTGTTGCGCTTGTCTATACCTGGCGCAAAGGTGCGCTGCGCTGGTCATAACCGGAGAGTCGGTACGCGAAAGCAGGCGTACCGGCTTTTTGCTGTGCCAACGGGCTGCGGCGTTGGCTGAATCATGAACGACGTTCGCCGGAGACTGTGACCATGACGGGTCTGTTGCAAGATATCGGGTTCTCGCGCGATCTGGCAGTGCTCATCGCCAAAGCGGCCGGCGTGATCGTGGTGGCCGTCTTTGGCTTGCTGTGGACGCTGCTGGGCATCTGGCTGGAGCGCAAGTGGGCCGCGCGCTTTCAGGATCGCGTCGGGCCGAACCGGGTAGGCCCCTTTGGGCTGATCCAGACGGTGGCCGACACCGTCAAAATCCTGCTCAAAGAAGACATCATGAACAAGGGCGTAGACCGCTGGGTCTTCAACCTGGCGCCGATCCTGGCGGTGCTGGCCGTGACTCTGATCTGGGCGGTGGTGCCCTTCAGCGCGGCGTGGATCGGCACCGATCTGAACATCGGCGTGTTCTACCTGCTGGCGGTGGGAGCGCTGGGCACGGTGGCGGTGATCATGGCCGGCTGGAGCAGCAACAACAAGTACGCGCTGCTGTCAGCTTATCGCGCAGTGGCCCAACTGGTCAGCTACGAAGTGCCGATGGTGCTGGCGCTGCTGGTGCCGGTGCTGCTCTCTGGCTCGATGAGCACGCAGGAGATTGTCCGCCAGCAGCATATCTGGTACGTGTTCGCCGCGCCGCTGACGGTGCTGCTCTTCCTGATCTCCGGCCAGGCCGAGATCGGGCGCGGCCCGTTCGACCTGCTAGAAGCCGAGTCCGAGCTGGTGTCCGGCTTCCACATCGAGTATTCGGGCATGAAGTTCGGCATGTTCTACGTGGCCGAATTTCTGCACGCTTTCACGGTGGGCGTGCTGACGGCGATCCTGTTCCTGGGCGGCTGGCGAGGGCCGTTCGCCGAGGACGTGGCCATCCTGGGTTTCTTCTACCTGATGATCAAGAGCCTGTTCGCCTATTGGGTCTTGGTCTGGGTGCGCATGACGCTGCCGCGCGTGCGTATTGATCACCTGCTCGATTTCAACTGGAAGTTCCTGGTGCCGGTCGGGCTGGCGAATCTGCTCATCGTCGCGCTTGTGTGGAAGGCAATCCCCGGCACTGACCAGATCAGCAGCTTCGGCGACGCAGTGGTGCCCACCCTGGCCCTGCTGCTGGTGAACGTGGCCATGTTCCTGGTCATCGGGGCGCTGCTGGCCGACCGGGGACGCCGCGAGCGCGCGCGGATCGAGGCGCGCGTGGCCGGGGCCGATCTGCCGGTTGAGACGGTGGCCGGTGCTGGCGACTAGGAGGGATGTGTGGAACTGACAGCGGAGTCCATTGTATTCCTGATCATGAGCGCCATCACGCTGGGCGGCGGTCTGCTGGTCGTCTCGGCGCGCAACCTGTTTCACGCCGGTCTGTACCTGATGGTGTCGCTGCTGGGGGTGGCCGGGCTGTTTGTGCTGCTGTCCGCGCCGTTCCTGGCGGGCGTGCAGGTGGTGGTCTACATCGGGGCCATCGCCATCCTGATCATCCTGGCGATCATGCTCACGCCGAGCGTCACGCAGCTTCCGGCCATTTTCAACCGGCAGTGGGCGTTCAACCTGGCCCTGGCCGCGTTCTTCTTCGTGCTGCTGGTGTCGGTGGTCTCGCCGATCATGGGCGAGCTGGGCGTGGACGCCTGGAACGCCGACTTCACGCAGAAGAATCCGGCGGATGTGCCAGCGGATAGCATTGTCAACCTGGGCAAAGACCTGGTGGATCCGGATAAATATATGCTGCCCTTCGAGGTGGCGTCGGTGCTGCTGATGGCGGCGCTGATCGGGGCGGTGCTGCTGGTCAGCCCCGACAAGGCGAAGGCGGACGAGGGCGGCGAGGATTAGCCGGTCGCGCGGTACGACCGGGGCGAGGGATGAGTATGGTGCCATTGTGGATGTACCTGGTGGTGGCGGCGGCGCTGTTCAGCACGGGCCTGTTCGGCGTGCTGGCGCGGCGCAACGCTATCGCCATCTTGATGAGCATTGAGCTGATGCTGAACGCGGTCAACATCAACCTGGTCGCGTTCTGGCGCTACAACACGCCGCTGGACCTCAGCGGGCAGGCCTTCGCCGTGTTTGTGTTCGTGGTGGCGGCGGCAGAAGTGGCCGTCGGCCTGGCGCTGATCATCAGCATCTATCGCAAGCGCCAGTCGGTCATTGCCGAAGACGTGAATATGCTCAAGTGGTGATCAGTGGTCGGTCATCAGTTCCGAGTGATCAGCGTGCCAGCGATGTCAAATCCTGACAACTGAAAACTGACGGCTGATTACTGACAACGAACAGGCAGGAAGGCTTATGGATGTGAACTGGTTTAGCGCCGATTATCTTCCCTGGCTGATCATGCTCTTCCCGCTGCTCGGCTTCCTGGTGATCGTGCTGGGCACCAACCGCAGCGTGATCGTCAGCCAGGCAGTGGCCCTGGCCGGCATCGGCATCGCCTGGCTGCTGAGTATGCTCCTCTTCGTCAAGACGGTGTGGACGACCGACAAGGCGCTGGGACAGGATGTCTTCGGCAGTCAGCTCGACTGGCTGAAGCTGGGGGCGCAGACGTTCCGCGTGGGCGTGCTGGTGGACCCGCTGACGGCCTATATGCTGCTGATGGTGCCGCTGGTCTGCCTGCTGATCTTCGTCTATTCGCTGGGCTACATGCGCGGCGACCGCTATAACGCGCGCTTCTTCGCCTATCTGTCGCTGTTCTCCGGGGCCATGCTCACCCTGGTGGTGGCCGACAACCTGCTGCTGCTGTTCATCGGCTGGGAGGTGATGGGCTTCTGCTCGTACTCGCTGATCGGCTTCTGGTTCCACAAGAAGACGGCGATGGAGGCGGGCGTCAAGGCGTTCATGACCACGCGCGTGGCCGATGTGCTGATGCTGGTCGGCGTCGGCTACCTGTTCGTCGAGGCGCGCACGCTCAACTTCCGCGACATCCTCTACAACGAGGCGATGCTGAAGATGCTCGCCGAGAAGGACGCGGTCATCTTCGGCGGCAGCGTGGCGGCGCTGGTCAGCGTGCTGCTGATCATCGGCACGATCGGCAAGAGCGCGCAGTTCCCGCTGCACACCTGGCTGCCCGACGCCATGGAAGGCCCCACGCCGGTCAGCGCCATGATCCACGCGGCGGCGATGGTTTCTGCTGGCGTGTACATGATCGTGCGCATGTTCCCGCTGCTGAGCGCGGGGGCGGACTTCCACCACTTCGATTACAACACGCCCATGCTGCTGATGGGCATCATCGGCAGCGTGACGGCCCTGGGCGCGGCGGTGCTGGCGGTGGGCCAGAGCGACATCAAGCGCATCCTGGCCTACTCGACGATCAGCCAGCTTGGCTACATGGTGGCCGCGCTGGGCATCGGCGCGTGGGTGGCGGCGGCCTTCCACCTGATCAATCACGCCTTCTTCAAGGCGCTGCTGTTCATGGCCTCTGGCTCGGTCATTCACGCGATGGAACACGGCGAGCATCACGCCCACGAGCGCGGGCACGACCACGAACACTACGAAGAGCCGGACGGCCTGGTCATGGATCATTGCGCGCCGCCCAACAACGTGCAGCGCATGGGCGGGCTGATTCACCGCATCCCCCTCACGGCGATCACGATGGCTATCGGCGGGCTGTCGCTGGCCGGTTTTCCGCTGATCACGGCGGGCTTCTGGTCGAAGGATGAGATCATCGCCGAGGCGTGGCACGGCATGACCGAGCACCCCTTCCCGCTGTTCGTGCTGCTGCTGCTGCTCGTGTCGGCGGCGCTGACCGCGTTCTACACGGGGCGCATGTGGTTCCTCGCTTTCTGGGGCAAGCCGCGCACGCCTGCCGCGCAGCACGCCGGGCCTGGCTCGCTGCGCAAGGGGTGGGTTGTGTGGTGGAACAAGCGCCGCTGGAGCGACGGCTACAAGCTGGTCCAGGAGCCGATCTCGCGGCGTGACAGCCTCTCGGCCAGCCAGATGGAAGCGCCGCTGGCGGTGCTGGCTTTCTTCGCCATCGCCGCCGGCTTCATCGGCATTCACGCCGACCTGGTGGGCAAGAACCCGCTGCACGACTTCCTGGCCGGGACGCTGCTGGAACACCCGGTGGCCATCCCCTTCAACTTCGCGCCGATGCTGGTCAGCATGATCCTGGCTGTCGGCGGGCTGGCGCTCGGCTGGTGGGTGTACGGGCGGCGTCCGCTGGCGGCGGGGCAGACCGACCCAACCGAGGCGGCGCTCGGCCCCGGCATCTGGGCGATGCTGCAAAACCGCTTCTACATTGACCTGCTGTACCGGCGCTACCTGTTGCGCCCGGCGGAGTGGTTCGCGGAGAACATCGTCATCCGGGCGCTGGACAAAGAGACGATTGACGGCGTGCTGGAGACGATTGCCGAGACCTTCACCTGGCTGGGCGAGGCTTTCAAGCGCTTCAACACGGTGGTCATTGACGGGACGATTGACGGGCTGAGCGCGTCGCTCTACCGCTTCGCTGGCTGGTTCCGCCAGACGCAGACCGGGCGCGTGCAGCAGTACCTGCTGCTGGCGACGCTGGGCCTGCTGGTGATTGGCACGTTGTTCCTGATCCAGGTGAGATGACGCGGCGTCCTGCCCGATTGCTCCGCGCCCGGCTGACCGGCTGGCGCGGCGGAGCGCGGGGCCTGCGCGCGACGCCGGTGCTGCTCCGGTGAGAAGGAGAAACACACGCAGATGAATGATGTGCTGCCCCTCGACTTTCTGACCACAATGACCCTGCTGCCGATTGTCGGCGCGGCGGTGGTCTTCATCCTCCCGCGGGGGCGCGAGCGCCTGGCGCGCTGGATGGCGCTGGTCATCAGCCTGGTGGTGATGGTCATGGCCATCGGCGTCTTCTACAGCGTCCATGCGGACCCGCCCGGCGCTGGCCAATGGGCCTACGAAGCGCAGGCGGAGTGGTTCCCGCAGCTGGGGGCCTCGTGGCATGTGGGCGTGGATGGGCTGAGCGCCACCATGGTGCTGCTGACCGGGCTGCTCGTCCCGCTGGCCATCCTGATCTCGTTCGAGGTCAAAGACCGGGTGCAGGCGCACATGGCCCTCTTCCTCTTCCTGGAGACGGGGATGCTCGGCGTCTTCGTGGCGCTGGACATGATGATCTTCTTCGTCTTCTGGGAGATCGGGCTGGTGCCGATGTACTTCCTGATCTACCTGTGGGGCGGCGAAAACCGCCGCTACGCGGCCAACAAGTTCTTCCTGTACACGATGGCCGGCTCTTTGGGGCTGCTGCTGGCGTCGCAGCTCATCGGCCTGACGGTGGGGAGCTTCGACATCCCGGTGATGCTCCAGGAGTGGCCGCGCTTCCTGATGCGCGGGGGTGACATTCTGGGCGTGGACGTGAGCATCGTCAAATACTACGCCCTGCTCGGCTTCACCATCGCTTTCCTGATCAAGATTCCGGCCTGGCCGTTCCACACCTGGCTGCCCGACGCACACACCGAAGCGCCGACTGCCGGCTCGATGCTGCTGGCGGGCGTGCTGCTCAAGCTGGGCGCGTATGGGTTCCTGCGGCTGGCCATCCCGCTCTTCCCCAAGGAATGGATTATCGAGCGGCAGTTGTTCAGCCTCAGCTACAACCTGGTGGACATCCTCGGCTTTCTGGCGATGGCAGGCATCGTCCTGGGGGCGCTGGGCGCGTGGGGACAGAACGACTTCAAGCGGCTGGTGGCCTACTCGTCCGTGAATCATATGGGCTTTGTGGTGCTGGGGCTGGCTGTGGCCGCGCTGATGTACGGCACGGTGTGGGCCGAGGCCAACAACCAGGTCGGGCTGCTGGCTGGCGTGGTGGGGGTGGACGGCTACACGGAGATGACCACCACGCAGCTCACCGACGCGGTGGAGTTGGTCTACCCGGCGGAGCTGCGCGAGTCCGACCGGCAGGATGCGCGAGTGGCGCTGAATGGCGCGGTGCTGCAGATGTTCAATCACGGGCTGAGCAGCGCCGGCATGTTCCTGCTGGCCGGGGCGATCTATCACAAGGCGCACACGCGCGATCTGCGGCGTTTCGGTGGGCTGTGGCCGCTGGTGCCCCTGTACGGGGGGGCGCTCATCTTTGTGAGCATGGCTTCGCTGGGCCTGCCGGGGCTGAATGGCTTTGTGGGCGAGTTCCTGGTCGTGTCCGGGTCGTTCAAGGCGTACCCGGTGTACGTGCTGCTGAGCATGGCCGGGCTGCTGGTGACGGGCATTTATATTCTCAAGGCGATTCAGAAGCTGCTGCACGGCCCGCTGAACGAGGAATGGGCTGAGTACCATCGCACGCGGCACTCGCTGGAGCTTGAGCGGCGTGAGCTGATCGCGCTGGCGCCGCTGATGGTGCTGATGCTGATCACCGGCCTGTACCCGAACTGGGTCTTGCAGGTGATCAACGACGGCGTGATCCGCTTCCTGGGCGGGTAGCTAGCGGGCGATCCGGCGCTCGGCCAAGATGATCTATGTCGCGTGCTCTGGCGTAGCTGTTTGACGGGTTGGCGGTGCGGACCTGGTCTCGGCGTGGATGTATTGATGTAGGGGTGTATGGCAATACGCCCCTGTGGGGGCGCGCAGAGCAGCGTCCCCGCGAGGGTGCAGCAAGGCAGCATCTCTCCGGAGCCGGTTCGCCACCTGACGTGGAAACGGACACCTAGACTCTCCTGCACGCATAGGAGGCTTATGCATGGTCATTACGTTTAGCGGTGTGTTGACGGGCATCCTGCTGACGCCGGTGATCGGCGCGCTGGTCATCCTGCTGCTCAAGAAGGAAGCCAAAGAGCAGATGCGGGTCATCGCTGCCGTGACTACTGGCATTGCCCTGCTGCTGGCGCTCTTCGTCTTCTTCGGCTACAGCGTGGACGACGCCAACGCGGTCAACGGCGACGGCGGGACGTACTTCGCCTTCGAGGATCACGTCAAGTGGATCGAGTCGGTGGGCATCTCGTGGCACCTGGGCGTGGACGGCATCAGCGCGCCGATGGTGCTGCTGACGGCGCTGGCTGGCTTCACCGGCGTGCTCATCTCGTGGGGCATCGAAGACCGCACGCGCGAATTCATGGCCTTCTTTCTGCTGCTGGTGGCGGGTGTCTTCGGCGTGTTCATGGCCGTTGACCTGTTCGTGCTGTTCTTCTTCTACGAGCTGGCCATCTTCCCCATGTATTTCCTGATCGTCATCTGGGGATGGGCGCAGACGCGCCAGTACGCCGCCATGAAGCTGACGCTTTACATCCTCGTCGGGTCGGTGGTAGCGCTGATCGGCATCATCGCCCTGTACTTCAAGGCGGGCAACGCGACGGGCGTCTACAGCTTCGACTTCGTGGACCTGCACGCGGCGGCGAAGGCGGGCGTGTTCGACACGCCGTTCTCGCCGGCGTGGTCAGCGGTGACGACGGCCAAGCTGTGGTTTCCGCTGGTCTTTTTGGGCTTTGGCGTGCTGGCCGGCGTGTGGCCGTTCCACAACTGGTCGCCGGATGGCCACGTGGCCGCCCCGACCGCCGTCTCGATGATCCACGCGGGCGTGCTGATGAAGCTGGGCGCGTTCGCTGCGCTGCGCGTCGGCGTGCAGTTGATGCCCGAAGGCGCGCGCGTGCACCTGCCCTGGATCGTCTTCCTGACGCTGATCAACGTGGTCTATGGCGCGCTGATCGCCATGCGCCAGCGCGATTTCAAGTATGTTATCGGTTTCTCGTCGGTCAGCCATATGGGCCTGGTGAGCATGGGTTTTGCCACCATGAACGTCACGGGCATGACCGGCGCGGGCCTGCAAATGTTCTCGCACGGCATCATGACGGCCCTCTTCTTCGCTTGCGTGGGCATGGTCTACGACCGCGCCCACACGCGCGACATCCCCAGCCTGGGCGGTTTCGCGCAGAAGCTGCCCTGGGTGGCCGTGGCCTTCATCATCGGCGGCTTCGTCAGTATGGGGATGCCCGGCCTGAGCGGGTTTGTGGCCGAGTTCCCGATCTTCGTTGGGCTGTGGGATGGCCCGGCTTTCGACCCGGACCCGAACTGGCTGGCCGGCACCTTCAACTACTACGGGCTGATCGCGGTGATCGCGGCGCTGGGCATCATCGTGACGGCGGCCTACGTGCTGCGCATTGTGGGGCAGGTCTTCTTCGGCGAGTTCAACGCCGAGCGCTTCCCGCACATCTCGGCGATCACCGTCTACGACAAGATCGCGCTGATCATCCTCGTCTTCTGGCTGGTCTTGCTCGGCGTCTATCCGCGCTTGATGGCGCCGATGATCGAGTCCGGCGTCAGGCCGATTGTTTCGATGCTGGGAGGCTGACTTGGACTTCTCGACGGACGCCCAGGCGAGCGTAATCGCTATTCTGCCCGAAATCCTGATGGCGGCGCTGGCTGTGGTTGTGCTGGCTTTCGATCTGCTGTGGCGGCGGGCGCAGCGCCATGACATCGGCTATGTGGCCGGTTTCGGCCTGCTGGGGATTGCGGCGATTGTCTTCCTGGTGGGCATCCCCCCGCAGAGTGGCGAGCTGAGCGACCAGCTTGTGCTCGGCGGGATGGTGCGCCACGACGACATGGCCCAGATTTTCCGGGTGATGGTGCTGCTGGCGGGCGGCATCGGCGCGCTGATCACGATGGGTATCCCCAGGCTGCGCGCGCGCGGCGACTTCTACGCCATCCTGATCGTATCCATCATCGGGGCCAGCCTGGCCAGCGCCGCCGCCGACCTGATCATGGTCTTTCTGGCGCTGGAGACGCTCTCGATCACGCTGTACATGCTGGCTGGCTACCTGCGCGACGACGATGCCAGCGCAGAGGCGGGCCTCAAGTACTTTCTGTTCGGCGCGTTCGCCTCGGCGATGACGCTCTACGGCCTGTCGCTGGTCTATGGGCTGACCGGCAAGACGAATATCTACGAGCTGGGCCGCCTGGTGGCCACCAACGGCCTGAATGAGCCGCCGGTGATCATCGCCCTGGGGCTGGTCATGGTCGGCTTCGCCTTCAAGATCAGCGCCGTGCCGTTCCACTTCTGGACGCCGGATGTTTATGAGGGCGCGCCCACGTCCATCACCGCCGTGCTGAGCACGGCCAGCAAAGCGGCTGGCATAGGGCTGCTGCTGCGCTTTTTGCTGGCGGTCTTCCCGCCCGCCGAACTGCTCGGCGCTGCCGAGGCGGTGGCGGATTACAGCGGCCTGTGGGTGCAGCTTGTCGTGGTGCTGTCGGTCGTCTCGATGACGCTGGGCAACCTGCTGGCCCTGGTGCAGACCAACATCAAGCGCCTGCTGGCCTACTCGACCATTGCCCATGCTGGGTACGTGCTGATGGGCGTGGCTGCCATCTCCACCGACAAAAGCGGCGACGGCGCGGCGGCGGTGGCCTTCTACATGTTCATGTACGTGCTGTCGAACATGCTGGCCTTCGCGGTGGTCATCCTCTTCACGCGGGCGACCGGCAGCGAGCAGATCCGCGACCTGGCCGGCTTCAGCCGGCGCAGCCCCTGGCTGGGGCTGGCCATGACGCTCGCGTTGCTCAGCCTGGCGGGCATCCCGCCGGCGGCGGGCTTCGTCGGCAAGTTCCTGCTGTTTCGCGCGGCGGTGGACGCCGGGCTGGTCTGGCTGGCGCTGGTCGCGGTGGCCAACGTGATCGTCGGCCTGTACTACTACCTGATCATCGTCAAGGTCATGTACATGGAAGACAGCCCGTCTGAAGAGCCGGTGCCGGTAGACCTGCCCTTCAAGTGGGCGCTGGCGATCTCGGCGGCAGGCGTGCTGCTCTTCGGCACGATCCTGGTCACGCCGCTGCTGGACTGGGCGACTGACGCGGCACACGCACTGTATGTGCTGCTCTAGCGCGACCTGCCTGTGATTTTGTGGGGCGATCCGCAGGGACGGGATCGCCCTTTTCGTTGGGCGTGCGATAGAATGGGCGGCAGAGCGAACAGGGAAGCGCGAGCGGCCAGCAGGGGAGGCAGGATCAGATGAGCGGCACCATCCTGGTCACAGGGGCCTCGCGGCGCGTGGGCGGCGAAGTTGTGCGGCAGTTGGCCGGGCGCGGGGTGCGCGTCCGGGCGGCGGTGGACGACGCGAGCGCGACCGCGCCCCACGACTGGGGGAGCGCGGAGATCGCTGCCTTCGACTATGGCGATCCGGCCACGTACCCGGCGGTTTTTGCCGGGGCAGACCGGCTGCTGCTGATCATGCCGCCCGGCGATTTCGAATCGCGGGAGGGGCAGATCGCCCGGCTGATCGCCTACGCGCGCCAGGCCGGGGTGGGGCACATCGTCTTCATCTCGGCGATGGGTACGGACAAAATCTACCTTTCGTCACAGTGGGTAGTCGAGCAGTACCTCATGCAGTCCGGCGTGGATTACACCATCCTGCGCTCCGGCTGGTTTTTCCAGAACTTTGTCACCGACGAGTCGCTGTGCGAGGGCATTCGGCGGGGCGTGCTGCGCCTGCCACTCGGCGAGGCGAAGGTCAGCGGCGTGGACTTGCGCGACGTGGCCGAGGTGGCCGTCGCCACCCTGACCGCGGGCGGGCACCGCAATCGAGTCTACTCGCTGGGCGAGCACCTGCTCAGCGCGCGGGAACAGGCGGCGCTGCTGAGCAAAGTGCTGGGCCGCCCGATCGTCTACGAGCCGATCAGCGAGCATGAGGCAGCACAGGCATGGCGCGCCGCCGGCGTGGATCGCCAGGTGGCCAAGTGGTGGCGCATCGTCTACCAGCTCATGCGCCAGGGGGCCTATTCCTCGACCACTCCCGACGTGTCGCGCGTGCTGGGCCGCCCCTCGATCCCCTTCAAGCAGTTCGCCCAGGATTACGCGCACGTCTGGCAACCGGATGAGTAGTGTCGCCTGGCACGGTGAGCGGTGATGATCACCACGCGACGCCCCTGAAGATCAGGAGTAGGCTGTTGGGTAGAGTGCTAGAGAGAGAGGATATTCCCCCAATGGCCGAGCCGAAGAAGTTCCCCTGCGAAACGTGCGGAATGCGCCGCCGCGCCGAAGAAAACCCTAACTCGTGGCGGGCGCGCCTGTGGCGCTGGCATACCGGCTGGTGCCCCGGCTGGAAGGCATACCAGCGCCACCTGAACGAAACCAGGCACTAGTAGTCCGCCAGACATCATTTGTGGGATGTGGGGCATTGGCCCCTCGCGGGAGCGCGGGGGCGATGCCCGTCAAAATCTGTTTGGCCGAGTACTAGGGCACCGGGGCGGAATAAACGTGCAGTTTGGTCCGGCCCGGCCCCCCATCCCCAGCCCTTCCCCCACCGGGGGGGAAGGGAGAAAAGCACAGACCTTCAGCCTCTCCCTCTTTGCGGGGGAGGGGTTTGGGGTGGGGGATCATGGCGAACCACTACCGGCGGACTCCTGCTAATGTGTACTAACCACCCACATCAGCCGCGCAGCGCGGCGTCCACTTTGCCGCGCAGCAGCGGCTCCGGCGCAGCCCCCACGATGCGGTCGGCCACGCGCCCACCCTTGAAGAGCAGCAGAGTGGGGATGCCCTGCACCTGGTAGTGCAGGGCCGTCTGCGGATTCTCGTCCACATTCAGCTTGGCGACCTTCAGGCGGCCCGCATAGTCGCGGGCGAGCTTCTCGACGACGGGCGCAATCATGTGGCACGGCCCGCACCAGGGTGCCCACAGGTCTACCAGCACCGGCAGGTTGCTCTCCAGTACCTCGCGCTGAAAGGTGGCGTCGCCCACGATGACCGGCGCGGCGGGCGCATCGGCGTGCGCGGAGGGTTGGGAGCCGTTGCCGTTCGGACGCGGGCCGCGCCCCAACAGGTGGGCGATGTGCGCGCGGAACGAGGCGGCGCTCAGGCCCTGCGCCCGCCCGACCTCAATGCCATCGCGGAACAGGAAGAGCACTGGCAGCGGGCCGCTGGCGCGGGCGGCGGCCTGCGGATTTTCGCTGGCATCTATCCTGGCGACGAGCAGCCGCCCGGCGTCGGTGCGGGCGATTTCGCGCATGGCTGCGCTCAGCGACTCGTCGAGTGTGTCGCGCCAGATGACGAGCGCGACCGGAAGCCCGGCGTTGAGCACGCGGTCGAGGGCCTGGTCGCTGGCGGTGATCGGTGTGTCGAAGCGTGGCATAGTCTCGTTTCCCTGGGAATCAGTGACCGGTCGTCAATCAGCGGAGATCAGCGGCGAGCCAGGAAGGGGGAGGTGCGCGCGAGGCGCTCGCCTCACGTTCCAGGCCCGGCACTCGCCCCGCGCGTCATGCAGACCTCATAGTACAACGTGTCTTCAGTAGTCTTTTAGATGCGCGCGGGGCGGTATCGGTTACTTTGCAGGGCGCGACGCGCGGCGACATCGCGACATCTTGACGAATGGAGCGTTTTTCTATAAACTCCCCCTATAGAACACACGTGCTATGCCCGTCTGTGGGCATAGAAAGGACTCTCCGATGGAACTGTCGGCGGAAGAGCGCGAAACGCTGCTCAGAGTGTTGGAAGCCCGCTTCGCGAAGAACATGAAGCGCCACATGGGCCTTGACTGGGCCGCAGTGCAGGCGAGGCTGGAAGCCCGGCCCGATAAACTGTGGTCGCTCAACGAAATGGAAAGAACGGGCGGTGAGCCGGATGTCGTCGGTCATGACAGAGAGACAGGCGAGTACCTCTTCTGCGACTGCTCGGCGCAGAGTCCGCAGGGCCGCAGGAGTATCTGTTACGACCGTGAAGGGCAGGAGGCGAGGAAGGAGCATAAGCCGGAAAACAGCGCAATTTCTATGGCAGCCGACATGGGCATCGAGCTTTTGACGGAAGAACAGTATCGGGAATTGCAGAGCCTGGGAGATTTCGACACGACGACGTCGAGCTGGGTGCAGACGCCTGCTGCTGTCAGGTCGCTCGGTGGTGCTCTCTTCGCTGATCGCCGTTACGGGCGGGTTTTCGTGTATCACAACAGCGCGCCCTCTTACTACAGCGCCAGGGGATTTCGCGGCTCACTAAGGGTCTGAGAGACCCTTCGAGAAGCTGTTTCCCCTCACCCCAAACCTTTCCCCCGCACAAGGAGAGAGGGGTTTAGGGCGGGGGGAAACAGTCTCTCAAGGAGCCTCCCCGGTCGCTTCTGCACCGCAACCAGCCTGCCAGCCGGTGCACGTCGAATCTGTGCGCGGGTCGAGGCTGGTCACAGAATGAGAAATAGAAGCATTTTTGAACAGTCTTTTTTGACAATTTCGGGCGATTTTGCTAGGCTTGTGCCAGAAGGCACATGCTGCCACAATCAGAGATTTGGGTACGGGGGGCCAGCGCAGCAGGCAGCCCTCGTCCCTCGCAGACGCGCAGCAGGAAAGCAATCACTATGTCGCTTCAGCGCGCGCCCCGCCTGGCTGGCCCATCAGCGTTCGCGGCAGTAGCCGGGGAGCCGGGCATGTCGGCACTGGTGCTGGTTCTGCTGGCGAGCGGGGCGGGACTGCTGCTCGATTTTCTGGTGACGGGACTGCACCCGGTTTTCAGCGTGGGGCTGCTGTTGGCGAGCATTCCAGCGGCCCACGCCTGGGCGTTACGCAGGACGCTGCGCATGAATCCGAAGCTGACTCCTGAGTATGCGCGTAACATGGCGCTGGCCAGCGTCGCCGGGCAGGCGGGCTGCCTGACAGTGATGCTTATCTTCATGGCGCTTTTCGCAGGGATGTTCCTGGACTCCAGGCTGGACACACATCCTGTTTTTACCATCGGTCTTGTCTTGCTCAGTGTTCCGGTGAGTCTGTACGCGATGATCCGGCTGATGCTCTCGTCGGTGGCGGCGATCAGGACGGCGACGCCTGAAGCGATGACAGCGCCCGGTGCGGCAGACCATGCCATGACGAAGGAGAATGGCTCTTGAAAGGAGTTCTGATACTTTTAGGCATCATTGCCGTCAGCGTCGTTTTCTGCGGCATCATCCCCTTTGTGCTGATGCCGGGGGCCGGCGTGGCGGTGGCGCTGCCCGTCATCATGGTCCCCGGCGAAGTCGTGTGGGAAGACTTCCTGGGCATCAGCGGCCTGACGATCACCAACACGATCATCGGCATGCTGGTGGCGGACGTGTTCGCGCTGTGGTTTGCGCTGGCGGCCACGCGCAACATGAAGCTGGTGCCCGGTCGCCTGCAAGGGCTGTTTGAGGTGGTGACGGACGCGCTGTGGGGCCTGGCCAAGTCTACGGCTGGCAAGAACGCGCGCCCCATCTTCCCGCTGATGGCCACCATCTTCATCTTCTTGCTGGTCGCCAACTGGGTCAAGCTGGTGCCCGGCGCGGAGAGCATCGGCCTGATGCACTGCGCGGCAGAGGGCGTCAACGGCTACGACAAGAACGGCATCCTGCTGCGCGTGGACAAGGCGATGGATACCGGCATCCGCGCCACGCAGGAGAATTACGAGGCCTGTCACCACAAGGGCGAGCACAGCGACCCGGCCCATGACGCCGTCCAGGGCGTGGTGCTGGCAGCGGCAGCGGGTGAATTGGGCGTCGAGTCGATCTCGCTGCACGATGATGTGGGCAATGCCCGCAGCGTGGCCGAGTACGTGACCGAGCAGGGGGGCGACGTGGAGGCCGTCATCGCGGCGGCGACGCAGGCTCTCGAAGCGGCGCCGCCTGCCGGGAGCGAGACGGCTGAGGGCGAAGCTGCCGAAGCAAAAACTCCCGCCGAGTGGGTGGCGGAGGTGGTGCACGAGCCGTATTACCGCGACGATCTGTACGCGGTCACGCCGTTCGTGCGCGGCGCGACAACCGATCTCAACCTGACGCTGGGGCTGGGGCTGCTGGCTTTCGTCGCCATCCAGTACTTCGGCGTGAAGGCGCAGGGGCCGCGCTATTTCACCAAGTTCTTCAACACGCCGGCCCTGGAGAATGTGGCCAAGCGCCCGATGGGCGCGATGGACTTCGTCGTCGGGCTGCTGGAGATCATCTCAGAGCTGGCGAAAGTGCTCTCGTTCGGCTTTCGTCTCTTCGGCAACCTGTTCGCGGGCGGCGTCCTGCTGTTCGTGATGTCGTTCCTGCTGGCTATGCTGGTGCCGGCAGCCGTGTATGGGCTGGAGCTTTTCGTCGGGCTGATCCAGGCGTTTGTCTTCGCCATGCTGCTGCTGGTCTTCAGCGCGATGGCCATGCAGGGGCACGATCACGGCGGCGAACATCACTAAAAGGCCATTTGAGAAGCTGTTCCCCCCCACCCCAAACCCCTCCCCCACAAGGAGGGAGGGGTTTAGCGAGCGCGCTTTTCTCTCTTCCCCCCTCGTGGGGGAAGGGCCGGGGATGGGGGGACAAAGGCAGACGCGCGACTTCTCGAACGGCCTCTAAAACCAGGCAGAAGGCGCGCAGCCCGGTGATTGATGGGTGCCCGGTTGGTAGCTGGTTCTTGGTGATCGGGAAGGTGACCAGGTCGCGGATGTGTTTTGCCGACAACCAACAACAACCAACGACCAACGACCAATAACTAACAACCCTGTCTGAACGCGATAACACAAGTTTGCGCTGAGCTAATCTGTCAACACTGACCTACCATCACCATCAGGAGGAATTCATGGAAGTAGATGCTGCAAAGGCCATTGGCGCCGGTCTGGCAATGATTGGCGTGATCGGTCCGGGCATTGGTATCGGGGTGCTCGTGCAGGGCGCTCTGAACGCGATCGGGCGCAACCCGGATGCCTCCGGGCAGATCACCACGAACATGATCCTGGGGATCGCGTTTGCCGAAGCTGTCGCGATCTATGCACTGGTCGTGTCCCTGATCATCCTGTTCGTGCTGTAGTCGCGGTTCAGGAGGAGTTCGGTGGACGCATTAGGCATTAATCTAGGATTCTTCATTGCGCAGCTCGTCAACTTCGGGCTGATCTTCCTGCTGCTGGCGAAGGTTGTCTGGCCGCGCGTGCTGAAGATGCTCGATGAGCGTTCCGAGCGCATCGCCAAGGGGCTGGAAGACGCCCGCGCCGCCGAAGAGGCGCGCGAAAACGCCGAGCGCGAGCGCGACAAGCTGCTGACCCAGGCCCGCGCCGAAGGGCAGAAATTGATTGACGAAGCCCGCCAGCGCGGCGAAGAGCAGGTCAAGCAGTTCGTGCGCGAGGCGCAGGGCGACGCCGACGCCATCCGCAACCAGGCGCGTCTCCAGGCGGAAGAGGAGCGCAACCGCATCCTGGCCGAGACGCGCGGCGAGATCGTCACCCTGGCCATGGCCGCCGCCGAACAACTCATCGGCGATTCGCTGGACGAGAAGCGCCAGAAGGCGATCATCAAGCAGTTCTTCGCCGGCGTCCCCGCCGAGGCCAAGGGGCTGGGCAGCGATGTGGTCGTAGTGAGCGCGCTGCCGCTCGCCGACGACGAGAAAGCCGAGATCGTCAAGATCACCGGGGCGAAGAAGGTAGACTACCGCGTAGACCCCAGCATCCTGGGTGGCCTGATCCTGCACGCCGGCGACAAGGTGGTAGACGGCAGCGTGCGCGGCGATCTCAACGCGCTCTCGCTCCAGATGCGCTAAGCGCGTCACCTTCACAGGTTCCAAGCGCCAGGCGAGCGACACGGCCTGGCGCTTTGCGTTGGGAGTGGCTCTGCGGCGCGATCCTGTCTCTTCGCGAGCGGATCGGCTAGAATAGGCGCACGTTGGACTGGCTGCCACGAGCACACCACGGAGCGCCTATGTTGTTCAGCGAGCTGCTGGCCGCGTGGCCGGGCGTGATTGCCCGGCCCGACCGCGACGCGCGAATCGCCGCGCCGATTACTGAGAACGCCGCGCACGTCCAGCCGGGCGGGGTCTTCCTGGCGCGGCGCGGGGCGAGCGTGGATGGGCACGACCTGATCGCCGAGGCGGTGGCGCGCGGGGCGGCGGCGGTCGTCGGCGAGCGCCCGCCGGACGCGGTCGCCTGCTCCGTGCCCTATGCCCAGGTCCCGGACGGGCGGGCCGCGCTCGGCCCGCTGGCCTCGGCCTACTATGGCCACCCGTCGCACAGGCTGGTCGTGATCGGTGTCACCGGCACCGACGGCAAGACGACGACGGCCATGCTCCTCCACAGCATCCTGAAGGCGGCGGGCGTCCGCGCCGGGCTGATCTCGACAGTGAGCGCGCTGATTGGCGACGAGGCGCTCGACACCGGGCTGCACGTCACCACGCCGGGCGCGGACGAGGTGCATGGCTACCTGGCGCGCATGGTCGCCGCCGGGCTGACGCACGCCGTGCTGGAGACGACCTCGCACGGGCTGGCCCAGGGGCGCGTGGGCGGGGTGGCCTTCGACGCCGCCGTGCTGACCAATGTCACCCACGAGCACCTGGACTTTCACGGCACGTGGGAGCAGTATCGCGACGCCAAGGCGAGCCTCTTCCAGATGACGGCGGCGGCGCCGCGCAAGCCGGGCGTGCCCAAGATCGCCGTGATCAACGCGGATGATCCCAGCGCGGACGTGTTCCGCCAGCGGGCGCAGGGCGTGGATCGCGCGCTGACCTACGCCCTCGACGCGCCGGCGGACTTCCGCGCCGAGGAGGTGGTCTTCGCCGCGGACGCTACGCGCCTGATCGTCGCCGGGCCGGACGGCTTGCGCGTCCCGGTCGAGTCGGCGCTGGTCGGGCCGTTCAACGTGGCGAACCTGCTCGCTGCCGCCGCCGCTGCCCTGGCCGTCCTGCCGGACGTGGCGACCTGGCGCGCGGCGCTGGCCGCGGGGGTGCGGGCCATGCCCCCCATTCCGGGGCGGATGGAGCGCATTGGCGAGGGGCAGGACTTCCTGGCGATTGTGGATTTTGCCCACACGCCCAACGCGCTGCGCCGCGCCCTGGAAGCGGCGCGCACGATGATCGCGCCGGATCGCCGGGTGATCGCTGTCTTCGGCAGCGCGGGCCTGCGCGACCGCGCCAAGCGGCGCATGATGGCCGAGATCGGGGCGCGGCTGGCCGACCGGGTGGTGCTCACCGCCGAAGACCCGCGCACCGAGTCGCTGGATGCGATCCTGGCGGAGATGGCCGAGGGCTGCCGGAGTCAGGGCGGGCGCGAGGGCGAGACATTCTGGCGCGTGCCCGACCGGGGGCGGGCGGTGGCCTTTGGTTGCGAGCTGGCGCGGCCCGGCGACCTGGTCATCGCCTGTGGCAAGGGGCACGAGCAGAGCATGTGCTTTGGGACGGTGGAGCATCCCTGGGATGACCGGGCGGCCCTGCGCGGGGCGCTGCGCGGAGCGCCGCTGCTGACGCTACCGACGGCGCACGCCTGATCGTGCGGGAGTGCGTTTTGCAGAGGGGCAAGGGCATTTGAACCACGGAGGCGCAGAGCGTGCGGAGAAAAGCAGAGAATCCTCGTAGTTCTTCTCTGCGTCCTCTGCGTCTCTGCGGTGAAGTCTCGTTAGTGAAGGCCCTGGTTCCGGCATCACGCGGCATCGCGTGGCCGGAAGCTGGATGGTGTGCTGTGGTGTGAGGAGAGGGGATGTCCGACAATCGCTCGCTGACCGTGCAGCGTTTCTGCGCCGAACAGGGCGCTGACTGCGTGTATATCCTGACGGCCATCCAGCCGTTCACCGTCAGCCAGAACCGCTGTCTGTTGATCGTCACTGGCCGGGAGGCCCAGTTAGTCTGCTGCAATAGCTGTACGCCGCGCACCTCGCTGGCGCAGGGCAGTATGCGCGACGTGGAGCCGGAGGCGCTCGACCGCTTTCTGCGCGCGATCGAGGGCGCGGCGGGGGCCTGGGAAGCGGACGCCATCCCGTCCAACGTCCACGATGGGCTGACGATCACCGTCGAGCGCGTCACTGCGGCGGGCTACGAGCGCGTGCGCATGGTGGAACCGACACCGGGCGGGCCGCACGCGCGCCTGCTGGCCGCCTGGGCGGACGTTTTCCCGGAGGTACGGCGCGTCATCGGCTAGCGCCCGCTGAGCGCGGGCCGGGCGTGGGGCGCACGCACAGCAGGACCGGCGGGGCATGTGATATGTTAGAATTGTCTGCGCTGGGGGTAGGAGACGCAGGGGTGGACCTGGGGATCGTCATCGTCAACTGGAATACGCGCGACCTGCTGCGCGAATGCCTGCGCTCGGTGGAGATGTCGCAGGGCAATTTCGCCTGGCGCGTGGTGGTGGTGGACAACGCCTCGTCCGACGGCAGCGCCGACATGGTGCGCGCCGAGTTCCCGGACGTGACGCTGATCGCCAGCGCCGAGAACGAAGGCTATCCCCGCGCCAACAATCGCGGGCTGCGCGCGCTGGGGTTCGCGCAGGGCTGCGCCGACGAGGACGCGCCGCGCTATGCCCTGGCGCTCAACCCGGACACGGTGCTGCCGCCGGGGGCGCTGAGCGATATGCTCGCCTACATGGACGCCGATGCGACGATCGGCGTCAGTGGGCCGAAGCTGGTGCTGCCCGATGGCTCGCTCGACCTGGCCTGCCGGCGCAGCTTTCCGACGCCGGAGATCAGCTTCTATCGCATGGTCGGGCTGTCGAAGCTGTTCCCGCGCAGCCGTCGCTTCGGGCGCTACAACCTGACTTATCTCGACCCGGACGTGGAGACTGAGGTAGACTCGGTGGTGGGGGCGTTCATGCTGGTGCGCCGCGCGGCAATCCAGCAGGTGGGGCTGTTCGACGAAACGTTCTTTATGTATGGAGAAGACCTGGATTGGGCGTTCCGAATCAAACAGGCCGGCTGGAAGGTGATGTACCATCCGCGCGTGACGGTGACCCACGTCAAGCGGGCGGCGAGTCGCCAGTCGCGCCGGGCGCAGCGGGAGTTCTACCGGGCGATGCTGCTGTTCTACCGCAAGCATTACCGGCAGACGACCCCCTGGTGGCTGCACAGCCTGATTCTGCTGGGGCTGGCGCTGAAAGGCGGTCGCCCGTTGTGGCACGAGCTGTGGCACCCCAGCGCTTTCGCGTGAGCCAGGCGGCGGATCGCCGGGTGCGCGGGCTGCTGCGCACGCTGCTGGTCGTCGGCGACCTGTTCATGCTAGTGCTGGCTTTTGCGCTCGGCTATGTGCTGCGCGCGCGGCTGCCATTGCCCGCCGTGCCGGTCAATCCCCCGCCGATCAGCAACTACGTGCCGATGCTCGTCGTCCACGTGGCGATGACGATGCTCGTCTTCTACTTTGCGCGGATGTACCACCAGCGCCGCGCTGCCAGCCGTTTCGACGAGGCCTATGCCATCGCCCAGAACGTCTCGATTGGCACACTGCTGGCCGTGGCCTTCGAGTCGCTGGCTTTCAAGAACAGCGCCCTGGAGCTGGACTATCCGCGTGGGGTGGTTGTCTACGCCTGGCTGCTGGGCATTGTGCTGGTCGTGGTGGGGCGTATGTTCTACCGCTACCTGACCGAGCGCCTGCACGACTTCGGCATCGGGCGCGACAACGTGCTGCTCGTCGGCTCTGGTGAAGTGGCGCGCACCATTGCTGAGAAGATTCGCTGGTCGCCCACGCTGGGGCTGAACATTGTCGGCGCAGTCAACGGCGAGGAAGTGGGCGCGATGGGCGAGGTGCCGATCATCGGCACGACGGCGGAGCTGCCGGAGATCATTGACCAGTACGAAGTGGACGAGGTGATCATCGCCCTGCCCGAAGCGTCGCGGCACGAGCTGGTGCAGTTGGTCAGCAAGTGCCAGCGCGGGAAGGTGGACATCAAGGTATACCCGGACATCTTCGCTTATATGGCCGGCGGGCTGACGGTGGACGACCTGAACGGGATGCCGCTGCTTTCGGTGCGCGACGTGGCCCTGCGCGGCTGGAAGCTGAGCCTGAAGCGGGCGATGGACACGGTGGGCGCTTTCGCCGGGCTGGTAGCGCTCAGCCCGTTCATGACGCTGACGGCCATCCTGATCAAGCTGGAGTCGCCGGGGCCGATCTTCTTCTGCCAGGAGCGCATGGGCCTGGACGGGCACTCCTTCCCGATGATCAAGTTCCGCTCGATGCGTGCCGATGCCGAGAAGCACGGGCCGGGCTGGACGACCGAGAACGACCCGCGCGTGACGCGCATGGGGCGCTTTATGCGGCGCACCAACTGGGACGAGATCCCGCAGTTGATCAACGTGTTCTGGGGGCACATGAGCCTGGTGGGGCCGCGCCCGGAGCAGCCGTACTACGTGCAGAAGTTCCGCGAATACATCCCGCGCTATATGGAGCGTCACCGCGAAAAGGCGGGCGTGACCGGCTGGGCGCAGGTCAACGGGCTGCGCGGCGACACGTCCATCCTGGAGCGCACCAAGTACGACCTGTGGTATGTCGAGAACTGGTCGCTGTGGCTGGATGTCAAGATCGTGCTGCGCACCATGATCCAGACGATCTTCGGGCGCAATCGGAATGCGTATTGAGAGACCGCTTACCCCCGGCCCCCTCTCCGCGTGTGGAGAGGGGATTTAGGGGTGAGATAAATCGTAACGCAGACCTTTCCGCGGGGTCTCTGAGTTTGAGAAGTCGTGCGCCGGCCTGTGCCCCCCATCCCCGGCCCTTCCCCCCACGAGAGGGGGAAGGGAGAAGAGCGCAGATTTTCAGTCCCTCCCTCCTTGTGGGGGGGGCAACTTCTCAAAGGGTCTCTGAGCCAGCCCCAGGATCGCGGCATTCAGACCCCAAACCCAGCTTGCACGAGAAGCCATATCGCCCGGCCTGGGCGGTGCGTTGCGCTTATACCAGCGTCCCTTTGGCATAATCGAATGAGACGATGCGATCGGGACGAACCCGGATCATGACCAGTTGCCATTGACGGGCCAACCCCTGAGCCATGTAGGCAGCATCGCCGGGGGGCATATATCTGCTGAGGAGCGCCGTCCGCTTGGCCAGGGCGTCGTCGTAGTCCAGGCGCGCCTGGCCGTAGATGAGCACGCCCTTGAAGGGCGGAGTGGGGTCGTCAATTAAAATGCTCACCTGCGGGCTGTGCTTGATGTTCCGCACTTTGCGAGAGACTTCCTGCGTGCCGAGCAGAATCTCGCCATCCACATAGTCGAATAAGATGGGAACGATCTGGATCGAGCCGTCTTCGTTGTGCGTGCTGAGCCGGGCTATGTGCGGCTGGCTGAGGAATTCCCCTACTTCGGTCTGGGTAAGCGGTGGCATTTGCGGGTAGTTGGACATAGCGCTCCTCCTCAGGTGGGTGTTGCGTAAGGCCACTGCCGGCGTTTAGAAGGCGTTTTCGAGGTCTGATTGGGCCGCATCGCGCGACTCTTCATTGAAACCTTCTTCATTATAATAATATCCGGTTTGTAACAGAATCAAGAATCACTTGAAGAAATTTCTCACACAGGCGTTTACAGCTGGCGCCAAGCCTGTCAGGCGGCAGCGGCGTTGCTCGGCTGCGCCCTGGTTGACCTCACCCCCGCTCGGCGCTGGCGCGCCTCGCCGCCCCCTCTCCACACGCGGAGAGGGGGCGAGGTGGGCGGGGCGAGGCTGGGGGTGAGGTAAAGCTCTGCCGCGCCCTAGCTGACCTCACCCCCGCTCGGCGCTGGCGCGCCTCGCCGCCCCCTCTCCACACGCGGAGAGGGGGCAAGCCAAGCGTAGCGCGGCTGGGGGTGAGGTAAAGCTCTGCCGCGCCCTAGCTGACCTCACCCCCGCTCGGCGCTGGCGCGCCTCGCCGCCCCCTCTCCACACGCGGAGAGGGGGCAAGCCAAGCGTAGCGCGGCTGGGGGTGAGGTAAAGCTCTGCCGCGCCCTGGCTGACCTCACCCCCACTCGGCGCTGGCGCGCCTCGCCGCCCCCTCTCCATCTGCGTGGAGAGGGGGCAAGCCAAGCGTAGCGCGGCTGGGGGTGAGGTAAAGCTCTGCTGCGCCCTGGTTGACCTCACCCCCGCGCGGCGCTGGCGCGCCTCGCCGCCCCCTCTCCACACGCGGAGAGGGGGCGAGGTGGGCGGGGCGAGGCTGGGGGTGAGGTAAAGCTCTGCCGCGCCCTGGCTGACCTCGCCCCCGCGCGGCGCTGACGCGCCTCGCCGCCCCCTCTCCACACGCGGAGAGGGGGCAAGCCAAGCGTAGCGCGGCTGGGGGTGAGGTAAAGCTCTGCCGCGCCCTGGCTGACCTCACCCCCACTCGGCGCTGACGCGCCTCACCGCCCCCTCTCCACGCAGATGGAGAGGGGGCAAGCCAAGCGTAGCGCGGCTGGGGGTGAGGTCAATCAGCGAGTCGCTGTCAACCTTTGCACGCATCCCAGAATAGTGCGCTGTCGCCGCCCGTGCTATGATCCCAGGCGGACTGGGGACGCAGCCAGATATATCGGGAGCGGATTGTGACGGACATCGCCGAACTGACCCGGCTCATGCACGATTTCGTGCGCACCAAAGGGTGGTACGACCCCGCCACGCCGCACCCGCAGACTCCGCGCAACCTGGCCATCTCGCTGAGCATCGAGGCGGCGGAGATACTGGAGCACTTCCAGTGGAACGGCGATCTGGCCGATGCCGAGTCGCTGGCCGAAGAGTTGGCGGATGTGCTGCTGTATCTGCTGCAACTGGCCAGCGTGAGCGGCATTGACCTGGAGCAGGCCGTGCTGGACAAGTTGCGCGTGAATTACGGGCGGACGTGGGGGGAGAGGTGATTAGCGGTCAGCGGCCAGGTTTCGAGGACCAGTTGCCGGGGATTGGTTGTCAGTTTTCGGTGATCAGTTTTCAGACTCAGGGCGCGTCCCTGCCCCCGACAACTAATCGCTGATCACTGGCCGCTAACCGCTGACCGCTGACTGCTGACAACTGTTCACTTCTTCTGAAAGGACACGCGAAAATGCTTGACAACACCTGGCTCCGGCGCGCGCAGATCGAGCAGCACAGCCTCGACATGCGCCAGTTCGTGGACTTCCGGCAGAGCGCGCTGGCCAACGGCCTGCGCCTGGTAGAGGCGTACAATGCCAGCGGCCTGTCGTACACCGTCCTGCCCGATCGCGGGCTGGACATCTGGACGGCGCACTATCGCGGCGTGCCGCTGACCTGGATCAGCCAGGGGTCGCCGCACGCGCCCGAACTGGGCGGCTCGTGGCTGCACCTGTTCAACGGCGGGCTGCTGACCACCTGTGGCCTGACGCAGGCCGGCCCGCCACAGGCTGAGCCGATCACCGAGGGCGGGCGCGACATTCACGGGCTGTATACGCGCCTGCGCGCGGGCGACGTGGCCGTGGGCGGCGGCTGGGACGGCGAGCAGTATGCCCTGACGCTGCGCGGCGCAGTCAGCGAAAACCGGCTGTTCGGCGAGCAGCTTCGCCTGGAGCGGACGTATCACCTGACGCTGGACAAGCCGGTCATCGCCTGGTCGGATCGCGTGGTGAACCTGGGCGACGCGCCCGCACCGCTGATGGTGCTCTACCACATCAACCCCGGCTATCCGCTGATTCGCGCCGGGACGACGCTGCATGCGCCGGAGCACGCCGTCTACCCGCGCGATGCCGAGGCGCGCAAGGGCATCGCCACCTGGGCGCAGTACGACGCCGCGCAGCCCGGCTATGCCGAGCAGGTCTTCTGGCATCATGTGAAGGCGGATGCCCAGGGGCGGACGGCGGTGGCGCTGCTGCAGGAGTCGTTCGGGCTGCTATTCGAGTGGGATACGCGCGAGTTGCCTTACCTGACGCAGTGGAAGAACACGCGCCAGGGCATTTATGTCTGCGGCATCGAGCCGGGCAACTGCCTGCCGGAAGGGCAGGTTGTCTCCCGCGACAAGGGGCGGCTGACCTGGCTGGAGCCGGGCGAGGCGCAGACGTTCGGCTGCGCGCTGACCGTGCTCGACGGGGCCGAGGTGGTCGCCGAGGCGCGCGAGCGCGTCGCGGCGCTGGGCCGGGGCGGGACGCCGGTGAGCGGGTGCCATCTGGACGACTACGCGGGGTAGAGACGCGGTAGCGCTCTGCCCCAGAGGCCGTTCGAGAAGTCGTGCGCCGGCCTTTGCCCCCATCCCCGGCCCTTCCCCCGCGAGGGGGGAAGGGAGCAGAGCGCCGGCCCTAAGCCCCTCCCTTCTTGTGGGGGAGGGGTTTGGAGTGGGGGGAAACAGCCTCTCAAAGGGTCTCTCAGGCCGAGCTGGACGCCACGAAGAAGATATTCATGTGCAGCGTGCCGAGGATCAGGTGATCGCCATCGGCGAGCACGGTGTCGCGGTGCGGGGGCAGCATACGTCCGTTGAGATAGGTGCCGTTGGTGCTGCCCAGGTCGGTCAGCACCAGGCGGTTGTGAGCGCGCGCCAGGCGGCAGTGCAGCCGTGAGACGCCGTGCCGGTGCGCGTTGAAGTCGGTGAGATCGAGCAGGTTGTCTGCCGCAGAGCCGGCGGCGCGGCCCAGCGTCAGCGGCGTGTCCATGGCGAACCAGCCGCACGTGCCAGAGGGGAGGAACTGCAAGAGAACCACCGTTTTTTCGCTGAAGATCTGGTTGCCGCGCTGCCCGTTGGGGGGGTGAACCGGCTCATGGCTGAGCAGGCCGGTGCCAATGGGCTTGGTGGTTTGCGACCGCCCACAATGCGGGCAGTGCTCACCGTCCGCCAGGTAGTGGTTGTACGCGCAGTACCAGCACCCTGCCGGCTGCGGGCCCGTCAAGGGCGTGATGTCCATGATGCCTACCATGTCAGACCCCCGTCCAACGATACCCATTCACACGAAGCTCACGATGTGCCAAGCGTATGCTGTCTCGTGCAACGGTCTGCTTACAGTCCTGCTCGCCTTCAGGCTGTGCGGTCCTGAGCCTGGCGCTGGTTGGATGGTAAGCGCGCTATTGAGCGTCTTGAGGACCGTGCGAGTCTGGCTTCTGCGAGCCACACGAACCTAGCTTAACTGTAATCGCTTACGGGCAACGGCTCGCTTACAGGTTTTGGCGGCGATCCGGGGGCCGATGTGCTGGGGGGTGCGGTGAATGTGGTAAGCGCTGTGTTGATAGCGGGAAAGCGGGAGTGACTGTCGCGACACTGGCGAGGGCCTCAGGGTGCTGGGCGAGCGCGGGTTTGCGCTGCTGCTGTACTTCAGAGGCCGTTCGAGAAGTCGCGCGCCTGCCTTAAGCCCCCCTCTCCCTCACCGGGGCGAAGGGAACCCCTCACCCCTGCACCCCTCTCCCTCACCGGGGCGAGGGGAAATCCTGCGCCTTGCTCCCCCTCCCTCACTGGGGCGAGGGGAAATCCTACGCCTTGCGCCCCTCTCCCTCACCGGGGCGAGGGGAAATCCTGCGCCCTGCGCCCCTCTCCCTCACCGGGGCGAAGGGAATCCCTCACCCCTGCACCCTTCTCCCTCACCGGGGCGAGGGGAAATCCGGTGCCTTGCGCCCCTCTCCCTCACCGGGGCGAGGGGAAATCCTGCGCCTTGCTCCCCTTCTCCCCTTGGAGGGAGAAGGGGTTGGGGGGATGAGGGGGAGCTGACCTCACCCCCGCCCGGCGAGTCGCTGTCAACCTTTGCACGCACCCCACCGTGATTTTGCTGCGTTGGCCCATCCTCAAATGCGGTACAATCTGCGGGCCGCCGCACAAGCACCGGCGCGCGCGCCAACGACCAACACCCCTACTGACGAAGGAGCAAGTAACTGTGGCACAGCAGGGCGTCACGCCGCAATCCGAAGATTTCTCCCGGTGGTACACCGATGTCGTCCAGAAGGCCGACCTGGCGGATTATTCGCCCGTGCGCGGCTGCATGATCATCAAGCCCTACGGCTACGAGCTGTGGGAAGGCGTCAAGAGCGGGCTGGATCGCCGCTTCAAGGCGACCGGTCACCAGAACGCTTACTTTCCGCTGTTCATCCCGGAGAGCTTCCTCAAGAAAGAGGCGGAGCACGTCGAGGGCTTCTCGCCGGAGCTGGCCGTGGTGACCATCGGCGGCGGCAAAGTGCTGGAGGAGCCGCTGGTCGTGCGCCCCACTTCGGAGACGATCATCGGCTGGGCGTTCCAGAAGTGGATCCAGTCCTACCGCGACCTGCCCCTGCTGATCAACCAGTGGGCCAACGTCGTGCGCTGGGAGCTGCGCACGCGCCTGTTCCTGCGCACGATGGAGTTCCTGTGGCAGGAGGGACACACCGCCCACGCCACGCACGAAGACGCGCTGGAAGAGACGATGCGCATGTTGGGCGTCTACGCCGACTTTGCCCGTAATGACGCGGCGATCCCGGTCATCCAGGGGCGCAAGAGCAACCAGGAGCGCTTTGCCGGCGCGGTGGCCAGCTTCAGCATCGAGGCGATGATGCGCGATGGCAAGGCGCTGCAGGCAGGCACCAGCCACGACCTGGGTCAGAACTTCGCCAAAGCGTTCGAGATTCAGTTCACCGATGAGAACAACGAGCTGCGGCATTGCTGGACTACGTCGTGGGGTCTCAGCGCGCGCATGGTCGGGGCCGTCATCATGACGCACGGCGACGACCAGGGCCTGCGCCTGCCGCCCAAGCTGGCCCCCTTCCAGGTGGTGATCGTGCCCATCTTCCGCGACGAAACCTCGCGCGCCGCGGTGATGGCGGCTGTGGCGCGCATCGCCGCCGAACTCACCGATGCGGGCCTTCGCATCAAGGTGGACGATCGCGACACCCTCTCGCCCGGCTTCAAGTTCAACGACTGGGAGATGCGCGGCGTCCCGCTGCGCATGGAGATTGGCCCCAAGGACGTGGCCAACCACAGCGTCGCCCTGGCCCGCCGCGACATCCCTGGCAAAGAGGGTAAGCGCTTCGTCAGCCAGGAGGGGCTGGCGCACACGGTGCGCGAGCTGCTCGACGCCATCCAGGCGAACCTGCTGGCCCAGGCCACCGAGTTCCGCGACAGCCGTCTCCGCGAAGTCACCAGCGGTTACGCCGACTTCGTGGACGTGATCCGGCGCGGCGAATGGGCGCTGTCCTGGTTCTGCGGGGGCAAGGCCTGTGAAGAGCGCATCAAAGAGGACGCACAGGCTGTCAGCCGCAACTTCCCGCTGCAACAACCGCACCCCGGCGAGCATGGTCCGTGCATTATCTGCGGCGCTCAGGCGCAGGAGATGGCCTACTTCGCCAAAGCGTACTGATTCTCTACCTCGCCCTCGTTTCTGCCCTGCCTGGCGCATTTTCTCTCCACTGTAGAGAGCAGGCTGTGAAGCGCGCCAGCGCTGAGCGGGGGTGAGGTAAGCCGTTTGAAGCGATCTTCCCGAAGCGCACCGTAAGGGAGCGTCTGTGCCTGGCTCATCACTCCTGCTGAGCGCCATCCTGATCGCGGTCTATGGCGGGATCATCATCTGGATGATCGCCCTGCGCCGCCGACCCCGCCGCATAGCCCGGCGGCGCTGGCTGCTGCTGGCGCTGGTCGCGGCGTGGGCGGCGAACTGGGTGGGCCTGCTGCCCCGCGACGCGCCCGCGCCCTACGACGCGCTGCTGCCCGGCGCGCTGACCGCGCCCGCCCTGGCGATCCTGGCGACCAACGCCGCGCTCGTTTTCTTCGGCGCGCTGCTGCTCAGCTATCTGCGCTCGCGGGCGGTTGCGGCGTGGCTGGCGGTTGGCAGCGCGTGGTGGCTGGCCCAGGCGGCGGCGTGTGTCTCGCCGCCCGGCACCATACTCGGCCAGGCGGGCTGGTACAGCGACCTGGCTTCTGCCGCAGACTGGGCGGCCTGGCTGGTCATCGGCGGGTGGCTGCTGGGGGGCGTCGCGCTCATGCTGACCGCGCTGGCCGCGTTCTACCGGGCGGCGCTGCCAGAGCTGGCCAACCAGGCGCTGTTCGGCGCGGTGATCGTGCCGCCGATGGTGGTCGGCGTGGCACTGGCGGCCAGCGGCGAGCGCATCGTCACCGAGATCGGGCTGCTGCTGCAACTGGCCGGGTTCGGGAGCGCGGCGTACAGCGCGACCGCTTATCGCGTCTTCGACATCCGCCGCATCGTGCGCCTGACCACCGCCGCCGGCCTGCTGACGCTGGTGACCGCGCTGGCGACGTTTGGCGCGGCGCTGCTCGCCACCGGCATTGACGCGACGGCGCCGGGCCAACTGGCTCTGCTGGCGGCGCTGGCCCTGGCCGCCGCCGCGATCGCCACCCCTCTCCACGCGCTGGTCCAGCACGTACTGGCCGGGCTGCTGGGCGAGTCGCGCCCGGTCGTCTCGCGCCAACTGCGCCAGTTCTCCGCCGACATGGGCCGCGCCGTCGAGCTGGACGACCTGGTAGAGGTCACGCTGCGCACCCTGCGCGATCTGCTGCGTGCCCGGCGCGGTGGATTCCTGCTGGTGACTCATCATGGCGAAAACGATCTGGAGATCGAGGCGGTGCCGCGCCTGGACGAGATCCCGGAAATACGGGGCTGGATCGCGGCCAATGGCCCCGTTGGCGAGCGGTTTCTGCGCGCCCGCGCGCCCCTGCTGCAATACGACCTGGACTTCAGCCCGGATTTCGCTGCCGTGCCCCTGGCCGAGCGCCAGCTTTTCGCCCAGACGCGCATGAGCGCCTACGCGCCGGTGATCGTGCATGACCGACTGATCGGCATCATCTGCTGCGGCCCCAAGACGAGCGATGACCCGTTCAGTGCCCACGATCTTGAGCTGCTGATGACCATCGCCAACCAGACCGGCGCGGCCCTGCGCAGCGCCCGCCTGATCGCCGACCTGCGTCGCCGCGAAGCCGAGCAGATGGCCCTCAATCGCGCCCTGTCGGCCACCACCCAACAGCTTGAGAAGCTGAACAGCGTCAAGACGGATTTCATCACCATCGCCAGCCACGAGCTGCGCACGCCGCTGGCCCAGATTCGCGGCTTTGCGGAGATCATGGAGTCCATGAACGACGAGGGGCTGCTCGACCAGGATCAGATCGCGGGCATGACAGCCAGCATCCGCCGCGCTTCCGACCGCCTGGAAGAGCTGATCGCGGCTATGCTCGATGTCAGCGAGCTGGACGTGGACGCGCTGAGCCTGCACTTCGCCCCGCTGCGCCTGGAAGCGGTGGTGCGCAGCGCGCTGGAGCCGCTGACCGACGCCGTGCGCCAGCGCAAGCTGATGGTCGCGGCGCGCGGCCTGCGCGACCTGCCCGCCATCTCCGGCGACGAGCCGCGCCTGGTGCAGGCGTTCCGCAATGTGATCCTCAACGCGATCAAGTACACGCCGGACGGCGGGCGCATTGACATCACGGGGCGCATTGAAGGCGACGAGGCCATCGTCGCCATTCGCGACAGCGGCATCGGCATTGATCCGGCGCTGCTCGACCTCGTCTTCGAGAAATTCTTCCGCGCCCAGGATCCCAATCACCACTCGACGGGCGCGACCAAGTTCATGGGCGGGGGGCCGGGCCTGGGCCTGACCATCGCGCGCGGCGTCGTGCAGGCGCACGGCGGGCGCATCTGGGCGGAGAGCGCGGGCAGCGACCCGGAGCGCTGCCCCGGCAGCACGTTCACCGTCGCCCTGCCGCTCACCCCGCCCGACCTGGCGCAGCGCCTGGACGAGCTGGAGCTGACCGTACGGCTGGGCGGGCAGGGGGAGCGCAGCGCCGCCCGCCCGCGCCGGTAACGTTCCCGGTCAGGCGTCCGGCGGCTCGACGACGCGCCAGTACAGCCCGCCGCCGCCCTCGCGTGCCAGCAGCCTGAAGTCCACCAGCTCGCGGCGCAGCCGCGCGTAGTCGGGGTGCACCGTCTTGAGGATGGCGTTCACCTCCTGCTCGGTGTATTGCACGCCTGGCGCGAACTTCTCCGCCAGCCAGCGCAGGATGACCAGCAGCTTGGACTGCTTGGTGGGAATGTGCTTGAGCCGCCGCCCGTTGAAGTAGTCGCGGAACACCTTGCGGTCGGCCTCGCTCAAGGCCAGGTCATTCACCCAGGCCATATCCGGCCTGGGGGTGGGGGTCAGGCGGGCCAGTTCCTCGAAGTCGAGCGCGTGGCGCAGCATGGTCTCCAGCATATCAACGCGCAGGCTGTAGATGCGCGTCGTGCCCTCAGCGCGCAGGTTGACCAGCCACGCTTCGCGCAGCCGCGCCAGGTGATGCGAGACGGTCGGCTCGGTAAGACCGAGCGCCTGGGCCAGCTCGCCGACGTTGTGCGGGCGCATCCCCAGCAACCCGATGATGCGCAGGCGGCTGCTGTCGGCGAGCGCCTTGAAGAACCCTTCGAGCACGACCGGCATGGCCGAGCCTGGCGGGGTGACCTCGCTCATGGCGATTTTCTCCTGGACGATAATTAGATAAGCATCAAATTAGAAGTATATCGAAGTAATCAATTCTGTCAAGGGGAAATCGAGGGGGCGGGTGCCCCAACTCAGACTTCCGAAGTTTTCGGAAACTTCGGAAGTCTTCAGAACGCCCCTATCCCCCGGCCCCTTCCCCCAGCCAGGCTAGGGGAAGGGGAGAGTGCCCGTGCCAGCCGAGCCAGGTCCCCCTCTCTAGCTCGGCTGGAGAGGGAGATTCAGGGGGAGAGGCGCTCAGCGCTTCAGGGCAGCGCGCCCAGCCGATCGCCGTCCCAGGCTGCCGGATGCACGCCCGTCAGCGCCGCGAACTCGGCGCCGAGCAGCGTCTCCAGCACGGCGCGGAAGGCGTCCGGCTGGCCGGTCGTGTAGCAGGTCACGGAGCCGGACGCGCTTGCCGGGCTGAGCGCGCCGCGGTCGCCCAGCACGCGCCCGGCCTGCCGGGCGACCGCCGGGCTGGGGTCTATGAGGGTCACGCCCGGCCCGGCCTCGGCCTGGATCGCCTCGCTGAGGAAGGGAAAATGGGTGCAGCCGAGCACAAGCTGATCAATGCCCGCTTCCAGCAGCGGGGCCAGGCAGCGGCGCACGGCCAGGCGTGAGCGCGCCGATGCTGTCTCGCCCGCTTCGGCCAGTTGCACAAGCTCCGGGCAGGCGCGCGTCTCGACGCGCACGCCCTGGGCGAAACGCCCGACGACGCTGGCGAATAGCTCGCCCTGGAAGGTCGCTTCGGTGGCGATGACGCCGATCACGCCGCTGCGCGTGGCGGATGCGGCGGGCTTGACCGCCGGCTCCATGCCGACAAAGGGCATGCCGGGGAACTGCGCGCGCAGGGGGTGCAGCGCGGCGGCGCTGGCCGTGTTGCAGGCGATGACGATCAGCTTGACGCCCTGGGCGATCAGGAAGCGGGCGATGCCCTCGGTGAAGGCGCGCACCTGCTCGATGCTGCGCGGGCCATAGGGCACGTGCGCCTGGTCGGCCAGGTAGAGGAGATGTTCGGCGGGCAGTTGGGCGCGCACCTCGCGCAGGATAGACAGCCCGCCCACTCCTGAGTCGAGCAGTCCGATGGGCCGCTCGCTGAGCGCCGGATCGGTCATGGGTGCCTTCTGCGCCCGTATGCTAGAGGTTGCGCGCTTCGAAGCCGCGCGCCGCGATCAGGCCGGCGACGGGGCTGCCGGGCAGCCAGCTCGCCTGGTCGCCCAGGCCGCCCGCGCCCGTCGCCACCAGCAACGCCGCCACGCTCAGCGCCTCGCCGTCGTCGAGCAGCACGTCGAGCAGGACGTAGCGGTTGGTCAGGCGCAGCCGCTCGATGCCGTGCCAGGGCACGACAGCGGCCTGGGCGTAGAGCGGGTTGGCGTCAGTGTCGCGCGGCAGCACGATGACGCGCGTCTCGCCGAAGCCCAGGTAATACTGCCCGATCTCGCCGCGCCAGGTGCGGAAGAGCTGCACGGCCAGGAAAATCCAGGCCAGCCAGCCGAGCACGCTGAGCAGCCCGGCGTTGAGCACTCCGCCGATGATGTTCAGGGCCAGCCCGCCGGCGGCCAGTTGCTTCCACATGCGCCAGCGCGTGGTGCCGCGCACGTCAATCACCCCGATCAGCGGCTCGCCGGCGGGCAGCGCCCGCTGCACCGCGCGCAAGGCGGGCGCGTCCGGTGTAACGCTGCTGCTGGCCGAGGCACCCGCCACGCCGGGCAGCGGGGGCGCGGCCTCTGCCGCCTTTTCGACGACTTTCTCCAGCGACTGGTCTACCGCTTCCATCGCCTGGCGCAGCGCGCTCGAGGCCCCGCGCCGTTCCGCCAGGCTGCGCCTGCGCGCCATCCCCGACGATGGATCGCCCGCGTCGAATGGCTCGCCGTAGGGATCGCGCTTGGCTTTGGCTTTGCGCCCCCCCGCGACGGGCGGCAGCGGCAGTGGGGGCGGCGGCGGCACGATCTGCGCGGGGAGGGGCACGATTTCGTCTGGCGGGGCGGGCGGCGGCGGCTCTGCGTCTGCTGTGGTCTTGGCAGCAGCGGGCATCTCTGGCTCGATTGCTGGCTCAGCTTCCTGGGCGGCTTCCGGCTGCGCCACCAGGAGTGGCGTCTGCGGCCCGGCGCCGGCCGCTTCCGCCCCCGCTTCAGCGGAAGCGGGCTGCTCGTCCGGCTTGCGAACGCGCTGGGGCAGCGTCCCGGCCACGCGCACCACCTCGCTGAACGCGCGGGCCATCGCGCCCGCCGACTGGTAGCGATCGTCGGCGTTCTTGGCCAGCGCCTTGAGGATGACCACCTCCACTTCGACGGGCAGGTCGGGCAGCGTCTCGCGCAGGGGCGGCGGCGCGTCGTTGATGTGCTTGTACATCAGGGTGAAGGGCGTGTCGGACTCGAACGGCGTGCGCCCGGCCACCATCTCGTAGAGGATGATGCCCAGCGCGTAGACATCGGTGCGGGCATCCACCGGCTCACCGCGCCATTGTTCCGGGGCCATGTAGGCCGGCGTGCCGAGCACCGTGCCGGACTGGGTGAGATTTTGCATGGAGGCCATCATCTTGGCCAGGCCGAAGTCTACCAGGTAGAGGTTGTCCCACTGGTCAATGAGGATGTTGTTCGGCTTCAGGTCGCGGTGGATCACGCCCTCGGCGTGCGCGTAGTCGAGCGCCTCGCCGATCTGCCCAACAAAGCGCGCCGCCGTTTTGAGCGGCAGCGGCCCGCGCTTCAGCCGGTAATAGAGCGACTCGCCCTCGATCAGGCGCATCACCAGGTAGAACAGTTCGCCGTCGTGCCCGAAGTCGTGCACGGGCAGGATGCGCGGGTGCTCCAGCCGGGCGATGACGTGCGCCTCGCGCTCGAAGCGGGCCACGAACTCCGGGTCGGTGGCCAGGTCGGCGCTCATCACCTTGATCGCTACGTCGCGCCGCATGGTCACCTGGCGCGCGCGGTAGACGGTGGCCATGCCGCCCTTGCCGAGCTTGCTGACGATCTCGTACTGGCCGAGGGTTTGCGAGATCAACGGATCGCTCATCAAAAAGTTCCTTTGCCGGGCGCTTGGGCGGCTGCGGCCCGCTGCCCTGTAAGCGGTGCGCGGCCTGTGGGTGGGTGGGCAGAGGGCCGGCGAGACGGGAGGGCGCGCTTCCCCTGTTATATCATACGCACAACCGCGCCGCCCGTCGCATCGGCGCCGCGCAAACCTGGGCTACCAGGGCCTCGTTCACACTGTACCATGAGCCGCCCGCAAGGTCTAGAGCGTGTTATGCGCCTTTGAATCCTGATCCCCCGGTCCCTTTCCCTAACTTGGCCGGGGGATCGAGGCGCTCTTAAGACTTCCGAAGTTTGCGCAAACTTCGGAAGTCTGGCTGCGGACTGGGCATGGCAGGGCAACGCCCCTGCTGCTGAGGCTGGAAGCGGCTTATTCCTGCGGCTCGGCGGGCGGATCGCCGGCGACCATGCACACGGTGTGGTGCGTGCGGAACAGGCTGTACAGGTCGGCCTGGCCCGGCACCGCCTTGAGCACGTTCTCCGACTGCATGATCGAGAGCCACAGTTCCAGGTCGCGGTCGCTCAGGTCGGTGTAGTCGCGGATCGTGTCGCGGCTGAGGGGCAGGCGGCGCTCGTAGAGGTCGAGCAGGGCGTGCACGAAGGCGTTGCGCTCCGCTACCACGCGCTGCACGATGGGCGACTCCTCGACCAGCGAGATGCCTTTCGTGGTGAATTCGCTTTGCGGGTTTTCGTACTCGTTGATGTCCACCGCCCCGCGCTCCAGCAGCTCTTCAACCGACTGCTGGAAGGTCGTGCTGGGGTCGAAGGGGCGCAGGCGGCGGTGCAGGCTGCCCAGCGGACACCAGGCGAAGCCGCGGAACGATGTGAACTGCTCCACGCTGACGATGATGCGCCGGATCATCAGCTCGACATCCTCGCGCGTGACGCCTGGCAGTTGCGGTGCGCCGGTGGGTTTTTCGGTGTCAATCAGTTTGATCACCGGCACCAGGTCTTCGGGGTTGTGGCGGTGTGGCACCAGCTCGCGGCTGAGGATGCCTTCGCGCACCAGCGTGTCCACCCATTCCGAGCGCCAGGTGTCGGTCGTGTTCAGGCCCGGCCCGACCAGCCCGTGATCCATGCCGATGCCCTTGAGCAGGAAGCCGTAATTGACGTACTCCCAGCCGCGCACGTGCAGCGTGTTGGCCACGCGGTGCACGATGCGGTCGCGGATCAGGCGCGTCGTCTCGACGATGGCATTTGAGACGCTGGGCATGACTGTGCTCTGCTCCGCATCCACCACCAGGATACCCTGGTTGGCTGCCTGGAAGATCAGGTCTTGGGCGCGGTCTTCGTTGGGCACGGCGCGCTCGTCCACCAGGCGCTTGATCAGCGTGCTGACGCTCACCCGGTCGGCGCTGCGCTCGCCCAGCAGCAGGTCGAGCTGCAGGACGACGCTCGACCACTGCGACGGGCGGAACTCCACCACCGGGGCGCTTGGCTCGGACGGCTCGACATGGGCGGCCATCGCGTCGGCCACGCGGCGCAGCTTGCAGAAGTCCTCGACGTACTCGACGCTGAGCGCGGGATTAGATTCAAGCAGGCGGCTGGTGCTGCCGCGCACGCCCCAGACGATGACCTGTTTGTTGCGCGTGCGCACGGCGCTGAAGACTTCGGCGAAGTCGCGGTCGCCGCTGGCGATGATGAACACATCGGCGCTGTTGAACCGGGCGCTGTCGTCCAGCACTTCCTTGGCGATGCGCATGTCGGCGCTGTTCTTGCCCGGCAGGCTGAAGACGGGGTCAATGTTGGCGCGAGCCAGGCGGCTGGGCACTTCGTCGGAGACCTCGCGGCCCGTGCGGTCAATCATGGGGGCCAGGCTGCCGCGCTGTCCCCAGGGCGCGTAGGCCGCCATGCGCACTACCTGGCCGTGCGTCTGGGCCTGGTGGATCATGCCTTCCAGCAGGTCGTCAATGTTGATGATGTAGCCCTGCTCGCTCAGGCTGATCGAGATATTCTCGAAGTCAATGTAGAGCGCCACCGCCTTGCTGGGGATGCCCAGGATCGCTTCGAGCGGCTGGAAGATGACCCCGCTCAGGCCGGGCGGCGGCTCGTCGCCCCAGATGCGTATGCGCGCCCGCCCCGTCGCCGGGACGCGCTGGGCCAGGCTGGCGATGTCCATGCGCGTCGAGGCGATGATCAGCTCGTCAACGACCTGCTCGTCGAAAGAGAAATAATGAGCCAGCAGAGCGTCGGTCACCGCCTGCCGATCGGGGACGTTGAACAGGTCGTAGCCTTCGTTGGCGAAGACCTGCTGCACGCTCACGCCGGCGCTGATGCTGGGACGGCGATAGCGATTCCAGTCGGCGACGGCGATCGCCATCAGGTCTTCGGGGCTGCCCAGGCCAGCGGCCAGTGACGCGGCATTGAGCAGCGCTGTGGCGACGGTCTGGATGTCCATGACCACACCGCGCGATTCCAGGCGCTGCAAAAGGTCGTCAACGTCAACAATCAGGTACGCTGTCATGAGTCGCTCTCTACAACCGAGAACTCCCTGGCACGGTGAACCAGCCGGCACGGGAGCGCGCTGGACAGAATAGCGGGATGGCTGCGGAGCTTAGGCGAGGCGCGAACAAACAGGCTTGTCTAGCCGCAAAGTCGGATGGCTGGCGGTTGCTACACGGCAAATAAACCTATTGCGAGGAGTGCTGGTTCTTGCATAAGTCTTTAGCCATGTGCCCAAAAACCAGACTGCCGCAGCTCTCTCCATCTATCTCTGCTATTGTCCCTTTCCATTGTAGCAGGGCGGCGGCGGATAGCCAATAGGTATTCGCGTTTTTTCGCAGTCCGAGAGGGGCATTGGGCGTTTCTGCACAAATTGGCTGCGCGGGCGCGGCTCAGGAGCCGAACACGTTGCGCGCGCCGAGCAGCCCCAGCAGCAGGTAGAGGCCCGCGACGAGCGCGCGCACCCGGGTCTCGCCCAGCGCGCGGATCAGCGTCTCCATGCGCTGCGCGTCCATGAAGAAGCGCCAGCCGCGCAGCGTCCCCACGAAACCCAGCAATCCCCCCACGAACAGCGCCCAGTCCATCAGCGTGATCAGGTCCATTATGCACTCCTGGTGTGCGGTAGCCAACTGCCAGCCGTCAGCGCTCAGCAGCCAGCGATCAGTGATCCGAGGGCGGCGCGCAGATCAGGGCGCAGTGCCGCCCGGCCACCTGGGTCAGCACGACGACGGCTTCCTCGCCGCCGCCGTCGAGCTTCAGCAGGCGAATTGCTTCTTCCGGCGACAGCGGGCTGCCGCGCTTCTTGACGGTGACGCGGCCAATGCCCCGCTCGCGCAGCGCGGCGCGCACCCGCTTAAGCTGGAACGGCAGCCAGGCCAGCACCCGCCAGGCGCGCGCCCAGCCCGCCGGCGGCGGATCGTCGCCGGTGAGGTAGGCGATGGACTCGTCCAGGCGGTACAGGGTGAGGCCCAGGTGCGCGGCCAACTCGCCGAGCAGCCCGGCGCGGATGATCGCCGGGTCTGGCTCGACCAGGTAGGCGCGCGGGGCCGAAAGCGGCGGCGGCGGCGCGCCCTGCGGCCAGAGCGTCTCCCCGGCATCGGCGCGCGAAGCGCAGCGCCCGGCGAAGCCCAGCTCGCCATCCCACAGCACGGCTTCCTTCAATTCGCCGCCCGCGCTGACGAACTCCACGCCGGCCCCGGCATGGGTATAGGGCGCCAACTCGTCCAGGGCCACGCCTGGGGCCAGCTTGACCGCCAGCGCAGCGAAGCGCCAGCCCGCGATCACGTCGAGCGGCGGGGCGTAGTCGCGCACGGAGAACAGCCGCCGCCCGTCCGCTCGCCGCGCCGGGTCGAAGAAGGCGGCGCGCACCCCGCGCAGCGGGAGCGGGTCGTTCAGATCGGCGCGCGCCCAGTCTGCCGCGCGCCCATAGGCGGCGAGATTGGCGCGGGCCAGGGCCAGGCGCAGCGGGTCGCGGTCCAGCCCGGTGATGCGCACGCCCGGCAGCGCGGCCAGAGCCAGCGCGTCCCCGCCGACGCCGCAGCCCAGGTCGGCGATGTGCGGGTAACCGCCCAGGGCGAAGCGGCGCGCCCGCCACGCGCTGACGATCTCGCCGCTGGCCTGTTCGAGGGCATCTGGCGTGAAAAACATGGCCTCTGCCCGGCTGAACTTGGCGGTGGCGCGGGCGCGCAGCCGGGCCAGCGTCAGGGCGGCGGCGGCCAGGTCGGGGGGCAGGTCGCGGCGCAGCGCATCCAGCAGGGGCAGCGTCTGCGCGTCGCCCAGATCGCGCGCCGCCAGCCAGCTCAGAGTCGCGCGGCCTTGCGGCCCGGCCAGAAAGCGGAAGGTTTGCGCGGTGAGCATAGGAGTGGCGCGAGCGAGTGAGTTCGGCCAGCTTCTCTAACGAAAAGGGCGGGCTTCGCTACGCCCGCCCTTGCCCCTGCTACGCCTGGAGCGATCCGATAAGCTGCGCCAGCTCGTTCCACTCGTCGCGCGCGAAGTAGAGCGTGCCCCAGTCCATCTCGACTTCCACGTCGTCGCTGCTGCCCGCTTCTTCGCCCTCGATGGCCTCGCGGATCATTTCGAGGAACTCGCCCCATTCCTCGGTGAAGAAGTGGGCGGTCACCGGGCCTAGTTCGATGTGGAAGGTCATCTCGCCATCCGGCTCCACTGCGCTCCAGATGGTGTAGTTCTCGGTTTCGGCCAGCGTGTCGATCGGGATTTCGGTCATATCGCCGTTGTTGGTCATGGTTTGAGAGAGGCTCCTTTTCTGTGATCAAAGTGGCCCCCATTGTCGTCGCAGCGCCGCGAATTGTCCAGGGTGCATCGGCATTTGGGGGCGAGAGAATCCGGACCGCAAAGGCGCAGAGGGCGCAGAGGGGGACTGTAGAAGAGATTTCGCCACGATTCTCCGCCTTCCTCCACGTTTCGACGCTGACGCGCTACTCCGCGAACGCGCGGCGACGCTCGGCAGCGCGAATGGCCGCATCCAACGCCGCCAGCGGGTGCTCGATGACCGGCCCATGCCCAACGGCCAGCCGCGCCGGTTCCAGGGCGCGCAAAGCGCGCGCCGTGCGCAGCGCGGTTGGCTTGTGCCAGGTCGCCAGAGCGGGGAAGGGAAACGACCACTTGAGCACCCCGGCGACGGTCATGCCGCCCTTTGTGACCAGCGCGTCCCCGGCGACGAGTGTGCCGTCACGCGGGTCGAAAAAGGCCATCTGTCCCGGCGTGTGGCCGGGCGCGGCGATCGCTTGCAGCGACCCAACGTGGTCGCCGGGATGCAGCGTTTGCGTCGGTTGCGTGGCGACTCGCGGAAATCCGCCGCGCGGCCCGGTTTGCGGCTCGTCGGCGTCGAGGCTCATATCCCCGGCCAGCAGCCGGGCTTCGCGCGCGCCGATCAGCACTTCGGCGGCGGGCAGGGCGGCGTGCAGGGCGTCCAGCGAGCCGACATGATCGCTGTGCGCGTGCGTGAGCAGAATGCGGACGATTGCTGCGCCAGCCCGCTCGGCAGCGGCCAGGATGCTCGTTGCGCTGCCACCGAGGTTGGTATCCACCAGGGTGAAGCCGTCTTCTTCGCGCACCAGGTAGCAGTTGAACATGCCCAATCGAGTGAGCTGGAGCAGGTACTTGCCATGAGCCGAGACGCGCATCGTATCCTCCAGCGTCAGGGGCGCTGGCGCGTATTCCCGCGCAGCAGCCAGACGATCCGGTCGTAGGACAGGGCGTAGTGGAGCAGGACGGCCACGCCCAGCGCGATCCCGGCGCTTGTTCGCCCGGCGGCGATCAGTGCCAGCGTGCCCAGCGCGAACAGCGCCAGCTCCAGCAGCAGGCGGACGATTCCCGGCACGGGCACCGGCGCGCGCCCCGACGCGCTGGCATCGCCGGGCACGCGGAAGGTGGCCCACAGCGTCGCGGCAATGACGGGCAGGATGACGGCCAGGGCGATGCCCAGCACCCCGTCGAAGCGAGCCAGCGCCCAGACGCTGAGAGCGGCCAGCGCAGCCAGCTCCAACGCGAAGCGCAGGGCCAGGTTGGCCGGGTTCTGGCTCATCGCGCGCTCCCATGTGGGGCGGGGGGCGACTCGTCCAAAGGCTCGGCGGGCAGGACGGGATAGCGCCGGCTGATGAAGTAGTGCATGAGGCGATAGACCAGGCTGTGCTGCCCGGCGGCGGCGGGGTGCGCCCCCGGCATGTATTCCTCATCCAGCAGCTTGACGCGCAGGTAGCGCATGAACAGGCGGATTGTGGCCACCGTTGGTGCGGCCAGCACCACGCCCAGCACTCCGGCCAGGCTCGCGCCGACGAGGATGGCGACCAGCACGACGAAGGGGTGCAGGTCGAGGCTGCTGCCCAGTACGCGCGGCACGAGGAACACCGCTTCGAGATTCTGCACGAGGATGTAAGCGCCGGAGACGACGACCGCGTACACAATGCCCGCGTCCAGGCCGGGGATCGTCGCGCTGTCGGTGGTCAGGGCGAAGAGCAGCGCCGGAATCTGGGCCAGCGCCGGCCCCAGGTTGGGGATGAACTCCAGGAACCCGGCGACCAGCCCCAGCAGCAGCGGTTGGGGCAGGCCCAGCAGCAGCGACACCAGGTAAACGACCACGGTCATGATCAGGCTGAGCACAACCTGCCCGCGCAGATAGGCGCTCCAGATCAGCCCCAATTCGTGCAGCAGCCGCCGTACGTCGCCCTGGTAGCTCTCCGGCACGGCTCCGATCAGCCCGGCCCCGAACATTGGCCCATCGCGCATCAGGTAAAAGAGCATGATCAGCACGAATACAGTGGTCACCAGGAAGGACACAGCGCTGCCCACCACGCCCAGCGCCGGGTCGGCCAGCGATAGCACGGCGTTCTGCAGGGCGCTGCCGACATCTCTCTGCTGCTCATCGTCCTCGCGGGCGAAGAGGCTCTCCAGCTCGTCCCAGGGCACGAGCGTGAAGTTGCCGATGCTGATCGGGCGGCCCAGCACGGACTTGAGGTCGTTCTGCGCGTCTTCGAGCAGATTCGGCAAGTCGGCGGCGAACTCGCGCCCCTGCTTGACCGTCGCCGGGACGACCAGCCAGATCATCAGCCCGAACAGGCTGAGCACCATGAGCCAGGTGAGCACCACGCTCAGCGAGCGCCGCGCCTCACGGTTGGGGATTCGCCTGAGCCGGCGCTCGAAGAAGGTGACGACTGGCGACAGCAGGTAGGCGAGGACTATTGAAATGACGATCGCGTGCCAGGCGGCAGCATCCACCTGGCGGGCGAACAGAAAGAGCAGAGTTAGCACGGTCAGCGCGATCAGGCGCTTGGCGGTGTCGCTCCAGGGAGGGCTTGTGACAGGTGGCAGATTGACAGACACGGGCAACGGTCCCCACTCACAGCATCCAGGCGCGCGCAGCGCCCTGGATGGGCTAGATCAGTATGGCAGGTCTTCGGGCGGCACGTTGCGCCGCTCGCGGCTGCGGCGGATGATGTCGTCAATGCGCGCCTGCAGATCGGAGGGCGCTTCGGCGGGGCGCGGCTGGCGCGCCGCGCGGCGGCGATCGTCGGGACGCCGGGGCGCGCGCGGCACATAGCCGTCCGGCGGGGCGCTCGCGTAGTCTGCGGGCGCGTAGGGGTCTGGCTCGCTGTAGCGCGCCGCCTCGGCGGGCGCATAGGGCGGCTCGGCTCCGCCATAGCGATAATCGGCGCGCTGCTCGTATGGCTCCTGATAGATGTCCTGGTCGGGAGCGATGGGCGGCTCGTAGCCGGGCGGCCTGAAGTAGTGCTCGCGGCGGGGGCGGGGTGCCTGCCGATCCTCGTCGTAGGCGTACTCGTCGGCCCCACCATAGCCGTCCGGACGCTCCTCATACAGAGGTTCCTCGCGGCGGGTGCGCCCGTAACCGCGCCCGGCGCGTTCTTGTGCTGGGGGCAGGTACGCGGCGCTGGACTCCTCGACCACGTGGCGGGGCACATGGGGGCGCGGATCGCCCTCATAGCGCCGTCCGCGTCGCCCGACGGCCCCAGCCTCGCTCACCAGCGCGTTCGGGTTGATCATGCGGAAGATGACCGCCAGGCCCATCGAAACCAGGGCCACGCCCAGGTACACCCACAGATCAATGCGGAGGCCCTCACCGTCGCCCGCCGCTTCAACCAACATGCTCACGATCTCCAACATGCTGAACACCGCCATCCACACGCCGAAGACCCAGATGGACAGCGAGGTGTGCCAGCCATGCGTGCGCTGGTAGATGGCGGAACTGAGCAGGATGATGCTGAGCACCAGCACCACCAGCCAGACATAGCCCAGGAGATGCGCGACCAGGGCGAAGCCCAGCCAGATCACGACGGCTGCCCAGGTGAGTGCTTCGACAGTTCGCTCGGCTGTTGATTTCACGCTTGCGCTCCTTGCTCCTGGTGCTTCGGCGACGGGGCGGCTTTGTACATGGCTCACTAGTATTATCCGTCGGTTCACAGACAGGTGCAAGAGTCCGGGGAAGCGCGGGGGTATTTCGGGATTGTGGTGAGCCTGATGTGCGCAGGGGAGCCGCGGCAGAGCGGCCCCGTAGGGCCGTATTACAATACGCCCTACGGATACATTTCGCCAACAGTCTCCTTTGTGGGAGAAGGGCCGAAGATGGCGGAGCCGGCACGATCCAGGATGCGGGGAATATTCAGCCTCTCCTGGGAGAGGCTTGGGGCGAGGAAACCCTCAACGGACTTCCGCTAACGTGTACCGGCGCGCTCCAGCAGAGCCAGGCGCGCGCTGACTCAGCCGGGCAGCGTCGCCTGGCGAAATGTGAACGCGCCGAACATGGTGGCGAAACTGCGATCGATCGCCTCAGCCGCCGGATCGGGCAGGTCTGCCGGGCGCGAAGCGACCAGCACGTAAATCAGATCGTCGTTCACGGCCACGACCTGCTGCTGGCGCAGAGGTGTGCCACCGTCCGGCTGGCTGAGCAGGCTGGTGATTGCGTGGCCCTCGACCTCGCCCAGCTTCAGCACGTCCCGGCTGAGCACTTCGTGGGTCACGCCGAGCCGGTCATAGGTCTGCGTGATGACTTCGGCGAACTGCTGAGCCGTGACCGGCCCCGGCAGCGGCCTGATGGCGATGGTGAAGCTGGCGCGCTGGCCGCGCGCGTCGGGTGGGGCCAGGAACGCTGTCTGGTATTCGGGCGCAGAGACCACGAACCAGTCGGTGGGCACGACCAGGGCAAAGGTGGGGCCGTCGAATTGCATGGTTGCCATGAAGAAAACCTTTCCTGAGAGTGGCGGATGCGCTTAGAGAGGCCGGAACAGTTCCGCGATCTGCGCTGCCTGAGCGAACCAGCCCAGCGGTGCAGGAGCGGCGGCGACAACATTTTCCGCCTGGCGAAACCCGTCTACATTTTTGATATACGAGTTCAGGTCATGATCAATGAGCGCGCTCAGGTCGCCGCTGGTGAATGGGTTCGCCCCGTCGTGTGGGAGCACCGTCACGTTGGCGAAGAACCGCATCATGTTGCCGGGCGAGCTGGCGGGCGTGACGAACTGGGTGACGAGCGACACCGGGTCCATGCTGTGGATGTAGTGATGGTACGTAGGGCCGGGCGGGTAATCAGTCCCGAACGTGCCGAAGGTCGTCACCTTGACGAAGCTGACCAGGCTGGGGTCTTCGCGGTACAGGTCATTAAGCGCCGCCGAGACGATGGCTCCGCCCTGGCTGTGTGCCACCAGCTCCAGCGTGCGGTCTCCGGCGGCGTTCTGGCGGATGAGCGCCTTGAGCGACTCGACGGCGGGATTTTGATTGAGAGGCCGCCGGAAGCCGAATGCCTGCAATTTGTCCCCGATGGCTTGCGCGATGTCAGCGCCGGCGTTTTCGCTTGCGTTGTACAGGCCGACCACATTCGCGCCGCCCCAGGCAGCGTTCATCTGGCCGAGGTTGCCCCTGAAGCTCTCCGGTGAAGTCAGGATGCCGTTGACGAAAACGGTGTTGACGCTGCTGCCGCTGCCGGCGTAGGGCGTGCCATCGCTGCTGTACAACCGGCCATCTTCGGGCGTCACCGATCTGGCGTGCCCGGCGAACGCGGCCCCTGCCGCCGGGCGCGGCCCCGCGCCGCCGGTGAAACGCTGCGAGCCGGAATAATCGCCGTCGCGCAGGCTGGCGATGGCCCCCAGCAGATCGCCGTGCAACTCGTCGCAGGTGGCGGCCAGCCGCTCGACGTGGGGCCGGATGTTGTCCAGATACATGGCCAGCCCCAGATTGCCGACCATGCCGACGAAGGCTGAGGTCTTGAGCAGGGCAGAGGCCACTTCCAACGCCTGGCCTACTGCGCGCAACGTACCCGCGGAAGCGCGGAAATCGTCGGCAAGGCGCTGCACCACGGCATAATCCATGCTGACATCAATCGCCATCATCCCCTCCTCTGCTGGCGTGACCGGCGCTGCCCGCGCTGTTAGTGGCGCCGTGTCCGCGATCTGCTCTGCGGCGCGCAGCCGCAACTAGGAGTTATTTGTACTACAGGTGACATATTTGCGCGACAAGGAGGCGGCGAGAGGGTGCCGCGCCGGGCAGACTGCCGAAGTCCGCAAGACTTCGCAAGCCCGGAGCTGGGCCAGGCAAGAAAACGGCCCTCCCGGAGGGGAGAGCCGCAGGGTGCCTCACGAGAGACGCAGCCTCAGTCGAGGTGCCGGGCGATCTTTGGCTCCAGGGCGGGCAGAGGCATGAAGCCGATCACCTGCTCGGCCACTTCGCCATTCTTGAAGAGCATCAGCGTGGGGATGCCCATGATGCCGTACTGCATCAGCAAGCGCTGATTCTGGTCGGCATCCACCTTGCCGACGCGCAGCTTGCCAGCGTACTTGGTGGCGAGCTGGTCTACGAGCGGCGCGATCATGCGGCATGGGGCGCACCATTCCGCCCAGAAATCAATCAGGACGGGCAGCTCAGATTTCAGAACATCGTCCTCAAAGGTGGCTTCGGTCACAACAAAGGTCTTCTCGCCCATCAATCCTTGGCTCCTTTTAGCTGGTGAGAGACAGGCCACCGGCGGCGGCCCGCCCCCTGCTCTCCTCCATGATACGCAGGGTGATTATTTTGTCACCAAACTATAGCATGAACTGGGGCCGTTAGCTACCGCGCAGATCGGCGCAGGCGCGCCAGCGCCGGGCGGGGGCGAGGTCAGCCGGGGGCGCGGCAGAACAGCGCCCCCGATCGTGCTGATGGCGCGCTAGATCGTGTAATCCACCGCGTAGCCGGGCACATCTGCCGTGAGAGGCTCGTCGTCGGCAGGCTCGTTGTTGCTGCCGTTGCCGTTGCGATGAATGGCCCGCTCGACCTCGTCCAGCCGCGACAGGATGCGGTCCAGCCGCGCGGCGACGACGTCGGGCAGCACGTCGTGGCGCAGATCGGGGTGATGCGTGTCCGGCTGCGGCCCTTCGCGCTTGACGGGCTTGCCGGGGATGCCCACGACGACCATGCCCGGCTCGACATCCTGGACGACGACGGCGTTCGCGCCGATGCGTGAATTCTTGCCCACAGTGATCGCTCCCAGCACTTTGGCTCCGGCGCCGATCACGACGCCGTCTTCGAGGGTAGGGTGGCGCTTGCCCGGCGCCAGGCTCACTCCGCCGAGCGTCACGCCGTGATAGAGGGTTACGTCGGCGCCGATTTCGGCAGTTTCGCCGATGACAACGCCCATGCCGTGATCAATGAAGAAGCGCGGGCCGATGCGCGCGGCGGGGTGAATCTCGATGCCCGTTATAAAGCGCGCCAGATGCGACAGCCAGCGCGCCGGCAGCCGCAACCGCGCCCGCCACAGCCGGTGCGCGACGCGGTACAGCCAGATGGCGTGCAGCCCTGGATAGGCCGTGAGCACCTCAACCCAGTGGTGGGCGGCAGGATCGCGCTCTAAAGCGCACTGGATGTCTTCGCGAATGGTTCCTAGCATGGTTCACGCTCCTGGCGGCGCTGGCTTGCGCCGCGCCCGCCGGCTCAGTCGTCCAGGTCGTCGAACAGGGCTGTAGACAGATAGCGCTCGCCCCACGACGGGAAGATGACCACGATCAGCTTGCCGGCGTTCTCTGGGCGATGCGCGACTTGCAGCGCCGCCCACGCTGCCGCGCCGGACGAGATGCCGACGAGCAGCCCTTCCTGGGTGGCCAGGCGCCGCGCCGTGGCGAAGGCGTCCGGCCCGCTGACGGTGACGATCTCGTCATAGATTTGCGTGTTGAGCACCTCCGGCACAAAGCCCGCGCCGAGGCCCTGGATGGGATGCGGCCCCTTGGCCCCACCGGAGAGCACCGGCGAATCGGCAGGCTCGACGGCCACCACGCGCACGGCTGGCTTGCGCGCCTTGAGCACTTCGCCCACGCCGGTGATCGTGCCGCCTGTGCCCACGCCCGCCACGAAAATGTCTACCTGGCCCGCCGTGTCGCGCCAGATTTCTTCGGCGGTCGTGCGGCGGTGTACTGCGGGGTTGGCCGGATTCACGAACTGCTGGGGGATGAAAGCGTTCCCGTGTTCGGCGGCGATGCGGTCAGCGGCGGCGATGGCTCCGGGCATGCCCTTGTCGCTGGGCGTGAGGACCAGCTCCGCGCCGAGCGCGCGCAGGACCTTGCGCCGCTCCCTGCTCACCGTCTCCGGCATGGTCACGATCAGGCGGTAGCCGCGCTGGGCGCAGACCATCGCCAGGGCGATGCCGGTGTTGCCGCTGGTCGGCTCGACGATGAGCGTATCCGGGCCGATGCGCCCATCGCGCTCGGCGGCCTCGATCATGGACAGGCCGATGCGATCTTTGACGCTCTTGGCAGGATTGGCATATTCGAGCTTGGCCAGGACGGTGGCCGGCGCGCCCTCGGTGATGCGGTTGAGGCGCACCAACGGCGTGTTGCCGATTAGCTCGGTGACGTTGGCGGCGAAGTGCATTTCCTGCGAGTTGGACATGGGTGGATGCGGCTCCTTTGGGCGCTGCCAAACAAAAACCGGCCACGCTTGCGGCGTGACCGGTACGGGTCGGCTGTCTGCCGGGGCCAGAGTCAGGCCAGGGCATCACGCTACAAGCGCTGCTTGTGTGCCTCCAGACAGATACAAGCGCAAACCTGAGCGTGAGGGGGCATGGTGTCCGGCGTCCCTTTGTCGTGCAACTCGATCGAATAATCGCGATTGCCTTCGTGATTATTATAAGAGGCTGGTGCGTATTTGCCAAACGCGACTTTTGGGGGCGCCAAGGCTGTCCGAGGCCGTTTGCGAAGCGCTGGCGAGTTTACCTCACCCCTAAGTCCCCTCTGCGCGTGTGGAGAGGGGACTTGACCGCACGGCGATCCGATCACCTCGTTTGCGGAGAAGGGGCCTTGTGCCCTGCCGGACTGCGGAAGTCTGCCGTTTGGCGGTAGCAGCGGCCCACAGAGCGCGCTGCCGCCCGGCGCGCTGCTGCCTCTTCTTGACGGTGCTCCAAACCACGCAATTAGCCGCTTGTTCAGCGGGCGCTGTCACTGTATACTAGTAGTGGCGCACGCAGTGGGACACCGCGCTGGTGGCCCCTCTGCTTCTCATCCGTGTACGTTTTCATGTAGAGTGGCGGACTGCTCACCCGCTGGCTTGCCCGCTAACACACCGCCTGGCTGCCGGCGCAGGCACCCGCTCATCGTACGAACTCCCAACATAAGGTGTGGCAAAGTATGGACTTCGAGGAAAACAAGCAGCCAACTCCCCCCGATCACGAATCGGCCCGCTCTGACGCTGAGGAGGAGACGGGCGAGAGCTTCCTGGAAATGCTGGAAGCCTCGTTCGACTATGAGCCGCCGCACCGGGGCGAAATCCGCGATGCAATCATCCTGCAGATTGAGCCGAATGAGATCATCGTGGATATGGGGGCCAAGCAGGACGGCATCGTCACCGCCCAAGACCTGGAGCGGCTCGGCGACGCCTACCGTAAATCGCTGAAAGTCGGCCAGACGGTGCCGGTCTATGTGCTCAACCCGCGCGACTCGGACGGCAACCTGATCGTCTCGATCAACATGGGCCTGCAGCAATATGACTGGGACGAAGCCCGCGCATTGCTGGACAAAGACGAGGTTGTGGAAGTCACTGTCACCGGCCACAACCGCGGTGGCGTGCTCGTCCGCTGGAAGTCGCTGGAGGGCTTCATCCCGTCGTCGCACATGGTCACGGTCAGCGCTGGCTTGCAGGGCAACGAGCGCCGCGAAGCCCTGAACAGACTGGTTAACGATACTATGGGCGTGAAGGTGATCGAGGTGGATCAGGATCGCCGGCGCCTGATCTTCTCGGAGCGCGAAGCTCAGCGCGAGTGGCGCGCCCAGCAGAAAGCGCGGCTGCTGGCGACGCTCAACGAGGGCAATGTCGTGCGCGGCACCGTCACCGGGCTGCGCGATTTCGGCGCTTTTGTCAACCTGGGCGGCGCCGACGGCCTGATCCACGTCAGCGAGCTGGCCTGGCACCGCGTGGATCATCCGCGCGACGTGCTGAAGATCGGCGACGAGATCGAGGTCTACGTCCTGAGCCTGGATCGCAACACCAACCGCATCGCGCTCAGCCGCAAACGCCTGCTGCCCGATCCCTGGGACGACGCTCTGGAACGCTACCACGAGGGCATGTTCGTCGAGGGCACGGTGACCAACGTCGTGGACTTCGGCGCGTTCATCGCCCTTGACGACGGGCTGGAGGGCCTGCTGCATCTCAGCGAAATGGGCGACGGCTCGCTCAAAGAGCCGCACAGCTACGTCAAGAAGGGCGACCGCCTGCAACTGCGCATCAGCCGCCTGGAGCCGGATCAGCGCCGGGTCGGGTTCACGCAGCGCTGGGGCGTCGAGCAAGAGGAAGCGGCCGCATCGCCGGAAGCGCCTGAGACTCCTTCCCCCGATGAAGCGCTGCCAGCCGCCGTGGAAGACGCGCCCGCCGAAGCGCCTGAGGCCGCTGCTTCCGCCGAGATGTCGCAAGACGCCGGGGCCAGCGAGCCGGCTGACGCGCCCGAAGGTCTGGCCGAAAGCGATGCCAACAACGAAGGCTAAATAACACGCCCACTGGCGTGCGCCCCAGGTCCTAATATGCTTTCTGCCCGACCGCTGCGGTAGGGTAGGGTAGTTGTGTGCTTCGTCCGGCCCGCCCCGTGTGAATAACTGACGTTGCGCAGCTCTGCGCTCGTTGTCCCCATCCTCTGACCCCTCCCCTCATTTGGGGGGAAGGGGAGAAGGTCGAGTTCCCCTCCCTCAGCGTGGGGGAGTTTGGGGTGGGGGGGGAAAAACAGCTTCTCAAATGGTCTCTAGGGGCGGGGGGAAGCTGTGCGTAACATCAGTGAATAAATGATCAATCCAGTTTGACAAACCGGACTACCGCCGTTATAATGCTCCCGACTATGGAAAGGGGGGGCGCGCTGCGCTGGGAAGTCGTTTGGCTGTTGTTCCACGTCCTATCTCGTCCGCGATATGCGCAGTCACTGAACGACTGAGCCAGATCGGCACCCTCAAAGCAAGCTGCTAAGGCCATAGAGACCGGTTGCGATTAGCGGTACGTTCGCGCCGGTTTTTGCTGCCCGTTCCCTAGTCAAAAATACGACCCCCGGGGGCTATCTAGCAGGAATCATGATCACAACAGACTCTCACTCGAACGTAGCAGAATCGGAAATGGATTTCTTGGCGCTGCTCGAGGAATCCTTCGTCAACCAGCCCATGCGTGGCGACATTGTTGTGGGCGTCATCCAGTCCATTGACAGCATGGGCATGCTCGTTGACCTGGGCATGAAGCGAGACGGCGTCGTGTCGCGCAGCGACCTGGAGCGCCTCGGCGAAGAGGCCAACTTCGCGGTCGGCGACGAGGTTCCCGTCCTGATCGTGCGCCCCGAAGACGAAGACGGCAACATGATCGTCTCGGTGGCTCAGGCCAAACAGAACGAGGACTGGCTGCGCGCCGAAGAGCTGATGAACAGCGAAGAGATTTGGGACGGCGGAGTGGCCGACGCCAACCGGGGCGGCCTGATCGTCCCCTTTGGCAATCTGCGCGGCTTCGTGCCCGCCAGCCATGTCACTAACCTGCCGCGCGGGCTGAACGAAGAGGAGCGCACGGAGTTCCTGGTGGCCATGGTCGGCCAGCCGCTCAGCGTCAAGGTGATCGAGGTCAATCGCCGTCGTCGTCGCCTGGTGCTCAGCCAGCGCGAAGCCCAGCGCGAGCTGCGCGACGCCAACAAGGACGAGCTGCTCTCTGAGCTGGCTGAGGGCGAGACGCGCAAGGGGATCGTCAGCGGGCTGCGCGACTTCGGCGCGTTCGTGGACCTGGGCGGGGCCGACGGTCTGATTCATATCAGCGAGCTGGCCTGGCACCGCGTCAAGCACCCGCGCGAGGTTTTGCGCGTCGGCCAGGAGGTCGAGGTTTACGTGCTGCGCCTGGATCAGGAAGGCCGCCGCATCGGGCTGTCGCTCAAGCGCTTGCAGCCGAATCCCTGGTCGCAGGTGGACGAGATGTACCATGTCGGCCAGGTGGTCGAGGGCGTCATCAGCCGCGTGACTCAGTTCGGCGCGTTTGTCAGCATGGAGCCGGGCATCGAAGCTCTGCTGCACGCCAGCCAGATTGCCGACCCTGCGCCGGAGAATCCTGCCGAGCTGCTGCACGACGGCCAGACCATTCAGGCGCGGATCATCAGCATCGAGCCGCACCGCCAGCGCCTGGGCCTGAGCATCCGCGACGTGGACAACGGCCTGATTCTGCCGGCGGACGAGGCGGAGATCGTCGAGGGCGCAGACGCGGAAATTGAGGCTGGTCAAACTGCGTTGGACACGGTAGAATCCTTTGCTGAGGAACCGGTGGCCGAGGAAGTAGCGAACGCGGATTAGCAATCAGCCCTCGTCTGACATTCATAAGGCAGGTTCTCACAACCTGCCTTTCTTTTTGCCGAACCGGTTTCGCACCATTCTGACGCAAGAGGGGAGGTGAACTAGGTGGCTCATGTGGAACTACAGCCTGGCGAATCGCAGGATCAGCTTCTGAAGCGCTTTCGCAAGAGCGTGGCCAAGAGCGGCATCCTGAGCACGGTGCGCCGCAAGCGTTGGCATGTCTCGAAGAGCGAGCTGCGCCGCATTCAGAAGAAGAAGGCGATCCGCCGCGCGCGCCGCAAGCAGCGCAAACAGAGCCGGTTCTAGTCGCTGGCTCTTAGCCCAACGGACACCGTCGCAGCGCCAGGGGTGGTTGCCAATCCGCCCCTTGCGAGGTATCTTCCTGGCGCATTTATGGCGGACCAGAGAAAAGATAAGCACACCCTATGGTCAAACGTTCTGACGATAAACTTGAGATGGAAGGCACGGTGGTCGAAGCCCTGCCGAACACTCAATTCACGGTCGAGCTGGAGAACGGGCATCGCGTCCTGGCGTATCTCTCCGGCAAGATGCGGCGTTACTATATCCGTATTCTGCTCGGCGACCGCGTGCGCGTGGAGCTAACTCCCTACGACCTGACGCGCGGCCGCATCACCTACCGCTACCGCCGGCGTGGCGGCCTGGCCGAGGAATCCGAAGAACGCTAGACTTTTCGCTGTCTGGCCCGCTTGCAAGTTGGGAGTCTTGAGGCGGGAGTCTGTCCGATTCGCGCCCGAAGCGCGCGGCACGCCAGGCTCTCCACTCAAGGCTCCTGATTTTTTGATGCAGGCTGTGCGCGCGGCGCGTCAGTTCGAATCGGTTGGGTGCAGGCCGGGGATGTCGCTCGTAATGCCCTTCACCCCCCGGCTGATCTCCCAGGGATAGATAATATAGGCGTCCGTGATGGCGGCGTAGAAGTCCGGCTCGGCGCGGCTGAACAGCGAGCGGTAGGGGTTGAAGTGAAAGACGCAGGTGAAGCCGGTCGCGTCCGCTGCCTGCACGCGGCTTTTGACGGCGGTGCTCGTCCGCCCGCTGCCCCACACATCATCCACAATGAGCAGGCGCTTGCTGGCCAGCAGCGAGTCTTCGGGGAATTGCAGGAACTTGGGCCAGACGAGCAGGCGCGTCTTGCCCTCCAGATCGTGCTCGGCAGGGAAGTCCACCGCGGCGTTGAGCACTTCGGTGATGTCCAGGGCCTCGGCCAGCAGGCCGCCCGGCACAATTCCCCCGCGCGTGATGATGATCATCGCGTCGAAATGCCCCGCCGCGCGCAACTGGGGCAGCAGCACATCTACCAACTTGTCTACATCTTGCCAGGTCAGCCATTCCTGGCGCAGCGGGCGGCGCGACGGTTCCATGTGGCGCGTCCTTTACCGGGGTTCCCCGGGATTGTAGGCGGTGAGCTACCGCGTCATTATGACCGCAGATGGATGCAAAGTCAAAGCGATTGTGGCGGGGGGTGCGTGCACAGGCTGGCAGCGCCCTGCCGCGCCCCGATAGTTGGCGGAATCCCTGAAGCCCTTCCAACATTGACACGATTCCTGCGCTTTGTTAATGGAAATCTATCACTCATCGGCTACACTACAGGCGCTGTGAATGAACAGCGCCGTCAATTGCTATTGCCAGAGGAGAGGCGCGTGACCCCAAAGAGAAGATCCCCTGAAGGCGAGACGCCTCGCCAGAAGTCGGAAGCTGTAGCAGGCCCGGCCCCTGGGTCGGAGATGAACGTCAGCCCGGCGGCGGTGGCGGATGCGCAGGAGGACATGGCTCTGGCCGACCAGCTCGCCAAAGCGCAGACTCTGGCCGGTGAATACCTGGACGACCTGCAACGCGAGCGGGCCACCTTCCAGAACTATCGCAAGCGCATCGAGCGTGAGCGCGCCGAGCAAGCGCTGAGCGTCGCCGGCGACCTGTTGCTGAGGCTGCTGCCCACGCTCGATGACTTCTACCGGGCGATGGACGCTGTTCCGCAGGGAGAGCGCGACCAGTGGTTCGCGGGCGTGGCGCTCATCCTGCGCAAGCTGGAGCGCTTTCTGGCGGACGAGGGCGTTGTCGAGATCGAGGCGCTCGGCCAGCCGTTTGACCCCGTTTTCCACGAGGCGATCGGCGTGGACGCCGAAGCCGACGCCGAGAGCGGGACGATCACGCAGGTCTTGCAGCGCGGCTACCGGCTCGGCGAGCGCGTGCTGCGCCCGGCGATGGTGCGCGTGGCACCATAACACAGAACAACTCTGCCGGACTCCGGCAGACAGCAGCAGTTTATCTGCAATCATCCAAAACCGAGACATCTGACACGAGGTGAGCACATGGGCAAGATCATAGGAATTGACCTGGGGACGACGAACTCGGCCATGGCCGTGATGGAAGGCGGCGAGCCGACCGTCATCCCGTCGGCAGAAGGCGGGCGTCTGGTCCCTTCGGTGGTGGCGGTCAACAAGCAGGGCGAGCGTTTGGTCGGTCAGCTTGCCCGTCGCCAGGCAGTGATGAATCCGGAGAACACCATCTTCTCCGTCAAGCGGTTTATGGGCCGCAAGTTCGAAGATCCGGAAGTGCAGCGTGCCCTGGGCAGCGTGCCCTACAAGGTCAGCGCTGCGCCCAACGGCGACGTGCGCGTGCACATGGGCGGCAAAGCCTACAGCCCGCCGGAGATCTCGGCCATGATCCTGCAGAAGATCAAGCAGGACGCCGAGGCGTACCTGGGTGAGGAGATCACCCAGGCGGTGATCACCACCCCGGCGTACTTCAACGACAGCCAGCGCCAGGCGACCAAAGACGCCGGACGCATCGCCGGGCTGGAAGTGATGCGCATCATCAACGAGCCGACCGCTTCCTCGCTGGCCTACGGCATGGACAAGAAGGGCGACGAGACGTTGGCCGTCTATGACCTGGGCGGCGGCACCTTCGACATCTCGATCCTCGACGTGAGCGAGGGCCTGATCGAAGTGCGCTCGACCAATGGCGACACCTTCCTGGGTGGCGACGACTTCGACGAGCGTATCATCGAATGGCTGGCTACCGAGTTCAAGAAGGAGCAGGGCATTGACCTGCGCCAGGATCGCCAGGCGTTGCAGCGCCTGAAAGAAGCCGCCGAGAACGCCAAGAAGGAACTCTCGACGACGATGCAGGCCGAGATCAATCTGCCCTTCATCACGGCGGACGCCAGCGGCCCCAAGCACCTGAACATGACTCTGTCGCGCGCCAAGCTGGAGAGCCTGGTGGCCGACCTGATCGAGCGCAGCATCGAGCCGTGCAAGCGCGCCCTGGCCGACGCCAACCTGAAGCCGGGCGACATCCACGAAGTGCTGCTCGTCGGCGGCATGACCCGTATGCTGGCTGTCCAGGAAGCGGTGCGCAAGCTCTTCGGCAAAGAGCCGAACAAGAGCGTCAACCCGGACGAGGTCGTGGCAGTTGGCGCGGCCATTCAGGCGGGTGTGCTCGGCGGCGAAGTCAAGGAAGTGCTGCTGCTCGACGTGACGCCGCTCACCCTGTCCATCGAGACGCTCGGCGGGGTTGCGACGCCGCTCATCGAGCGCAACACGACCATCCCCACCCAGAAGAGCCAGGTTTTCAGCACGGCTTCTGACGGGCAGACGCAGGTCGAGATTCACGTCCTGCAGGGCGAGCGCCCGATGGCCGCCGACAACAAGACGCTGGGTAAGTTCATCCTGGACGGCATCCCGCCCGCGCCGCGCGGCATCCCGCAGATCGAGGTGACGTTCGACATTGACGCCAACGGCATCCTCAACGTCACGGCGCAGGACAAGGCGACGGGCCGCCAGCAGAAGATCACCATCACCGCCAGCAGCGGCCTGAGCGAGACCGAGATCGAGCGCATGGTCAAGGAGGCGGAGAAGCACTCCACCGAGGACGCCCAGCGCCGTGAGCAGGTCGAAGTGCGCAACAGCGCCGACGCCATGATCTTCAACGCGGAGAAGGCGCTGCGCGAGTACGGCGACAAGATTCCCGAAGCGACCAAGAGCGAGGTCGAGAAGAAGATCGAGGCCACGCGCAAGGCGCTCGAAGGGAACGACAGCAGCGCCATCAAGCGCGCCGCCGAAGAGCTGGGCCTTGCGTTCCAGCAGATCGGGGCCAGCATGTACGGCCAGCAGACCAACGGCTCCGGCGACATGCCCGGCGGCGATGGCTATGGCGAGCCGTCCGACGAAGACGTGATCGAAGGCGACTTCACCGAGCGCTAGCCGGCTCCCGCTGATTACAGCGTACGGGCTTCACCTGCCTGTACGCTGTTTTTTATGCGGGGGGTGAGGTCACCGCCCCCCGCGCGGCAAGTCGTGCGTCTGGCTTTGCCCCCTCATCCCCGACCCTTCCCCCTCGCAGGGGGGAAGGGAGCAAAGCGCGCCCGCTGAGCTTCTCCCTCACCGGGGCGAGGGGTTTGGGGTGGGGGGAAACAGCGCCCGGGCTGACCTCACCCCCGCTCGGCGCTGACGCGCCTCGCCGCCCCCTCTCCACGCAGATGGAGAGGGGGCAAGCCGAGCGTAGCGAGGCTGGGGGTGAGGTCACCGCCCCCGCTCGGCGAGTCGTGCGTCTGGCTTTGCCCCCTCATCCCCGACCCTTCCCCCTCGCGGGGGGGGAAGGGAGCAAAGCGCGCCCGCTGAGCTTCTCCCTCACCGGGGCGAGGGGTTTGGGGCGGGGGGAAACAGCGCCCTGGCTGACCTCACCTCCGCTCGGCGCTGACGCGCCTCGCCGCCCCCTCTCCACGCAGATGGAGAGGGGGCACGCCGAGCGTAGCGCGGCGGGGGGTGAGGTAAAGCTCTGCTGCGCCCTGGTTGACCTCACCCCCGCTCGGCGCTGACGCGCCGCGTTCTGAGGATGCTCTGCCAACTCAGCCTTTCAACTCGCGCTCCACTAAGATAGAATCCCTACCGCTGAGGACCACCTGAAATGGAACGCACGATGCCACGAGACTACTACGAGACCCTGGGCGTCCCGCGCAATGCGTCGAAAGATGACCTCAAGCGCGCGTTTCGCCAGCTTGCCCGCCAATACCACCCCGACGTGAACTCGTCGCCAGACGCCGAGGAACGCTTCAAGGAGATCAACGAAGCCTACCAGGTGCTCTCCGACGACCAGAAGCGCGCCGCCTATGACCGCTTTGGGCACGCCGGTCTCAACGGGATGCCGGGCGGCGGGTTCAGCGGCGGCATCCCCAGCATGGAGGAGATCCTCGAGGAGTTCTTCGGCAGCCTGGGTGGGTTTGGCGGGTTTGGGAGCGGGCGCCGCCGGCGCGGGCCGGTTCAGGGACGCGATCTGCACCAGGAACTGCGCCTGAGCTTCGAGCAGGCCGTCTTCGGCGCGGAGATTGACCTCGATGTGACGCGGCGCGAAACGTGCGGCGTGTGCAAGGGCAGCGGGGCAGAGCCGGGCACCCAGCCGCGCACCTGCCCCGAATGCAACGGCACCGGCCAGGTGCGCCGGATGCAGCAGGCGTTCGGCTTCAACATGGTCAACGTGACCGACTGCTCGCGCTGCAAGGGGCGCGGCCAGGTGGTGGATACGCCCTGCCATGAGTGTCGCGGGCAGGGGATCGTCACGCGCACGCGCACGCTGATGGTCAAGGTGCCGCCCGGCGTGGATGACGGGATGCAGATTCGGCTGGCCGGTGAGGGCGAGCCAAGCCCCAACGGGGGGCCGCCCGGCGACCTGTTCGTGGCGCTGGACGTGGCCCGCCATGAGTTCTTCGAGCGGCGCAACAACGATATTGTCCTGGAGGCATCCATCAACGTCGCCCAGGCGGCGCTTGGCGACATCATCAAGGTGCCCACCGTCGAGGGCGAGAGCGAGCTGACCATCCCGGCGGGCACCCAGGCCGGAGACGTGATCCGTATGCGCGGCCTGGGCATCCCCAAGCTGCGCCGCGATGGCACGTCGTCCGGGCGGGGCGATCAGCTCGTTGTGATCAATGTGGAGGTCCCGTCGCGGCTGAGCAAAGAGCAGCGCCGCCTGTTCGAGGAGCTTGGCCGCTCGCTGGGCCATGAAGTGACGCCGCAGAAGGCGCGCGGGCTGCGCGACCGACTGACTGATTTCCTGGCGGGAAGCTGAGAGGGCGGCAGATCGATCCTTTGGCCCTTTCCCCCGCGTGGGGGAAGAGCCGGGGATGGGGGGCAAAGGCAGGCGCACGACCTTTCAAACGGCCTCGCGCTCCAGGCAGCCCACAGAGAAACGGGCACTCTTTGGGAGCGCCCGTTTCTCTTGCGCGTATCACTTTGAGGAGGAGGACGGGGCCTGGTTGGTCACGATGGGGCTACGATACTGGTTCAGCACGCGGCGATGAGACCCCGTCAACCATACTATATCACACTTTTCGTTACAGCGCGCATTACAATCATAAAAATAGAGAAAATTATACAATCTTTTACAGATTGCTTGTGCCGGGGCGCACAAGCCGCCCCGGTCCTTTGACCGCTGCATTGAGGTGCGCTTATGGATTGGCTCGAGGTTTCATTGGAAGTGGATGGAGAGGCGGCGGAAGCTGTCGCCGATCTGCTCGCGCGTTATGGGCACCAGGGCGTGGCGATTGAGCAGGCTGGCTTCCCCGTCGAGGTGTGGCCGGACGAGATTCCGCCTGCCGATCGGCTGATCGTCCGCGCCTACTTTCCCGCTGACGCCCGCGCCGACGCGGCCCAGCAGCAGTTGCGCGAGGCGCTGTGGCACCTGGGCCGGCTGTATCCCATGCCGGAGCCGACCTTCACCGTCGTCAAGGAAGAGGACTGGGCCGAAGCCTGGAAGCGGCATTACCACCCCCTGCGCCTGGGCCGGCGACTCTATATCCGCCCGCAGTGGACGACCATCCCCGACCCGCGCCCGGACGACATCGTGCTGGTCATGGACCCCGGCATGGCCTTTGGCACCGGCACCCATCCGACCACGCAGCTTTGCCTGATCGCCGTCGAGGAGCACCTGGCTGCGCGGCCCGCCCTGGACGTGCTCGACCTGGGCTGCGGGTCGGGCATTCTGAGCATTGCCGCGCTGAAGCTGGGGGCGGCGCGCGTCCTGGCGCTGGACACCGACGAGCTGGCCGTCCAGGCTACCATGCAGAACGCCGCCTACAACGAGGTGGGCGACCGCCTGACCGTCCAGCAGGGCAGCCTGGAGACGCTGCGCCGCTCCGCGCGACACTTCGACCTGCTGCTGGTCAACATCCTGGCCAAGGTGATCATCGCCCTGTGCGAGGAAGGGCTGGGAGAGGTGCTGCGCGCGGGCGGAACCGCTATCTTCAGCGGGATCATCCATGAGCAGGCGGACGAGGTGGAAGCAGCGCTGCGCCGGGCCGGGCTGGAGCCGGATCAGCGCCGCACCCAGGGGGATTGGGTGGCTATCGAAGCGCGCAAGCCATTGCCGTAGCGCGCCCGCTCATTCGCTGCGCTCGGTGCCGTGCATGTCGTCGAACATCCCGGACATCAGCCCGGCCACATAGCGCACGGCGCTGACCGCGCGCCCGTAACGCATCCGCGTGGGGCCGAGCACGCCCAGCGCGCCGCGCGCCTGGGGCGTTCCATAGCGGCTGAGCACCATGCTCAGGTGGCTGAGACCCTCCCAGCGCCCTTCGCCCGCGACGACAATGCGCAGGTCGGGCTGATCGGGGGCGAGCATCTCGCGCAGGATCGTCTCCAGCACCTCGTTCTCTTCGAGCACGCGCAACGCCTGCTGCGCCTCGTCGTCGGTGAACGAGCCGAGGCTTTCGCTCAGTCCATAGCGGACGATGTCGCGCGCCGTCTGCTGGGCGGTCTGGCGCATGGCATCGGCGACCAGCTCGGCGATCTCGCGCGTCAGCGCGTCCGGCTGCTGGGGGGCTTTGGCCTGAATCTGGGCGGCGGCCAGCCCGGCGCAGCTCAGGTTGATGATGTGCGCCGTCTGCGAGAGCACGCTCTGCGGCACCGATTCGGCCAGGGTGAGCACCTGTTGCTGGACGGCCCCCCCTTGCAGCACCAGCACCAGCAGCACCAGCCGGCCCTGCGTGCTGATCAGCTCCAGGTGCTTGAAATGATTTTCGACGGCGCGCGGCGGCGTGACCAGGGCGGCAGCGCGCGCCGTGCGCGAGAGCACCATCGCGGCGATGCGCGGCCATTCGTCGGGGTTGGTGGCGGCGCGGGCGAACTCACGGGCGATGCGCTGGCGTTCGGCGGTGGGCAGGTTGGCCGCCGTCAGCAGGCGATGGACGAAGTAGCGGAAGCCCTGTTGGGTGGGCACGCGGCCCGCCGACGTGTGCGGCGCGAAGACCAGGCCATGCTCTTCGAGCGCGCTCATCTCGTTGCGCACGGTGGCGCTGCTGATGCCCAGGTCGAAGTGCTCGACGAGCGTCTTGGAGCCGACGGGCTGGCCGGTGCGGATATATTCGCGCACGACTAGCGAGAGGATAAGCTCCTGGCGCTCGGTCAGCGCGGGCAGAGACTCTTGGGGAGAGGGGTTAATAGTCGGGCTGCGTGGCGGTGTAGTGGGCATGGTCGTCAGGGCTGTTCTGGCTCACTGTGCGTTTGCTGCGTCAGAGTATAGCGTGACGGGGGTCGGGCGGCTATGGATTGCGGGGTTAGTACATAATGTTTTATGCTGCAACCATCAGATAGCCTGATTTCTCGCACTCGTCCGGCGGTACTGGGAAGGAGATGTTTCTTGACCAGTTACAGGCAACTTTCCCTTCCCTTTGGCTCAGGCTCACAGAGCGGATACGCTGAATGCCCATCCCTCAATCCCGCCATTGAAAAACCACTACGCCTATGCTACAATGCTCGCGCCTCGGCGGCCCGCACCACCCAAGGGGCCGCCTTCTGTTGCATAAAGCGGGCGGCGCTCGGCCAGGCCGTCTCGATCTCGCGAACGTAGAAGGATGGCGTCAGATGACGGACTTGATCAAAGCGTTGGAACCGGCCCAGACCCAGCACCCGCGCATCCAGCCGGGCGACTCGGTGCGCGTGCACCTGCGCATTGTCGAGGGCAACCGCGAGCGTATCCAGGTGTTTCACGGCACGGTGATCCGCATTGGCGGCGGCGGCGTCAACACGACGTTCACCGTGCGCCGCATCGCCAGTCATGGCATTGGTGTGGAGCGCACCTTCCTGCTGCACAGCCCGCGCATCGAGAAGGTTGAAATCGTGCGCAACGCCAAAGTGCGCCGCGCCAAGCTGTACTACCTGCGCGCCCTCACCGGCAAGGCGACCCGCCTGAAGGAGCGCCGCTTCTGATCGCGCCTGGTGCACGCTGCGGAGCCGCTCAGCCTGGCGCTGCGCCTCCCCTTTACGGAGCGCGCGCATAGGCTTTTTCTGTTGATCCGCCTCGTCCGCTATCCCCGACTCTGACTCTGCGCGCCGCTCATCCTGTGATGACCGGCGCTTTTTGCTGCATCCGCTCACTCGTCCTCGCCTAGCCCGACATCGCCGGCCAGCACGCGCCGCACGTCGCCGGAGTCCAGCCGGACGAGCAGCGCGCCCGCTTCGTCCACATCCTCGGCGACGCCGCCGTAGGACGGGCTGGGGAACTGCCCCGGCGCGGTGTAGACGGTCACGCGCTTGCCGAGCGTGCCCAGCTGCGCCCGCCAGGCGGCGACGATGGCCGATTCGGCGGCGCGAGCGACCCAGTGATCGAGGCGCGGCAGCAGCGCCGCCAGCAGCGCGACCCGGCTCACCGGGCGGCCCAGCGCCGTTTCCAGGCTGGTGGCGACCGCGGCCAGGTCGCCCCCGCCGAAGTCCGCGCGCACGTTCAGCCCGATCCCCACCACGACCGCCGCCAGCCGTTCGCCGAGCCAGGTCGCTTCGCAGAGGATGCCGCACAGCTTCCTGCCGCGCACCAGCCCGTCGTTGGGCCACTTGAGGGCGAAGGCGTCGCCCAGCAGCGGGCGCAGCACATCGGCGAGAGCCAGGCCGGCGGCCATCGTCACGCGCTGCATGTGTGCGGGGGCCAGGGCGGGGCGGTAAATGGCGCTGACCAGCAGCGCACCCCCCGGCGGGGAATGCCAGCGCCGGCCCTGGCGACCGCGCCCGGCGGTCTGCGACTCGGCGATGACGATGGCCCCTTCCGGGGCGGGCGGGTCGGCCAGCGCCCAGTCGCGGGCGATGTCCTGCGTGCTGCCCACTTCGTCGAAGCAGCGGAAGGGGCGCTGGCCCAGGGCCGCGCGCAGGGCGTCGGGAGTCAGGCGGTCGGGCATGGAGTCCTCTCCAGGTAGCAACGATTCAGCACAGACACAACCTGTCGCTCTCGCTGAAAACTGATGGCTGAAAGCTGACAGCTTTTCCAGTATACCCGCAAAAAGACCCATCTCCCTGTAACCTGCGCGTAACTTGGGCGGGGTATGGTGAGGCGGACTGGGGAGCATCCTGGTTGTGCGGGCGGCGTCCGCGCCGTACAATGCGGTCAATAATGTGAGACGACCTGGTTGGCTGTGGAGTAGACCGCTGATGACTGATCCGTTTCTGTGGACGCCCTGGCGGATGCCCTACCTGCGCGGCGAAGACCGCGCGCAGTACGACGGCTGCGTGTTTTGCATCAAGGGGCTGGGGGGCCAGGCAGAAGCCGACGCCGACGCCCGCGAGTACGTGGTCGCGCGCTCGACGCACGTCTACGCGGCGCTGAACATGTACCCGTACAACAACGGGCACCTGCTGATCGTCCCCTACGCGCACGTGCCGTCGCTGGAGAATCTGCCGGCGGAGGTGCTGACCGACCTGATGCTGACGACCAACAAGGCGCTGGCTGCGCTGCGCGCCGCCTACAGCCCGCACGCCTTCAACATCGGGGCCAACATCGGGGCGAGCGCCGGGGCGGGCATCCCCGACCATTTCCATATGCATATTGTGCCGCGCTGGGAAGCAGATACGAACACCATGACCGTCATCAGCGGGACGCGCGTCATCCCGGAAATGCTCAGCGACACCTACGCCAGGCTGCGCGCGGCCTGGCCACACGACTGAGCGGGCGGCCACCCACCCCCGCTCTGTCTCGCCGGATCAACGCTCAATATTTGATGATAGTCTGATGGTAAAAGATGGCGAAAGGACAGGTTTTCATGCCAGCGAACGACAAATCCCCCCGTGATGCTGTCATCCTCAGCGGGGCGCGCCTGCCCCAGGGCAAGCTGCTGGGCGCGCTGACGCCCTTCACCGCCGTGCAGCTTGGCCAGATGGCCGCGCGCGCCGCCCTGGAGCGCAGCGGCATAGACCCGGCGACCATTGACGAGGTGATCCTCGGCCAGGTCGTGCCGGCGGGCGCGGGCCAGGCTGTCCCGCGCCAGGTATCGCTCGGTGTGGGCATTCCCCCGCACGTCGGCGGCCTGCTGATCAACAAGATTTGCGGCAGCAGCCTGAAGGCGGTCATGCTGGCGGCGGGGCTGATCCGCGCCGGCGACGGCGACCTCTACCTGACCGGCGGCATCGAGAGCATGACCAACGCGCCGTTCATGGACCTCAAGGGGCGTGTCGGGCACAAGTACGGCCATTTCGAGATGGTGGACGCCATCATGTGGGACGGGCTGTGGGATCACATCGCCGGCTGGGTCATGGGCGAGGCGGCGGAGTTCATCGCCCAGGAGTTCGAGCTTACCCGCCGGGAGTTGGATGAATTCGCCGTGCGCAGCCACCAACTGGCCCACGAAGCGACCGAAGCCGGGCGCTTCGCCGAGGAGATCGTGCCGGTCGAATTGCCAGGGCGCAAGGGCCAAGTGACGATCTTCGACCGCGACGAGTCGATCCGTCCCGATACGACGCTTGACACGCTGGCCCGGCTGCGCCCGGCCTTCCGCGATGATGGGATTGTCACGGCGGGCAACTCCCCCGGCCTCAACGATGGGGCGGCGGCGCTGGTTGTCGCCAGCCGCGAGTACGCCGAAGCGCACGGGCACCAGCCGCTGGCGCGCATCGCCGGTTATGGGCAGGCGGCGCTGGAACCCAAGTGGCTGTTCGCCGCGCCGATCGAGGCCATGCCGCGCGCGCTGGCGCGGGCGGGCTGGACGATGGCCGACGTGGATCTGGTGGAGCTTAACGAGGCGTTCGCCGCGCAGGTGCTGGCCGACCTCAAGGGGCTGGCGCGCGACGGGCACCCGGTCCCGCCGGAAAAGCTGAACGTCAACGGTGGGGCGATCGCCATCGGCCACCCCATCGGGGCGTCGGGGGCGCGCGTGCTGGTCACGCTGCTGTATGCGTTGAAGCAGCGCGGGCTGAAGCGCGGGCTGGCCGGGCTGTGCCTGGGCGGCGGCGAGGCGGTGGCGCTGGCGGTGGAGCTGGAGTAGAGGTCACTCCGCGTCGGCGGATGTGCTTGAGAAGACTTCCGAAGTTTAGCAAACTTCGGAAGTCTGCCTTTATGTGCTTGCCGTCGCAGGGGCGCTGACGCGCCTCACCGCCCCCTCTCCGAGCGCAGCGAGGCCAGGGGGTGAGGTAAACCAGGGCGCAGCCGAGCAGCGTCCCTACCCGGCAAGGTTCGCACGCCCCAAACCCCCGCCGCTTGTGCGCTGCGCGTGCTGATGGTAAACTGCGGGCACACTGACGCTGTGGGATCAGGTCCAGGGAGGGATGGCGTATGCCGATCAAAAGCCGTCGCGTGGGGTGGGTGACGCTGGCGCTGCTGCTGTCGCTGGCCCTGACGGGCTGCTACCAGTCATTGGGTGGCAGCCTGGAGCCGACGCAGGTGGGCGAAATGGGCATTGAGCAGCAGACGGACAGCACGCCGCTGCCCCAGCCGACCTTTGCCCCCCCGGAGGGCGTGCCCACCGAGGAGCAGCTTACTGTCCCGCCGGGAGTGCCTACGCTCACCCCGTTCCCCACGCTCGGCCTGCCCACCGAGACGCCCGCGCCCACCGACACGGTCATCGTCCAGCCGACAGATGTCTTCGGCAACCCGCCGGACGGGCAGGGCGGGGCGGTCGTCCCGTCGGAGACGGCGGTCATCGCGGTGGCGGTGATCGTCACGGCGACGCCGCCTCCGCCATCCGAGACGCCCAGCCCGACCCGCACCGACACACCACAGCCCACCGCGACGCGCGTGCCGCCCACGAACACGGCCGTGCCGACACAGCCGCCGACACAACTGCCGCAGCCTGGGCCGACCCTGACCTTCACGCCGGTGCCGTTCATGCCCTTCGCGGCCACCGCGACGTATACGCCCTACTTCGTTGCGTACAGGCCGGTTGAGGCAGTGCCGCTGGCTGAATCCGCGGCGGACACGACGGGAACAGGCGCTGCCGCGCCGGTCGTTCTGCCCACGCAGGCACCGCCAGCTTTGCCGACGCAGCCGGTCGCTGTGGCGCAGGTGCCCTCGGCGACGCTCGCCGAAGCGCAACCGCTGGGCGAGGTCGCTCTTCAGGCGACGCTGACCGGCGGGCAGATGACCGCGACGCAGATGGTCTACGAAGCGACGGCGACCGCCGCCGCGACGTTAGGCGTCGCGCCGCCCGAACCCCTGCCGGGCGTGGCCGGGCCGGGCGTGATCTACGTGACGGCGACGCCGCCTGTCGCGGGCCAGCAGGTGATCTACGTGACGGCGACGCCGGCGCTGGCGGGCGGAATCTGCGGCGAGCACTTTGTCCTGCCGGGCGAGACGCTTTCGCGGCTGGCGTTGCAGTACGGCGTGTCCGTCAACCAGTTCGCCCAGGCCAATAATATCGTCAACCCCGACCTGATCCGGGCAGGCGATACGCTGCTCGTGCCGTGCGTGGTGCCAGCGACGGCCACCCCTGCCACGACGCCCTTCGTCCCGGATGGGCAGGGCGGTCGCCAGGGCGTGTACGTCGTCCAGCCGGGCGACAACATCTACCGCATCTCGCTTCAGTTCGGCGTGACGATGGCCGAGCTGATGGCCGTCAACGGCATTTCGCCGGCGCAGATGAACTTCCTGACGGTGGGGCGGGAGCTGGTCATCCCTGCATCCGCCGCGCTGCCCGCGCCGACAGTTGCGCCAGCGGCGGGCGCGCCAGTCTACATCGTCATCACGGCGACGCCTACGCCGCCCGGCTTCGTGGGCTAGTGGCGGGCATTTCGTCTCTGGGACGGGGAAGACCACCGCGGAGGCGCAGAGAGCGCAGAGAAAAGAGGGGCGAGAACTCTGTAGAGTCCTCGTTGTGCCTTCTGCGTCTCTGCGGTGCAAAGAACTCCGCTTCGACCCCTGGAATGTGTCGGGCTGGTGCGATCCATTAGGAGAGGCGGGGGAGCGCTCGCTGTGACGGGCCGCTCCCCTTTTGCGTGCAGGGACAGGTGAGCATGGGCGATTTGCGTGAGAGGGCGCTGACATCGGAGCCGGCCTACCTGGGCCGCCTGGTCAAGGTCTACGTTGAGACGGTGCAACTACCGGACGGCGCGCAGGCGGTGCGCGAGATCGTGCGGCACCCTGGCGCGGTGGCGATGGTCCCGCTGCTGCCGGGTGGCGACGTGCTGCTCGTGCGCCAGTACCGCCACGCGGCGGGCGATCTGCTGCTGGAGATTCCGGCGGGGACGCTGGAACCGGGCGAGGACCCAGAGCAGGCTGCTGCGCGCGAATTGCAGGAGGAGATCGGGTACTGGCCGGGCAGGCTGGAACGGCTGACCGGCGAGTATACCGCGCCCGGCTACACGACCGAGTTGATTCATATCTATCTGGCCACTGAGCTGATGGAATCGCGGCTGGCCGGGGACGCGGACGAATTCCTGGAAGTGGTGCGGCTGCCGCTGGCGGAGGCGCTGCGCCGGGTCGAGCGCGGCGAATTGCCCGACGGCAAGACGATGATCGGGCTGCTGCTGGCGGCCCGCCGGCTGGGGTTGTGAGCGGGGGCGGGGCGACCTTGCGGGCGGGCAAAAGATCGGTGCGGGAGCACAGAGGGCGCGGACAGAGACAGACTTCCGAAGTTTTCGAAAACTTCGGAAGTCTCTTTCTCCGCACCTCGGCAGTGCGCGCTTCTCTGCGCAAGCGCGACCCATACTCCCCCGCGCATTGAGGCTTCCCAAGCCCCCGCCCCGATGGTATAATGGCCCCCATTGCAAGCTCGTATCGTTTCTGACCGGCGGGCCAACGTCCGGCTCGCCCGGTGACAGCAGTCCACGAGGACGCCCGTTATGTCAATCACCAAGCAAGCCAAAGAAGAACTCATCCAGAGCTATGGCCGGCACGAAACCGATACCGGCTCGCCCGAAGTGCAGATCGCCATTCTGACGACGCGCATCGGGCAGCTCACCGAGCACCTGAAGGTACACAAGCACGACGAGCACAGCCGCCGCGGCCTGCTCAAGCTGGTAGGTCTGCGCCGCCGCCACTTGAAGTACCTCAGCCGCAAGAACCCCGAATCCTACCGCGAGCTGATCCAGCGGTTGGGTCTGCGCCGCTAGGCGGCGGAGGGTATGCGGAGCGCGGGTCGGACGATCCGCGCTTTGACTGCACAGGGAAGCATGAATAGTATCTGTGTCCCGCCGGCCACCGGCTCCGCACCAGCGGGGCTGATCCTGGCCGTGAGTCGACAACCTGTCTGATCGTGAAGCCAGCCCGGGGCGGCAGGAATTGGAACATGCGGTCAAGCCAGTGCTCTCGCTGGGAGCGGCGTGCTTGACACCAGGTTCCAGTCCCTGACCTCCGGGCGCATTAGTTTCGGAGGATTTTCCCCATGTCTGATTCAACCGGAATGCCGGCCAACCAACGCTTTACGGCGCTGGTCGGCGACAAGGAATTCGTCCTGGAGACGGGCAAGCTGGCCGAGCAGGCCGGCGGCGCAGTCACCGTCCGCTTGGGCGACACCGTCGTCTTTGCTACAGCGACCATGAGCGCCGCTGCCCGCGAAGGCATTGACTTCTTCCCGCTCAGCGTGGACTACGAAGAAAAGCTCTACGCGGCGGGCCGCATCCCCGGCAGCTTCATGCGCCGCGAAGGGCGCCCGTCGGAGGCGAGCATTCTCATCGCCCGCGTCACCGACCGCCCGCTGCGCCCGCTCTTCCCCCACGACCTGCGCAATGAGGTGCAGGTCATCGTCACGCCGCTCAGCCACGACCAGGAAAACCACGCGGACATGCTCTCGATCATCGCTGCCAGCGCCGCGCTGCACATCTCCGATGTGCCCTGGGGCGGGCCGATTGGCGCGGTGCGCGTGGGGCTGGTTGACGGCGAGTTCGTGCTCAACCCGACCATCCCGGAGATGGAGAACAGCCAGCTAGACCTGCGCATGGCCGGCACCAGCGAAGCGATCATCATGGTCGAAGCCGGGGCCGACGAAGTGGACGAAGAGACCATGATCCGCGCCCTGAGCTTCGGGCACGACGCCATGCAGAGCCTGATCGCAGCCCAGAACCAGATGCGCGAGCAGGTGGGCAAGCCCAAGCGCGAGTACACCCCGGCAGTGGTGGACGAGGCGCTGGCCGCCGAGGTCGAGGGCAAGATCGCCGCCGACATCGCCCGCATCCTGGCCGATACCACGGCCCGCCCGGAGCGCAACGCGGCCATTGACGAGCTGCGCGAGCGCCTGCTGGCCGAGTACGAGGCCGCCGGCCCCGCCAGCGAAGAGGAGCCGATCCCCGTCAAGGGCGTCAGCGAGGCGCTCGACGCCACGCTGAAGAAGGAAGTGCGCCGGCGCATCCTCGAAGATGGCGTGCGCCCCGACGGGCGCGACTACACGACGATCCGCCCGCTGGCCGCCGAAGTGGACCTGGTCCCGCGCGTGCACGGCTCCGGCCTGTTCAAGCGCGGCCAGACGCAGGTGCTCAGCATCTGCACGCTGGGCACCCCGCGCGACAGCCAGCCGCTCGACGGGCTGTACCCGGAAGATACCAAGCGCTACATGCACCACTACAACTTTCCGCCCTACAGCACCGGCGAGACGTGGTTCCTGCGCGGCCCCAAGCGCCGCGAGATCGGGCATGGCGCGCTGGCGGAGACGGCGCTGCGGGCGATGATCCCGCCGGAAGACCAGTTCCCCTACACGATCCGCGTGGTCAGCGAGGTGATGTCGTCCAACGGCAGCACGAGCATGGCCAGCGTGTGCGGCAGCACCCTGGCGCTGATGGCGGCGGGCGTCCCGCTGATCCGCCCGGTGGCGGGCATTGCCATGGGCCTGATCAAAGAAGATGATCGCTACGCCGTGCTGACCGACATTCAGGGCATGGAAGATCACCTGGGCGACATGGACTTCAAGGTTGCCGGGACGGAGACGGGCATCACCGCCCTGCAGATGGACATCAAGATCACGGGCATCAGCGAAGCTATCCTGCGCCAGGCGCTGGCCCAGGCGCGCGAAGCCCGCATGCAGATTCTCGGCGTGATGCTGGCCACGATCCCTGCGCCCCGCACGGAGCTGAGCGCCTATGCGCCGCGCATCCTGACGGTCAAGGTCAATGTCGAGAAGATCGGCATGATCATCGGCCCAGGCGGCAAGACTGTGCGCGCCATCCAGGAAAAGACCGATGCCAAGATTGACATCGCCGAGGATGGCACCGTCTTCATCGCCAGCCCGGACGGTCCCAGCGCCGAGCGCGCCCGCGACATGATCCTGGCCCTGGTCGAGGAGCCGGAGCTTGGGCGCATCTACACCGGGCGCGTGACCCGCGTGGAAGCCTACGGCGCGTTCGTCGAGGTGCTGCCCGGCCAGGACGGCCTGGTGCCGGTCAGCCAGATCGCCGACCACTTTGTGCAGCGCATCGAGGACGAGGTGGCGGTGGGCGACGAGATCATGGTCATGATCACCGACGTGGACAGCGACGGCAAGATTCGCCTCAGCCGCCAGGCCGTGCTCGAAGGCTGGACGCTGGAAGAAGCGCGCGCGGCGGATGTCAAGATCAGCGGCGGCGGGCGGAGCGGTGGGCGCGGCGGCGACCGTGGCGGGCGCGGTGGCGACCGCGGCGGGCGTGGCGGCGGGGACCGTGACCGGCGCGGCGGTTTTGGCGGCGGGCGTGGCGGCGGAGATCGCGATCGGCGCGGCGGCGGCGACCGGGGCGGCTATCGCGGTGGCGGCGGCGGGGGTGACCGGGGCGGGCGCGACTGAGCGTCACCCGGTCCTGATCGGTAGAAACAGCAGGGCGTGCTCAGCGCACGCCCTGCTTTTTTTTCTGGGCCAGAAGCCAGACTCGATGCTAAGGTCGCCGGTCGAGGCTCAGGCGGCTGATGAAATCGTTGATCGAGATGGTGGGCAGGCTGAGCGGCTTGAGATGCCCGCGCGCGGTCAGCTCCATGCTGACGCGGGCGATGGTCTCGTTGTCCGGCGCTTCGATGACGTGCACGAAGTCGAACTGACCGAGCGTGGCGTACTGATCGAGCACCTTGACGCCGAGCTTCTCGATGTCCATGCCGATACGGCGCAGGCACGACGGGTCCTCGACGACGCACGACACGCCTTGCTCGGTGAAGGTGCTGAGCAGAATGTAAATGGGCATAGGATTCAGGCTCCTGGAGTGATCACGGGTTCGCGCAGCATAGGACGCTGCCAGGGCCAAGTGTACCGCACTTCGCCCGCGTTGGTTAGCGGGCGGCAAGGCGGGCGTCGCAGGATGACACCCCCGCGCCTCGGCTCTCGGTGTCTCCTCGCCGCGCGATCGTTTGCCGCCGCGCCGCGCGCGCAGTACACTGCACCGCGTGATCGGCCCGGCCAGCTTTTACGGAGATGCTGTCATGCGCCCTGTGCTCTTTGCTACCGCCAACCCCGGCAAGATCATGGAAGTTCGTCACCTGCTGGCGGCGGCGGGGCTGCCCCTTGTCACGCCGCACGAGATCGGGCTTTTGCTGAATGTGCCGGAGCCGGGGGCGACTCTGGAAGAGAACGCGACGCTCAAGGCGCGCGCCTACCTCGAGCGGCTGCCGTCCGGCGAATTCGTGGTCGTGGCCGACGATACGGGCCTGGAGATTGACGCGCTGGGCGGCGAGCCGGGCATCCACGTGCGGCACTGGACGGGCGGAGAGCGTATGAGCGACGAGGCGATCATCGCCTACTGTCTGGAGCGACTGCACGGCGTGCCTCCGGCGCAGCGCGGCGCGCAGTTCCGCACGGCCCTGGCCGTCGGGGCGGAGCTGGAGGCTATCACCCTGTTCGAGGGGACGCAGCGCGGCGTCATCCTGGAGCAGCCCGACCCGCTGCGCATCGAGGGCTTTCCCTTCGAGTCGCTCTTTTACGTGGCGGAGTGGGGGATGCTGCTGGGCGCGATGCACCTGCTGCCAGCCGGGCAGAAGGCGGGCTTCGTCACGCACCGCGAACGGGCGCTGCGCCATGCCCTGCCGCATATTCGCGCGCTGTGCGGCAGCGCGTGAGCGTCAGGGCAGCAGGTAATAGGCCCCCGCGCGCCCGCCGACGCGCCGCAGATAGCCGCCCTGCACCAGCGCCGACAGGTCGCGCTGCAACAGGTCTGGGCGCAAGGCGGGGTGCAGCGCGCGCAATTCGTGGAAGGTGATGCTGCCGTGCGCGCGGACGTGGGCCAGCGCCGCGCGCTGCCGCTCGTTGAGGGCGTCTTCGGGCGGCTGGTCGGGCGCGCCTGCGCCCGTCACGCACTCGTTGAACAGGCGCACGGTGACGCTGTACGGCCCCGTCTCGATCAGCGGCGGGCGCGCGCCCCGGCGATCCATCGCGCGCAGGATGCGCAGCACGCCGCCGCCTCTCCCGTCGGCATAACCCCACTGGGCCAGCGCGCTCGCCAGGCGCGGGTTGCGGCTGTAGCGCCCGCCCACCAGGTGAGTCGTCGTCAGGAAGGCGGGCAGCCCGCCGGGGCTGACCACTTCCAGGCAATCGGCGTAGAGGCGCACGGTGAGGCGCTCGCGCAGCCGGTAATCGCGGTGACAGAGGGCGTTGGCCAGCACCTCGCGCACGGCGGCGGGGTATTCGAGCGCGTCCGGTTTGCCGACGGGCGCGTGCATCTGCGCGCGGATCGCTTCCCATAGCTGGTCGAATAGGGAAATCAGCGGCCCGGCGAAGGATCGCTCGAAGGCGAGGTGCGCGTCGCCGGCGGGGCCGAGATAGCGCAGGAACTGCGCGCTCGCCTGCGGCAGCCAGCGCGATGGGTCGCGCCCGAAGAGCAGCAGCCCGGCGACGGTGACGCCGTGATCGGGCGTGATCGCGCCCAGCGCGGCGAGCGGCACATCCTCGACGGGCTGCCCCAGGCGGCGGGCGCGCGCGACCATGAAGGCGGCCAGCAGCGCCGGGTCGAGGTCGGCGATGCGCGCGCCGGGCACGGCTTCCGCCTCGAAGTCGCCGTTGGCGCGGGCGCTGAGCAGCCCGCGAATCTCGTCGCCGCCCAGGGCGCGGTTGCCGAAGTCGCTGCGGGCCAGCACGCTGCCATCGCTGAGGGCGTGCACGCGCCGCCCGCGCGGGACGCGCACGGCCAGGGCCGGGCCGCCCGGCGTGCTGAGGATCTCTGGCGTGCCGAGCGGGATGGGCGGCGTGCAGCAGTCGGCGGCGGCGAGCAGAGCGCGGGCGACTGCCACGCCGTCTAACGGGCCGCGATAGACGCCCCCCTCGTCCAGGCCGATCACGATGGCACCACCGTCGGTGTTGGCCAGGGCGACGGCAGCGGCGGCGATGGCGTCCGGGTCGGGCCGGGGGAGGAAGGCCAGCAGCGCCCCCTGGCCCCCTTCGAGCGAGATGGTGTCGGTGAGCATGGCCCAAGTGTACGGCACTGCGGAGCCTTTTGCCAGGGGGATTGTGGCCGGCGGAGATGTGTGGGGCGGGTTTGCAAACCCGCCCCTATAAACGCTTTGGTCGGCGAGAGAGCGGCGGGGCGTAGGGCCATACGCCCTTATGGGAGCACGCTCAGCCGCTCGTGCTATTGAGCGGCGCCCGGCTACGCTTGGTCGAAGTCCTCGCCGCCGTCCTCGTCGTACTCGTCGTACCCGCCCGGCTCGTCGTCCGCTTCGTCTTCGGGCGCGTCCTCGTACTCCTCGAACGGCTCGTCGTCCTCGTAGTCGTCCTCGTCGTCGAGCAGCACGTAGTCGTCCCCTGTCAGCGCTGTCTCGCGCGCGGCAGAGCCGTTGTCTGCCGGCTCTTCCCCGCTGACCAGGGCCATGCTCACCAGCACGTCATCGTCGGGCAGGTGGATCAGCTTGACGCCGCTCGTCAGCCGCCCGTAGAGGTTGATCGAGCCGACTTCCGTGCGCAGTGCCACGCCGCCGGCAGTGATCAGCGTCAGGCTGTCGTCGGGCGTGACAACGCGCGCGCCGATGATCCGCCCGGTCTTGGGCAGATTGCGCAGCGTGCGGACGCCGAACCCGTAGCGCCGCTGCTGGCTGTACTCGTGCAGGGGGGTGCGCTTGCCATAGCCGTACTCGGTGACGACCAGCAGCGCCTTGCCCCCATCGTCAATGACATCCACGCTGGCCACTTCGTCGCCGCCGCGCAGGCGGATAGCGCTCACGCCGGCGGCGGGGCGGCCCATCACGCGCACGTCCTGCTCGCAAAAGCGGATGCTCATGCCGTTGCGCGTGACCACGATTACGTCCTGAGTGCCGGAGGAGGGGCGCACCCAGCCGAGGTAATCGTCCTCGTCCAGGCTCATGGCGATCAGGCCGTTGCTGCGCACGGCGGCGAAGGCGCTGACCGGCACGCGCTTGATGCGACCTCGCCGCGTGCACAGCACGAAATAGCCCGCCGTCTCCTCGAAGGAGGGCACAGAGGCGATGGCCGTGACGTATTCTTCCGGCTGGAGAGTCAGGAAGGCGTTGATCAGCGTGCCCTTCGCGCCGCGCCCGGCTTCGGGGATCATGTAGGCGCGCTGTGAGTAGACCTTGCCCTGGTCGGTGAAGAACAGCACGTGATCGAGCGAGCCGGCGGCGTAGAGATGCTCGACCGAGTCCTCTTCGCGGGTGGCCATGCCGGTGACGCCCTTGCCGCCGCGCCGCTGCGAGCGGTAGGCGACGACCGGCACGCGCTTGATGTAACCGCGCTCGGTCAGGCTGATCAGCACTTCTTCGTCGCGGATCAGGTCGCTGTCCACGAAGTCGGTCAGCACGTCGAGCGCCAGCTCGGTGCGGCGGTCGTCGCCGTACTTCTCGGCGAGCGCGTTCACATCGTCGCGGATGAGGGCCAGAATCTTGCGCGGCGAGCGCAGCAGGTCTTCCAGGTAGGCGATGTAGTCGCGAATCTGGCGGTATTCGTCCTCGATCTTCTGCCGTTCGAGGGCGGCCAGGCGGCGCAACTGCATGTCGAGGATGGCGCCGGCCTGGGCCTCGCTGAGGGCGAAGCGCTCCATCAACTGGGCGCGGGCGATGTCGGTGTCGTCGGCGCGGCGGATGGTGCGGATGATGTCGTCAATGTGAGCCAGCGCATGCAGCAGCCCTTCGAGGATGTGGGCGCGGGCGCGGGCTTTGGCCAGCTCGTATTCGCTGCGGCGGCGGATGACCGTGCGGCGGTGCTCGATGTAGATGTGCAGGGCGCGGCGCAGGCTGAGCAGGCGCGGCTCGCCATCTACCAGGGCCAGCATCTGCACGCCGAAGGTGCTTTGCAGTTGGGTGTATTTGAACAGCCGATTGAGCACCGTGCGCGGCTGGGCGTTCTTCTTCAGTTCGATGGCGATGGCCAGGCCGCGCCGGTCGGATTCGTCGCGCAGGTCGCTGATCATCTCCAGCCGCCCGTCGCGCACCAGGGCGGCGATGCGCTCCAGGATGGACGACTTGTTGACCTGGTAGGGGATCTCGGTGACGACGATGCGGTAGCGCTCGCCGCCGCGCATCTCCTGAATCTCGGTGCGGGCGCGCATGACGATGCGCCCCTTGCCGGTGGCGTAGGCTTCCTTAAGCTCCGCCCCGCCGACGATCAGCGCGCCGGTGGGGAAGTCCGGCCCCTGGACGTACTGCATCAGCTCGTCAATGGTGATGTCGGGGATGGCGTCGTCCGGCTCGCCGGGGCAGGCGATCATGCGGTCAATCATGAAGGTGATGGCGGCGGCGATCTCGCGCAGGTTGTGCGGCGGGATATTGGTCGCCATACCGACGGCGATGCCGCTCGTGCCGTTGATCAGCAGGTTGGGCAGCCGGGCGGGGAGCACCTGCGGCTCGTTGAGCGAGGCGTCGAAGTTGGGCATGAAGTCCACCGTGTTCATGCCGATGTCTTCGATCAACTCTTCGGCGATGGGGGCCAGCCGCGCCTCAGTGTAGCGCATGGCGGCAGGGCTGTCGCCGTCAATGCTGCCGAAGTTGCCCTGCCCGTCCACGAGCATGTAGCGCATGGAAAAGGGCTGGGCCATGCGGGCCATCGCGTCGTAGACCGCCGAGTCGCCGTGCGGGTGGTACTTGCCGAGCACCTCGCCGACGATGCGGGCCGACTTCTTGTACGACGAGTTGGCGCGGATGCCCATGTCGTACATGGCGTAGAGGATGCGGCGGTGCACAGGCTTGAGGCCGTCGCGGGCGTCTGGCAGCGCGCGAGCCACGATCACGCTCATGGCGTAGTCGAGATACGACTCGCGCATTTCCTGGTCAATCTTGACCTGTCTGACTGTCCCGGATTCCATTGAGTTCATAGGGGTTGTCCTGACTGGCGCAGGCGCGCACGAGAGGCGCGCCGCGCGGGCGAATCATCCGGGCGACCATAGTGCGCGAGTCGCCCGGAGGGTGTTATCTGTCCGCGCCTGGGCTGCTGGCAGCCCGGTCGAGATGCTGCGGGGCAGGCGTCTCGTCCCGCGATTATATGCAGGAGATTATAGCGCACGAGGGGGATTTGGGCGAATTTCGGTGGGCGCGCGTGCCGAAAAACACACCGGGCGCGACCCGCCTGTTAATATTACCGATAATCTACAGATAAACTATGTCTAGTACGAATTTCGAAACTTTTGCCATATCAACGCCTGTTGATGTATAACCTTATTAGCCGACCATTTTCAAAGGAAAGGGGGTCGAAAATGAGAACGCCGAGACTCACCGCAGCCCTTCTCATTATCTTGCTCGTCATGGGCTTGGGCGGAAGCGCAGCGGCACAGACGCCGCCAGAGACCCCTCAGGCCACCGGTGTCGCTGCCAGCGGCGCGAACCTCGTGAGAGAACAGCTCGCACCGCATGATGCAAAGCCAATCGCCAAGGCCTCTACGCAGAACACTGAAGTTTCTCCCGCTCCCCCTGACACACACTCCAAACTGACAGCCCCGCTCTCCATTGCCACCACGGGGGCGAACGCGCTCCGCGAGGCGCTGGTGCCCCTGATTATTCTGGGGGCGCTGGTGGCGGTGCTGGGCGTGGATATAAAGCCGGGGCGCTTCCCCCCCTACTCGCAGCCGACGTCCCCCCTGGAGCAGGTGCCCCTGCCAGAGAACCTGCCGGAGCCAGTGACCCGCTTCTATCAGGCCGTCAGCGGCGACACCGTGCCCCTGATCCACTCGGCAGTGATAGATGGCACCGCGCCCACGCGCCTGAACGGGTTCACGCTCCACTCCCGTTTTCGCTTCACGCACCAGGCCGGGCGGAGCTACCACCACTACATCGAATCAACGGCTTTCCGGCGGACCGTGTTTCGCGTCAACGAGTGGTACCTCAACGGCAGAGTGCGGCTGGAATCGTCGAAGGACAACGCGCTCGATGGGGCAGGAGCCGACCGGGCAGCCAACCTGGGCCTGTGGGGCGAATCGCTGTGGCTGTCGCCCATCTACGTGACCGATCCGCGCGTCCGCTGGCAGGCTATTGACGAGCACAGCGCCCGGCTGATTGTGCCCTTCGGCGCGGCCAAGGACTCTTTCACCGTCTACTTTGATGCGCGCACCGGCCTGATCGAGCGGATGGAGACGCTGCGCAGCAAGACCATCAGCCCCGACAAGATGGTGCGCTGGATTCTCATACCGGGGAAATGGCAGCGGTTCCACGGCCTGCTGATCCCAACATCCATCGCGGTCATGTGGGAGGACGAAGGGACGCCCTGGGCTATCTTCAGAATCAACGACGTGACCTACAACGCAGACGTGGCGGAATCCATTCACGCGCGCGGGCTGTAGCATATAGCTCGCCCCCTGCATATGCGCTGAGTGACGCCCGGCAATTCCGCTGACCAACCGCGCCTGGGGCAGGTGATTCCATCGCCTGCCCCACAAGCCGCGACTGCCTCCCCCCGAGACCAACGTATCTGCCTGTGAGAGACCGTTCGAGAAGTCGTGCGCCGGCCCTAAGCCCCTCCCTCCTTGTGGGGAAGAGGTTTGGGGTGGGGGGCAACAGCTTCTCATGGGGTCTCTGAGAAGCCCCTGTCCGATCGGGATTCCGGGTGGTGTATCTCATTTCCGGGGCGAAAGATCACCGCTGAGGCGCAAAGAGCGCAGGGAAGAAATGGTGCCAGGTCTGCGCCGCCCCCTCTCCGACGCGGAGAGGGGGCGAGCCAAGCGCAGTGCGGCTGGGGGTGAGGTCAAGCGGCGAGTCGCTGTCAACCTGGGCACGCACCCATTTTCAGAGTGCATTTGGCAGGTTGAGACAAATGATGTAAATTCAACCATTAGTGTAATGTGTGTTAAGAAAAGGATAAACGGAAATGAGAACGCTGAAACTCATCGTAGCCCTACTCATTGTCTTGAGCTTGAGCGGACTCGCCGCCGCCCAGCCGCCGCTGCCAGAGATTCCGGGGGCGACTCTCGTCGCTTCCGGGTTCAACGGCCCGCAAGGAGTCCTGGTTGACCCGGAGGGCAATGTCTGGGTCATTGACAGCGGGATGGGCGGTGAGCAGGTGGTCCAGGTCCCGGGCGAAACTGGCGAACTGGAGGACGCTTCCCTGGGGATGTCGGCCCGCATCGCCATGATCGCGCCGGATGGCACACAGACCGACGTGGCCATGCTGCCGTCTATCGCGCTGCCGATTGGGGAAGTCGCTGGTGGCGCGCGGCTGGCGCTGCTGAACGGGACGCTCTACGCGACCAGCGGTTGGTGGGGCAGTGATGGCACGTATGACCCACCCGACGGATTCTTCGCGGGAGTTGTCCGGGTGGACAGCGGCGAAGTCACGCTTGTGGCGGATTCGTGGGCCTTTGAGGAGTCCAACAACCCGGACGGCACGATTCTAGACAACCATCCCTACGGCCTGGCTGTTGGGCCTGACGGCTGGCTGTGGGTCACGGATGCCGGGGCCAACGATCTGTATCGCGTCAATCCCGACACGGGCGAGATCGTGCTCGTGGCGGTATTCGACGCGCTGCCGGGCGTGTTCCCGAATCCCGCGCGCGGGGGTGCGATGGAAGCCGACCCGGTACCGACCGGCGTGGCCTTTGACGCTGACGGCAATGCCTACGTCTCACTGCTGAGCGGCGCACCCTTCGTCCCTGGCAGCGCCAAGGTGCTGCGTGTCAGCGCGGACGGCGCGGTCAGCGACTATACCGTCGGCCTGACCATGCTGACCGACCTGGTGCGCGGCCCGGATGGTGAGTTGTACGCGGTGCAGTTTGGCCTGTTCTCTGAGGAAGGCCCGATGCCCAATTCCGGTGCGGTGCTGCGCATCCATGAAGGCAGCGCCTCGGAAGTGGTGGTGAGCGATCTGCCGTTCCCGACGGGGATCTCGTTCGACAGCGACGGGAACGCCTACATCACGATCAACGGTGTGGGCGCGCCGGGGTCGGGCGCGGTCGTGCGCTTCGACCTGCTGACCGAAATTGCGGGCGAGCCGCTGCCGTCGCCGCGGTAACAGATCGCCGATCTCACCCCCTCAGTCTCCCTCTCCAGCAGAGCCAGAGAGGGGGACTTTGATCGCGGTGCACCGCACTTCCCCCCTCCCTGGCTCGCCGGACGGGGCCAGGGGGAGGGGCCTTGCGCCCTTGTAGGGGCGTATGGCAATGCGCCCCTACGTCTCCCCTCCTCTCTGCACGCGGCGCGGCGGGCAGCTCGCGATGCTCTACGAGTACCTGTTCGCTTGGTTGCCCAAACTGAAAAACCTGTCCCGTCGCCCCCCAGCCCCGGCCCTGCCCCCGCGAGGGGGCAGGGAGCAAAGCGCGCCCGCCAAGCCCCTCCCTCTTCATGGAGGAGGGGTTTGGGGTGGGGGGAAATAACTTCTCAGGCGGTGGGCATCCCGCGATGTGCGCTGGCGGGTGGTCGTCCCGGCGCGCCAGCGGAAGGCCGGCCCCTGCCGCACGTGAAATTCCTATGAATTCTACATATAGGGGTATTAGACGCTGTTCCACTTCTATAGAAAGCAAGCTATACTAACCTCTCTATGGTCTGGCGAACGGCATTCGCTCCTCAAGAGGAGTACAAAGATGAGGAAAGTCCTCCCCCTTCTTGCAATCGTGTTTGTCGTGACGGGCGGTGCGTTGGCGCACCTGCCCGCAGCCGCGCGCGCCGACGGTGTGCTCGAGTACGATGCGTGCCCTATTGTAGATGGCGCTGACGGAACGTACGCGAAAGTCATATTCCTTCCAACCGCGGTGTTCTATGCCGGGGATACGCTTGAGATCTCGGCTGAGATGCTCTCGCTCACTGCCCCCTTGATGGGTCCGAGTCAGGCATCCTTCACGCCCACAATCTACTTGAACATTGGAGGTGTTCAGGTGGATACGGCGTCTTTACCCGACACGCTGACCTATACGTTCACCCAAGACACGAAGCTGGCGGACTACCCGGCGCTTGAGTGGGGGCTGGAGGCCTCTCCTTTGATCCCACTCCATGCGAAATGGTCCGCCTCGTGCGCCAACGTGCCGCTGGCGGGCTGTGACGCCCTGATGAACATTCCCAGCACGGCGGTGGTGGGAGCGTTCGTAGCCGGTGCGCCATTGTATTGGGAGCCGGGTCAGTTGGTGCAGCCATACACGGAGATTACAGCGGGCAGCACAGCCTGGGTGCTGGGCGTGGATAAACGTGGAGAGTATTACAAGATCATCTGGGGGTGCGACCTGGTCTGGGTGCCGGTGGGCACGATGGGCCCCAACTACGATGCGGTGTGGAATGGCGCGCCGCTGCCGGCTGACATGGTGGACTAGCGCTGAGGCTGACATCACAATGCGCCCCGGAGAGCATCCGGGGCGTTTTTGTGCGCCGGGGTCGGGCGCGGTCGTGCGCTTCGACCTGCTGACCGAAATTGTGGGCGAGCCGCTGCCGTCGCCGCGGTAACAGATCGCCGGCCTCACCCCCTCAATCCCTCTCTCTCCAGCCGAGCCAGAGAAGGGGACTTGGTTTGCCGGACATGGCGCCCCAGATCATGCCTGATTTCACAAATCTTTCATGAAAATCCTGGGCGATTCATATTATCCTAAGTTGAACCGGATTAACAAATGGAGGTCAACACAAAATGATCAAGAGTTTTCGATTGGCTGTCGTGATCAGCGTATTGTTGGTGGCGCTGGTGGTGGTCGTCCCGGCTTCGGCGAAGCCAACGCGGATCACCGTGTTTGGGACATGCGAAGGTGCGCAGGTGACGGTCACCTATGAAGGCGCTGACGGGGCGTATCAGGATTCGATTATTGAGGCCATGACGGAAGATGGCACTCCCCTGGACTCGACGGGCATTGTCCCCTTTGGGCGTGAGGATATGCTGACGGTCACGCTGAGCTGGGGCAAACTGCCAGAAGGCACGGTGGTGTTCATCTGGGCCGATCACATGATTTACAGCGGCCCGAATTCCGGTATGACCGTGAACTTGGTCAGCTACACCTGTAGCGAACCCGTCATTATGCCGGAGACGGACAAGATCGTGCAGATCACCGCTGACATGGCGGTTTACTCACAGCCCGATCTGAACTTCCCCATCGCGGGCGCGCAGGTCAAAGCCGGGCAGGAATTCCTCCTGCTGGATACCAAAGTGGTCGGCGACATGACCTGGTACCAGATTTGGGTGGGCGGCAAGGACTATCCCTGGGTGCCCGCAGTGGGCGCAGTGGCCGCCTCGAGGTAGCTCATCGTCCCTTTGCCCATTTCACGCCCCGGATGCTCTCCGGGGCGTTTTTGTGCGCCGGGGCGGGCGGCGGGTATGCTGGGGCCATGAACACCAGCCCCCCCGCTGATTCGCCGCCCATCTGGCTGTGGCGTGCTGCCGTGCTCGGCCTGATCGCGGCCCTGGCGCTGATCGGCGCGGGCGTTTTGCTCATCGCCGGCGGAGCGACCGATCCGCCAGTGGCCGGGCCGGTCGTCTGGGAAGATGTGGCGCTCACCTGGGCGGCGGATGCGCTCGCCAGGGGGGGCGAAGCCTGGGCCTCTGCGCCCGCGCCGCTGCCCGCGCCGCCCGCCGCGTTCACGCTGACGGTGCGCGCCCACCTGCCCGCCGAGGCCGATCCGCTGGCAGCGTGGGGCGTGTGGCTGGCGGGGGCGGATGGATCGCGGACGGTCTACGCGCTCAGCGCGGCGGGCTACCTCACCACGCGCCGCTGCCCGGCGGGGCAGCCTATCCCGGATGCGCTCGCAGGCTGCCCCGCGCTGCGCCCGGAGTGGGACTGGAGTGCTTACCCGCGCATCCATCCGCCGAGCCAGGCCAACATCATCGCGCTGCACCGCGAGGCGGGCGGGGCGATCCGGCTGCGCATCAACGGCGAGCGGCTGGGCGCAGCGCCGGTGGAGGTGGCCGGGACGTGGGGCGTCTGGGCGCGGGCGGGAGACGGCGAGTCACTGCGCGTGGTCTGGGAACGAGCCGAGCTGCGCGCCGCCGTTCGGGGGAGCGGCTGATCTCTGCGACGGAGCAGCACCGCAGAAGATACTGTTGGGGAAACGCCGGTAGGGGGCGTATTGTAATGCGCCCCTACGGGGGCACTGCTCTGCTGCGCTCTGGTTGACCTCACCCCCGCCCGGCGCAGCGAGGCTGGGGGTGAGGTCACTGCCCGGCGACTGGCGAGTCGCTGGCAGCCTCTGCACGCACCCGGCAAATTCCCCTGGTTGACGCCTGCCGCGCCCGCTGCTAGAGTCCGGCTATGCGCCGATCTTTGTGCCGCCTCACCCTTGCTTTGCTGCTCGCCTGCTGGCTGCTGGCCGATCTGCCCTGGTCGTCCAGGGCGCGGGCGGGCGAGTCCCTGGACGCGACGCGCCGTCGCATTCGCGTGCCGGTGCTGATGTACCACTACATCAGCGCGCCGCCGCCGAACGCCGACCGATACCGGCTCGATCTGTCGGTGACGCCGGCGCAGTTCGCTGCGCAGTTGGCCTGGCTGCGGGGCAATGGCTACACGACGGTGACGCTCGGCGATCTCACCGACGCGCTGGTGGGCGGCGCGCCTCTGCCCGCGCGCCCAGTGATCCTCACCTTCGACGATGGGTATGCCGACGCCTATACTCAGGCCTTCCCGCTGCTGCGCGAGGCGGGGATGGTGGGCACGTTCTTCGTGGTGACGGAATGGCTGGACAACAGGCAGGCGGGTTACCTGACCTGGGACCAGGCGCGCGAGATGGCGGCGGCGGGCATGGCCATCGAGAGCCACAGCCGCTCGCACCCCGACCTGACGGACGGCTGCGATTACGATTGCCGCGTCTACCAGGTGTTGGGCAGCGCCGAGACCATCGCGGCAGAGATCGGCGTTCGTCCGCGCTTTTTCTGCTATCCCGGCGGGCGCTACGATGCGGCCATTTTCGCGGTGCTGGAAGGGGCGGGCATGGTGGGCGCAGTCACCACGCATGGCGGGACGCTGCATGTCAGCGAGCGCCCGCTGGAATTGCTGCGCGTCCGCGTGCGCGGCACGACGACGCTGCGCGAGTTCGGCTGGATGGTTGGCGAGTGGCGGAAATAGCGATTGGTTTTTGGTGGCTGGTTTTTGGTGATTGGCCTGGGGGGGTGGTTCCGGGTGAGGGCGCTCGCCGATGCGCCGTCCGCGAGGGGAGGCAGTCAGTCCCCGCTCAGAGATTCTAGGGAGAGGTTCGCGTTACGATTTACCTCATCCCTAAATCCCCTCTCCACACGCGGAGAGGGGGCTTCACTGCACGGCGACTCCCCCGCTCTGTTTATGGCTATGCATTTTCCACAGCTTGGATCGTGCCTGTCCGCCATCCTCGGCCCTTCTTCCGCGGGGGATACTGTTGGCGAAATGCGTCCGTAGGGGCGTATGGCCATATGCCCCTACGAGGGCGCAGCAGAGCAGCGCTTCTACGGGAGGCGGCCAGAGGGAGGGGCCTTCTGCTGCAACAGACTTCCGAAGTCTTCAGAGACTTCGGAAGTCTCATCGCCGAGCGCTTTTGCTGCCAGCAGGATCAGAAGGAAGGGGGAAAGGTACTTCTCAAACGGCCCCTCAATTCCAGCCGGTTTCGACACCCTATCAGCCGCGCGAACCGGTCGCCATTTCGCCGGAAATGTGGCATAACATACGTAAGACGCCGGGCAGCCCCTAGCGGAATCGCTGGCTGGCGCCGACAGGCCGGGCCTGGGCTGGCGGCGAGTGCGCCGCGCACTGCCCTCCAGCCGCGAGGGTACTGCCAGCAGCACCGCTCGTCTGGCTGTTCCGAGCTTGCGCGTCCACTCAGCGATTGGCCGAGGCCCGCTGCCCGGCGCGCCTGGTTCTGGGAGAGGTGTTCTGGGGCCGTGAGGCCACAGACCGCTATCGCACCGAGAGGATACCCTATGAGCGAGTTTGTATTTTTCGAGGATTTGGCCGCCCTCCTGGCGGAAATCCAGCCGGACAGCATCGTCAGCCGGACGCTGCATGGCGATGGCGATGTGAAAGCTGTGCTGTTCGGCTTCGATACAGGCCAGGAACTCTCTGAGCATACTGCCGCGCTGCCGGCCTCGATCTTCGTGCTGCGTGGCGAGGCCGAGCTGAGCCTGGGCGGCGAACGGCGCCAGGCCGGCCCCGGCACCTGGGTGCACATGCCCCCTAACCTGCCGCATACGGTGGTGGCCCGTTCACCGCTGATCATGCTGCTGCTGCTCTACCGGCGGGGCGGCGAGAAGTGAGCTGGCGCGTCGAAGTGCTTGTACTGTAACGTATCATATGGAATGAGGTGTGCTATGACCATTGTTACCCAACCCCTGCGCGACGAGCATCAGGAATTGCTGCCACATATCGAGCACATCCGCACGGTTGCCGACCACGTCGGCGACATCCCTGCCGAGTCGCTGCGACGCGGCGTTGATGAGGTTTACGATTTCCTCGCCCACCACCTGCTTGTGCACGCCGAAGCAGAAGAACGCGCCCTCTACCCGGTCATCGCCGAGATGCTCGGCGCGCCCGATGCCACCGCCACGATGCGCCGCGATCACGTCGAGATCGGGCAGCTCATCGGCGAGCTGGCCGGGCTGCGCGCGCAGATCGGGGAAGGGGCGCTGCCCGTCTCCCTGGCCAAAGGGCTGCGGCGCGTCCTCTACGGGCTGTACGCCCTGGTGAAGGTTCACTTCGCCAAAGAAGAGGAGGTCTACCTGCCGCTGCTGGATGCGCAGATGAGTGCTGAGGAGGCCCGGCAGTTGTTTGAGAAGATGGAAGCAGCCGCGCAGGAGGCCAGAACGAGGCATTAGGCCAGCGAGCACTGCCACTGGCCGGCTTGCTGGAGCAGAGGGTGTAGATACAGTGTAGCCTGTTCTATCCTGGCCTGTTCAAGAGGCTAATGAAGGGGGTTCTTGATGACTGAACAACCGAGCAAGAGAGCGTCCGTCCTGACGGTAGGTCGCGTCCTGGTGCTGGGCCTGGTCGGGGTGATCCTCGTCCTCGGCCTGGTGCTGATCATCATGGCTGTTCAGGAAGCTGGAGAGACGGCAGAAGGGCCGAAGCGCGTCAACGCCCTGGCCAACAGCGACAACAAGTGCGTCAAGTGCCACGAGCGCGCGACGCCGGGCATTGTCCACCAATATGGCTACAGCACGATGGCCGCCGCCAGCGTGAAGTGCGAAGACTGCCACGAAGTGAAAGCCGACTATCCGGGCGCGGTGGAGCACGAAGGCACCTACGTCCTGGGTTCGCCCACGACGGCCATGTGTGAGCGCTGCCACAAGCAGGAAGTGAAGGAGTTTTACGCCAGCCGCCACGCCTTGCCCGCCTATGTCGCCTACTGGGGCACGGATGGCCTCAGCGAAGAGCTGCTTGCTCAGTACCAGGCCATCCCCGAAGGCAGCTTCGCCCCAGACAAAAGCCGCAATGATCTGCACGTGCTGGAAGGGGAAGCCATCACTCACTTCGCCTGCGAAACCTGCCACAACATCGGCCAGCCGGCCCTCGACGGATCGGTCGGCCAGTGCCAGAAGTGCCATCTGCGCCACGAGTTCAGCCTGGAGCAGGCGCGCAAGCCCGAAACCTGCAACGCCTGCCACATCGGCCCGGATCATCCGCAGTGGGAAATCTACCACCAGTCGCCGCACGGCATCGCCTACACGACGCTGGGCCACAACTGGAACTGGGAAGCCGAGCCGGGCACGCTCACCGTGAAAGACTTCCCGGCGGCCACCTGCGCCATCTGCCATATAAGCGGTTTCGGCGGGACGGGCACCTCGCACGACGTGGGCGAGCGCCTGACCTGGTATCTGTTCGCCCCCATCAGCGAGCGCCGGCCTGCCTGGGAGAGCAACAAAGTGCGCATGCAGGGCGTGTGCCTGGAATGCCACAACGACAACTTCATCACCGAGTTCTACGAAGCGGCTGATCTGGCGACCGAGGCGACCAACGAGTGGGTCCGCGAGAGCAACGAGATCATCCAGCCGCTCAAAGACGCCGGCTTGCTGACCGCTGCCCCCTTCGACGAGCCGATTGACTACACCATCTTCGAGCTGTGGCATCACTGGGGTCGCACGGTCAAATTCGGCGCGTGGATGCAGGGGCCAGACTATACGCAGTGGCACGGCGCGTATGAGGTGCTGTCCGATCTGGCTGAGCTGCGCGAGATGGTTGCCGACAAGCTGGAGAAGGCCGGTCTCGCGGCGGAAGAAAGCGGTGAGACGACGGACTCAGGTAGCTAGCCATGTACCATCTGGCAACCGTCTTCCCGCCGATTCGGCGCGTGCCCATCCCGTTCTCGCGCGACCAGATCATGCTGCTGATGGCGGCTGTCAACCTGGGCTTTCTCGGCCTGGACATCTATCTGGCGCACAATATCAGCGGGACCATCGTGCCGTATGAGTGGATTCCGATCATTTTCGGGCCGGTGGCGGGCGCCATCCTGCTCGTCACCGGCCTGCTCGCCCTCAGGCAGCGCCCGCTGGCGACGCTGATCGCGACGGCGGTGCTGCTGGTCAGCATCGCGGTGGGCCTGCTGGGGGCGTACTTCCACGTTCTGCGCACCGCCTTGCCCGAAGGCCCCTCCGGCGAGCAGATCACCGTCCGGCTGCTGGTATGGGGGCCGCCCTTCCTGGGGCCACTGATGTTCTCGCTGGTCGGTCTGTGGGGCATCAGCGCGGCCTGGGTCGAAGAGCCGCCCGACAGCGGGCGGCTGCGCATGCCGGGCGGCTGGCACCTGCCGCTGCCGCTGAGCAAGACGCGCGCCTACTTCCTGATGATGGGCCTGGGCATCATGGTCACGACCATCAGCGCTGTGCTCGACCATGCCCGCACCGGCTTCGCGAACGACTGGCTGTGGATTCCGACGGTCATTGGCGTCTTCGGCACCGTCGTCGGGGTGACGCTCGGCTTCATCGAACGCCCCACCCGCGCCGATCTGATCACCTACACCGTCGCCATGCTGCTGCTGATCGTCACCGGTCTGGTCGGGGCCTGGCTGCACATCAACGACAACCTCACCTCGTCTGGCGCGTTCGTGGCGGAGCGCTTCATCCGAGGCGCGCCGTTCCTGGCCCCGCTGCTGTTTGCCAACGTGGGTGCGCTGGGGCTGATCGTCCTGCTCGACCCGCGCTCGGAGGTGCTGGGCGAGAGTCAGTGATGGCTTGCCGCTGTCACAACCGTCGCTGCGTTTCAGAAACAGGGAACTGGCTGGTCTGGTTCCCTGTTTTGTGCAGATCAACACAGTTCCACGAGCCGAGGAGGCTGTACAATTGACGATTAGAGTAAGCTCTTGATCTTTTGAGGAGAGAAGATGGTGAAACACAAAATGTTCGCTCGTTCGCTGGTAGTTTCGCTCTTGCTGGTGACTCTGTTCGCTGGCATACCTGGCCTTTCGGCCCAATCCGACTCGCCCAAAGTTGTGAAAGTGCTCACCATAGCCATGTTCGAGGTGGGCGAGATGAGAGGAGATTTCGCCGGTGAGGCGCAGTTTTGGGTAGAGGGAGAAGAACTCGATGAGGTCATCGAGATTCCCGGCAGTTGGTCACCGGTCTACTGCAATGCGGACGGCCATTGCCTGGTGGTGACGGGGATGGGCATTGCCAACGCCGCCTCAACCGTCATGGCGGTGGGACTCAGTGGCAAGCTCGATCTCAGCCAGACGTATGTCGTCGTGGCGGGGATCGCCGGCATCGATCCGCACGATGGCACGCTGGGATCGGCAGCCTGGGCCGACTGGGTGATTGACGGCGACCTGGCTCATGAGATTGACTCGCGAGAGATACCCCCCGAATGGGACTATCCCCTGCTCCATCTGGGATGTGACGCGCCCTGGTGCGAAGAAGGTTGGGCGGCAGGCACAGAAGTCTACCAGCTTAATACGGCGTTGGTAGACTGGGCCTATACGCTCTCGAAGGATGTCGAATTGGCGGACAGCGAGATGGCCCAGGCGTACCGGGCCAACTACCCCGCGGACTGGCCCGCCGCTGCGCCGCCCTCGGTCGTTCGCTGCGACACCATCGCCGCCAGCACCTACTGGCACGGCGACCTGCTGGGAGCCTGGGCTGAATGGTGGGCCAGCCAGTGGAGCGGCGGGCAGGCGAACTACTGCATGACCGAGATGGAAGACAGCGCCACGCTCGCGGCCTTGAGCCGCCTGGCCAGCGCCGGCCTGGTAGACCTGGAGCGCGTGCTGGTGTTGCGCACGGCCAGCAACTTCGACCGCCCGTATCCGGGACAAACGGCGGCTGAGTCGCTGGCCTCCGATAGCGGGGGCTTTGGCCCGTCAACCAGGAATGCCTATCTGGCCGGCTCGGTGGTGACAGACTACATCATCGCCAACTGGGAGACCTGGCAGGACGGCGTGCCGCCCCTGCCGTAAGCGCGCCGTTCGTCCCGCGCTCGGAGGTGCTGGGGTAAGACCATTGGAGGGCACGCTCGTACACGGCGAGCGTGCCCCGGACTTTTTTCTTTCTCGATGGGGTGCGTGCAAAACCTGTCAGGGTAGGGTACTGCTCTGCTACGCCCGCATCGCACGCCCTCATTTCGCCTTCCTGATCGCACCCCAGGGGGCCAACCGTTCGCTGACTCACTTGCTGACCGTGTACCGCCGGCTTGATGTGCTGGAGTACTTCGCCGAACAAGGCCGTCTGCCTCGCGCGCTCATCGTGGCCCGCTGGGATGCTCACGGGGGCACCATCGCGTTCGACAGTATTGTGACAACCGATGCCCAGAAGGTCGAGCTGGGAAAATTCTAACAACCCAAAGGACACCCTATGCGCCTGCTCATCCTCGTCACCGGCGACTACGGCTGGCGACACGTCGCCAACCTGCGCCAGCACGCCCCATCGGACTGGACGATCCTCACCTGGGAGACGCCCAAAGCCCTGCCGCCGGTGGTGGACTATCCCGAAGACTACCTGCCCGACGCGCTGCCTCCCTGCGACCTGATCCTCTCCCTGGCCGAAGTCAAAGGCGTCGCCGAGCTGATCCCCGACATCGCCCGCATGACCGGCGCGCGCGCCGTCATCGCCCCTATAGATAACGTCGCCTGGCTGCCGGTGGGCCTGGCTCGCCAGTTGGAAGGCTGGCTGGCGCGGATGGACGTCGCCTGCGTGACGCCGATGCCTTTCTGCTCGCTGACCGAAACGCACACCAACGCCCTGCGCCTCAGGCGGCCCTACGACGACCCGCTCATCCGCGCCTTCGCCCGGCATTTCGGCGCGCCCGCTTTCCGCGCCAGCGTAGACCCGCAGACGCGCCAGATCATCTCCCTGGAGGTGACGCGCGATGCCTGTTGTGGCTGCGCGCTCTATGTCGCCGAGCGGCTCGCGGGGACGCCCGTTGATGACGCGGTTGAGGCGGGCGGCCTGCACCATCACCACTACCCCTGCCAGGCGACGATGGGCATTGATCCGCAGTATGGCGACACCCTGCTGCACGTGTCGGGCAACATCATGAAGGACGCGCTGAAAGAAGCGCTGGCCGATCACCTGCGCGTGCGCTACATCCGTCCGACAGGGTACCGGGAAGAGCCGTGAGACGGCGCCAATGACAAAGGACGCCCCAGCCGGAGCGTCCAAGTCTGTCTGTTGAGCGGTCTGGCGCGAATTATTCGGCCTGGCGCGCGCCCAGCTCGCGGTCGAGGATGAGCAGGGCCACGCCGGAGTCGCCGGCCAGCTTAAGCTGCTCCACGACCGCATCAGCAGACGCCTCTTCCTCGACCTGCTCATCCACGAACCATTGCAGGAAGCTGTCGCTGGCGTGGTCGCGCTCTTCGACGGCCAGGTTGACCAGCCCGTGAATCAGGCCGGTGACCTTCTGCTCGTGGGCCAGCGCATTCTCGAAGACGGCCAGCGACGACGCCCATTCGGCGGGCACCGCGCCCACCGGCTCCAGCATCACCCGCCCGCGCCGCTCCACGATGAAGTCGAAGAACTTCAGGGCATGGCCCAGCTCTTCATTGGCCTGCAGGCGCATCCAGTGGGCGAAGCCCGGCAGGTTCCTGTGCTCGAAGTAGGCCGCCATCGCCAGGTAAAGATAGGCGGAGTGCAGCTCGGCATTGATCTGCTTGTTCAGGGCGGCTTGCATTTTCTCGCTCAACATAGCGCACCTCCTGGTGCTATCAACCTGAAATGTTCGCGCCGGAGCCAGGCTCCGGCGCGGGGGAAGTGCTACTCCCAGTTCTTGAGCAGCTTGGCCGTCTCTTCGGCGTGACCGGTCTCGTCGCGCACCATATCCTCCAGCGCGACCACCAGGCCCTTGTCGCCGAATTCTTCGGCCTGCCTGGCCCGCTCGGTGTAGTCGCGGCCCGCCTGCTGCTCGGCCTTGAGGATGGCTTCGAGCATCTCGCGCGGGGTCGCTGCCGGCGGGACGGGGCGCGGCGTGGTGGCCGGCTCGCCGCCCAGGGCCACGACCTTGTCGGCCAGGAACTGGGCGTGCAGCAGCTCGTCGGCGATCTCAGTCTGCATGAACTGCACCAGTTGGGGCCGCCAGGGGCCGGTGACGCGGGCTGAATAGGTCAGGTATTGGATGATCGCCTGCAGCTCGCCAGCCAGGTCTTCATTCAACGCTTTGATCAATGTCTGTTTGTCCATGAGCAATCCACCTCCATAGTGGCGCATCTCGTAACAAGGCCAGGCCACGTGTGGAGACGGAGCGAGCATTGTGGCACAGACCGATTTTCGCGCATCGGGACCGCTCTGGCGCGGCTCGCCGATAAGGAAATTGTAAAGAATTGCAGCAGCGAAAGCAAAGCGACTCGCGTTAGAATCGCGTCAATTCGCCCGCGCAACTCGCGCCCGGCGCTGCACGTATTGATCCATGAAGCATAGCGGCACGAGTGGCCCAGCAGGAAGAGCGAACCCGATGAGCCAGCAGTCCCCCGATTCCCGTACCATCTCCGGCGAAGCCGAGCCGGTCCCTTCGCAGATTCAGCGGCGCAATCCCGACAACGGTCTGCACTCACTGCCGCCCCGCGACGCGCGCGCGCTGCCGCCGCCTGATCCGCGCGCCCTCGTCGAGGAGCGCAACTGGACGGCGCTGATTGGGCTGGTCCTGATCGGCGTGGGCCTGCTGATCTTCGTGGGAGACGTGCTGCACCTGCATCTGCGTCTGTGGGCGCTGCTGCTGCTCGGCGTGGGCGGCTGGCTGGCCGCCGACGGCTGGGGCCGTTACGAGCGCGCCGGGCAGGTCTGGGACGACACGGCGCGCAGCCGCGCTCTTTTCGGCGCGGTGACGGCGCTGGTCGGCTTCATCGGCCTGCTCGATCTCAACTGGTGGGGCCTGCTGCTGATCGCCTTCGGCGGCAAGCTCGGCCACGACACGCGGCAGCGCTATATATCTGGCGGGCGCATCTGGACCGCCGGGCTGCGCCGCCGGGCCTTCTTCGCTCTCATCGTGAGCGGGATCGGCCTGTTGAGTTTCTTCAACCTGGGAAGCGCAGGCCCGCTGCTGCTCATTCTGCTCGGCGTGGGCCTGTTCATCGAGCGCGCCAGCCGCCAACGGCGCTGAGCGTTGCGCTTCCACCCCCTACCTGTGGGCGGATGCTCCCACCCTACCGGGCATCCGCCCGTTCTTTTGGGGCAAGGTGGGCGGGGCTGGGATACAAAACTCTGGAACCGCAGAGGCGCAGAGGACGCGGAGAAGAACGTACCCTTTGCTTTTCCTCTGCGCTCTCTGCGCCTCGGCGGTGATCCTGTGCTCCAGAGTCCGGCGTTGGGTGTGTCAGGGGCGCTGCGCTGCTGCGGCCTGGTTGACTTCACCCCGCTCGGCGCTGGCGCGCCACGCTGCCCCCTCTCCACACGCGGAGAGGGGGCAAGGCGGGCGGGGCTGGGCTGGGGGTGAGGTCAACGCCCGGCGCGTCGCTGACCATCTTTGCACGCACTCTGCAGACGAAAATCCTTGCCGGGCGAACGGGCTGCGGGCACAATAGGGGCGCACGGCTTACAGACTTAACCGATCGCCGCCGGGCGAGACTCGGCGCGCAGGGCAGGAGAGGGTGCCTCATGGCGAAGATTGCGCTCGGCGCTGCGGCGTTCATCGTGGCGGCGCACGGACTGATTCACCTGGCGGGCCTGGTGGCCTACTGGCCGCTGGCCGAGATGAAGGAGCTGCCGTACAAGACGGCGCTGTTCGGCGACCGCTGGGAGGTGGGCCGGACGGGGATGCGCCTGTTCAGCGTCCTGTGGCTGCTAGTGGCCGCTGGCCTGGTGGTCGCGGTGGGCGGCTGGCTGGCCGACCGACCCTGGGCGGCGGGGCTGATGGCCGGCGCTGCCGCGCTCTCGCTGGCAATCTGCCTGGCCGATTGGTCGGTGGCCTGGCGCGGCGCGCTGCTCTCGCTGGTGATTCTGATCGCGGCTGTGCTGGCGCTGGGTTTGCAGATGAAGCCGGCTCGCTTCCCCGCTTACGCGGAGCAGACGCCGCCGCTGGAGCAGGTGCCCGTGCCGGAGGGTCTGCCGCAGCCGGTCGCGCGCTTCTACCAGGCGATCAGCGGCGACACCGTGCCGGTCATCCGCTCGGCGGTGCTCACCGGCACCGCGCCGCTGCGTATCAACGGGATCACGCTGAACTCGCGCTTCCGCTTCACGCACGACGCTGGGCAGAACTATCGCCACTACATCGAGTCGACCGTCTTCGGCTTGCCGATCCTCAAGGTCAACGAGCGGTACCTGGATGGCAAGGGGCGGATGGAGCTACCCTTCGGCACGACCGAGAACGAGCCAGCCATTGACCACGCCGCCAACCTGGGGCTGTGGGGCGAGTCGATCTGGCTGCCCTCGATCTGGCTGACCGACCTGCGCGTGCGCTGGGAAGCGGTGGACGCGCAGACCGCCCGGCTGGTGGTGCCCTTCGGCGTGGGCGAGGACTCCTTTACCGTGACTTTCGACCCGCAGACGGGCCTGATCGCGCAGATGGAGGCGCTGCGCCCCAAAGGCACCGACCCGGATAAGCTGACGCGCTGGATTCTCAGGCCGGAGAGCTGGCAGCGGGTCAACGGCCTGCTGATTCCCTCGCGCGCCTCGGTGACGTGGGAGGACGAGGGCACGCCCTGGGCGGTGTTCACGGTGGACGACGTGCGCTACAACGTAGACGTGACGGCATACATCCGGGGGCGGGGGCTTTAGAGACCCTCTGGAAAGGTCTGCGTTACGATTTACCTCACCCCCTAAGTCCCCTTCCACGCGCGGAGAGGGGGACTTGACCGCACAACGACTCCCCCTCTCTGTTTACGGGAGGGAGCCGGGGGGTGAGGTTTCCGCATAGCCCCTTAGCGCGCGCCGGGCAGGTCAGAGATAGGCTTCAGAAGTTTCCGCAAACTTCGGAAGTCTCTTGTCACACACCCCGGCGAGAGCGATGCGCTGAGGGAGAAAAGACTGTCAAAAGCTCTCAGGATAGCCATCTGGTAGCTTTTGAGAGACGACCGCGTGTATACCTATCAACACCAGCGCACCGCGTGAAAAGCAGCACGAAAGCCCTGGCGGTGGGCTGAGACTCATTGTAACGCACATCCGAAACGAGGTATCGGTAATGGACATCACTCGCAATTGGCGACTCAAGACCAGCCGCAGCCAGCTTCTGGCCACCCGCTGCCCGCAGACCGGCGCGGTGATGCTCCCCCAGCAGACTGCTCCGGTCACGCAACAGGCGTTTGTCCCCTACACCTTCGCTGCTGACGACGCCCAGGTTGTCCTGGCGGAAGATACGCTTGAGTTCGCGCGGGCGGCGCGATGACCCCTATGGACGAAGACTACACCAGCGTGACCCAGGCGCGGCTGGCGCACCAGGCCGCGTACTGGGATCATCTGCGCCGCGCCCAGCCGTTGGAAGGCGAAGGCGTCGAGCTGTTCGCGCTGTCCGGCAAGGGGACGGTGTACAGCTTCACGACGGTGACCGCGCCCGCCGAGCCGTATGAGGCGTATGCGCCGTATGCGCTGGCGCTGGTGCAGCTTGACGAAGGGCCGCTGGTCACCGCGCAGCTCACCGACCTGGACGGTGAGCCGGCCATCGGGATGCGTGTTGAGATGGTCATCCGCAAGCTGCGCACCGACGGCGAGCGCGGCATCATCATTTACGGGCCGAAGTTCCGGCCCCTGCTGCGCCCGCAGGCTTAGCCAGCCGCCCACCACGCCAGATCAGAAAAGATCAGCGCGCTCCGCACCGGGGCGCGTTTGTTGTTGGCAGCCAATCGAAGGTGGCAGAAGCACGGCAAATGGTCAGCAGGCATGGGTGCACCACTTGGCGTGAGGGCGGGGCGCTGTATACTGAAGGCGAAAATCTCGTGCTAAGTCAGCCTTCTCTGGTCAGGCTGAAGGCGCTCCGGGAGGGCATTGAGTGGTGCGGCAAGGTTGGAAGTCCGTCACGCAGGTTTCGGCGCGCGAGCTTGTGTCCCGCAGATACTACCCGCTTTTTCTGGCGTCGGTGTTTGTCGCCAGCCTGCTGGCGGCAATGCTCACCACCGCCGCCGCCGAGCAGACCGAAGAAGCGATTGCCCGGCGATACAGGCAGCCGGTCTTCCCTGCTGCCAGGCCGCTGGTGGGCTGGCTGGCCCAGCGAGAGGGACGTTCCGCTTAGGTGGGCCTACAAGGGGTATCCGCTGGATGCTGAGGTATTGTCGCGCTAACGTCCGGGGCAGCCCGGCCCGGCGAGCAGCCGCGCCAGGTCGGCGCCGGTGGGGACGCGCACCCAGCCCGCGCCCGCTGCGTCGCCCGTGCCAGGCGCGACGCGCAGCCAGAGCACTTGCTCCCCATTCTCACTGCGCAGCGTGACCTGTTCGACCACACGCGCCAGGCGCGAGGCCTGCGCCGCGATCTGCCGGTCGCCCGCGTATGGCCCGCTGAGGGCGGGCAAGGGCAGGTCGTCCAGGTTGACCAGCAGGCACGACTCGACATCCAGGACAGCGAGCAGCGCGGCAGCGGTGGCGGCGGAGTCGGGCGTGGCCGAAGGGACGGGCGTGCGCGTCGGCGAAGCGCTCGGCGTGGGCGAAGGCGTGGCGGTGAAGGCGTTGGCGGTCGCCGTGAGGTCGGCGGCGAAGGCAGCGCGCACCGCTTCGTGGGTGGCGGCGGAGTCGGGCGTGGCCGACGGGATGGGCGTGCGCGTCGGCGAAGCGCTCGGCGTGGGCGAAGGCGTGGCGGTGAAGGCGTCGGCGGTCGCCGTGAGGTCGGCGGCGAAGGCAGCGCGCACCGCTTCGTGAGTGGCGGCGGAGTCGGGCGTGGCCGACGGGATGGGCGTGCGCGTCGGTGAGGCGCTCGGCGTGGGCGAAGGCGTGGCGGTGAAGGCGTCGGCGGTCGCCGTGAGGTCGGCGGCGAAGGCAGCGCGCACCGCTTCGTGAGTGGCGGCGGAGTCGGGCGTGGCCGACGGGATGGGCGTGCGCGTCGGCGAGGCGCTCGGCGTGGGCGAAGGCGTGGCGGTGAAGGCGTCGGCGGTCGCCGTGAGGTCGGCGGCGAAGGCAGCGCGCACCGCTTCGTGGGTGGCGGCGGAGTCGGGCGTGGCCGTGGCGTTAGCGTCCTGGTAGGCGCGCAGCCCGACTACCCCCAGCGCCGCGCCAACGAGCAGCGCGACCAGCGCCGCCCCGACGATCAGCGATCCAACCGGGCGGGCGCCAGACGGCGGGCTGCCCGCTGCGCCGGGGGGCGCGACCGTCGCCGGGGCGCTCCATTCGCTGGCAGAGCGCGTGTCGTTCGGTGCGCGCTGCGCGCGCACGCGGTAAGTGGCGTGGACGTGGGCGACGGCGCTGGATGGCTCGCTCACGGTGATGTCTTCGCCCTGACCTTCGTCCTGGCCCTGCGGCGTGATGTGCAGAACATAGGCGCGCGCGCCGGAGACGGGCGTCCAGGCCAGGCGCTCGCTGGTCACGCGGGTGAAGACCGGCGTATCCAGGTGGGCGGGGGCCTGGATTGGCTCGCTCCAGGGCGAGGGCGTCTCTGGCGCGTAGAGCGCGTTCAGCGCGCGAGCGCGGTAGAAGCGACCGGCTGGCGTGTCCGGCGGTAGCTCGCAAGCAGGCTGCTCACCGCGATAGACGACGGTCGCCTCGCTGTTCTCGAAGCGCTCGCTGACTGATTCCTGGACTTCGTAGCCGGTTGCCTGGGGGATGGGCGTCCAGCGCAGGGCGGGGCCGCCGTCCGCCGACCAGGCGGCGGGCAGCAGCACGGGCGCGGTCATGGCCAGCGGCAGCGGGCAGACGGCCTCGCTGGGCGGCCCGGCGACGCCCTGGTTGAGCGGCACGACGCGGTAATAGGCGGTGCGGTCCGGCGGCGGCGGGAAGCGGTAGACGATCTGCCGCCCGTCGGTCAGCTCGGCCAGCAGGGAGGGGCTGGCGAAATCGGGCGCGGCAGACACTTCGAGCCGGTAGGCGGTGGCGTTGGGCGACGGGTTCCAGCGCAATTCGCACAATTGCGGCGCGATCCAGCGGCAGGTGAGGGCTACGGCGGACGGCTGGGAGACGACCGGGGCCAGATGCAGGTCGAGCAGCGCCAGGTCGCCCGCAGCTTCAGCGCCCCAGTCGAGGAGCGCCTGGCGCACATCGGCGAGGGCCATGTCCGGCAGGTCGGCGGCGAGCGGTGTCGCGCCATTCGAGACGACCACCAGGCGATCCAGCCCGAACAGGCTGCTGCGCTGCCAGCCAAGCGCGCCAGAGTCCGGGACGATCCCATCTTCTGGCGACCACGCGCCGCCGGCGGCAGCGGGGTGTTCGGCTTCGACTTGCAGCAGGGCGCGGTCGAGCAGGCGAATTCCTGCGCAGCCCAGCCAGGCCAGGGCGATGGCGCCCACCGGCTGCTGGCGGTCGAGGCGGCCCGCCGCGAAACAGGCCGGGCCAGCGGGCGCATCGTGCCACAGCGCCCGATCGGTCAGCCAGGCAGTGAGTGGGGCGGGCCAGTCGTCGCCGACCTTTTCCAGCGTCCACAGGCGATCGGCGAGTTCCTCGGCGATGATGGCAGCGGCGGGGCCTTCCGCCAGGACGAAGACGAATCGCGCGGCGTCCTGGACGATGGCCAGGGCCGCTGGCGTGCGTTCCTCGTCCGGCGCGTCAGCCTGCTGGTAGGCGGCTCGCCAGCGCCCGTGCAGGCTGTGCCCCTGCTCGAAGGCGCTGGCCTCGTGGCCTAGAAACAGGCGCTGGATAGTGGTCATGTCCGATGTCCCGTCAACGTGGCGCGGAATTCACGCTAGTGTAATGCCAGGGGGTGGAATCGGGCAAATGGTGGGGGCCTCGGCAGTGTGTCGAATTCGGTTGAAAAGGCGTGGGTACCGGTTGCTATGTGCCCCCCTCATCCCCGGCCCTTCCCCTACGAGGGGGGAAGGGGGAAAAGCGGCGAGCCTGCTCCCCTGCTCTCTGTGCAGCGTGGGGGAAGGGGCCGGCTGACAGGGGTCTTCGGCAACTGTCTGACAACTCGTTCGTGGACCCTGGGAGATGGCCTCACAAGACTTCCGAAGTTTGCCAGACTTCGGAAGTCTGCTCTGACCTCACCCCCGCTCGGCGCTGGTGCGCCTCGCCCCCCCTCTCCGTTGACAGAGAGGGGGAAAGGCCGGGCGTAGCGAGGCCAGGGGGTGAGGTTGATGACCTGGCGTCAGGTGCTCCAGTCGTCGTCCTCATCGTCGAGCGCGTCGGGGGGCAGGCCACGCTTACGCTTGTGTTTTTCGAAGGCGGGCGGGCGCACCAGCGCCCCCACCAGCGTGCTGACCCCGATCAGGATCAGGATGCCTGGCCAGAGCTTGTCGGTGGCGAAGAGCACGGCCAGCCCGGCCAGCCAGATCATGCCCTGCATTCCCGCCCACAGGCCCTTCTGGGCGATGCTTTCGGGCAGGCTGGCCAGCCCGATCACCACCAGAATCCAGGGCCAGAGAGGGATACCATCCACCAGGAAGAGAACGCCCAGGCCGATGAGCAGGATCGCCCCTGAGGACCCTTTGGATATGCCGGAATCGTATTTCATGAAAAGCGCCTTTCACTGCGTTGCTCTACGATCTTATTGTACGCGCAGCGGGCGCGGATGTTGCGCCGCAAGCCGGGCGTCGGGCGTATCTCATTGCCGGGGCAAAGGATCACCGCCGAGGCGCAGAGAGCGCAGAGAGAGGATTGTGTGGAGAGGGATTGTGGTGCGGTCGAATTTCTGGACACAACCAGAAGAGAGTATAGTAGAGGTTGTGAAAGGAAAAGACGATGAGCACGAAACGCCGACAGTATAGCGCGAAGTTCAAGCTGGAAACCGTACTTGAAGG
>Ga0226835_1000158_pt1 | contig 120047 bp, 98 predicted proteins | sample LAC_MetaG_1_FD_163627 | JGI IMG/M metagenome (GOLD analysis project Ga0226835, IMG submission 163627) | Anaerobic ammonium oxidizing microbial communities from anammox membrane bioreactor (MBR) in UC Berkley, California, United States -... | ecosystem: Engineered > Bioreactor > Anaerobic >... | reverse complement strand
ATTTTGGCGTAGGTCTTGCTTTGCTCAAAGAACATCTGAACTGCCTGAAGCTTTATATCCTTGCTATAGTGAATCATTCCCTTTTTTCCAGACATATGAAAGCACCTCCTGCTATTATTTTCGCATGAGGTGCTTTCTTTTTCTGTCTTGTTTTAGGGGGTCAGTTCAGTTTCAGCTGTAATGATCTTTTCCATAGAGTATTGCGCCGTTTCCAGACGGGCTAACGAGCGAATTTCGTAGATAATCGTTACAGGATCCGGTACAATGGTAGGGGTGGGGTTAAATAGTAAGGCTGATTGAGTTGCAATGGCATCCCGGACTTGCTCCACGGGTTGTAAAGCCTGTTGAGTTGTGTTTCGCACCACCGATACCAGCACAAAAATAGCCAGTGCAAAAATTAAAGCAAACGACAAAATCACCAGCAAGACCGTTTTTAGAATAGTATTGAAATTCATCTCACCACCGATACCCAATCACTTCTACAGAAATGAACCGCCAATCCGATTATAATCAACATACATCCACTTCGGAGCAAAATCTGTGTGATTAATCCTCCCGCCTTCTCCCCATCATCCAATTCCATTTTTTCCATCCTAAGCGGATTAATGATGATCCTGATTCTGGTTGCATGCAGCGTCCAGCCGGCCCAAACGCCCACCCCAACCTTCACATTAACTCTAACCGAGGTGACCACTTCCACGCCCACCCCTGCACCGCTCGGTAGCAGCCAGAATCCACTGCGGATGGCTTTCCTTCAGGAGGGTGAGGGTAATCGCCGGATTGAAATCTCCCGCGAAGAAATTCGTGACTATCTTAAAGAAACCACCGGTTACGAATTTGAAATCGTAGTTTTTGAAAAACCTGCGGATCTTTTTGAAGCCCTTAAAGAGCAGAAAATCCATCTTGTCTGGCTGCAGCCATTAACCTATCTCCACGCTCACAATCGCGGATTGATAAAACTCGGTCTCCTCACCAATCACTTTGGGACTTTCTACTACGGTACTCAGTTCCTCGCTAATGTCGAGAGCGGTTACGTGTCCTATTTTGACCCGCTCGCCAACCTCAGCACAGCCGATGCCCAAACTGCCCTTTCCCAATTGAGTGGTGGTCGGCCTTGTTGGGTTGAACCCGGTTCGATTTCGGGTTACATTCTCCCCTTTGGAATTTTAGAACAACTGAGCATTCCCACCCAAAGCGGTGTGTTTGCCCAGACTCACCCGGCTGTGGTTCGCGCGTTGTATATAAAAGGCATATGTGATTTCGGAGTGACATTTTCCATATCTGGTGACCCCCGCACCTCCAGTCAGGTGATCAACGACCTGACCGACGCCCCGCAACGCATCGTCGTCATCTGGCAAACCAACCCGGATATTCCAAATATGAACCTCTCCTACGCCGTCTCGGTTAGCGACTCGATTATCAAACAAATCAATTCTTCATTGCTTGAACTGGTAAAAACAACTGACGGCAAGCGCCGTATCACACAAGCTTTAAGTGATTATGATGTTCAAGATTTACAAGTCGTGGATGACTCGGTTTATGACCCGCTGCGCGCGGCGGTGCGCTGGTCTGGGGTAGATTTAGCCGATTGGATTGGTCGCTGAAGTATCCTTTCCTTACACACCGGGTTACTGGCACGAACCTTGTACGATCCGAATAACATTTGTGCCTGCTGAGCATGGTAAAATCGCCACATGGTCAAAAAAATTCTGATGTTCCTGTTTCGCTTTTTCCTTTTTACCGCCATTGCCATCATTTTGATTTTGGGTATTCCCAATTTAATTGCAGAATGGTTTGCCCGATCCCGCCAGTTTCAGGTTACCCAAACCCCATCTGCACCGGTAGCCATCGTTTTCGGTGCAGGATTGACCCGCGATGGGCAACCCTCACCGGTATTGCGCGACCGTGTGGCTGCTGCTGCTCAGCTGTACTTTGACGGGAAAGTCCAAAAAATCTTAATGAGCGGGGACAACCGGTTTGTTGAGTACAATGAACCTGGAGCAATGAAGCGCTATGCCCTTTCTTTAGGAGTACCAGAAGAAGACATTGTTTTGGATTATGCCGGCCGGCGCACCTATGATACTTGTTACCGCGCCCGTCACATATTTGGTGTCCGTCAGGCAGTCCTGGTCACTCAACGTTTTCACCTGCCTCGCGCCATTTTTACCTGCAATTTCCTGGGGATCGAGTCAGTCGGTGCAATTGCCGACCAGCGGGTGTACAGTCGTTACGCTTATCGTTTTTGGCGTATCCGCGAGATACCCGCTACGGCCATGGCGTTTATGGATGTGTTTATCACCCGGCCTTTGCCGGTATTGGGTACACCAGAACCAATCTTTGGATTGACGGATGAAACTTCCATGCAGGAGCAGACTCACCCATGAACCGAGAAGAAGCGTTTGTTATCGTCACAAAATACGTCAAGAACCAAAACCTGATCAATCACATGCTGGCAGTTGAGGCTGCCATGCAGTTTTACGCCGAAAAATTAAATCAAGATGTGGAACTCTGGCGGGTAACAGGTCTTTTACATGATTTTGACTGGGAAATTCACCCCACCCTGGAAGAACACCCACAAGCCGGGGTACCCATTCTACGTGAACACGGCGTCTCCGAAGAGATCATTCGTGCGATTCTCAGTCATGCTGATCATACCGGTGTACCGCGTCAAACTTTGATGGAAAAAGCTCTTTTTGCCTGTGACGAAATAACCGGATTAATCACCGCCGTGGCGCTGGTGAGGCCCTCTCGTTCACTCTATGATCTCACCTCTACCTCGGTAAAAAAGAAATGGAAGGATCGGGCTTTCGCAGCCGGTGCAAACCGCGAAGAAATCGCTCGCGGAGCTGAGGAATTTGGGGTGGAATTATGGCAACATGTGGACAACGTCATTCTGGCTATGCGAAAAATTGCCCCCCAATTAGGTCTTGAAGGCAATCTCAAACCGGAGTAATCAGTTTCACCTTCATCAGGGAGGATCGTATGAATGGATTAGCGGGGAAAGGCTTCTTTATCTGGAAAATTCAGGATTGTGAAGGGGGAAATCCTCAGGCCATTGCTGAAGCCGCACAACGGGCCGGATTTACGCATGTTTTGATCAAAATCGCTGATGGTGGCTGGCCGGTCAACATTGATCGCAAGACCAACACCGACCTCCTCCCCCCGGTGGTACAAGCCCTGCGCGAGAAGAATATTCGGGTTTGGGGCTGGCATTACGTTTATGGCAATGATCCCCTGGCTGAGGCTAATGTGGCTATCCGTCGCATTCAACAATTTCAACTGGATGGATACGTCGTTGACGCAGAAATCGAGTACAAACAGGCCGGTAGGGATCGGGCCGCCCGGCGATTTATGGGTAAACTCAGGGAAGCATTGCCCAACATTCCAATTGCCCTCTCCTCATACCGCTTTCCTTCCTACCATCCCCAGCTGCCATGGAAAACCTTTCTGGAATTTGCAGATTACAACATGCCTCAGGTTTATTGGGAAAAAGCCCATAATCCCGAAGCCCAGTTACGGCGGAGCGTTCGAGAATTTCAGAACATGACGCCTTTCCGGCCGGTAATTCCTACCGGCCCAACCTACAAAACCGGCGGATGGGCTCCAACCGAACAGGATATCCTCGAATTCTTGCGCACAGTACAGGCTTTGGGGTTGAGCGGGGTAAATTTCTTTTCCTGGGACGAATGCCGCAAACAAACTCCCGCCCTGTGGGATGTGATCGCCCAATTTTCCTGGTCACCCCAACCTCCGCCACCGGATATTGTTGACCTCTACTTCCAGGCACTCAACCTGCACGATCCATCGCTCATGCTGCATCTTTACCATCCAGATGCAGTCCACATTACTCCTGCCCGGGTAATCCAGGGCAGTCAGGCAATTCGGGCCTGGTACACCACTTTATTCAACGATCTTTTACCCCAGGCAAGTTTTACCCTGACCCACACAACCCAAAGCGGCAGCACCCGCCACTTCAACTGGACAGCCCAATCCGGTAATGCAACCGTGAAAAATGGCGCCGACACCTTCGGTATCATGGATGGAAAAATCGCCTACCATTACACCAACTTCACCATATCCGCTTAAGATGATTTCTCCGTCGGTTTTCGCCCGCGCCTCTTCGCTGTAGGTTGAACTTGCTCCGCTTGAGTTGACTGCCTTTTTGACCTTCCTCTGGTTGTGGAGGATTGGGAAGATGCTTTCTTATCCGGCTCGGATGAAGTGAGTGTCGTCTTGCGACTGCGCCTGACCGGTTTCGACCCGACCGACGAAGTTTCCAGAGGGAGTTCACCCTGCTTTGGTTGAGCAGTCTTTCTGCTGCCTTTTGCGGGTTGTTTTGGTGTCTCTGAACCAAGCTTTACGCTTCCAGCCCCTTTTTCAGTCACTCGGCGAGGTCGTTTGGGGGTTTTTTCCTGCCCCTCCGCCTCCCATTTGCCCAATTTCTGGACAATTGGCAGTACATTCCTGACCCTCTCACCGGGTTTTAAATCAAAGAGAGGTTTTCCACTGGCTGCTCTTTTGCCGGCAGGTATACTATCCAGACGAATGCTTTTGGCTGCCAGATGTTCAAAATAAATCAAGATATTTAATTCCGCCGGCCCGCTAATCCCACCAACCAGCCCGGTTCCTTTTCCCAGCCGTGCCGCGATGATTCCCTGCCCATAACGGCCCTGGAGAACAGTTTGGGTAGCAGGTATGCGCCAACCCTTTCCATCCTCCGACACTAAAAGCATATCTTCTTCCTTGTTAAAGATCATCCCGCCAACCACTTCATCGCCGTTGCTCAATTTGATCCCGTTAACACCAGCCGCAACCAATCCCATTGGGCGGACTTCACCCTCCGCAAAGCGAATCATCATTCCGCCTTTGCTCACCAGAACAATTTCATCGTTCCCCGCCGTGATGAGAACATTCAACAGTTCATCACCGCTGTTGATTTTCACCAGAGTAAAGGTCTGCGCCGAAGGTCCGGGTAATTCGCGCAAATCGGTTTTTTTGACCATTCCATTTCGACTGATTGTGACGACAAAATAATCTTTATCTGATGGAATCCTCATTGGAGAAGAAAACAAAACCACGGGCAAGGTTTCACTGCCTAATGGACAGGCTTTGAAAACAGGGATTCCATCCGCAAAATTTTCCACATCCGGCAGGGATTGGACGGCAATCGCGGCACACCGTCCATCTTTTGCAGCCAGATAAAGGGTATGGTTTGAGCCGGAAAGGAGCAACAACGCCGGAGCATCTTTTCCGCTAAAGCGAGTCAATTTTTCGGCAGTCATTCTCCCGATCAAACCCTCTTGGGTCATCCCAACCCAGACCTTTTCCTCCGGCATCAATTCACTGGTGGTCAGGATATCTCTGGCTGCCGCACCTTGTTTCAGCGAAACAATTTGTGTCCGACGGCGATCCGCATACTTCTGCTTGATACTGACAAGTTCTTCGGCAACTGCTTCTCTCAATTTTTTCGGCGACCTGAGTAATTCTGTCAGGGATTTGATCAATTTGAGCGTTTCTTGATATTCCAATTCAATTTTCTTCCGCTCCAATGCAGCCAACCGACGCAGTTGCATTTCCAGAATGGCATTTGCCTGAATTTCACTCAACTTATAGCGTTTCATCAATTTCGCGCGAGCATCTTCCACATCCTGTGCCTTGCGAATCAAATTGATTAATTCATCCAGATTGGCCAGGGCTACCCGCAAACCCTCCAGGATATGCGCCCGTTGGCGGGCTTTTTCCAGGTCATGTTCACTGCGCCGTCGTACGACCGTAATTCGATGATCCAGATAAACCCGTAAAGCCTGCTTTAGGGAGAGTAAACGCGGCTCGCCATCAACGAGGGCAAGCAGTGAAATACGGAAAGTGCTTTGCAAGGGAGTGCGTCGGTAAAGTTCGCGTAATACATTCTGTTCTTCAGCAACTTTATTCAACTCAATGACAATTCGCATTCCCTGCCGGTCGGATTCATCCCGCAGGTCGCTTATCCCCTCCAATTCGTTTTCGCGGGCAAGTTCCGCAATCCGTTCGATGAGCGAGGCTTTATTGATCTGGTAGGGTAGCTCAGTGATGATAATCCGGCTCTTGCCCCTGCCCATATCCTCCAGCTGAACTTTTCCCCGCAGGGTGACCTTGCCCCTGCCGGTTGCGTAGGCAGAAAGTAAATCCTCCCCGCCGTTTTCCTGGAGGATAATCCCGCCAGTTGGAAAATCAGGCCCGCGTACGAATTTCATCAAATCATCAACACCAATATCTTCCAAACGCTCCCATCGTTCCAACATGTAGATGAGTGCATCAATCACCTCCCCGAGGTTGTGGGGTGGAATACTGGTTGCCATACCCACCGCAATCCCAGAAGCTCCATTGATCAGCAAATTGGGCAAGGCAGCCGGCAGGACGAGCGGTTCGTTCAAGGAGTCATCGAAATTCCGCTCAAAATCAACTGTGTCGCGGTCAAGTTGAAGCAGTAAATCTAACGCAATCGGTGTCAGGCGGGCTTCGGTATACCGCATTGCAGCCGGCGGATCGCCGTCAATGGAGCCGAAATTGCCCTGTCCATCAATCAGCGGATAGCGCATGGTGAAGTCCTGCGCCATGCGCGCCATGGCTTCGTAAACCGCTTGATCTCCATGTGGATGGTATTTACCCAAAACTTCACCAACGATTCTGGCAGATTTTTTAAATGCCGAATCGGCTCTCAGCCCCATATCGTACATACCGTAAAGGATTCGCCGTTGCACCGGTTTTAAGCCATCCCTGGCATCCGGTAAGGCTCGAGCAACAATGACGCTCATCGCATAATCCAGATACGATTGCTGCATCTCAAGGTCAATATCTACTTTACGAACGAGTCCAATCTCCATCAAAAACCGCTCCTCACTGGATCAGTTTAAAAATTATTTTTCAATTCAGTTTATCATGGAAAGCCATTGGACGAACTTAAAAACAGCGAGGGCATTAACCTGCCCTCGCTGCTGTTCAATTGATCCAATTGATTAATCTGAACTGGTGATATTGGCGACCGAAATGCGGTGAACTTCCTGATCGTTGTTCTTGTTTTCCTGCAGGGCTTTGAAACGCCCGTATTCAAAGCCCGTCCCAGCCGGGATCAATTTTCCGATAATCACATTTTCTTTCAGACCGTAGAGCGGATCCTCGGCACCGGCAATGGCTGCCCCTGCCAGAACTTTGATCGTATGCTGGAATGAGGAAGCAGAGAGGAACGAATCGGTGCTCAGAGATGCCTTGGTTACACCCAGCAAAATTTCCGCAAAGCGGGCTGGTTGTTTGCCCTCGCGGATCATCTGCTCGTTCACCCGGCGTAATTCAAGCCGATCAACGATATCCATCGGCAGGTAATGCGTATCACCCGGCCGGATCACCTGAACGCGGCCCATCATCTTGCGGATGATCACCTCAAAGTGCTTGTCATTGATGTTTTGACCCTGCGCGCGATAAACTTTCTGAATTTCGCTCAGCAGGTACAACTGGCAGGCATCGCGTCCTTTGATTTTCAAGATGGTATGCGGGTTCAACGAACCTTCGGTCAACGGCTGGCCGGCTTCAACGTGTTCACCGTCTTTGATCAGTATCCGCGAGGTAGAGGGAATTTCATATTCCTCGGATTCGCGTTGTTCATAGGTGACAATCACTTTACGGCCTTCGATGCGAACCCGCCCGGTGTGTTGGGCTGTGATGGAGGCTTCTCCCTGTACCGCGATGGGATCACTTAACGAAACGGTTCCCTCGTCCTTGACAACGATATCCCAGCCTTCGGGGATCTCGTACTCATCACTGACCAGTTCGCTGTGTTCGACTCGCACCACACGCTGATCGCTGTAGCGGTCAGATTGGATAATCTTTGCCACACCGGAAATACGCGTGATCACGGCCTCGCCTTTAGGAGTTCGTCTGGCTTCAAACAACTCCTCCACGCGCGGTAAACCGGTGGTAATATCGCCGCCGGCAGCCACCCCACCCGTGTGGAAGGTGCGCAATGTCAATTGCGTACCCGGCTCGCCAATGGATTGGGCAGCAACGATTCCAACTGCCGCACCCAGTTCAACCATCTTACCGCGTCCCAGATCCATACCGTAACACTTGGCGCATACCCCGTGAATCAATTCACAGGTAAGCGGTGAGCGCACTTTGACCTCATCAATACCGGCCTGCAGCAGACGGCGGATGCGGTCATGGTCGAGCAAATCATCCCGTTCGGCTAACACTTCTCCGGTCAACGGATCAATGACCCGCTGAGCAACGGTGCGGCCGTACAAGCGTGCACTCATGGGTTGGCCTGCCACATCATCCGCCTTGCGGATCCAGATGCCTTCCTGAGTACCGCAATCCACCTCGTTGACAATCATGTCCTGCGCCACATCAACCAGGCGGCGGGTCAGGTAACCCGCATCGGCTGTACGCAGCGCCGTATCTGCTAAACCTTTTCGCGCACCATGGGTTGAAATGAAGTACTCCAGCGCAGTCAGACCTTCGCGGAAATTGGACTGAATCGGGAGGCGGATGATACGGCCGGCCGGGTCAGCCATTAAACCGCGCATTCCCGCCAGCTGAGAAATTGGGCCAAAACCGCCTTTGGTTGCACCCGAATTCGCCATTGTTGCCAGGTTACCGGTCGGATTCATGGCACGCCGCACAGCATCTGCCACTTCCTTGGTGGTTTGCTGCCAGATTTCAATTTCTCGTTCGTTGCGCTCCTGCTCGGTCAACAAACCACGCCGGTAAGACCGCTGAACATTTTCGATTTTTTGTTGGGCGCGTTCCAAAATTTCTTTCTTATCCGCAGGCATGGTGATGTCATCAACCGAAATGGTCGCACCAGAACGCATGGCATACTCAAACCCGATGTCTTTGATCCGATCTGCAACGTCGGTTGTGACATCCTCGCCGCAAAATTCATATACATCGGCAATCAGGTCTTTTACACCGCCCTTATCCAGCGTTTCGTTAACAAACTGCACCTTTTCCGGCAAAATGCGGTTGAATAAGGCTCGTCCCACCGTGGTTTCGATCATCGCCCGTCGGGGTTCCGGCAAACGATTATTCTGATCATCATACCAGGTATCCACGACCAGCTTAATCCGGGTGTGAACATCTACCTGGTCGAGCTGGTAGGCCAGTTCAACCTCATCCAAATCGCTAAAGTAGCGTCCATTTCCTGGGTGTTCTTTATCATCTATCATGGTCAGATAGTACACACCCAGCACCATATCTTTAGACGGACTGATAATCGGCTCGCCATCCGCCGGTTTGAGCAGATTGCGCGAAGAAAGCATCAATTCACGGGCTTCGCGCACCGCTTTTTCGGAAAGCGGAACGTGCACCGCCATTTGATCACCGTCGAAGTCAGCATTGAAGGCGGTAGTCACCAGCGGATGTAATTGAATGGCGCTGCCTTCGATCAGAATTGGCTCAAAGGCTTGAATACCCAGGCGGTGGAGCGTTGGCGCACGATTCAACAATACTGGCCGGTCTTTAATCACCTCTTCAAGAACTTCCCAAACTTCAGGCCGGTTGCGTTCGATGAACCGACGGGCGCCTTTCACGTTGGCAGCATACCCATGCGCTACCAGGCGTGCAATCACAAAAGGCCGGAACAATTCCAAAGCCATCGTCTTGGGCAGGCCGCACTGGTACAGTTTGAGAGTCGGGCCGACTACAATGACCGAACGACCGGAGTAGTCCACCCGTTTACCCAGCAGATTGCGGCGGAAGCGGCCCTTCTTGCCTTTGAGCATATCGCTCAATGACTTCAATTCTCGCCGGCCTCTGCGCGAAAGAGCCTTGCCGCGTTGAGAATTATCAATCAGCGAATCCACCGCTTCTTGAAGCATGCGCTTCTCATTGCGCACAATCACATCCGGTGCGCCAAGTTCGAGCAGGCGTTTCAAACGGTTGTTACGGTTGATCACCCGCCGATAAAGATCGTTCAAATCCGAAGTCGCAAAACGCCCACCATCCAGCTGAACCATAGGGCGCAAGTCCGGCGGAATCACGGGTAAAACCGTGAGAATCATCCATTCGGGACGATTTTGAGAACGGCGAAAGGCCTCTACCACCTTGAGCCGGGTAGTTGCTTTTTTACGTTTTTGCTTGCTCTTGGAGGTGCGTACTTCATGCCACAACTCTTCCGAAAGTTTATCCAGATCGAGCCGGCGCAACACATCATAGAAGGCCTCGGCTCCCATGTCCGCTCGGAAAACCTGACCCCAGCGCGATTTCAATTCGCGATAACGGGTTTCGGTCAGGAAAGTAAAAGGCCGCAGCTCCTGCAGTTCATCCCGCAGGCGGGAATTGGCATTTTGAGAAACGTTGGATTGATCTTCCAATTGATTGCGCAAGGCTTCCATTTCTGTTTCGGCCTGCGCACGGACTTCCTCGATCTGCATTTTGATCTGTTCCAGATCGCGCTGAAACTGATCCCGGAATTCATTTTCCAGTTCGTCCAGACGTTCCTTAACTACTCGCTGAACCCTGCCGATATGTTGAGCCGAAACTGTCTCGCCTGCGCCGACGATTTCGGTATTGGTCGCCGAAAATACAATTGCCGTGCGGGTAGCGCTTCCAATCTTATCCTGCAACTGGCGCTCCAGTGACTGACCTTCTTGAATGACCGGCTCCAGGCGCTGGGCAATCAGTTCGTCACGGCGGGCTTCCATATCCTGCCGGCGTTGATTCAGCTCGGCAATTTTACGGTCACGCGCCTGCTTGACTTCCAGAATCCGCGCGTTAATTTCGGCCGCCTGCTCCCGTTCCGACACGCTGATTTCATCTTCCAGACGTTTTAGGGCCTTGTTACGGGCGTCTTCATCCACATAGGTCACGATGTACTGAGCAAAATAAAGCACCCGGTCGAGGTTACGGCGTGAAATATCCAGCAGCAGACCCAGGTATGAGGGAACACGGCGGGTATACCAGATATGTGCCACAGGTGTAGCCAGCTCAATGTGCCCCATCCGCTCACGCCGAACCGAGGCACGCGTGACTTCCACACCGCATTTATCACAGACAATTCCTTTGTAGCGTGGATTTTTGTACTTTCCGCAATAACATTGATAGTCCCGGGTCGGCCCAAAAATGGCTTCGCAAAAGAGACCATCTTTTTCGGGCCGCAACCGGCGGTAGTTGATGGTTTCAGGTTTCAGTACTTCCCCGTACGACCAGCTGCGAATAGTATCTGGGGACGCAAGGCTGATGCGCAGTGCAACTAAGCTTTTCGTTTCCACGAACGTGCCTCCTCTTTTATTTCAAACCACACAATTTAAACAAATAGAAACGCACGAGAGTCCTTCCCTTGCGTTGAGCTTATGAGATCATCAAATCGAATGCATGCATGCAAATGATAATTATAGCACAATCTATCAAATTTCAAGTGTAATTTACAGATCAATTTTCATTTTTTAAGGTTTGCAACACCCCCATTTCGTACCGCTTCCTCAGTTATCGTCAGTGGTTGATCCACTGGCAATTCCATATAAAAGATACTTCCCTTACCCAGCTGACTATCTACCCACACCCGTCCGTGGTGCCGCTCGGCAATGGACTTTACAATCGCCAATCCCAGCCCAGAACCTCGTTTCTCGTAGGCTTCCCGTCGCCCGCTTCGATAAAATTTCTCGAACAAGCGAGGTAAATCTAACGGTGCAATCCCGATTCCGTTATCATGGACTTCAAATGTTAATCGTTCATTGCCCGGGCGTACCCGTACCATGACCTGACCGTCGTTACGTGTGTATTTTATAGCATTATCTACCAGATTAATCAAGGCTTGTTGCAATAATGCCAGATCAGCTTTGATCATCAACCGTCTTCCGTCTTGCGGCCCTTCAAAGGTTAACTGAATGTTCTTTTGGGAGGCATGTGGTTGATATTGACGGATAATTTTTTCCACAACGATCATCGGATCCACCTCCTCCAACTTGAGGGGTATTCCCGATTCAATCCGACTCAGATCCAGCAAATTATTCACCAGATGAGTCATGTCCTCAACCGTGGATACAATTTTGTTAACATAAATTTGCTGCTGTTCATTCAACTCACCGATCATATTCAGCATGGTGCTATAACCACGCAACAATGTCAGGGGTGTGCGTAAATCGTGACTGACGGTTGCCACAATTTCCGACTTAAGAGCATCCAATTCTTTATAGTGAGTGATGTCCCGCAGCACACAAACTTTTCCTACCTGATAATCCTCACCCATCACCGGAGCGACACTGGCGTAAAATACTTTTCCATTCGATAACTGAATTTCTCGGGAGGCGATTCGATCTTCCAACGAACCGCTGATCAACCTGATCAGATTTTCCGAGCTCACCACATCCTGAAGCGGCCGACCCGGTAAGGCTGCCGAAATTAGACCCGGAACATGGATGGCAGCCGGATTGAGCAGCAATAACCGATCCTTTTCATCAAACACCAACACCGGCTCAGGCACCGAAGTCAGTACCGCCTCCAAACGCCGCCTGCCAATTTCAGCTGATGCGTATAAGCGGGAATTTGCCGCCGCTAAGGCTGCTTCACTGGCCAGGGTATTCAGAAACCGTACTTCATCTTCGCTGAAGTTTTTCGGTTTATCATACGCCAGCCACAAAGCCCCATAATATGTCGTTTCAAAAAACAGACCGAAGGCAATCAACGCAGCAGGGTGCGGTTGACCACCGACCGGGCTGATTCGGCGCACCCGGCTGGTGTTTGGAATGGAGAGCAGATGATGCGAGCGCATTTGTTCGAAAATTTGACCATCCAGATGGTGGTACAAGTCCGGTTGTTTCCCCACCCCCCAACTGACCAGTTGATCCCCTTCAAGATCCAGTTGCACTTCTTGAATCAGGACAACTCGAGCAGAGACACAATCTTCATCCAGCGCCGCTTTGAGAATCGGCTGAATTGCCTCAGAAATTTCCAGATTGGCAGCCACTCCTTGACTGACCACCAGCAGTTGATTTAATTCTTCAAGCCTCTTTTTGAGGCTGATGCGCATAGTTTCAAAGGCTTTAGCCAGCCGCCCAATTTCATCGTTACCCTTGCTCTCAATGGCATGATCCAGCTCTCCCAGGGAAATGTGAACTGCCTGATCAGTGAGTTTGAGCAAATTACGGGTCACAACGCGGACTATCCCGAACATTAACGCCGAACCAGTCCCAAACAAGATGAGCAGGATAACCAGAGTCGGGATGGCAATATTCAAAGCAATTTGCTGAGCAACACTGGCGGGCACCCGCGCCACCACCTGCCAGGGACGTCCGGTGACTTGCTCGGCCAGCACCAGCAAGCGTGTACCGGTTGGAGAGGTATCTTCGTACAATCCTGCACCGACCTGTAGCTTACCGAGAAATTGATCGGCTGCTGTAAGGGGTGTAGCATTCGATGTCTGGTAAAGAATGTTTCCCTGTTCATCTAGAATGAAACCCTCACCGCCGTTTTCCAGCACCCCTTCCAGAGCACTGAGGGCGGGCTGGGTAAATGGGTTACTCTCAAAATCAGTTCTGCCGAGAATTGCACCTTGAATAATTCCCGTTTCATCCTTGATCGCCGCGATAAATGCGACCTGTGCCGATTTTTCACCCGGATAGGGTGGGATTGGATAAACCTGAACAATAACCCCGTTCAACGCCAGGGCAATCCCCACTTCCTCATCCGGCGAAAGTCTTAAGTCCATGCTGCCTTCTGCGGGATAAGCATTCAATGGTTGGCCACCCTTGTCGAATACCACCAGTTGGCGAAAATAGGGCACAGCCCGAATATCTTCCATCAAAAGCAGTTGTACTTCTGAATTTGATTTTTGGACTAAATCGGGCTCTGCAAAATCAATGATCAAACTTTGTCCACTTTCTAAAAAATAGGGGAGTGATTGAGAAGCAACCCGGGTTAATCCCTGCAAACGCGATTCCATCATCTGCCGGGCAGCCTGCCCGGCTACCCACCAGTCTGCCAGAATCAATATAACGAACAACAATACTGCCAGGGGCACGGTAAACAACAAAAATCGGCTTTGCAGGCTGGTCTCATTGGGAGAAGGAAGCAATTGCTGCGGTTTTTTCCACAATGCCGGCAGAAATAAATAAATCAGCTCAAAAAACAAACCGCCAAATCCCAATTCAATTCCACGCACAATGTATTGCGGCCAGTTCTGTGCAAGAGCAAAATCCAGCCTTTCAGCCAGATTACCGGGAATGGCAAAAAATGAGACGAACAGAAATATTGGCAGGTAGGCAATCCAAACACTAACCGCCCCGCCCAAAGGGTGGCGTAACATTTTATAAAAGGCAGTGCGGTAGCTTTGGGAAAGTGCAATGCCGATGAATAAACCTAAAAACCCCCACTCAACGATGGAGAACAAATCGTGGGTTGCAAACAGCCCAAGGAATAAGCCGGTGAAAAGACCGGTCAACAACGAGGGAAGCAAGCCGGCCAAACCCGCCGCAAAAAAAATGGGGAACGCCACAAAAACCAGCACCCCCGTCCGGTTCACTTCTAGCGGGAGGTTTGGTACAGCGCCACTCTGCAAGATAGACAACTGAAGTTCAAGGAGCAGAATTGCCAGCGGTACAAGCAGCAGCGCAACAAGGAAAACATTCCACTTAATCGGGCGACGAAAATCGGATATACGCCAAATCCTGCCTCCCCCCAATAACACCAATGCCAGCATAGCCAGCCATCCCACCCAACCCGATGAGTGAAATGGCAGGTAAAAGAAAGGATTTTGAAATAGTTGAATATTGAATAAATTCATCTCAACCAGTGGTTAAGATTATAGCATTGCTCCGCAGGATGATGTTTCGGATTTAACGGACGAGTGAGCCTAACCCCGCTTCACGGTTAAATTGCCTCCATGCCAGATCGTAAAAGAAATCCAGCCTTCTTTCTGGTACTTTTATAACATCCTCCAACCAGTCTTGCTCGGCTATTTGCGCCCTGCGAAAACACTCTTGAGTAAACGCGCGCCGTTCTATCTCGCTTCGAGAACGTTTTTCTGATTCCTGATGGAGAAATTCATCCTCCATTTGATTCCGTTCAACCAAAAACAGACGACTTCTTTCAGGATAATTTTTCAATACGGTACGGTGAAGAATTTCATGCTTCCAGAACAAGGTAGTGGGATCAAATGTTCCCCGCGGATGTCCAATCAAATCTTCCGGCAGGCCGCTATCTATCCAGACTGGTTTAAACACACTCAGGCAAGGCGCGGACGTGCCTGTCATCCAATGGGTTGCCCCATTCGGTGTCAGACGGCTGACCATGGATCCAACCGATTGACTGCCCCTTATCGGCCCAAATCCGGCGTGCATACATACCTCAGAACCGGTCAATCCCCGGTCAATTCGTCGTTCCTCCTCCCCAATGCCAGCATGGGAACGCAGCACATTGAACATCGTTTTTTCGGTGACTTTTCCACGATGAATGGAAAGCAGATCAGTGCTGCATTTTTGACGCCGCCTTGCATCACTAAATCGGGTGTAGATTACATCAGAATAGCAGCGGGCAAAGTTAAAATCAGATTTCGATTGACACCATCCCTGCTTGATTGCATATTCAACCAGGCCTGACGAGGCTAAATCCCACGTTTCACCAATTGTCAAAGCATTGGAGATAGAACGGATGTCTTTTACTTTTTCTGCTGCCCAAAACTTGCCAGCAGTTTCTAACACCCACGCCTCTCTGGCATCCGCCAGGATAAAACTGTTGTGGTACACCATTCGATGGCGAAAGCCACAATTCCCACCCTGGCCATATTCCTCTAATAAACTAATGATACAGTATAAAGCCTCCTCCGCAGTGCGGCTGCGTTCCAGAGCCAGACGGATAAAGTCCATCCCGATCAATCCATTTTCTTTTGGATGAGGAACCCGGGTAAATACGGCTTCATTGCCAATAACCACTCCATGCTGATTTGTCCCCATTTCAGCTCCCCATATCCAAAATGGCCTGGCTAACAACACCGCGTAGGTGTGACTCACCTGAGGAATTTCAATGTAAGTGCACTTCACTCTCGAACCAGCGGGGTGTTCTGCTGCCGGGATCAGGATGACCTCATGTGCTTCGTTCGGCTCACGGTCGGAATTTTTGGCGAACAAAACCGAACCATCCGCCGTTGCATTTCCTAAAACTACCATGGTGTCACACATGATCATGTCCTCCCTTTTTCAACCCAAGCGTAAAAAGATCTCTACTGTCGTCCAGCTGCCCGGTTGACTCTGAATGCTCAAGGAGCCTTGAACAATATCCAATATTCGATTAACAACTTCAAGTCCCAAACCGCTTTGCTGAGAGGGATATAGCCTTCTTTCTTTTTGGACAAAACCGCCTAACCCCGCTATTTGTTCGGGAGTCATCCCTCTCCCATGGTCAATGATTTGAATTCTATAAAGGCCTTTCTCACGAAGCACTTCCCCACGCACACTGATTACACTTCCAACTGGTGAAAATCTGATCGCATTTTCCAGCAGCTCTTCCATTAACTTATGGAAATAGTTTTCAGAAATACAAACCAGAGCCTCGCCAACCTCAATCCGAAAATCCTCACGACGTTCTTCGCTTTCTGGAATTGCGGCAATGGCTGCCAGAACCTCTGATCGGTTAATCTGAAAGCGGGAGTGCCTTGCTCTGGTGATTTTCTCTGCATCCGACAAAATGACCTCCAATTCTGCATAAAATAAATACTTTTGGAGGGAATGCAGCAACCGTTTGGCAGCATTATGAATATCACTGACAATTTCCAGGGTTTGCAAATTGGCTGGTTCAGCAGATAAATTATTGATCAAAAATTCCGAAAATCCCAAAATGACGCTAAGCGGGGTCAACAATTCATGGGGAAGGGAAAGACTGATATTGGTACGCAATTCGATTAATTTTTGTTGAGCTTGCAGACGTAACTGTTCGTGCTTCAACAATCGGGTTTCGATCGCTTGAAGCAGTTCCAATCGGGTAAAAGGTTTGGTGATGTAGTCGTCTGCCCCTAAGACCATCCCTTTTCTCAAATCTTCTCTCTGCGTTTTTGCGGTTAAAAAGATAAACGGTATCGTAGATGTGAATGGGCTCTTGCTGACCACTGTCAATACCCCATAACCATCCACCTTCGGCATCAAGATATCGCACAAAACCAGATCAGGGAATTCCTGCCAGATTTTGTGAATGCCCTCTTCTCCATCTTGGGCGCCAACCGCCAGATACCCCTCTTCGCTCAACAGATCAATGATATTTTCGCGAATATCCGATTCGTCTTCGATAACAAGAATTTTTTTCATCCCGTGTAATTCTCCACTGATTAAGTTCTTACCGGAATGCGGACAATGAATATAGACCCACCCTCGGCTTTTTCCTCATAGTGAATTTCCCCCCCCAATGCTTCCACCGAGCGCTTGACAATGGTCAAGCCAAGCCCTGTGCCAGGAATAGAATTAACATTTTCTCCACGATAAAACGGCTCAAAAAGATTTTCGCGATCCTTCTCCGGAACCCCAATCCCTCGGTCATGTACTTTGATCCAAAAATGATCTGGAGCGGTGGTCAGTTCTAACATCACTTCATTACCGGGATATGAGTACTTCACTGCATTGGAAAGTAAATTTGAAATGATATTTCGCAAGGAGCGCGGTTCGGTCCTCACAAGGCTCAACTCGCCGGTATGGACGAATACCAGCGGGTGCTGATTCTGGTCTGCCTGCTGAATCTCGCTAATGACTTCATGGCACAATTGAAGAAGATCCACTTTCTCGCTGGCTTCCAATCCTGCGCTGCTTTCCACCCGATTGACCTCCAACACATCACTCAACATTTGATTGAGCCGTTGAGCAGCGGCTTTAATGCGGTTGATGTGATCACTCCGCTTTTCCGCACTCCAACGTTCGCCGTAAGTTTCCAGAAGCTCAATCGAGGAGAGGATTGTACTGATGGGTGTTTTAAATTCATGGGTGGTCATCGTTAAAAAACGGTAGCGTAATGAATTGAGTTCCTGCTCTGCCTTTAATGCCCGCTGAAGTTCCTCTTCTGTCTCTCTCTGCCGCGTTATGTCTCTGGCAACGGCCATCACAAATTCAACTTCGTCTTGGGAGGTGAAAATAGGCACTAACCAGGTGCCAAGCCAAATTTTTCGCTTCGAAATAACGGCTGAATTTTCGGTGTAAACAGCCTGTTGAGTCTGAAAAACTTGTTGAACTGGGCTTTCGGGGATCAATTTCAAAATATGACTATAAGATGGCAATCGGGTTTGGAATTCGCCCCATCCCAGTGCCTGCCGCGCGTAACTATTGATGTACTCAATCGTTTTTTCACGGGAAATTAAAATGATCAAATCTCGTGATGCTTCTGCCAGGCTTCTGTAAAGATTTTCGCTTTGGCGGATGGCTTCCTCGTAATTCCTTTGGCGGGTAATGTCAATAAAATATCCGATTCCTTCAATGGGTTGTCCTTCGGCGTCACGCAGGATTTTAATTTCCTCGCGAAGATAATGATATTGTTCGTCAGCTGCTAAAAAACGGTATTCCATTTCTATGTAATCAAGCAGTTGCATTTTATTCAACTGCTCCAAAACCATTGGACGGTCTTCAGGATGAACCTTCGATTTCCAGAAACCGGCATCTTCGATGAATTGCTCCGGCGAATAACCGGTAACAATCGTCACATTTTCGCTGATATACCGAACCCGGTATGGGGGGAATGGCGTTGTGGAATAAATCACCGCGGGACTAACCGCCAGAAGGCGATTAAGGATATGACGGGTATCCCGTAGTTCCTGCTCCACTTGATGATTTTCAGTCATCTCCACAATCCTTGCACAATTCAAAAACCCTTTTCAAAACCTCTTCAACGCTCAATCCATCCGTGTTGAGAATGACCGCATCGTCCGCTGGCTTCAGAGGGGCAATCTCACGGGAAGAATCAATTTGATCGCGCTGTTTCAAACCGGCAAGCACATCTTCAAATCTGACCGCTTCACCTCGTTGAATCAGTTCTCGAAAACGCCGTCTTGCTCGTTCTTCCAAAGACGCATCTAGAAAAATCTTAAGATCGGCGTCCGGCATGACCACTGTGCCAATATCTCTGCCAACCATCACCACTCTTCCTCGTTTGCCAATCCGTCGCTGCAGCTCGGTCATTGCCCGCCGAACCCCTGCATAAGCGGAAATCTTTGAAACCCTTTTCTCAACTTCCGGCTCGCGGATCGCCCAGGTGACATCCTCGCCATCCAAAAGCACATCTTCTTTTCGCCCATTGGCAACTGTCGGGGGACGTACATCAATGTGTACGCGATGAGCCAGTTGGGTAACCCCTTCTTCATCATCAACGCCGATCCCTGCCCGAATAACCGCCAGCGTAACTGCCCGGTACATTATTCCTGTATCAAAAAACAAATATCCCAGTCGTTCGGCAAGCCTCACCCCTATCGTTGATTTACCGGACGATGCCGGCCCGTCTATTGCAATGCTGTTGGGTATGGTCAAGGTTGCACCTCGTTTGAAATTTCACTACCCGGGAAGAGACTTTCTCTCGCCCATAAGAAGATCATCTTGTTTTCCAGGGGAGCAATTTTGAAAATTGCCCACTGCATCCATTCCTTGGCTGTCATTAGATCCCAAATTGGCTGTACTTGCCAATGGAAATCTTGCCCACGATAATTTTCCCCAAAAACGACCCCCTCCGATGATCCTGTTAGAACAATTGAACTCTGAATTTGGGGTTGAAAAGTATTTTCAAACTTAAAATTGGTGAATTCTCTGGCGAACCAGCGCATTGCCGGTTGATCCAATCCAATCGCCATTACATCCAATCCCGTGCGTGAGCGCACATTCAGTTCCGATAAATCACCAATGGTATCTTTCAACAAATCCGCTTCGCTGATGAACCAGCCCCGTCGAAAGGGATTTGTTTCCGGATTTTCGCCCAAACCGGCTGCATGAAAGCTCCCAGACAGCCAAAAGAGCATCAGCCATACCAGTAGTCCCCATGTGACCCCATAACCAGCCACACGGGTAGACCATCCCCACCCGATCAAAATAACGGAAATGATCACAAACAACAAAGCAGCCAGAATAGCAATGATTTCAGGTTGAGTATTGACTGCCACCCGCCCCGGGCTGAATAGGCGCATGATATTTTGTGAAGTAAACATCAAAAATATCAAAACCACCACCCCGTATATCAGTGCTGCAATGCGTTGATCAAAATTAAAACGCAACAGAGATGATAAAAGTCGCGCCGCCAAACCGAGAAGCGGAAGCGATACCCATAACACATCCAGAACTTCACGCGCTGGATAAAGGAAGCAATGAATCAGGGCAAAAAAACTCCAAATCGTCAAAAAGAGTTCCAGACTCACAGATTTTTTGATCTGCCGGAGGGAAGCAATTAAACCAAACAGGGTGCTGATCGGCTGATAAATCAGCATGGCTGTTAAGATCATCCCCACTGAAACACCGGAAGGGTTGTTCCAACCACGCAGATAAGAAATCAGACCGCCTCCCATTGCGCTCCATCCGGTCGGCAGGATTAAGAACAAGCTCCCAAGAACCAGCAAAGCCCCGACCGCCCAAGTCAGAAATTCTTTCCAATTATTCCTAAACGATAGCCATACGTCGTTCCACGCAAAACTTTCCCACCTGAACCAGAGATTATAAACCCCAATAGCAACTCCCAAAGGGATTAAACCTTTCCAAACCTCAACCCCTCCCAGTAACAGTAAACCGCTAAAAATACCTGCCACTTTCCAGCGCCGAGAGGAGACAGCCCAAATTACAGCCAATAAGAACAAGACTGCCCAGGTGTGACTGCCGGCTTGCCGGGAAGCCGCAAGCCAGCCGCCGTCCAATGCCAGCCCGAACGCGGCAATCAAAGCCGTTTTTCTTCCCAGAAATCTTTGAAATGCCAACGGAATCAGGCAAATCAGCGTTCCCGCCAAAGCCGGGATCAGGCGAGCCAGAAATTCACTTTTAGAAAATATAAAAAATAATCCAGTCGTCGTAATCAAATAACCGCCGTCCGGATTGAAAAATGGCGAACTTTCACCGCTGGCTAACCCAAACGCCTGCAAAGCCAGCCGGGCCTCTTCATCACTGAGCGGCAGCTTGCCCAGTTGAATTAATCGTAAAGCAAGCCCAATGATCAAGATCAATCCATATAAAACCTTTTCACCATTTAGAGAAAATGAGTTCTTTTTCATCATATTGACATCTCAGGGTGTTTTTTCCACCAGTGCATCCGGCACTTCGTATATCCGCACATTGGAATTAGCAAATAGCAAACCCAAATTTGCCGAAAACTTATTTTCGGAAACACGATAGGCACTTCGTTCTACCGGCCCGATATAAATATAACGGATGCCATATTGCTGGATAATTTCCTTAGCCCTCAACCAATCGCTGGTCTGATAGAGAGTCTCAATATCTACCCGGCGTGAGCCCATCTCCCGGGCAGTACCCCGCCACTGAATTTCGTGGCCTTCCCAACCCAACAAACCGGGTTGACCGGCATGGGTCGCAACCCTTGCGAATTGAGGGTTGTATTGTGGACCGACCGCTTCAACTACATTTCCCAAAGGCATCTCCCATAAAAACTGGAATGCCTGCCATTCATCCGGTTCATCGCGCTGTAAGTAAGCTTTTCCATCCAGAGTCAATGAAACGGGCTGGCCGCGGAGTAGCCCCGTTTTGGCCGGTAGCATCACCCCCGGATAAATCAAAGAACATGCCATCAGGATCACCCAGACAATTTTTACCACCCCTCCCCGTCCGTCGTGGAATCGCTGCAAAAGAATGGCACTCGAATAGGCGGCCGCAATTCCCCACAAAATCCATGTCTGAAAATAGAACTTGAAGATTGTGTTCATTCGGGTGCCAAAATCATCCTGTAAATAGAAAAACTCCGGTGCGAGAGTCAAACCCACACCCAGCAAAATCAACAATAATACAAAACCCCGGTTTTGATCTTCTTCCGGCAATGACTGAACAGGATCATTTTCTGACGCCAGAGAAAAACCATATAAACGCCGCAAAGTGACAATCGTGGCAAATACGAAAATCAAAATAATCATCAATGTGAGCCACGTACCCGGGGCGCTAATCCGCCGCAGTAAAGCAGCCTGAAACAATTCCGTACCCGATCCGCCCTGTTTGATGAAAAACAAGCCGCTCAAACTGGTCAGCGTTTGCCCCATCCTTGCCAGATTGGTGTCAGCAGCAGTCATCCACGTTTGCCCAATTAATCCGACCAGTTCGATCACCTTACTGGCGATCAGCATCAAAATCCAACCCGCCGCTACAATAGCGGATCCGAGCAGCACACCCCAGCGCAACCCCGGCCGCAGGTAACCTCCACCCTGAAGAAGCAGCCAGAACAAAATGGGTAACAGCAAAGGCGCAAACATGACCCAGAAATGCACCCCGCGGGTGTGAAAAATCAGGCTCGGCAGAAAACCGCCTGCCTGCGAAGAAAAACCCAAATAAAACGGCAAATACAGCAAAATTCCCAGAATTCCCACCGTTATTGCCACAAACACAAAATCCCCAACCCGCTGCCACCCCCACCCGTTGTGCAAATAACGGTAGAAGACATATACTCCTGCAAACAACCCCAGATAGATGGGAAAATCCCATGTATTCAAAAAAGAAAGACCGCCAAAAATCAAGGCGCTTAACCAGATATGTGGATCTTTGAGCCAGTTCAAAACCGAAGGTTCCGGGGGCGATTGTTTTTTGAAAGAAAAGTAAAAATTCAATGCTAAACCGGCAGCCAAAAGGACAAACGGCATTCCCAGGACATGCGGGTGCATATCTGCCAGCAGATAGGAGAAGAAAGGAAATTCATCAATCACTTCTTCGCGCTGATTGAGCAGGTTAAAATCCTGCAATACGCGTGAGCCGCGCCACCACAACCAGTAAGTACGCTTGGGTGTCCACGAAAGTGGTTCTGGCGGGGGTTGGTCAAACTCCTGAATTCCCAGCCATTTCCAAAAGGATGATTCCAGAACCCCTTGTGGATTACGCTGCCAGAAGATGCCCCGCGCATGCAGGACGTCCAGCAGGCCGGACAGATTGCTTACAATCAGGATAAACAGCGGTGCCAACAACGCCCAGCCAACCGCTTTTCGGTTTGATTCCGCCAGTTTATTCGTAGACAGGATACCGCTCAACAGATTGAACAAAACCCCATACGCAGCCAGTGCGGTCAACCCAAACCACATGGCAATCCCCAAATTGAACCCAATCGAACTGGGCACCCCGCTCAGGTGGATCAACATCGCGACAATAACGTAACCAAAGTAATAATAGGAGATTGCATATCCTGCCAGCCATGGATCGAAGGGAGGAAAGGATGGTGAGCGCAAGATAGCATTGATAAAGGCCAATTCCATCGGCTTCTCGGTATAGATGATTTCGGGATTAGCAGCCCTTACCACCGTCCAGGAAAGATAAGCAATCAAAAACAGGCTTTCAGCCGTTAAAATTAACCGCCTCTGCGTACCAAACCAGTCCTTGAACTCAAACCAACTTCCGCGCATGGAAAAGGCGCTCACACCCGCCAGCAAAATCAGTCCGAAAAGAACCCCTCCGGCATTGTTTTGTAACAGACCAAAAGTAGTCAGCAGCCAAAAGATGTATCCCCACAGCAGCAATCCCAGCGAACGGCTGAAGGTAAAGCCGCGATCCGGTAAAAACTTCAGAAAGCGAAAAGCCAGAGGCAGCGTTAAGTAACCCGCCGCCGTAACCATCAAATACCAGATCAATGTCATCAGAATTTGGCTCATCGCTTCATCCCCAACCGTTCAGGCAGATAAATCTTCCAACCTGCGATTTTTCCAATCGAGAACCAGAACTCGCCGGATTGCTTCAAGCGGGATTTCTCCATATACATGAGGATAAGCGTTTCCATTTGGAGCGATTTCGTACCTGACCTCTACCGGTAAGGACTCCTGGTCAATTTCCAACACAACCACATCCGTCCGATCAGAGAATAATCTCTCGGCTACTTCCATGACCTGTTCACGCGTAGAACAATGGATGAAACCTTCAACCATCAGAGAATCGGCCCGGTATGAGCCCAACTCGATACCTTTTAGCCACTCTTTTTGTTCCGCAATGTGATAAATCATGTCAGAAGTTTGTTGTGTGTTCAAGGGATTACCTCATAAATCACCGTGTCCATATCGCGGTAAACTTCTTTCCAAAGTTCACCATCCCATTGGGGGAATTTGGATAGTCCTGCCGGCTCGTAATAAGCCTGTTCCAACTGCCCCACAATAATATATTGTACAGCGTATCGGTCTAAAAGTTCTCTGACGACCTCCTTCGAGAGACTGTTGTAAATTTCGGCAACATCCAGAATGCGGTTTTGAACGGTAAAATCATTCTGCACCGCTGCTCGTTGCTGGCGTTGATGCCAGTCCCAGCCGATGATGGTTGGCAGCCCGGTGTAAATCGAAAAACGCGATCCCCACCGATACAATGGTGTGTTGGCTTCCACAATCACCGGCGAACCTTTCACATTCTCCTGCATCCAACGTATGGCGCGGTAATCCTGACTCAGATCCATCGTGCGCCCCTGATCGGAATACTCCGCTGTACGCATATACGCCATCCCATCCAACCCATGTGGAGCAATACTGCTCATTCGATCGCGAACCTTGGCTGCCCCCGCCATTAGCGGATATAACAACGCTGCAACCAATAAAGCACTCAGTACAAACTGCCAGACGGGCTTCCAGCCCGATTTCCATTGGGACTCAATGGCTGGCAGCAACCAGCCGGTCGCCGCTGCCGCGCTGATGGCCAGCAAATTCCAGGCCTGCAAGTAAAACTTGAACACAGTATTCATCCGGCCAATATCACCCACCAATACGATAACTTCCACCATCAGCGTCAAGGTGACTCCTGTACCAATCAGAAACAGTACAGCGCGTTTGGCATCCGGTTGATCCGGTCGAAGCAGCAAAATCAAACACCACACTGCTATAGTGAGCGGGTAAAAGGCAATTTCGACTTTCAAAGAAACATTTAACAAAACAACGGCTAACAGATAAATCCCCAGCCCACTGAAAATCCAGAACCGCCATGGACGCAATTTTTGCAACGACGAGAGCGGAGTGTTCGCCATCCAGTGGATGGTTTCATATACCAACCACGAGGCAATCACAAAGAAAAACAAACCCCAATGAGTCAGATAGGAAGCAACCGGGGAGCGGCTGCCTTCCCATAGTTGCACACTACCATAGCCCTGCGCGTACCATTGCGAATACGGCAGGAATAAGAGAAATGATAACCCGGTCAAAACCAAGCTGGCCCCCACACCAACCGCCAACCGTTTTAACCAAACCGGAATACCTTTCAGGTAAGCATCCCAACTGCTACCATAACGAATGGCGGAGTAGACCAGAGCAGAAACCCCCAATCCCAGATAAGTGGGCATATCCCACGTGTTGGTTGGTCGTAAAACCCCAATGACCAGTCCGCCCACCAGTAGCGAAAGAAGAAAGGCTGGAACAGTTTTTACCTGATTGAATCCCCAACGCCATTGACCAAAAACCACCGAAAGACACCAGCCCAGAGCCAACATCGTTAAGGGAAGCGCAAACAGGTGAGCGTGGGGATCCGCATATAAGAATGTAAAAAACGGGAATTCCGTAATGGCTTCACCCGGCAATGCCCGGCTGGGAATCCAGTACCAGTCACCTGTGCTGTAAGGCAGCCGCGCTCCGGCTAAAAAGCGAGAAAGTCCCTGAATTGTCCAGGAAAGTTTCAAGAAAAAGTTTGCCTCTTCCAGTGATGAACCACTCATCGCAAGGCGCATCAAACCGTGCCAGATCATCCTGGCAGTGCCCAGATTGCCCAGAATCAAGGCTGCAATGGCGGACCCAAGCCCCATCCAAAACGGTTTTCCAAAGACAGACCGCTTTCCCCCAACCCCTTCATCGGATTGTCTGCTCTCTTTGAGAAAATGAGCAGCAATGTTCCAACCCGCGCTGAATGCGCCCAAGGCAAAGGTAGCAAACATCGTCGGCAGGATCAGGTTGTAGGCTATTGAAGGGATAATTCCCAGCCATTTGGTTGGTACCCCTGCCAGCACAAATCCGTAGTAATAATAGTTGATGTATCCACCACTGTACCATGGATTGTATGGGGGAAAAACAGTGCTTTTCAGTATGGCGTTAAAGTAGGCAAAGTCCATCGGCTTCTCGCCGCCAAAGGCGGGATGCCACAAATCCGGGTTACCAATCCGAATCAAAGTGAAGAATATAAAAAATGCCAGCCCAATCCCTTCAACCCGCAGATAATATGCTTTTCGCTCGCGAAATTCCTCAATTAAATCATTACGCTGCCAGAAAGTTGCCAACCCACTGAATAGCAGCAGAATCAAGAATACGATTGTTATTGTGCTACGCTCAAACCTGCCTCCCAGGGACGCAATCAGCCATACCCCCCAGGATAAGAAAAGTAAGCCAGCAATCTTGCTAAGGGGAAAACCATGGTCCGGCAACCCCTTCATGGCTACACGCAAAATCGGATAGGCAATCCACCCCACTACACTGATGACAAGATACCAAATCAACCAGCCCAACATCGGAAAACGGTTCAGCAGACCATTGCTGTCAAATAACTCAGCCCAGGTCCCGCCGCTGCGCTGTAATGCCAGCAGATGATCCGGCAGCATCAGGTTGGCCGGGTAAGAAGGTGCCCTTCCGGGAAGGACGTGGATCACTGCTGATAAATCCACACTTCTCAAAAGACGCGCTGTTTGAAGGGGATCAAATCCCTCAATTTTTTTGAAAATCAGCACTTTGGGATGGTCGTAAACCGTGAAAGCCTCTTCTGCAAATTGGGTGTTGATTTCGACTCCCCCCAATTTCGGGTTGGACTGAAAAACGGCTACCAGTTCAAAACCCAGTTGACCGTTGAACATGCCCGGTTGGGCAACCCGGTAGCACCATAAAAGGTCTTTCTCCGCCGGACACCCCAGCAAGTAGCGATAGTAAGCGGTGGTCAGCGGGTAACGTTCAGGTAATCGGGTAGTTGTTCCCCACTGCCGGTTGGATGAGATATAGATATAATCCGCCCGGTTGAGCAAATCAATCATCCGCTCACGCTTTTCCACCGAATCCTCGGCATATAAATCAAGTGTCAAATCACGCGGATAAATCCCTCCATATGGGTCAAACCCTTCCAGGCGTAAAGGTAAGCCGTCGTCCCAAACCGTTTCATTTACACCCGCAGCAGGGAAAAAGACAATCTCTCCTTCCCCCTCCACCAGATCCATTTGAATGGTGTAAGTTTTTCCCGCCTCCACTTTCAAAGGTGGATTTAGTGCTAAACTCACGCTTTTTCCCCGTGCATCCAGCCCTTCAGCCGTAAAATCATCAGTCAGAATTGCGTTGCTGAGCGGTTGCCCAGCAATACTGCGGTCAAAAACCTCGATCCGAAAGGTTTTCATCCCTTGCGATGCAGTCCGATCCACAATTCGGTAAAATCCAATCTCGTTCAAGAGTCCGGATCGAAGTGGCTGGAAAGTGATTTCCAGAGGGCGGTTTGACCGGACAGATTCCGTCCAATCTACCAAAAGATGGCGGAATGAACCCTCCTCATTACGGATCAGTACCGCACCCCCACCCTGCAAAGAGAGGGCTGTTTCTGCACCCTCAAACCAAACCGAAATCGTGTACAGCTTACCCGCCTCCACTGCCAGTGGAAAATCCAGAACAAGCCTGTGGGGACGGGGCTGATTTTCCGCAAAGGTTTGCATCAGCATACCTGAGCCTTTGGCAGCATAGACCTCTCCGGCTTCCTGAATCGTGACAAGCAATGTCTTGGGATTATCATTGAGGGTCAAGTCGCGGATGTTGTCAAAGTAAATTTCACTTATCGTCCCGCTTTGAGCAGCGCGAAAACTGGTATGGATTGCTTCACCTCGCTGTAGAACCATCAGCGAAGTAAAAGCCAGCGGTTGATGATACTCTTCGTTTTCCATACGAATGGTCAGGTTCACCGCTCCCGGTACGTTTTGATAAATCCAGCGTGATGCCTCAACCCGCGTCACCGGGCGCGTGTAAATCCCATCAAAGGCAACCGCCCATCCGGCTGTCAACCCCATAACAATCAGACCTAGCCCAATGATCCCCCAACGACTTTGCCGGATTTTCACCGGGTTGTTCCGGTAAACGTGATTTGCTTTTTCCCACAAAGCGAATATTGTCCAGCCAGCGGTCAATGCCAAAATTGGATAAATCGGCAGCTGATAACGCATCGTCGGATTGCCCTGCAAGGACTGCCAGATAAAGAACAAGACCGTCCACCCCCAAACAGCAGTAAAAGGATGGGTGAAGCGGTTCTTGATCAACTGCCAACCCAGCCAGATCATTCCTGTCCAGGCCAACAAGCCCATTGGGAGTCCCATTCCCCAGAGCACCATGTTTTGAAAGGAAAAAGTAATGGGACGACGCGCCCATTGCAATGCCGGTGGAAAATCCACATCACCGCCGGTTTGTGCCAGTAAACTTTTCAGATTCTCCACCCACAGCGGATTTGGGAGGACATTCCAAACCTGCGGCCCCTGAAAAGCATATGGCTGGAACAGCCGAAAGATCACAAATGCGCTGAGCCCACCGATCAGCAAACCGCCCAAAACCTCCATCGGTGTAAAAAACCTGTTTTCGCGTCTCGGATTAAAATACCCCCACAACAGAACACCCGGCAGGATTAATGCCACAACTCCAACGTGGATTTTACAGGCGGCCGCCAGACCTGCTGCCGCCCCAAAGACGGCACAATTCCACACCACCCGAGCATCAATTTTTTCAACCAAATTACGGGAGGATTGCTCTTCTACCGGTTTTTCCGTCAGGGTCGCCAAGCGGACGGCAAAATAGATCGCCAGCGTTGAGAAAAAAGTAGCAAAAGAATCTGTCGTATAAAAATGAGCCTGCTGAATTTGCAACACAGCCAGCGCAGAAAATGTTGCCCCTAAAATCCCAGCGACTTTTCCCCAAAGGCGTTCCCCAATCAAAAAAACCAACAGCACCGTCAACAGGTCAAACAGCGCGCTCAAACTCCTGCCAACCACAATTATTTGTTCCCAACCGTTACTGGAAAAAGCCCATTCGGCCAGGTAGCGGGTTAGAAAAATCGGGAATGTGCCGTAAACAAAAAAGCGATGACCGACATTGTGAGGGTTCAGGGTGGATTGAGCCGTATCAAAATAATCTCCCACTCGATCAACGGGTTTCAAATCGGCCGTAACCCACACCAGAAATCGCTCATCTGGATGAAGATATTGTCCTTCCCCCCATTCCAAACCATTAAACCGGAGGATTAATCCAACGAGTAAAACGCCAAGCAGGCAAATGTCCAAAAGCCAGCTTAGACGAATCGGCTCAATAAAAAGCCGGCTTTGCACTTTTTTCGTGGTGGAAACACCCTCACTCATGGCTGCACTGTTCCATCTTCCGTCCCGGCAGGGGGTACAAAATAAAGCAGAAAATCCTTTCCTTCTAACTCCACATCATAAAAATACAACCACCCAGTCGGGTACAGCTCCTGCAACTTATGGACGGCATCCTCATCACGCGGATTAATCACAAACAATTTAGCCCGTGTCTCACTCAAAGTCGTTTCAAATTGATCCGGCCACAACGCATAGTCCTTCAGGGGAAAACCGGCATTGATACCTACCAGGCGGGTATCTACCCAGTGCGGATAAGGTACCACATAAGCTGTATCTGGGTTACCCTGTGCTTCGCTGAAACCTCGAATCACCGCCCCAATTTGGGAAGTGTTCCATGCCCCGGCCATAAACTGCCGATCAAACTGCCGAAACACCAAATCGTAATTCGCCGAACTGATGAAAAATATCAATAAAGCGGTTACTCCAAGCGGGATGATGCGTTGATAGCCGTTCGAGTAACGCCGCTCGATAGACCGAATCACGGCATCCAATCCCACTGCCGCTAAAATGAACACCGGGATGATCGCCCCACCGCTGCGGTTTAGCGAGGGATTTTCTTCCGGAAACGCCAGCGAGAGAATTGAGGGCATCATCAGCAATGGAATGGATACCAGTAAGAACAAATCAAGCCAGTGACGCTGACGAATGTAACGAATGACCACCAATGTACTGCCAAGGAAAAACAAAGCCGCACTAATCACATCCAGCGCCGGCCGATTAGGAATCGAATGAACCCAGATGTTGCCGTTTTTGTAGAAGAACATGATCATGGACTTCCACAAGTTATTCAGGAAAACAATCCCAACGGGGGCCGGATAAACCGTTTCGGTTTCACCCAGTCGAGTCAAAGCCCGATAGGCAAACATTTCTGGATCGCTGAGCGCATAGCGCAGCAAAGGCAGAAACACGGCCAGAGAGGTAATCGCCAGAAGAATGAGAGCAATTACTGCTTCGCGGCGGTTACCCTCAGATTGACGATGAATCAGATAAATTATGACGGCCGCAACAACCACCATGGGAACAAGACGCGCCGGGCTGTAACCATGCAGTCCCAATCCAAGGAAAATTCCTGCCCAGATAAAGTCATTTCGGCTGCGGTATTTCAATCCCTTGACCAGAAAGTAAAGAGTTGGAGCCGCGAATAATGGATACAGCGGGAATCGCAACCCAATTCGAGCAATCACATTTGCCCAATAAGCAACACCTGCCAGCACAAACGCCAGCAATCCAACCCGTTTTCCGCCAATTTCCCTTCCTAAAAAGTAAATAAAAGGGAGAGTCAGGACACCCGCCAGGGCTGTCCCAATTTTCAGACTCATGAAGGAAAGTTTTGTTCCTGCAACAATTGCAATCAGCGCAGTCAAATACATTTGAATTGCTTCACGTCCAGTGTTTCGTGGGAAGAAAATGGATGTTTGTCCTTGCAGCACATCCGCTACATCCATCAATTTTTCGGCATGGTCACTGAACATCTCGCCCGGCACTTCACTCAACCGATAAAAGCGGAAGAACACCACCAACCCGATGGCCAGCAGAACCAGAATACTCCAGGGTGTGATTCGGATGATCACTTGCGGAGCAAGGAAAAATGAGCGGATTTTGCTTTTGAGGCTTAACCGGGTTCGAGAGGGAAGGTAAAACCCGGCCACAAGTGATATTGTGCCTGCCAGCCAGAGAGTGAGGTTAAGCGTAGTAAAACGATTACCACTAAAAAAGATAAAGGCCAGCAGCAACAAAGGTATTGAAAGCAGAATCGGATTCCGATTTACGGAAACCGCCATTGGAGTAGCCGTATGATCCGCGTATTCCGCTAATAACCACTCTTTAGAAATCACTGCAAATATCAGAGCGACAACCGCCAGACCATAAAAGATCAGTGCAACACTGACCTGCTGACGGGGAGGCTCCAGAAAAGACTGCCCAATTACTGCCAGGACAAATGCCAGCAAGGTCCGCCACCCAATCGGCAGTTTTAATCGTTCCTCAGCCAACGAGGGGAATACCACCGGTTCGCCCTTTTCCTCTACCTTCATTTCCAGCGTTGTAATATCAGGAGAGGTACTCAGATCTTCTTTTGGTTCAAGCAAGGATTGATCAGCCGTCGGTTGTTTCGCTGAAAGCGCCGGTGGTTTACCTTTCCACGGCATCAATAACGCTTTGACATAATCCAATACAGTGGGTTCTTTTGATTCGTCCATGGTCGCGAGAAGGAATCAATTAATCACTACGATGGTATATCTTACATCAGCCTCGGATTACTGACAAGCGCTTCGAATGTCAGGTGTTTGGTTTAGATATTTTTCGGGCAATATAAAAGGAGTAAACCCCCTCCTTTTGTTGGGGTGTTTCCAGATAAACCGACTTGCACACCGAACGAGTGATTGCCAGATTCCAAGGCTGACTGACCAGAATCCAGCGTTTGAACAACCAGCGGCTGAACAAAGAAGGCAAACCAAAATAATGCCCCCATTCCAGAAGGGATAAAGCACGCGGCGAAAAGTAATCCCAATGGCGAAGCACTTCAAAGCCGGTGCGGGTCAGGCGGTCCTTCCATGTAGAAAAATCGTCACAATGGTAATGTCGAGAAATCCGGTTGAAAAATCCCCGGTAGCGCTTTGCTGCGCCTTTCAAGCCTGTTCGATCCAAAAATTGGGCAATAGAAAGACTTCCCAGGAAACGATGATTGGGAACACAGAACACAAACAATCCACCCGGTTTGAGAACCCGCGCGGTTTCCTCCAGAACGGGCATTAAATTGGGAATGTGCTCCAGGACTGAATTACTGACGACACTGGCGAAAGATTCATCTTCAAAGGGCATTGTCGAACCGCTGCCCCTTAATGTGAGGCGGTATGTGCCCCTTTCTGCTGCTTCTTTGACCGGTTTCCACCACGGATCCAGACCAACGGTGAGCGGTTTTTCAAATGCAATTGAGGCAAAATGACCGTCTCCACAACCCAGATCCAGCACCGGTTCGACCAATTCAATGGATTGGTAGAAACGGGCTTCAACCGCACGCAATACCCCCCGAAAATAGGGCAATTCACGGATATTGAGCCATAAAAAATCTTTTTCGAAGGATGAAGTCTGCTCCAAAGCCTTCTCAACCTCAAAAATCAGGATCTACGAAGATCTTGTTGGATTTCGGTGAATAATTTTTCGTATTCTTGCGCAATTGTATCCGGCAGATAGCGCTGGCGAATCGGTTGAGGATCTCGTATAAACGCCTGCCGGTTGCTCAGCACTTCCAACAATGCCTCTGCCAGACTGTGGGGGTCACCGATTTCAACGACTTTACCCATCTCATGGATTTTGACCGGCTGCCGAACCCCCGGTAAATTGGAAGCAATCGAGGGAGTCCCACTGATCATCGCTTCGATTTGGACGAGCCCAAAAGCCTCGGTTGAGTTCAGTGACGGCAAAACCAGCACATCCAAATTGGGGTAAAAACAAGCCATCTGATCAGGAGAGAGATTACCAAGGAATTGCCACGCTCCGATTTGCTGAAAACGAGCAATGCGCGGCATGATTTTGGCATAATACGCCTCTTCTCCCACAATGTTTTGGTAAGTGCCGGCAAATTGCACCTGAGCTTGAGGATAGGCTTCCAGCACCTTTGGCAGTGCCTCAACCAGCACTTCCACGCCTTTCTCGGTTGCCAGGCGAGCGGCCATTCCAATCACAGGTTTACGGTCTTGCGGGTTTGTCCGCTGACGGAATTCTCGAACTGCCTCCGAAGTCACCCGTGGCAATTCAACGGGAGGAGGAATGACCTTCAATTTGTGCAAATAACGTCGCAGGTAGGGCGAATTTTCTGCATAATCCTGGGTGTAGGTCACAATTCGATGGGTAAATTGGGCTGCCAGTTCATTCATCAGCAATACCGCCTGATTGGCCGCCCAACTGAGTAATCCCGGCGGCATTCTCAAATCACAATGGTACGTGATTACGGTAGGTTTTCTTAATAACCGTCCGCGAAGAGCCACTCCGGCAGCATCAAACTGCGGCAGGTGCAGTTGAATCACATCATGTTCACGCACCAGCCGATTCGCGGTTGCTCCAAAGGAAGGCATAATTACTCCCTTACTGACCCGCATGAAAACCGGCACACGCACAATTCGTACTCCGCCAGCCCTTTCTTCCAACGGCAGCGACTTATCATACTGTGAGGTCATTACCGTTACCGTGTGACCCCGACGGGCAAAAGCCTGTGCCAACCTTTCTGCATAAATCGTCAACCCTGAGGTATGAGGGCGGTAATAAGTCAGGATAATCAGAATACGCATAAGACTTAAAACAAATCCTGATTGGTCTTCACCCACTCAAAAAGGCGCTGAATACCTTCTTTGACACCCACCTTTGGCTTCCAACCCAGAACTTCCTGCGCCTTGCGTATATCGGAAATAAAAACCCGCTGATCACCCGGCCGCCAATCCCCTCTTTTTACGGGAATACTTTCACCGAGCAGTTTTTCAAGCAATGGACCAAATTCTTCCCAAACGGAAATCGTAAAATCGGCTCCGCCGCCGATATTGAAGACCTGACCAGCCGCAAGATCAATGTGTTCAATCGCCAGGTCATAGACATCGCACAAGTCTTCAACAAAAAGAATATCCCGCACTTGCTTGCCATCGCCATAGATGGTAATGGGCAGCCGCTTAACCGCTGCGATGACAAACCACGCCACCCATCCCTGATCTTCAATTCCGAACTGGCGGGTGCCATAAATGCAGGATTGGCGCATGACTACCGTCCGCAAGCCATAAATCCTGGCGTAGTCACGAGTGTATTGGTCACCACACCCTTTCGAGCAGCCGTAAGGGGAATGAAAATCCAGTCCAAAAGTTTCTGGAATGCCAAAGGGATAATCCACATACGCATAACGGCTTTCCAATTCCTTGACTTTTACCTCTTCCATCCCCCCATACACTTTGTTGGTTGATGCATAAATCACAATTGGGTCACGTCCCGAAAGCCGCGCCGCTTCCAAGATATTGAAAGTTCCCGCTGCATTGATTTCAAAGTCAGTGCGTGGATCAACGACGGAAGTGGTAACCGCGACCTGACCGGCTAGATGCACAATCACATCTGCCTCTTGGGCCACTTCCTGAAGCGACCGAGAATCGCGAACATCTGCCTGAACAAGCCGAAATGAGCTTTCACCGTAGGTCTTTCTCAACCAGTCCAGGTTGCGGACAGCACCGGCGCGTGACAGATTATCATACACAATCACCTGCTCACCTCTTTGCAGCAGCCGGGCAACATAATTCGAACCGATAAAACCTGCACCACCGGTGATTAAGTAATTTCTCGGCATAAAACCATTCCCTCCAATTTTCAGGATGAAGTTGGATTGATGACTTTGGCTTGAATATCCTTTAGAAATGTTCCCACCGATTTTCCCTGCCGAACCAGGGCAATCAAACCCAAAATTCCGGTAACAACGAATTGAATAAAGTGAAGGGTAATCGCATACGCCAATGCAGCCGTCTGATCAATCCCCAAAATCGTCAATGCCCCAACAATCGAAGCCTCAAAAGTTCCCAAAGCAGCCGGTGCCGAGGGGATGGCAATCCCCATTGCCAGAACCGCATCGGTGAACATGCCCCACCAGAATGGCGCTTGAGGATCAATGGGCAGCAGGAAAACGTAATAAGTGGAAACGGCAACTCCCCACGAGACCCCAATCCAAAACAGGCTTAGAAGAAACTGGCGCGGTTCGGACAAAGTGGATAACCCTTGCATGAGTGCATTTAATTGGGGAACGACTACTCTGCGAACAAAACCCCATTTTGCCCCAATTTTTTCCACCAGACCAATAACCCATTGCTGATTGCGGGACATGAGAAACAACATCAATAATCCGGCTATCACCAATCCCAAAGTCAGAATGGCAACCGAACGCGCCCACGCCATACCCAATGCCAGCGGTAAAGTTGCCAGCAACAAACCCGCCGCAATTGCCAAATCGAAAGCCCTTTCAATCACAATACTGGAAAGCACACGGGCAGGCGGCAGGTGAGCAGCCTGCCCCAACAGCAAAGCCCTTCCGAATTCACCCGCCCGGAAAGGGAACAGGTTATTCAAAAGATAACCCTGATTGATCGCCCAAAAAGTCTGGCTGACTGAGGCATGATTGCCCAGAATGACGCGCCATGCCACTGCCCGCGTCATCAAAAATAACAGGGTCAGGAGCACTGCTGCCAGAATAAAAAGCAAGGGTATTCTGGCAATCGCCGGCCCCAATTCATCCCATTGAGCCAGCCGAAAAACCACAAACAAGGTAATCAGACTGATCAGCACGCCGGGCAACCAGCGTCCGACGTTTTTTATGGTCCCTTTAGTTTGACGGTTCAATCTTCCTCCAAGCGAAGAATGGCCATGAAGGCTTCCTGAGGAATTTCGACATTCCCCACCATTTTCATCCGCCTTTTACCGCGTTTTTGTTTCTCAAGCAATTTCTTCTTGCGGGTAATATCACCGCCATAACATTTTGCCAGTACATCTTTGCGTAAGGCTTTGACATTTGCCCGCGAGATAATCCGCCCGCTTGCAGACGCCTGGATAGCCACATCGAATAATTGACGGGGAATCAATTCTTTCAATTTGCTGACCAGCGCCTGTCCTTTATGATAAGCATTGTCACGATGGACAATGGTTGCTAGCGCATCAACCGGTTCACCCCCCACCAGCACTTCAAGTTTGGTCAAATTGCCAGGGCGGTAATCGGCAAAGTGATAATCCATGGAAGCATAGCCGCGTGTGCGCGATTTGAGTTCGTCAAAAAAATCCACAATCAATTCCGAAAGGGGAATTTCAAATGTCAATTGCACCCGGGTTGGAGCCGGGTATTCCTGTTCTTTAAAAATTCCGCGTCTTTTCTTAACCAATTCCATCACAGTGCCGTAATAATCTACTGGCGTGATAATCTGTAAAATCATCCATGGCTCACGGATTTCTGCAATCTGAGATTCATCGGGTAATTGGGCCGGCGAATCGATGCGTATCACTTCGCCGCTGTTCAAAACAACTTCATATTCAACCGATGGCGCAGTGACGACAATATCCAGATCGTATTCACGCTCCAATCGTTCCTGAATGATCTCCATGTGGAACAGGCCAAGGAAGCCACAACGGAAACCAAAATTCAAGGCTTGTGACTTTTCAGGCTCAAATACCAGAGAGGCATCATTCAATTGAAGTTTTTCCAGTGCTTCCTTAAGGTCTTCGTAATCTTCGCCTTCAACCGGATAAATACCGGCAAAGACCATTGGCTTGGGATGCCGAAAGCCGGGCAATGGTTTTTCGGCTGGCCGAACAGTGGTGGTTATGGTATCTCCCACCCGGCATTCCGAAACGGTTTTCAAACCGGTGGCAATATACCCCACATCCCCTGCTTGCAGCTCCTTAACCGGCCGCATATCCGGTGAGAAAACGCCGATCTCAACCGGACGGATGTCCACATTGGTGGACATCATCCGCAGCATATCCATGGGATTGACTTTCCCATCCATGACCCGCACGTAAGCCACCACCCCCTTATACGAGTCGTAATGCGAATCGAAAATTAACGCCTGCAAAGGGGCGTCCAGGTCGCCTTTAGGCGGTGGAATTTCCTTGACGACCGTTTCAAGGACTTGATCCACATTAATCCCCTCTTTGGCTGAAATGCGTAAAATTTTCTCCGGTTCAATTCCCAGCAAATTGTGGATATCTTCGGCTACTTCATCCACCCGCGCAGAAGGCAAATCTATCTTGTTGATCACCGGCACGATCACCAGATCAGCATCCAGGGCAAGATATAAATTGGCAAGCGTTTGAGCTTCAATTCCCTGGGTGGCATCCACCACCAACAAGGCCCCCTCACAAGCCATTAAAGCCCGGCTGACTTCATAACTGAAATCCACATGCCCGGGTGTATCAATCAGGTTAAGTTCGTACGACTCACCATTTTTAGCCTGATAGATCATCCGAACAGCCGAGGCTTTGATGGTTACCCCCTTCTCTCGTTCAAGATCCATCGAATCCAAGACCTGGTCCATCATCTCACGGTCTGAGATGGTGCCGGTCAATTGCAACATCCGATCCGCCAGCGTGGATTTTCCGTGATCAATATGAGCAATGATGCAAAAATTGCGGATGTGTTCCTTATCCATAATCGAGGTTAGTATACCCTAATTACCCTCAAAGTAACAGAGCGCACCATGGTGGTGCGCTCTGTACCAGACCAGACGATATTAGAATCTCAGGCAATTGAAAACAGGCGCATGCGAACCTCATCCGACCGCTCAATGGCAATCCCTCTCTTGCGAACATTTTCGCCCAGGGTCATAATCGCCTGCGATAATTCCGCACTTTTGTTGACTCTCAAAACGGGCTGTCCCAGTGCATCAGATTTTTGGGTCAACTCCGGATCATCCGGCAGGGTTACCGTCACCGCATGTTTAAGCCGCTCACTGATTTTTTCGACACTAATCGGATTATCTGGATTGAAGCGATTAACCACCATCGCAACCCGATCACGCGACATTCCAAACGCATCCCACAAATCCAGGAACAGACGGGTGTTGCGGATGGCATTAATCTGCTGCGAAGTGACCAGCACCACCACTTCTGCCGCATCCAAAGCGGCCAGCACCGGATCGGATATGAATGAGTCGGTATTCACCACAATGTAATCGTAGTAGCGGCGCAGGAATTCAAGGATACGGGTGAAATTTTCACCACTGATTTTTTCGGCAAATTCGGGACGAGGTGGTGCCGGCAAAATGTACAATCCTGTTGCCCGGTTTAAGAGCATGACACTTTCAACGAGTTGTAAATCCAAATCATAAATCCGCGGCACCAGGTCCAGAACCGATAATTGTCCCAATTCGTTGAAAAATAAATGAACATCGCCAAACTGCATACTACCATCCACCAGAACAACTCTGGCTTCGTGATCAATGTCCATCAACGCCAGAGCCAGGTTGGCTGCAATCGTAGTGGTTCCGACCCCTCCCTTTGGACTGTAAACCGCGATCACTTGACCGTTGGCACCCTTCCCACCCATCGGTGTGGCGGCAGCTCCTCCCGGCCCAAGCACTGGCGCACTGATCTTTTGTCGTTCGCTGTGTGCCAGTGCTGCTGCCCGGTGAAGCACATCCGACAACTCTTTGATGGAAACCTCATGGGTGATAAAGTCACAGGCGCCAGTCCGTATGGCTTGCAGAACAATATCTGTGTAATTATCTTGGGAGATCAGCACTACCTGAGTTTGCGGGAATTCTTTACGGATAATCTCCGTCAGATTGATACCGTTCATATCCGGCAGGTTATACTCGATCAGAGCCACTTCCGGTTTCAAATCGCGAATCGCCTCGATCGCTTCCTGCGCAGACATACACGAATTGACCAGCTCAATATCATCAATCAGGCCTATCGTTTTTTGCAGATGCTTGATCATTTGTGGAATATTTTCAACCAGTATCACCGATATCGCACCCACATCACTGTGCATACCCACCTCCCGACGACCGGTTCCGTTATTTTTATTTTCTTCCAGAAATTGCTCCATAGTGCACCCCCGTAATAATCTTTTCTCATTATACAAACAAAGCGGGCGGAAAACAATGTGTAGAATTTGAGACTTAAGAAAATTATAAACAATTTTTGGAGTTAAAGTAATTATAATAATAAATGTATTTCAAGAAGCAAAATTCAAGGGATTGTATTGGGCGAAATTTGTGTATAATGAAAAGGGGGACTCAATATGAACACCCTCCACAACCAAGATTTATCTGATCATCCAGAGTCAGACAGAGAGCAATTGCAGAGGGACGCCGTGAGCGATTCATCATCTTTAGAAATTGACCATCCCGAACTTGAGACGGATACCATTGATTCATCGGTAAGCCTATCCGAAAAGTCTGAAGAAGGGGCAAGCACGGTTTCAGAACAGAATATTACCGTCGAAAAGACCACTCCCGTAGCCGAAGTGAACCCAGAGCCTGCCCCACCAAAGCAGAACTGGATACAACGTCGCATAAAGGTAGTCACCGATACGGTTGAGGAATGGAAATGGCTTCGCCGTGAAATTCGATCTTTTCCTGCTCGAACACAGCAACGGATGAAGGAAATCGAAAAGCACTTTATGGTATATCGGTTGACCTTTGCCAACCTGACTTATAAAGCACCCCGCATTGAAGAAGAAATTCAGGAAGTGTACGATCAGATTGTTAATCAGATTCCCCAACTTGAAGAAAGAACGAAGAAACGTTCGCTTATCTTCCGAAACTTGCAAACATTACGCGACCTTCATCAAGAATGGGTCAAAATATCCGAACAACAGGAACACTTAATCGCCCTCTTGCAAAAAGCCCCCAAAGGCATGGATTTTTACAATCGCATGCAAATTATTCGGGAGCAGCGCAGACAGGAAGAGCTTCGTCAAAAAGAAAATCAAGAGCGTATCGAAGCCGCTTATGAATCCCTCAAAAAAGCCTTGAGCTATGTGGAGCATCAATGCAAGGACGACGAACCCATTGTTTATGGCAACGAAGTCCTTACCCTGGAGGATGCTCAAAAAGTTTGGAACGAGCACATCACCGAGATCCTAACAATGAAGGATTTGAAAAACGCCAGCGTAGAAACGGTGCTTGCCCGAATTCGCTCTCTCGAAGAAACCATCCGCGAATATCCCACCCTCTCTAAACAAATTCAACGGGTCGGTGAACGGTTTTCCCGCCTGATTGCTTTGCACGACCTGCTCTCTTCCTACGGAAAAAGGATTATTCCACAAGCCGAAATTTCCCGTTCTTCCACCATAATGTACGAACAAATCCCTGCGCTCTGGTCAACTGGACAATATCACAACCTGAAGATCATGCTGGAGCGCGTGGAAAACTTCCTGAATTTCTACGAAAACACCGTCGAGCTGGAAGTTGCAATCGGCGAACGCCGCCGCTCCGGGTTTACCCAGGGGTTGGCACCTTCGATTATTCCGGGAGTTGGCGGTTTATCCCCCTTGATTGGGCTGGCGCGCGTGTTGGTTGCCGCCATTGACCAACGCGATCGTTACATGATCGGCCATTCGGAGAAAGTTGCCCGGCTGGCGGTGGATACTGGCAAGAAACTGGCCTGGTCGAGTGGCGACCTTGAATTTCTTGAAATTGCCGCTTTACTACACGATATTGGTAAAATTTCCATTCCCGAAACCATCTTGACAAAGGTAAAACCCCTTACCTCTCAGGAATGGAAGATGATTCAGATGCATCCCTATTATGGGGCACAAATCGTCAAACAAATGAATGTCTTCAACCGGATTGTGCCATGGATCTATCACCATCAAGAACATTGGGACGGCACAGGCTATCCCGATCAGCTCAAAAAGGAAGACATTCCTCTCGCCAGTTCCATCATTGCAGTGGCGGAAGCCTTCACGGTTATGACCGCTGAATTACCCTATCGGACGGCTGTAACCACTGAAGAAGCCCTTGAAAACTTAAAAGAATCGGCTGGAAAACAATTTGCCCCCGAAGTTGTTGAAGCTTTTGTCGAAGGCGTGGTAGAATCAACCCAAGAAAAGTCAAACAACCCTCAAAAATAAGCCTCTAAATCCCCATGACCAAAATTCAACCGTTCATTCATTACGCACCAGAGACCTGTGCATTTTGTAGTGGCAATGGAAGCGGTCGCTGCCGGGATGGAAATATCTATGAATTATGCCCGGTTTGCAATGGTATTGGCACCGTTTTGGTAGCGCAGGAGCCCAAGAAATGCGCTTTTTGCTCCGGCGGCGGTGGTGGTTTATGCAAAGACGGCTATGTTTATGATCGCTGTCCCGTGTGCAAGGGTTCTGGTTGGGCTTATGTTTATGAGGAAGAGACCGAATAAGGGAAAAAATCTAATTCGCGGGGGTAAGTACCAACATGAGATTCTTCAAACCGGTCTTTGCAGCAATTTTTGTTGGTGTCATTCTCGGATTAGTCTTCAACATCGTTCCCCTCAAAAATCAGCTTGACCGGGTTCAGCAAACCCCGGTTGTCGCTTCGACCGATCTTCCCCTTCCCGTACTTCGGAAAACAGAACAACCCCTTTCCAACAATTCAGCTTCGTTACAAAATGCTGAACCCAACCTCTCTGTACAACAACCGCAGAGTCAGACTAACCCAACCGCTACACCAACCGCCACGCTAATTGCTTTTACCCCTACCCCCACATCTGGCTCGTTCGAAGAATTCGAACCTCGCCCTCCTGCGGAAATTGTTACCTGTGCCGAAATCTGGTCGGTACCGGAGATCCCCATCAATTTACCATTGGTATTGGAATATCCACGCAGCGTGGAGGAATTGTACACCGAGTACAACTATTACTATCTGGCAGCCATGTTAATCCAGAACAAGGTTGTGGATGCCAGTCAATGTCCTTACAATGGATTGCAATCCGCAACCACCGCAAATCAATGCGGAGTTGAAGTTGCCCGGCCAGTGATCATTGAGTGGCAGAATCAATACGATTCAAAGATTTTTGAAACTGGCGTCAAGCATGGCGTGCCGGCTCGTTTGCTGAAAAAGATTTTTGCAATCGAAAGCCAGTTCTGGCCAGCAATTTATATTGACATTCTGGAAAGCGGCTTCGGCCAATTGAATGACACTGGCGCGGATGCTCTCTTATTATACAGCCCTTATTTTTATGCCCAATTCTGTCCGCTCATCCTCCATCCAAGAACTTGCGATCAGGGGTACCTCGGAATTCCCGAGTCGGCTCGCGCTTTGTTGCGCGGGGCGTTGGTACGCCAAGTCAATGCCACCTGTACTGACTGTCCGCAAGGAGTTAACCGCCAGCGCGCCTTGAACAGCATCCCAATTTTCGCCGAAGTGGTCAAAGCCAATTGCAGTCAAATCAATCAAATTGTCCAGAATACCACCAATAAAAAAGCAGGCCAGGTAGCCGATTACGTAGATTTATGGAAATTTACCATGGCAAATTATAATGCCGGCCCAGGTTGTACCGCCCGTGCAATTGAAAGCGCCTGGAAAGAAGAGGGCGAACTCACCTGGAACATAGTATCGGGTTACTTCACCTCTAAAGAGTGCCAGAGTGCACCTTTTTACGTATCCGATATTTTCAAGGACTGAATCGACTGGTTGATAATTTGCTCAATAACCGAGATGGGATTATCCAATCCCTCTCCAGATAAAGATAACCACATTAAGAACTCGATGTTCCCTTTGGGACCAATCAGGGGAGAACGCATCAAGCCGCGAATGACCCATCCCTCCTGCTGACAGAATTGGGTCATCTCCTCCAATATCTGACGATGAACCCGTGGATCACGGATAACACCCTCACCACGGGCAGCCACTTTTTGACCCGCCTCGAATTGGGGCTTGATCAGGGTAACAACATCACCTTTTTTGTCACGAAACCATTGCCGAACAACCGGTAATAATAGTTTTAAGGAAATAAAAGAAGCGTCTATCGTCACCAGATCAATCTTTTCCTCAAATCCTTTCAAATACCGCGCGTTGGTTCTTTCCATGACAACCACCCGCTCATCCCGGCGCAGCCGCCAGTGAAGTACCCCGTATCCAACATCCACTGCAAAAACTCGCCTTGCACCGTGCTGCAACAGACAATCTGTAAAACCACCGGTAGAAGCCCCCACATCTACACAAACTTTCCCGCTGAGGTCGGTCAATCCAAATTCCACCAGAGCTGCTTCTAACTTTTCTCCCCCTCTGGAAACAAAACGGGCAGGCTGGATAATTTCAACAACTAATTCGGGATCAACCATCTGTCCGGGTTTTTGTGCGATCGTATCACCTACCCGAACCTGACCGGCCATAATCAAACGCTGCGCCTGATTACGGCTTTCTGCTAAACCTTGCTCTACCAGCCACACATCTAATCTCTTTTTCATACAGATATATTCTATCCCTCTTTCCCCATCCGAACCAAATTCCAACTCAAAGTTCTTAAAAATTGCGGACACTTTTGGATCATTGTGATATGATTGGGGTATGCTTTCTGCGTTAATTAAGAGCATGCGACCGCGCCAGTGGAGCAAAAATGTCTTCGTTTTGGCTGCGGTTGTTTTTGATAAGAAACTGCTCAATCCCGAAGCGGTCACTAAATCGCTGGCAGGTATGATTCTATTTTGTCTGATATCCAGCAGCGTTTATCTCATCAACGATATTCTCGATGCCGAAGCAGACCGCAATCATCCTCAAAAACGCAACCGCCCGATTGCATCGGGAAAATTGCCGATTCCGGTTGCCGCAGCGGCTGCAATTGGCATTATTGTCATTACAATTCCACTTTCATTTTTGCTTTCAACTCTATTCGGCTGGATTGCCTTCGTTTATTTTCTGGTTAATCTGGCGTATTCTACCCGTCTAAAACATATTCCCTTGATTGATGTCTTGATCATCGCCGCTGGATTCGTCCTCCGGGTAGCAGCGGGGGTTTCGCTGATCGAAGTAGAACGTTTTTCACCCTGGTTATATGTGGTAACCACTTTGTTGGCGCTTTACATCGGTTTTGGTAAACGCCGCGCCGAACTGACGTTACTCCAAAATGACGCGAACAATCATCGCCGTGTTTTAGATGGCTATAACCTGACATTACTGGATCAATTGATTACCATTGTCTCCGGTACAACCATTGTGGCTTACAGTCTGTACACATTTTCTGCGCCTAACCTGCCGGATAACCACAGTATGATGTTGACGATTCCTTTTGTCATATACGGCATCTTTCGTTATCTTTACCTGATTCAGGTAGAACAAGCCGGTGGGGCTCCTGAGGATATTGTCCTCACCGATAGACCATTACAGGCGACGATTCTTCTGTGGGGTTTATCGGTTTTGTTTGTGTTTTACTTAAACTGAAACCATGCCTGCTGTTTCCGCCTCCGCCCCCGGAAAAGTGATTTTGTTTGGCGAGCACGCCGTCGTTTACGGTCAACCAGCCATCGCTGCGCCGGTGACCGGGGTTTTTGTCAAAGTGATTGTGCAGCCAAACCCGCTTCAACCTTCTGGCAGCATCGAGATCGAGTCCCCGGCAGTCAACTTCCATGCTACACGTGCTGAACTGCCCGAACAGCATCCCCTCAACACCTTATTTCAACAAATTGAACAAACACTCCAAATTTCTCGTTTGCCGGCAATGAAAATTCGCATTAACTCCACCTTGCCGGCCGGAGCGGGAATGGGATCCAGTGCAGCGGTCAGCGTCGCCATGATTCGGGCTATCACCCAATTTTTAGGCCTGCCGCTTGATAACGAACAAGTCAATCGGATTGCTTTCGAGGTTGAAAAAGCCTTTCATGGCACCCCCAGCGGAATTGATAATACGGTGATTACCTACCAGATGCCTATTTATTATGTGCGAAACCATCAGCCCCGGTTGATTCACGTCAAAGAACCCCTCACGCTGGTGATTGCCAATGCCGGTGAGGCCCCCTCCACAGCAGAAATGGTTGCCGGTGTTCGTCAGCGCTGGCAGCAACATCCTCAGCAGTATGAAGGGTTGTTTCATCAGATCGGTTGTCTGGTTGAATCGGCCCGCCAGATTCTCGAACAAGGTAGCTGGCAACAACTTCCGCCCTTAATGGAAAAAAATCATCAATTGCTTCGGGAAATTGGGGTTTCTTCCCCGGCATTGGACAAACTGGTGAAAGCCGCTTTACAATGCGGGGCATACGGTGCAAAATTAACCGGCGGAGGCGGAGGCGGCAATATTGTTGCATTGGTACATCCAGAAGAAGCCGATTCGATTGCACAGCAACTGCTGAAAGAAGGTGCTTTACACACCTGGTTAACCACACTCCGCCCCATTAACGAGGAACGATGAAAATGAGGCGCATATTTCTGAAACTGGGTGGTTCTCTGATTACCGATAAACATCGTGCCGCAACCGCTATTCCTGAAATTATCGAAAGGTTAGCCGAAGAAATTCATTTGGCAATACGAAACCAACAAAATATTCAGCTCATCATCGGTCACGGTTCTGGTTCTTTTGGCCATATCCCCGCCAAACGATATCGAACCCGAGATGGGGTTCAAACTCCCGAGGAGTGGCGAGGATTTCTTGAGGTATATCGCCAGGCGCGTAGGCTGAATCAAATTGTCTACGAAATCTTCAGTCAAAAGGGTTTACCGGTTATTGCCTTTCCACCCTCTGCAATTATCCAGGCAGAAAACAAACGCCTCGCCGAGTGGAATTCAAAGCCACTGGTTTCCGCAATACAGGCAGGTTTTATTCCATTGGTCAACGGTGACGTGGTATTCGATTCACGAATTGGGGGAACGATTTTTTCCACCGAAGATGTGTTCATGGCACTCGCAGGTTCGCTACCCCCCACCGAGATTTTGCTCTGCGGCATTGAAGAAGGGGTATTTGCAGACTTTCCGACCTGTTCACATCTTCTTCCCAAAATCACCCTCGCCGAAAAAGATGGCATCTTGCCGCTCTTGCAGGGTTCAGCAGCTCCAGACGTAACCGGTGGAATGGTCGAAAAAGTCCGCCTGATGTTCGAATTGATTCAAACTTATCCACAATTACGCGCGATGATTTTTTCCGGCCTGACTCCCGGCAATCTACAAGATGCTTTATCGGGCATTCCGACCGGTACCCTGCTCACTAAAGAGTAAAAAAGGAGGTTATCAATGGTCACCCGCCAAGAGATGGAAGAAATTGAAGACAAAATATTGGCGCCATATGCCAGTCGCAGCAAATATTCCCGTGGCCGGTTTTACCCGGAAGATGAACCGGCCTACCGCACCGTTTTTCAACGCGACCGCGACCGCATTTTGCATACCACCGCCTTCCGCCGATTAGAATATAAAACTCAAGTTTTCATTAATTACGAAGGGGATTACTACCGCACCCGCTTGACCCATACCCTTGAAGTGGCTCAAATTGGCAGGACGCTGGCGCGTGCATTGGGTGCAAATGAAGACCTGACAGAAAGTATCTGCCTGGCTCACGATTTAGGTCATCCCCCTTTTGGCCATTCGGGAGAAATTGCTCTGGCACGACTAATGAAGGATCACGGCGGCTTTGAGCACAATAAACAGTCCCTGCGCATCGTCACCGAACTGGAACAACGTTACCCCGAATTTCCCGGGCTCAATCTCTCCTGGGAAGTACTGGAAGGTATTGTCAAACACGAAACCGAATATGATAAAACCGATGCGCGCGATTTCAACCCCGAATTACGCGGGCACATTGAGGCTCAAATTGCCAACGTTGCTGACGAGCTGGCTTACACAGCCCACGATCTGGATGACGGCTTACGTTCTGGAATGATTACTCAGGAAATGCTGGAGGAAATCGAAATCTGGCAAGTGATGAAATCTTCGATTGGCTGGCAGGGTGATGGTCTGGACGATCTGACCCGTCACCGCATCATCCGTCGCCTGATCGGGAAAGAAGTGGATGATATTGTCGAGACCACCAGCCAAAATCTGAAAGAAAGCGGCGTTCAATCCGTTGAGGATCTCCAAAGATTGGATTTTAACGTGGTTACTTTCAGCGAAACTTTTCACCGCCGCAACCGCCAGTTGAAGGATTTTCTTTACAAGAATCTCTACCGTCATTATCGTGTGGTACGAATGGCAGTCAAAGCAGAACGCCTGATCAGCGAGCTTTTCAACGCCTATTGCTCAGAACCAACGATTTTGCCGCACCATGTCCAAAAAAGAATAGAAAAATTTGGCATTCATCGAACGGTTTGTGATTATATTGCCGGTATGACCGATCGTTATGCCACGGAGGAATATCGAAAATTATTTAACGCCGAAACTCTTCCCTAATTGGCAATTATTTTTCCACGACCGATCCCTTTTCCAAGAAAAACATGGTATCATTATTGCCGTTAATGTAAATGTTAGGAGTAGGTTAGAATGGCTGAAGCTTCATACCTGACCCAAGAGGGTTTAGATCGCCTCAAACAAGAACTTGAATACCTTAAAGGCCCCGCTCGTGAACAACTTGCCAAGCGCCTGCGCGCAGCGATTGAACAGGGTGATCTTTCCGAAAATGCGGATTACACTGCCGCCAAAGAAGAACAGGGCTTTCTGGAAGGCCGCATTCGCGAATTGGAACAGCTGCTTTCCAATGTCATTATCATTGACCACGTAGAAAAGAATTTGAATGAAATCGGAATTGGGGATTACGTTACCATTCAGGAAGATGGCTTCGAACCCGAACGCTATCACCTGGTTGGCCCCAAAGAAGCCGACCCCAGTAACGGAAGAATTTCCCACGAATCCCCGATTGGCCGAGCTTTGATGGGGCATAAAGTCGGCGATGTAGTTATTGTGGATACGCCCAACGGAGAAATCCGCTTAAAAATTCTCAAAATTGAATAACACATTCTGGATGCAAAAGAAATGGGGCTGCTCGCGAGCAGCCCCATGATTTTTTACGGCCAATTGTGTTTATGATTTTGGCCACACAGCCAGTTCAAGCGTCAACCGTTCAAAATAACTGTTTTCGGGTAAAGCGCCGCCACCCAGGCTCACATCCACCACCCTTGCTTCCAGTTGCAGGGTAGCCGTTTCCAGCAATACTCGACGGTCTTTGGCAACCTCAACCGGTTCGCCTTTGGATTCCAATCGTTGGCGGATAGCCGGATCATTAAAGGCATGCGGGGACATCAGCACTTTGGTTACTGTTTGAATGTCATTTTTATCGAACAACCAAACTTCAAAAGCAGTAACCTTTTTGGGATCTCCAACACCAATTGTTTCGGAAATCCCGACACCGCACTCGCCTAAAAACTCACCAGTTGGCGAGTCAATGCTGAACGAGTCATCATACAGGTCATCCCCCATGACGTAGGTCGTCATGAATTGATTGATGGGCGCTTCCTGTCCTTCAGCCGCATAATCTGTGCGCTCAGCCTGACGATTCAAATCCTGCGCGACCCCCGCCGGACTTTCAGTTTTGACTGGCCGTTTGCGAAGTACCAACAGGTAAACCAAACCTGCCCCAACCCCCAGCGTTACCAAACAGAGCAAAATAACCAGCCCCAGTCGTGACCCGCCCCCTGCAGCAGGTGGTTGGGTTGGTACCACCGTTTCACCCGGCAAAGGCACGGTGGGCCCCATCACAAGCGCCCGGAAGGAATTGATATCCCCTTCGGATAAATTACAGGTACCCGGTTTCAGGGAATCAAGCAGGGAACCGCCGGATTCCCCCAATGCTTCAAATCGCTGCATGGCAATAGCGGTGTCCCCTTTTCTGGCATACGAATCAATGACCAGGCACAGGTACTCCTGTTTGAAATCATCCCGCAACTGGCTGGGATCCGCATTGACCCACTTGACCGGCCAAAGCCCCCACCCCAATACAGGCAAACCGATGATCAGACCGATCACGAAGCCCGTAATCGCTGAGATGAGCGGATTGCGTAATTGTTCTCGAATCTTATCCATGATTTTTTGCTCCTCACTGGCTGTGATTTTCTCTGCCGTGCAGTTTTCACCAGACACTTGAATTTATTGTAGAACAAGGTTCAAATTGGTGCAACTGCGATGACGGCATGAATTTCCGACTGAGGAGGTGAGTTGCAATTATCATGCCGATTCCGGCGAGGTTACCCCAATCTCTTCTTGCAAGAAACTTTCCTCACATTTCAAACATTGCAATTCCCGTTTATTGGAAATGACCAGCAAACCCCCGCAATTCGGACAGGGAGTTGCCACCGGCCGTTTCCAGGTGGTAAATTGACAGGTCGGGTAGTTAGAACACCCGTAAAACACCCGCCCCTTGCGTGTCTTGCGTTCAATCAAATCGCCGCCGCATTCGGGGCAGGCAACCCCAATTTTTTCCAGCCATGGCTCGGTATAACGACATTCAGGAAAATTGCTGCAAGAAATGAACTTTCCGTATCTTCCCCAGCGGATAATCAAATCGTGACCACATTGAGGACAGGCACGCCCAATCTTCTCCACAGTTTTGGTCACGGGTATGGATTCTTGCGCCTTCTTGATGGTGGGTTCAAAATTCTCGTAAAATGAGCAGATCACATCCACCCATTCACGGCTTCCAGAAGCCACCTGATCGAGGTCGCTTTCCATCTTGGCCGTAAATCCAACATCTACAATATCCGGGAAATGCTGCACCAGTAAATCGTTAACCAGAAAACCCGTTTCGGTGGGAATCAATTTCTTGTTTTCACGCACCACATAACCGCGTTCCACAATGGTGGAAAGGATTGGTGCATAAGTAGAAGGACGCCCAATTCCATTTTCCTCAAGGGTTTGTACCAGAGTGGCTTCGGAATATCGCGGTGGTGGTTGGGTAAAGTGCTGCTCGGGCAGCAAGCGCTGCAATTCCTGCAGCTGTCCTTCCTCCAAACCGGGGGGAATACGTACGTTGTCCTCGTCTTCACCCTTCTGGTCTTCGTCGCGCGATTCCTCATAGACCGCCAGAAAACCGGGGAATTTCAAGGTCGAACCCGAAGCCCGTAACAGATAGACATTGATCTTGCCTTTGCCTTCTACCTCAACTGAAACCGTGTCCATTACAGCCGATTCCATTTGAGAAGCGACAAAACGTTGCCAGATGAGCATGTATAATTTGTATTGCTCAGGGCTGAGGAATGGTTTTACCTTTTCGGGCATCCGCAGCACGGAGGTTGGCCGGATTGCTTCGTGCGCTTCCTGAGCACCGACGGCACGGGTCTTGTACTGAGGCGGCGTTTGAGGGAGATATTCTTTCCCATAGGTGTTCAGAATAAATTCCCGTGCTTCTTTTTGTGCCAGATCAGAGATATTGGTCGAATCGGTGCGCATATAGGTGATCAGGCCGGTCGAACCACCCTCACCCACATCCAAGCCTTCGTATAATTGTTGAGCAATCATCATCGTGCGGCGGGCAGTGTACCCCAATTTTCGCGATGCTTCCTGCTGTAAGGTGCTGGTGATGAAGGGAGCAGCTGGCTTGCGTTTCCTTTCTCCCCGCTTAATTCGTACAACCCGGTAAACCGCTGGCTCCATATCCTCAAGCAAACCTTGGACGGTCGCCTGATCGGGTAATTGAGGTTCTTGCTCATTGACTTTTACGAGTTTCGCCACATACGATTGCCGGCCGCCGTGGGGTTTCAATTCGATAGCAATTGTCCAGTACTCGACCGGTACGAAGGCTTCGATCTCACGTTCCCGCTCCACAATCAACCGCAGAGCAACCGACTGCACCCTTCCAGCTGACAGGCGGCTGCGCACCTTCTCCCATAGTAACGGACTGAGATTGTAGCCCACCAGGCGGTCTAAAATCCTTCGTCCTTGTTGAGCATTGACCAGATTCATATTGATACTGCGCGGATGAGAGAAAGCTTCCTCAATTGCCGGTTGGGTAATCTCATGAAAAACTACCCGCCGAGAGAGATTTTCTGGAATTTCTGCAGCTTCCATTAAGTGCCAGGCGATTGCTTCTCCCTCCCGATCCGGGTCGGTGGCCAGATAAATTTCTTCAGCTTTCTTAACCAGATCCTTTATTTCCTTCACAACCGCCCGCTTTTCATTCGGGACACGGTACTTGGGTTGAAAATTGTTTTCAACATCTACCGAAAGTTCTGAACGCAATAAATCGCGAATATGACCGACGGAGGCCTTAACCGTATAACCTTTTCCTAAAAAGCGGCCAACCGTGCGGGCTTTTGCCGGCGATTCGACAATCACCAGTTTCCCACTTCGTTCATCATGGCCGTTATCCTTTTTGGTTCTGCGTTGGCGTTTGGAATGGGCTGCGTTAATCAGCTTGTCCGCCGGTCTTTCTTTCTTTTCCGGTGCAGGCAGATTTTCATGTTCGGGGGTTTTCCCCATGCGGAACAATTGGGTACCGCAAACCGGGCAAATTCCCCGCGTAACGGGTGTGCCTGCAGCGTTAAATTCCGCTCGCGGAGAAACCATCTCTCGCTTTTCTTTGCACTTTACACAATAGGCTTCCAAGGTTTACCTCCCTGCCTTAAAGATAATTATCTTTTCCACTTTGTTTCAATATCTGGACTAGTTCACGAACTGACTGGGCCTTGTCTTTGTGACAAACCAGCAGCACATTTCCGCTATCCACGATGATCAAATTCTCAACCCCAATCGTAGCAATCAGGCGCTGATCATCCTCACAAAGCACCAGCGTCTTTTGGGAATCAAGCGCAAGCCACTGGTCGCTCAACCGGATATTCCCGTTTCCATCGCTTTCCAACACCTCAAACAGCGAATCCCAACTACCTACATCATTCCAACCCAGGCCGGCCGCCGGGATGACAACCACCTGCCGGGCACGTTCCATAATCCCGTAATCAATGGTTTCCGGTTTCAATTTCATCCAAAGTGGCAGCCACTCTTCCTGTCTTTCAAAGCCGGCGTTTTCAATTTGGATCATCACTTGATACAATTCGGGTAATTGATTCGCAATTTCCTGGCGAATTTGTTCAACCTTCCAGAAAAACATACCTGAATTCCAGTCGTGATCACCACTTTCTACCATCCGTCGGGCAGTATCCGCATCCGGTTTTTCCTTGAACTGGAGCACTTGATACACCCGTTGCTGATTGATTTCCGCCACCGGCTGACCACGTTGAATATAGCCATAACCAGTTGAAGGGGAGGTTGGATGGATCCCCAGGGTAACCAGATATCCTAAACGGGCGGCTTCATCGGCTACCCGTAAAATCTTTTGAAAATAAGCCACATCCCGAATAACGTGATCAGCCGTCAGGATCGCCATTACGGCCTGTCGGTCTTTCGAGTACAAATAAGCAGCTGCTAATCCCACTACCGCAGCTGTTCCCTTTGGTGCCGGTTCGATCAGGTAATTTTCGCCTGGGATTTCGGGGCAATCCTTCTGCAAATCCATGGCCATTTCCGCACCGGTCACTACCAGAATTCGTTCAGGTGGCACCAGTCCATACAAACGGTCAACTGCCTGTTGAAAGAGGGTACGCTCCGAGCCCAGTTTGAGCATTTGTTTTGGGCGCACCGAGCGCGAAAGAGGCCACAAACGAGTTCCCCCTCCTCCCGCCATGATCACAGCATAAAACGATTTATTCATCATTCCTTCCGTAGTATTCCGTTTCCTCGCGAATTGCACGGTAGTTCGTTCCACCATTATTTCGTACCAGACCTTTTAATTCCATCATAATCAGGCATGCCGACACTTTTTCAATCGGCAAACCCGAGAGGAAACTGATTTCATCGGCTGACAGGTTATCATCACCCAAAACTTGCAATAGTTTAGCCTCTGTTTCATCAGAAGGCAATACTTTTCTGGCAATCCGACGGGTATTCACCTGTTGGATGTTCAGCGCCTCCAGAACATCCGAGGGATTGAGCAGCGGGCGCGCCCCATTTTGGATCAGCCGGTTCACCCCTTTCGAATTGGGAGAGTGGATGTTCCCCGGCACAGCCAACACTTCCCTCCCCTGATCCGCAGCAAAAGAAGCCGTTATCAACGCCCCGCTGGTATCGCCGGCTTCAATCACAACTGTTGCCAGCGCTAAACCAGAAATAATTCGATTGCGCGGCGGAAAATTACTGCTTTCCGGGGGCGTTCCGGGCGGATAATCGCTGATAAGTGCACCATTAGCCATAATTTCTTCGGCTAATCGGCCATGTTCCGGCGGGTAAACCAAATCCACCCCACAACCCAGCACGGCCAGTGTGCGTCCCCCCGCCCGCAAAGCCGATTGATGAGCCACTGCATCGGTGCCGCGCGCCAAACCACTCACTACTGTAACCTGGTTGCGGGCCAGAAACGCAGCCAGTTCCTCGGCTACCTGCTTTCCGTAGGCAGAGACCCGGCGCGTCCCAACGACTGCCACAGCCAGTTCGTCTTCCGGCAGGTATTCACCTTTGATATAGAGCACAGGTGGCGGCTGATCGATCTGACGGAGAATTGGGGGGTAGTTTTCATCCTCCCAGGTAATCACATGAATGGCTTTTCGTTCGATATTTTCCCAAATCCGCTCTAAATCAATCTGGGATCGAATTTTCAAAACCCTCTCCACCAGGTGGGGATGCAGCCGTGCTGCCATCAATTTTTCATAGGGAGCATGCCATGCAGCTTCCAAATCCCCGTTAAAAGTCTGTAATAAACGGCTAAGACGGACTGATCCAATTCCCTTAACGTAATTGAAACCAACCCAGTAGGCTTTGGGGTTCATCCATTTCGCTCCAGATTACAACCACTCTGGTGGAGAAATGATAATCATACGCTCTGCTAATCGTATTTCGAGAATAAATTCTTGGACTGCCGGTACCAGTAGTTCTGATGCGGAGTCTTCATCCCGGATAATATAGACATCATTTGCGCCGGTTTCGAGGATTTCAACCAGTGTTCCAAGCCTCTTACCGCCAGGTGTAAAAACATTCAGGCCAAGCAATTCATGATGGTAGTACTCACCCTCTGGCAGGGGTGGAATCTCATCCGAACGGACAAACAGGTATTGATTGCGGTAGGGCGCAGCCGATTCCGGATCGCCAATTTCTTCAAAGGCAATCAGCACCTGTTTACCTTTGGAGCGCAGTGAGCGAATCGTCAGGCGGACATGCTCATCTCCGGCATAGACGATTTTACCCCGCACCAAACGCTCAGGGAAATCGGTCAAAATGTCCATGACCATCTCTCCCTGAAGGCCATGTGCCCGCCTCAGAAAGCCAACAGCCAGAAAGACAGGCTCGCCCAAGGGAGGCGAGCCTGACGATTCCCCGTTGTAGTCCGATTGAGACGGACGATGTTTCATCAACGCGGCTCCATTACATCCAGTGTAGCCTGCTTTCCCTCGCGGGCAGCTGCCACACGCAATAAGACCCGCATGGCATTGGCAACCCGCCCGCTTTTACCAATGATTCGGCCCATGTCTTCCTTGGCAACCCACAACTCCAGCCGGGCTTTTCCGCCAACCCATTCCTGTCGCACCCTGACCTGAGTTGGGTCATCCACCAGTGAAGCGGCAATATATTCAATCAGTTCTTTCACGATCAATCCTTTCGCACGAGGGCTTTGGATGACGATTCAGTCAAAGGTTATACCGGGTTGGTTTTTGCATCCACCTTACGGGAAGCGTAATAGGCCTCCGCTTCCTTCAAAACCTCTTCGACCGGCTCGCCCGCTTTGACCCGTGCCCAGCGTTTGCTCAATCCAACGCTGTCAAACAATTTTTGTACCGACTCGGTTGGTTGAGCACCGTTCTTCAACCAGTGATAGATGCGTTCCTCATTCACCTGGAAGGTGAACGGCTCGGTACGGGGGTTGTAAAAACCAAGAATTTCAAGGAAACGACCATCGCGGGGGCTTTCTTTGTCAGCCGCCACAATTCGGTAACTGGGTTGTCCTTTTAAGCCAATTCGGCGCAATCGTATTCGAACCATAGTTGATTTATTCTCCTCATTTGTACATGATCATTTTAGCATATAGATGGCGATTCAAGTTATCCTCCAAAAGTCGAGGGGCGCTGAAGGAAGCGCTTTCTTTTAGAGTCACTTTTCAGCCAAACAGACGAGGTAATCCACGACCTCCTGTTTTTTGTAACGTCTTGAACATTTTTTGTGCATCTCGAAACTGCTTGAGCACCCGGTTGACATCCTGTACCTGAGTTCCGGAACCGCGCGCAATTCTCCTCCGCCGGCTGGCATTCAGGATTTCTGGTCGGCGGCGTTCTTCACGGGTCATCGAGTTCAGGATGGCTTCCGTAATTTTCAAAGAACGCTCCGCCTCCTCCGGTGAAATATTGCGCGCCATTTGACCCAGTCCGCCGGGCAGCATCTCCAAAATCTGCGCCAGCGGTCCCATCTTGCGGATTTGCTTTAATTGTTTGGCAAAATCCTCCAACGTAAAGGAACCGGAAAGCATTCGTTCGGCTTGTTCCTGAGCTTCCTTTTCATCAAAGGCTGCCTCAGCCCGTTCAATCAGGCCGATCACATCACCCATACCCAGAATACGGGAGGCTAACCGGCCGGGATCATAGACTTCAATGGCATCAATTGCCTCACCAGTGCCAAGGAACTTCAAGGGGACGCCAGTAACCGCCCGAATGGAAATCGCCGCCCCACCGCGCGCATCTCCATCCATTTTGGTCAGCATCAAGCCGGTCAAGGTCACCGTATCGCGAAAACCTTCTGCAACATGCAGGGCTTCCTGACCGATCATCGCATCCACGACCAGTAAGATCTCATTGGGGGTCACCCGCCTCGTAATCGCCTTCAACTCATCCATCAGAGCATTATCCAGCTGTGAACGCCCGGCAGTGTCCACAATCAAAACACTAACGCCACTCTTTTGGGCCTTTTCAAACGCTCTGGAAACCAGTTCGGGCGGTTTAACGCCGCTTTCTGTGTAAACCGGCACACCAATTCGTTCACCCAGCGTCTGCAATTGCTTGATTGCAGCCGGCCGGTAAGGGTCAGCGGCAACCAGCTCAACCCGTTCGCCCTGAGAACGCAACAACGAGGCCAGTTTTGCAGCAGCCGTGGTTTTACCGGAGCCTTGCAAACCCACCATCATGATGACTCGCGGTTTTGGGCCGCTCAGGTTCAAGCGGGCTGGTTCACCCAGCGTTTTAATCAATTCCTCATGGACAATTTTAATGACCTGCTGGGCTGGATTTAAAGCCTTCGAAACTTCTGCCCCGACTGCCCGCTCGCGGACACGGCTGATGAAGTCCTTGACCACGCTGAAGTGAACATCTGCCTCCAGCAATGCCAAACGGACTTCGCGCATGGCAGCATCCACATCCTGTTCGGATAATTTACCCCGCCGGCGAAGTTGTTGAAATACTTGTTCCAGCCGTTGTGAAAGTGATTCGAACACGCTGACCTTAATCCATAAGAAATCAACACCCCTAAGGGGCGTTACGCCTCCCAATTCTAGTCGGAGAAACACCAATGGTCAAGGTTTGGAGGAGCGGATTTTTTCTGGTCGGGATACGCAACTTTTTACAAAAGTTGGGGTTATATGCAAGAGGAATAATATAATCATATAAAAATAGATCATCTGAGGAGAGAAACCATGTCGAAGGTTGCCGTCGTAACGGACAGCACTGCCTATATTCCAGAACATTTATCGAATGGTTATGCCCTGCATGCCATTCCCCTGCAGGTTGTTTGGGGAGGAGAAACATTCCGGGACGGGGTAGACATCACCCCGCTGGAATTTTACACCCGGCTTCAGCACGCCAAAGTCATGCCCACAACTTCGCAGCCTTCACCGGCCGCTTTTCAGCAAGTATACACTTCCCTATTGGAACAGGGTTACGACATTCTTTCCATTCACATCTCGGCGGCACTTTCCGGCACGATCGACTCAGCCGTTCAAGCCAAACAAACCCTTCAAACCGACCGGGTGATCATCGTTGACTCGTATTCAACCGGGATGGGCTTGGGTTTTCAAGCCCTGCAGGTTGCCCGCGCAGCTAAACAAGGCGCCTCCCTTGAAGAATGTAAAGCCATCGCCGAAAAGGCTGTTCAACACACCGGTGTTTTATTTGCCGTCAGCACGCTGGAATTTCTACACCGCGGCGGGCGCATCGGGGGCGCTGCCGCCTTTCTTGGCACTGCCTTGGGCCTCAAGCCAATCCTGGCTTTAGAAAACGGTAAGATTGTGGCTGTTGAAAAAATCCGCACCATGAATAAAGCCGTTGATCGTCTGATTGATATTTTTGTTGAGCGGGTCGGCAGCCAGCGGCCGGTTCGGATTGCGGCTTTACATGCCAATGCCCCTGCCGAAGCAGAACGCCTGCTTGAAAAAGCCTGCCAGCGTTTCGATCCATCTGATATTGCCGAAGCCTTTGCCGCCACAGTATCCCCGGTCATTGGTACTCATACCGGCCCGGGTACCGTGGGCATTGCCTACATGGCTGGAATGTGATGGGTCAATCTTCCTGAAATTGATTGACAGATTTCCTTACCGCTCCCCAACCTCTTTATTATTAAACGGTCTTTGGTAAAATGGAAAAGACCGTTTTCTTTTTCCCTGTATCTCACCTTGAGGTTATCACAATGCGAATATATTCCGATATTGGTGTGCAAGTTGCGGATGTATTACTCCCCCGCAAAGGAATTGATTTACGCAAATGGGCTACCATTGCCTGCGATCAGTTCACCTCTCAACCCGAATACTGGGAACAAGTAGCCAAAGAAGTTGGTAATGCTCCGTCCACCCTCAATCTGATTCTGCCTGAGGTTTATCTGGGCAAACCGGAGGAATTGGAGCGCATCCAGACTGCCCAGAAAACCATGCGTCAGTATTTGGATGACGGGATTTTCGATGTACACAGTGGATTGATTCATGTGGAACGCACAGTTAACGGTAAAACCCGGCATGGCTTAATTCTGGCACTTGATCTGGAAAAATATGATTATTCACCCGGCTCACAAACCCTCATCCGCGCCACCGAAGGCACCATCGTTGAAAGGATTCCTCCCCGCATGCGAATTCGGGAAGGAGCCGCCATTGAACTGCCTCACATTCTCGTTTTGATTGATGACCCACAACAAACCGTCATTGAACCGCTCGCTCAACGCAGCGATGCGTTGATCCCCCTGTACGATTTTGAACTCATGCAGGGCAGTGGTCATCTCAAAGGTGCTCTTGTCGCCGATCTCGAAGTCGAAAAGCAAGTTATTCAAGCCCTGCAGCATTTGGCATCGCCGGAAGTCTTTTACCCCAAATACGGTGTTGGCCCGGAGAAAGGCGTGCTTCTTTTTGCGGTTGGCGATGGCAATCACTCACTGGCTACCGCCAAAGCTTGCTGGGAAAAGTTGAAACCCTGCGTGGGAATGTACCACCCGGCCCGATATGCGCTGGTCGAAATTGAGAATCTCCATGACCCGGGTCTGGTCTTTGAGCCCATCCACCGTGTGCTTTTCGCTGTGAAACAATCACCCCATAATGCCATCCGGCGCTTTTTTGGCGAAGACGCCGTTACCTTGACCGATTACCACGACGCTCATGCCATGGAAAGGGCTGTCAAAGAGCAAACCGGCAAAAGCCAGACCTTCGGTATTGTTATGCCGGATGGATATGCCACGGCTACCATCCATTTGCCCGCCTCAAATCTGGTAGTGGGTAGTTTGCAGGCTTTTCTGGACGACTGGTTGAAACAAGGTGGAGCGGAAAAAATTGACTATGTTCACGGCGAAGATGCCCTTTATCACCTCTCACAACAGCAGGGCAATTGCGGTTTTTATTTGCCGGCAATGGACAAAAACGAATTATTCCGAACCGTGATTCTGGATGGTGTTCTCCCTCGAAAAACCTTTTCCATGGGAGAGGCTATCGAAAAGCGGTTTTACATGGAAGCCCGTAAAATCATTTAGAATGAAACGTTTTCATCCCTTGCAACCCCATCCAGATGCCGTCCCCCCTGAACAGGTCAGGTTTTTGGATTTGCTGGTAGAACCTTGGGAAGACCGCCAGCGGGTGCGGGTTCATGCCCGGATTACCCCATTTCAAAAACCGCCCAATCTTGAATTCGAAATTCGAGACGCAAACGGCGAGATGCTTGCCAGCGCTTATATTGTAGAAAACATTGACTTTGATCTGGTCATCACCATGCACCTGCGCCGGCTTTCACTTCAGCCGCAGCAATTTACCCTTCACGCAAATATCCAATACGATGAAATTGGATTGGTTTACGAGGATCAAATCTTGTTTTCTTTATAAAAGATAGAATTTTCAATAATTGCCTGCATAAGGAGCTGTTTGGATCGAAGAAAAAGACAATGAAGAGACATCTCCGTAATTTAAAAACACTGGTCAAGCCGTATTTTCGTCAAATCGTGCTTGCCAGTGTTTTCCTACTCATCCTCACCGTAATCGAAATGGCTTTCCCGGCCATCATTCGGCAAGTAATTGACGTCGGCTTGAAAGGGGGTGATCAACGATTCCTGATTGTGGCGGCCGGCTTGATTCTGGGTTTGGGATTGATCAAGGCGCTGGTAAACTTTCGGGAACAGTACCTGACCGAGTGGATTGCCCATCATGTGGCTTACGATTTGCGGAACCGCCTGTACAACCACATTCAACGTCTCTCCTTTCAATATCACGACCACATGCCCACTGGTCAGCTCATCAGCCGGGTGATTGAAGATGTGCGTTCCCTGCAAAGTTTTGCCGGACACGGTCTGGTAGAACTGGCTCGGATCGTGATTCTGCTGGTGGGTATTGGTATTTTATTATTCAGTCGAGATCCTGTACTGGCGGCAATTGCCATCTCGCCCCTGATTCCAATGGTGCTGTTGACCACCGATTTTGGCAAACGAGTAGGAAGATTGTTCCTTGCCGTGGACAACACCCTCGGTGAACTTTCTTCCATCTTGCAGGAAAATGTGGTTGGCGTTCAGGTGGTGCGAGCCTTTGCTCAGGAAAAGTACGAGACCGACCGCTTCGACCAGACCAACCGCAAATTATTCGATCGCCAGATCACGGTTGTCCGTGAATGGGCGAAAGTGATGCCCTCGACCATTTTTCTGGTTACTCTCGGCACAATTTTAATATTGTGGTTTGGCGGCCAAATGGCAATTCGGGGTGAAATTACAGTTGGAGAATTGGTTGCCTTCAATAGTTACATGCTCCTGCTTGCCAATCCCGCTCAACAACTGGCGTGGCTGGTCAACGCTGCCGGTGAAGCCTACGCCGGTTTACAGCGTACCTTTGAAATTCTCGAAACCGAGCCAGATATTCAATCCCCGCCCAATCCAATCCCTTGTCCGGTCTTTCGCGGCGAAATTCAATTTGAGCGGGTCTCTTTCCGATACAAACAAAGTGAAAGACCCATTCTCCGGGATATTAATTTGAAAATCGAACCGAATCAGCGGGTTGCAATCATCGGCGCAACCGGATCGGGCAAAACGACGCTGGTCAACCTGATTCCCCGCTTTTACGATGTAAGTGAAGGTGTTGTCAAAATTGACGGAATGGACATCCGCCAGATGGATTTACCTTCATTGCGCCGACAAATTGGCATCGTTCTACAAACATCCTTGCTTTTTTCAACCACCATTCGAGAAAATCTGGCTTATGGACGGCCGGATGCCAGCGAAGAAGAAATCATTGCTGCGGCCAAGGCCGCGCAGGCCCATGAATTTATCCTGGAGCTACCCCAAGGTTATGATACGGTGGTCGGAGAAAGAGGAGTTACCCTTTCGGGTGGTCAGCGACAGCGAATCGCCATTGGCCGTGCCTTATTGATGAATCCGCGCATCCTGATCCTGGATGATTCCACTTCGAGCGTGGACACCCACACGGAGCATTTGATACAAAAAGCCCTCTCAACCCTGATGGAGGGACGAACAACCCTGATCATCGCCCAGCGGCTATCTACCGTCAAAAAAGCCGATCTAATCCTGGTAATGGATCAGGGGCGCATTGTTGAACAAGGCACTCATCATCAGTTGCTGGCACTGGACGGTCTTTACCGCCAGATTTATGATCTTCAATTGAAAAATCAGGAGGAATTAGAAGATGATCTCCTCACCCAGCCAATAGACCTTTCCAGAGTTAACTTTCGTTCGAGGAATTCGTTGGAGTAACAGAAAACCATGGCAGTAACGGCTCCCTCCACCGTTCATGAAGATATCCAGTTTAAGGGATATGACCCGCAGGTAATCCGCGGTTTGATGGCGTTTGTCCAACCGTATTGGAAACCCCTGCTGTTCTCTCTGCTCCTTATGGCAATCACATCTGCCGCTTCAGTAGCCGGACCTTATCTGGTCAAACTGGCGGTAGATGAAGGCATAGACGCCGGGTCACTGCCCAGGCTGCGCAATCTGGTTTTGATCTATCTGGCAATTGCTGTTGTACAATGGGCAGCAATTTATGGGCGGGTTTTCATCATGTCCCGAATTGGACAATCGATCATTTACGATATCCGCTCTCAACTTTTCCACCACCTACAGCGTCTCTCGCTCAGTTTTTTCTCTCATTACTCGGTCGGCCGCATTATCGTTCGAGTCATCAATGATGTCAGTGTCTTACGGGAATTCATTACCTGGGCCATGCTTGCCATCGCCCGCGACCTGTTCGTGCTGATCGGCATCATTTTCACCATGTTGAGTATGAATCCGCGTCTCTCCTTGCTGACCTTTAGTGTGATCCCGCTAATCATCCTGATCACCCGTCTCTTTCGCAGTCGCGCCCGTGAATATTATCGCGAAACCCGTAAGGCCATCAGTTGGGTAAATTCCGTACTTGCTGAAAATATCAACGGGTTGCGGGTTGTTCAGGCGTTTTCACGCGAAGATCGAAATTATGCCTACTTTCGGGATGTGGTCAACCGCAACAATCTGGATATCAACCTGAAAGCCGCTCGTCTCGCTGCACTCTTTTTTCCAGGTGTTGATTTTTTGGGCATCACAGCTATGGCGTTGGTGGTCTGGCTGGGGGGCAGCGCCGTGCTGGGCGAGCAGCTTTCACCCGGTACGCTGGTTGCCTTTGTTCTCTATATCAACCGTTTTTTTGACCCGATCCGCGACCTTAGCCGCCGCTTTGACTCGTTTCAGTCCACCATGGCAAGCGGTGAACGCATCCTCAACCTTTTAAACACGCCCATCGAAGTTGAGGACGCGCCGGATGCCGTCGAAATGCCTCCCATTCAGGGTGAAATTCGCTTTCAAAATGTCAGTTTTCATTATTCCGACGATCCCACCCCCGTTCTGAGTCACATTGATTTGTTGATTCCAGCTGGTCAAACAGTGGCGCTGGTTGGGAAAACCGGTGCCGGAAAATCCACGTTCATTAAACTTGTTGCCCGTTTTCATGACCCCACCGAAGGGGTGGTGCGCATTGACGGCTATGACCTGCGCGAGGTAACCCAGCAGAGTTTACGCCGTCAATGCGGCATCGTTCTTCAAGATCCCTTCTTATTTTCCGGAACGGTGCGTGAAAACATCCGCTTTGGGAGATTGAACGCCAGCGATGAGGAGGTTGAAGCCGCTGCCAGAGCCGTTGGAGCAGACGAATTCATCCGCCAGCTACCGCAGGGTTACGACACCCCGGTTGAAGAAGGCGGCGCCATCTTGTCCGTAGGTCAACGCCAGCTGATTTCATTTGCCCGTGCCTTGCTGGCCGATCCGCGCATTCTTATTCTGGATGAAGCCACTTCCAGCGTGGATACCCAGACCGAACGAATCATTCAGGCAGGCCTTAGCCGCTTGTTGGACGGACGCACTTCTCTGATCATCGCTCACCGCCTTTCCACTATCACCAATGCCGATCGAATCCTCGTCATCGAAAATGGACAGATCATTGAAGATGGAACTCACTCCGAATTGATTCAAAAAAGAGGGGTTTACTATCATCTATACAGGTTGCGCTTCGAAGATGAATGATGTTGAAACTAACAATATTGATAAGCCAATCCAATTGCAAGGCGTTTTGGTTGACCGCACATTTTTTTGAATGCTACAATAAACCTTAGGTGAATTATCGCTCGAAGACACTCAAAGAAAACGGCATTCAGGCAGGTTCGACCGTCTGTTGCATTTCGTGTTTTCGCAATGCTACTTTTCATATCAACATTGCCAAAACGTTCGGTATTGGGAGATAGATGGCTGCTTCCCCAAAAGCAAATAAAAAAAGACAACCGTTAGGCTGGTTGACCTTCTTCTTTGCTCTATTGGTGGTACTTCTCTGGATCGGCATCCCGATTATCCGGGATCAATACCTGCTGCTTCCTACCCCAACCTTACCGGCGCTTCTGCCAACTATTCCCCCCTTAGATACACTCGTGCCAACAGAATCATCTCCACAAGCCAGTCTCTTGAATGTGGCTCTTGGAGAATCGATAGCTCCGCAAAACGACACAGATCCGGACGGCTTGATTGTGCTTGCGATGAGTGATGGACCATTTGTCCACCTGTTCGCCTTTCATCCCACCCGCTTACCACTTTCCCGCCTGACCAATCATCCGTGGGATGATTTACACCCCGCAATCAGTCCCGATGGCAGCCGAATTGCTTACGCATCCCGGCGCAATGGCTATTGGGATATTTACATCTTTGACCTGCGCAATGGAAACTTAACTCGCGTGACCGACACACCGGAGTACGATGGCTGGCCGACCTGGTCTCCAGATGGGCAGTGGCTGGCGTATGAAACCCACACAAACGGCAATCTGGATATCTTTATCCAGTCACTTTCGGATTTGAGCCAGCCACCAATCCCGCTCACCAATACCCCCAGTGCCGACCATTCCCCCGCCTGGTCACCTTTGGGGCAAGAAATCGCCTTTGTTTCTGACCGCAACGGACAGGATGAAGTCTGGACGGCTCGTTTGGATCAAATTGGCGAACGGTACACCAACATCAGCCTTGGAGTCGGTAGTCCGGTTCGTTCGCCAGCCTGGTCACCGGATGGTCGTTTTTTGACCTGGGGAGGACAAAATAACGCCACAGACACCATCTTCCTTTGGGATAGCAGCACTCCACAAACCCCCGCTTTTCCAGTGCTGGCAGGTCACAATTCAATCTGGAGTCCGGACGGAAAAGTACTCCTCACCCGCCAGGCCGACTTTTTACAGGATAACCTGGCTGGTTTTGAGGTGTCATCCCAAAAACTGGCTTTGCCGTTATCGGTCATGCCGGCTGCCATTCATGGCATGGATTGGAAAGGCGGGCAAATCAACGATTTAATTTCAAAATTTCTGGTGGACAGCCCGGCAGTGCTGCCTTCGTTGTTTACCGTTCAAATCACCCTTGCCCCTCAATCTCCTCCTAATCGTTTTGGGCTGGTTGCTCTGACCGATGTCAACGTCCCCTACCCCTTCCTGCACGATGCCGTAGATGAATCCTTTCTCGCCCTTCGCCGTGAAGTCGCCAGGCAGTCCGGTTGGGATGTGCTGGGTAACCTGGAAAACGCTTACTTACCCATCACCGAACCGCCTCACCCGGGCAGTGTGGATGAGTGGCTGCTGACCGGTCGTGCCTTTGCGGTCAATTCGCTACCCGTTCAGGCTGGCTGGATGACGATCACCCGTGAAGAACGCAACGGGCAAACCTTCTGGCGCATCTTTATCCGTGCCCGCTATCAGGATGGGTCACAAGGATTGCCGATGCGTCAGCACCCGTGGTCTCTGGATGCGCGCTATAACGGCGACCCGCGCGCATACGAACAGGGCGGTGCTTTGGTTTCTATCCCTGACGGATACTGGATTGATTTTACCGAACTGGCCAGCCGCTTTGGCTGGCAGCCAGTGCCGGCATTGCAAAACTGGCGTACCTTCTATCCGGCTGCCCGGTTTAACCAGCTGGTCAAAACCGATGGCCTGAACTGGGCAGCGGCAATGGCGCAATTTTATCCGCCGGAGGCACTCCAAACTCCCACCTCCATCCCAACTTTGACACTCACACCGACCGTTTCACCGACTATCCGTTTTTACCGGACTGCAACTCCTCTGCCGAGTTCCACGCCAACCAGTCAGCCAACCCGCCGTCCAACCTGGACACCACTGCCCGGAGCCGTTCAGCCATGACCAAATCCGGTTTTATTTGCTTTCTGGCTTTGATTTTTGGCTTCTTCCTGAACGCCTGTCAGAGGAGCGCTGCCGCAGATGCATCCGAACCAGGATTCATTGAACCGTCATTGAATAGTATCACCACACCCACACCCGATTCTGTCCTGACAATCTCAAAGGACTTAACCGGCTTGCAAAATCCGGAAGCTGAAGAACCGCTGAAATTCACTTTTCCAACACCATCAGACCCGCCGGTTTCTCTTTGGCGTCCTCCGCTTTACGAAGTTCCGTGGGCGTTGAGTCCGCACGATCATTTTTACTTCATCCGCCCAATTGCCGCCGATGAGGTCAACTGGCCGCTGGCTGACTACCGTTATGGGTATTATTTCACTGGCACGAATATCGTTCATACCGGCATTGATATTGACGCCATGCGTGGCACACCGGTCATAGCAGCTGCCGATGGTACAGTTGTTTGGGCCGGAATTGGTCTCTACAAAGGGCCGGATTCACCCGATGATCCCTACGGCATCGCTGTTGCCATCCGCCATAATTTTGGTTTTGACCGCCGTCAGTTGTATACCATTTACGCCCACATGGATCGCGTAGACGTTTCACTCGGCCAAACGGTCAAAGCCGGAGATCAACTGGGTATTGTCGGGAACACTGGCTTCACCACCGGCCCGCATCTCCATTTTGAAGTGCGCCTCGAACGGAATAGTTATTATGTGTCTCGCAACCCCGAATTATGGCTCGCACCACCGCAAGGATGGGGAGTGTTGGTCGGTCGGTGGATGAAAGCCGATGGATCTCTCATCCGCCTGCTGGACGTAAGAGTTTCATCGGCGGAGATCAAACGCAGCTGGGTAGTACGAACCTATGCTCCCGAAAGTGTCAACAGCGATGATTACTACCGCGAAAATCTGGTGCTGAGCGACTTGCCGGCCGGTGATTACATGCTTCAATTTTCCTACAATGAAACCGATTACCAGACCCGTTTCAAGATTCTGCCCGGAGCAATTACCTACATAACCTTCCGGGAAGGATACGGATTTTCAGACCGCTTACCCGATGCGTCCTCCTCCAATAATGCCCTGTGGCAGCCCATTGAACCGTAAAACCTTGACAATTTGAGCGGGTCAGTACAGAATCGGGGGGTTGTCTGCCAGACAAATGGCAGGTATCATTAGGTTGGATTGGAAATTGGAGGAAGAATGATATCAAACAAGAAAATTACAAAGCAGGTAATTCTGTTTACCCTGCTGACGGGTTTATTACTGCTTTCGGCATGCAGCCGCTCAGAAGCAACCCCCACCACCGACCCGGCCTTGATTTTCACACAAGCCGCGGAAACTGTCGCTGCCGGTTTAACCCAGACCGCAGCCAGTCTGCCATCCGCCACACCGACGGCGACTTTACCACCGACTAATACCCCTGAACCGACTCAAGCCGTGTCACCTACCAGCGCCGATACACCCACCTTAACCATCCCCCCAACTGCAACCCGTCCGTCGGTGGCAGATCGTGCGGATTTTGTGACCCAATCTCCACTGGATGGTACGGTCATGTACCCGGAGCAACCCTTCACCCTGACCTGGACAGTTAAGAACACTGGCACGACCACGTGGACAACTGCCTATCAGGTCAGATTTTTCCTTGGGGATGCAACACTGCGATTTGGAGCGTCGGACATTCGCTTTCCCAAAGAAGTTAAACCCAATGAAAATGTGGATCTGGTTTTGAATATGAAAGCGCCCGCTAAGGCCGGCGATTATCGAACCATCTGGGTTTTGACCAACGCCGATGGGCAAAACTTTTTCACCCTGACTCTCGACATTAAAGTTTCCGGCAGCGCTCCCACGCCAACGCTAACAGTCGCCCCAGCCACAAATACACCACCGCCAGCGCCGACCGAAACGGAAACCCCATCCCCAACACCGTAGTTCTCTTCACAATGGTGGGGAATTCACCAGACTTGAAGGAATTCATCAAAGCCGAGGCCATTCGTCTCGGCTTTGATCTTGTTGGTTTTACGGATCCTTCTCCACCGACATCCTTTCCATCCTTCCAAAAATGGCTCAATCAAGGGATGCACGGTGATATGGCCTATCTCTCCCGCCCGGATGCAGTTGCCCGACGAGCTGACCCATCTTTGATCCTGCCGGGTGTTCGGACCATCCTTGTGGTTGCCCTCCGCTACCCCCGCCCCGAAGATGCCCCTCCCGCGTCTTCAAAACCATTCGGCAAGGTGGCGGCTTACGCATGGGGAGAAGATTACCACACTATCATTCCCTCCCGATTAAGGGAGTTGGTCACAGCCTTACAAGGAAAAATTGGTCGGTCTTTTGAATGGAAGATCCTTACGGATAGCGGCCCCGTTCTGGAACGCGATTTAGCCCAACGTGCCGGCCTCGGCTGGGTTGGCAAGAACACCTGCCTGATTAATCCACGTATCGGCTCTTACTTTTTACTGGGTGAATTATTCCTCACTCTTGATCTCGAACCAGACTCGCCCTTTCCTGCCGATCATTGCGGCTCATGTCAGCGGTGTATTCAAGCCTGCCCAACCCACTGTATTCTGCCTGACCGCACTCTGGATGCCAGACGGTGCATTTCTTACCTCACCATCGAAAATAAAACCGAAATTCCACCGGATCTTCGCCCGGCTCTCGATAATTGGGTTTTTGGTTGTGATATTTGCCAGCAGGTCTGCCCGTGGAATATCCGCTTTGCCTCACCCCATCATGATCCTGTATTTTCTCCAAAAGAGGACACAGCCCGTCCGGTCTTGAGCCGTGAGATATTGCTTTCACAGGCTGAATTCAAGCAGAAGTTCAGCCAAAGCCCCGTTCTGCGCGCCAAACGGCGCGGCTACTTGCGAAATGTGGCAGTCGCCCTCGGAAATTCTCTGCGCAGTGAAAATCTGTCGGCACTGATAACGTCTCTGAAATCCGATGAGGAACCACTGGTTCGCTCCCATTCAGCCTGGGCAATTGGGCGCATCGGCGGGGAGCAAGCCCGCACTGCCCTGCAAGAGGCTTTGAAGACCGAAACCCACCCCCAAGTAGTCCAGGAAATCTGCTCTGCCCTTCAAAACCTCCCTTAAGATCGGGTTTTGCCCCGCTTCCTTCACGGCATCCATTGAGGAAATGCACCGTTTTCAAAAAGGGTTTCAATCTGCTGATTTTCCCGTTGCCAGATTAAGATTTTAGGCAGGTCATCCGGCTGACCAAGATTAACCTGTTGAAACACCACTCTCTTTCCATCCGGCGACCATTGGTAGGATGAATAATTCATTCGCGGCTCATTGGTGATCTGAACCAAAGGTTGACCCTGATTGTCAAACAGCCACAATTGTTTGCCTTCCTGCCGGCTCTGAGTTTGAACCGCACACACGACCAGTTTCCCATCCGGCGACCATGCCGGTAATGAAACGTCCAGCACCTCAAACGTTTCTTCAAAAAAACGGCTGACCGAACGGCTTTCCAGGTCCAATCGAAAGAGATTGCTGCGCGGGATCGCTGCTTCACCATCCCAATCTGCCACCAGCAAAGTGTGCCCATCCGGTGACCAGCTTCCGCGTCCCGCCACGCGGCTGGGGATGATCGAACTGCTGCCATCCAGTAAATTGACAAGCCGAATGGCTTGTTCGCCAATATCGTAAAACGAAACCGCAGAACCATCCGGCGAGAAAACCGGTAAAGATCCAAAGAGACCGGGATTATTAAAAAGTAAATTACTGCTGCCGGTCTCCACATCTACAACGTAGATTTTCCCAATTCCTTCCATCAAACTGGCAGTCAAACCGCTTTCATAACGGGTATACGCCACAAATCGGCTGTCCGGCGTCCAGGTCGGTTCAATGCAGGCAAATTCGCCGCATTCCACCAATACCTTTTCACCCGTACCATCCCGGTTGATCAGGATCAGATCGGTACCATCTCGAAGGTTGATCCTGGAATAGATAATTTTTTCTCCATCTGGCGATACAGCAAAATCGAAAACCCGCCCTCCACTGTTGGTCAGTAATTGATGTTCATTGGTCAGAGGATTCATCCAAACCAATTCTGTCGAAACAAGCGGATCATTCAGAAAAACCAGCGAGGCTGGACGAATGCGCAGGTTTACCATATAAGCCTGGCGTAAGACCCGCCCGTCACGGCTGCGAGCGCCCTGCCCCAGAATCAGTTTGAGAGACGTTCCCTCGCCAAGCGTAAGGTCGGGGAAAAAGCGAATCGTGCGATCATCCACCCAGCGCCATGTACCCTTCCACCCCGGCTCGAAGGACAGCCGGCTTTCAACCGAAGAACGCTCCATGTCTTGTTGAAATTGCAATTCAACCGGACCGCGCCCGCCAATCCATCCTGCCTCACCCGCAAAAATAACCTGCGGATTGGACAGCCCGATTTGAAAGGTGATCAAAGCCAACCCTGCCAGCACAGCCACCAGCAGGACGATGGTGATCACAACCACTCGTTCAAAACGACGCGGCTTCATGGGAAAAGATAGGGCTGTGCCGGTGGCGCGACCGCCTCAACCGATTCGGCCAGTATCACCGGCAGCATGCGGCCATCCCGCTCCAGTAAATCCAATTTTCCTTGCACCCGCACCCAACCGAGTTGTTTCAACACGGCAGCCTGTGGGTATTCAACGATCATCCCTAAAGCGGTTGCATCCGCAACACAGCAAGTGATCGTGAAACGCCCCACCATGAATTGGGTTTCACTCAAGCGGCCATCCGAGAACACAAATCCCGTAACATCCACTGGTTGACCAACGAATTGCTGCTGGTTCTCGCTAAAGCTGAACAAGCGAATCCAATCCAGCACCGTCCTTTCAGTGGGACTAAGAGAAAGTAAATCAGACGTATCTTCGATGCGTGCTGAAAGTGGTGCATCAATGCTGATTCCCCGGTTGGCTACGGCCGTGGGACTTAAGGGTCTGGCGGGTACAAGAAAACCAATCAGAATCGGAATGGACAACCACCACAGATTCGATTTTGAAAAACTTTTGGTACTTTCCTCCTCATTCTGGCTGGATACCCGTTCTGCATAAAGAACCTGGGCAAGGATGACAAAAGCCAAACCCGCCAGAAACACCAAAACCACAAAGCGCTGATTGATATACAACAAAATGTCCCCGCTCCAGATGCGGCTGAGTAAAAACAATCCCAATAGCGCCATCAACAAAGCCTGAAAACTTCTTCCAACCCGAAGTGCCACCTTCACCTCACCCACAAATTAATCGCTGCGCTGGCAACCAGGGTTAACAGCCATGGTAAGACGATCAGGATCACAACAGTTTTCCTTCTAAACACCCGCAAGTACATCAGCGTTGCTTTGATATCCACCATGGGGCCGTATACCAGAAAAGCCAGAACCGCACCCGTAGAAAATGTGCTGCTGAAAGCCAACGCAATAAAGGAGTCAACCGTGGAGCAAACCGAAAGCAGTACCGCCAGCAGAGTCAGCACAATCACTGAAAGAATTGGGCCTTGTCCCAGGGAAAGCAGCCAGGTTTGCGGCACAAAAGTCTGCATCAGAGCGGCAAGCAAAGCCCCTACGACTAAAAAGCGTCCCATTTCAAAAAACTCATCCGAGGCAATTAACAATACCTTTTTGAATTTTTGTTTTAAAGAGGGAGATTGTTCATTGGGATGATGGTCGTGACCAAAATCGAGATGAAAAGATGGAGCAAGGTCTGCATTCATCGGCCGGATGATTTGGCTCATATCTGTTTCAAACAGGAACAACAGACCAACCCCAACTGCAATCAGCAGAGTAAGTGCAAATCGAAGCCAAAAAATGGGCGTATTCCCAAACGCCGCAAAAGTACTGGCTATGACAATCGGGTTGATGACCGGGGCTGCCAGTAGAAAGGCAATCCCAACCGGAACCGGAACTCCCTTTCTCATCAAACGGCGTGCCAGCGGTATACTCCCGCATTCACATACCGGGAAGAATAAACCGAGCAATCCACCCAGCCCAACTGCAAGGAAGCGGCTGCGCGGCACCAAACGAACCAGTTCTTCAGGGCTAAAGAACACTTCCACCAGACCAGATGCCAGTGTTCCCAACAAGAGATATGGAGCCGCCTCAATAAAGATACCCAGAAATACTGCGGAGAAATTGCTCATACCATCGCTTAGTACAAGCAGCCATTCAATTTGCCAGTTGAAAATCTGCTGTAACCGGGCAATTCCCGCCAGCGCTAACACACCGGCTAAAATGACCACCGGTAAATGTGCCGTAATCCGCTCCCCCCACCCCGAACTGACAGCAGGAGTTTGTTTGAACATTTCGAGGATTTCTAACTCCAAATAACCTGAATTACGAAGAATTTATACCATATTATGATCCGGAAAGAAGCAAGGGGCTTTCCTAACCGTGAAAGCCCCTTTTTTTCTTGTTCGAAATCAAAAATATTTGTCAGGAACTGCTGGTCGGCGAGGGGGTCGTGGTCGGTTGTTGATCCCCCGTGGTTGGGGTTAACGTTGGTGGACGGGTGGGAGTCGGCGTAACCAGATTGACCCGCACAATTAAGACTTGTCCGGCAGAGATCAAATTTTTATCGGTAATTTTATTTTGCAGCATGATGTCATCAACCGTGGAGTTGAAGATCGAGGCAATGTAATCCAATGTATCTCCGGTTTTGACCACGTACTCGATCCGTGTACCACGCGGTAGGCCGGTCGGCAGCGGGGTTTCAGTGGGCAATTGTTGATTGGGAGCGGGGATCAGAATTTTATCCCCTTCGCGAATGGGGCATTGTCCGGCGGGAAAATTATTCAACGCCAGCAGCACCAGCAAATCCACTTCATATTTGACTGCTAAATCGAAACAGGTATCCCCGCTTTGAACGGTGTATTCAAATGGCCCTGAGGGTGTGAAGGTGAGCGTTGGGGTCGGAGTTTCGGTTTCAGTGGGGGTCAATGTCACTGTAGCAGTCGGTGGCACCGGGCTTGGGGTCAACGTTGAAGTGGCAGTCGGTGTAGGAGAAGAAAACAAGGCAAATTGCGGCCGGTTTCCTCCACTGACCCATAAAAAGATCAGGATGATTCCCATCAAAACCAGCAATCCTGCCAGACCCCATGTGATATATGGCATCATCTGCTGGCGTTTGCGATAGGAATCGATCACGCTTTGAGGCGAATTTTTTCCACTCATGATTTTCCTGCTCCATTTCCGGGGTGAATCATTTTCTCCGGTGAAAGTGGGATGGGACTTACAGGTTTACGAGAAGTATTCTACACTAAAAAACCAGAATCGGGATAGCCTTGATTTTGTCAAGCACTGATAAAGGATTGCTCATGATATAATTTATTGAACAACCGCCCATCTTAACCAACTGGAGGAAATCCATGGAAATTAATCACACAGAATTTAAACGCTGTGATGTGGTGAAAGTATCCGGTCGCGTGGACAGCGCAACCGCTCCGCGTCTCGCCGAGAAACTCAACGAAATCATGGACGCAGGTCGTTTTCGGATTGTATTAGACCTGCAAGATTTGGATTTCATCTCCAGTGCCGGATTACGGGTGTTGATTGGTGCCCAAAAAACCTGCAAACGTTATAACCGCGGTGAGGTAGTACTGGCAAATGTCCAGCCAAATATCCTTTCCGCTCTCGACCTCGCCGGTTTCACTCCCTTCTTCAAGATTTTTGACGATACCGTTTCCGCGGTGGGAAATTTCTAAGGTTACAGGTTCTGGATTAATGCCCACCTTCATTTTCCCAGGCAAATACGAAAGCCTGGCTAAAATTGCAGAACTGGTTCAAATTGCTACCCGAGAATTTGGGCTGGATTCTTGTGCTGCCTATGGCGTTGAAACCGCAGTTGACGAAGCCTGCTCAAACATCATCGAGCACGCTTATGGTGGAGAAGATCGAGGCGAGATCGAGTTCTCTTACGAGATCACCGCTGATTCGCTCATCATTACCTTGCGTGATCATGGGAAAAAATTCAAACCCAAAAAGATTGAAAAACCTAAAACGAATGTTCCCCTGAAAAATCGTTCAGATCATGGTTTAGGATTGTATTTTATTCACCAGTGGATGGATGAAGTCCAATATGATCATCGTGAAGGGTACAACATCCTGACACTGATTAAGCACAAAGGCACGATGAGCAAATGAGTCCCGCTCCCAAGCAGACGATTGAACCGGATTGGAAGGAATTTCTCCGCTTCGGGGAAGCGCTGCTATCACAGACAAATGTGGCGAGTCAGTGTGAAGCGATTTGCCACTGGATTGAGAGCAGACTGACAGCCAGCGCCGAATTATGGCTGGCAAAACCTTTGTATCCTCTACCGGGGGATAATTATCCAAAAATTTTACCGTCGCATGATGCACCCACCCTTTTGCAGGAATGTTACCAAAAACGAAAACCTGTCCTGCAAAACGGATCATCACAATCCTCATCCGAGGATTCACAATCCACGCCGCAGATTGCCATGCCTCTGACGACCCAGGACAACCTCTTGGGAATTTTGCATGTGCGGAGAGTTAACCGAGAGCCTTTCACTCGCTCAGAAATCGAGTATCTGGAGGGAATTGCTGCTCATGCAGCGCTCGCCATGCAGGTATTGCGTCAGGCAATCATTAAAAAATGGCGGCTCGAACAACTGTCCCTGGTGCGTAAAGTCAGCTCCGAAGTAACCCGCCTGCGGGATCTCGATCAATTTTGCCAGCATTTAACCAGCACAATCCTGGAAAAGTTTGATTACTTTCTGGTTTCGATTTACACTTTCGATCCGCTTTCGAAAACTCTGGTTCATCGTGCCAGCGCTTCAAAGATCGAAGGAAAAGCTGATCAACCACCGCTTTTGCAAATCCGCCTGGGTGAAGGCATCATTGGACAGGTTGCCGCAAGCGGCAAAGAAATCATTGCCCAACGAGTTGAAAGTGATCCTTACTACCGCTCCCTGCCGGGTTGGGAAGCAATTCAAGCTGAAGTTGCTATTCCAATCCAATTTGGCGGCCGAATTTTGGGTGTTTTGGATTTACAAACCGATCAGAAGGACGCTTTCCACGATGTAGATCTGGTCGTGCTGCACGCCCTGGCAGATTATCTGGCTTTTGCGCTGGAAGGTATGCAGTTAATCAACGGTTTGGAAAAGCGGACTCACCAGATTTCAGCACTATTGGATATCACCCATAAACTTACCTCGATCCTCGATTTTGACCAGCTGTTGGAAGAAGTTGTTGAAGCCATACAACAGCATTTTGGATACCCCTACGTTCACATTTTTATTTTACACCCTGGAAGGCGGAAATTAATTTACGAAGCTGGTAGCGGTGCCCGCAGTCACGCCCTGGAAGAAAAGCAGGTTGCCTATGACTGGGATGACCCGCACGGAATTATCCCTTGGGTAGCACGCACCGGCAAAACCTTGCTTGCCAACGATGTAAGTCAGGAACCACTCTACCGCCCCTCCGACCTGCCCCCCGCCGATACTCGCGCCGAATTGGCTATTCCCCTGGCGTATGCCGGTGAAATCCTCGGTGTTTTGGATTTACAGTCCGATCAGGTCAACAGTTTCGATTTTCGGGACATACCACTCCTTGAGTCACTCGGATCTACGATTGCCATTGCCATACGCAATGCCCGCTTATACCGCTCAGAAGTATGGCGACGTCAGGTCGCGGACTCATTCCGGGAAATTGCCGGACTGGTTTCTGCAAATGTTGCCTTACCAGACCTGTTGGAAAGGATCCTCAACGAGGTTGACCGAAGTTTACCTTGTGACGCAACGGCTATCTGGTTGGTTCAGCCCGGCACAGAAATGAACGCAACTCCCAGCCTGATGCTGGCAGCGGTTCATGGCGCTCCGGCAGAAAAAGTATGGGAAGTGATCCAGACCAATCCGAATGCCCATCAATATTTGCTGGAAGCATTAAACGCCACCTCGCCGTTGATCCGCCAGCCAACCGATCCGATTGGACCACTCGGCGAAGCGCTCGGCTTCCCGCCGGATTATTCCTCTCTTGCGGCTCCATTGCGAGCTGGCGATGAACCACTCGGACTGCTAACCCTCGCCCACCACCTGCCCGGGCGGTATGGCAGCGAAGCCCGTCTGATCACAATGACGTTTGCAAACCACGCTGCCGTTGCCATTCAAAACAATCGTCTGTTCATGGCTTCTCAAGAACAGGCCTGGATTTCGACCATCCTCCTTCAAATTGCCGAGGCCACTCAGGGAACTCAGACCGTCGAAGAGCTGCTGGATACGATGGCCAGGCTGACACCGATGCTGGTAGGGGTCAGAAAATGCGCCTTTTTTGTCTGGGACGAAAATCGTCAGATTTTTATCTTGCAATCTGAACACGGTCTGAACCTCACCGATAACTCCCTGCCGCTAACTTTTGACTTATCTATTCCGTTGGTGCAGCGGCTTGTTGAAACCCGCGAGACCATATTTATTCAGGATGTTTCTGAAGAATTACACCTTGCCGAGGCCGGTCTGGATGAAGAAAGCGGCACGCTGGTAATTTTACCGATGATTTCACGAGGACGATTGCTGGGTGCTTTTTTAGTCGCCCACACACCGGAAAACAATTTACATTCAAACCGGATTTTCGATCAACAGACCCTGGATCTTCTGCAGGGAATTGCCCGGCAGACTGCTCTGGCAATGGAAAATCTGATGCTGATCGAAGCCCGACAGGAAGAAGCCTACGTGACAGCAGTCATGCTGCAGGTGGCTCAAGCGGTGGTCAGCCAGAACAATCTCGAAGATATTCTGGATACCATCGTTCATTTGATGCCCATTTTGGTAGGAATTGACGCCTGTGTCATTTACTTGTGGGAAGAGCACCTGGAACTGTTTCGAACTGCCAAAGTGTTTACCGGTTCTCAACGGGAGGAAATGATGATGGAAGGGGAAACCTACCGGCTGGGCGAGTTTCCCTTATTGGATGCTGTCTTGGAAAGCGAACAACTAATTGCCTGTAAGACGACAAAGAAAGACTTTTCCATCCAAAACTGGCAAACCCTCGATTGCCTGCTGCCAGCGGAAGAAATCGAACGGCAGTACGATCCGCAGGATCAATGGATCCTCGGGGTACCGCTTTCGGTAAAAGGGGAGTTTTACGGTGTGCTGGTTGCCAGTGAGTCAAATGTGCCGCTTTCTTTCCACGACCGGCGATTAGAAATTCTCTCAGGGATTGCCCAACAGGTTTCTCTGGCAATCCAAAACGACCGCTTGAACCGCGAGATGATTCAGCGCGAACGGCTCGAACGGGAAATTCAACTTGCCCGCCAAATTCAAAAAACATTTCTGCCCAATCGTCTGCCGAAGATCCCCGGCTGGGAAGTGGATATTCACTGGCAGACTGCTCGCGAGGTGGGGGGAGATTTTTACGATGTGTTTCGCATTAAAGGCGACCGTTTTGGCGTGGTAATCGCAGATGTTTCAGACAAGGGCATGCCAGCCGCCCTTTACATGACCGTGACAAAAACCCTTATCCGCGCTTTTTCACAAAATGCCGAATCTCCTGCCCGAGTGCTGGAACGAGTCAATCGGGCATTAACTTTTGAACCCCAAAATACCATGTTCGTGACCGCAGTTTATGTCATTCTCAATGCTGAGGATGGCACCCTGCGCTACGCTAACGCTGGTCATAACCTACCTTTCATATTACGCCACCAAAACGGTTCAGTGGAACTCTTCCCCAAAGGGGGAATGGCGTTGGGAGTTTATTCCTCCAACAAATTAAGCGATCATGCTCTCACCATTGGCGCGGGTGACTGGCTGATTTTCTATACCGATGGCGTAACAGAAAGTTTTTCGCCAAACGGGGAAACTTTTGGAGAGCAGCGTTTACGGGCGACAATTGAAAAAGCACCTAAAACCAGCCCGGCCGACTTTCTCGATTTTGTTCGACAACAATTGAGCGATTTTCGGGAAGGAACCCCGCCATCAGACGATCTGACATTAGTCGTACTACATCGCATCTTGTCAGAAGAAGATCAAAAAGGCGCAAACGGATAACCCTGGCTGGCATCAAAAATGCACCCCTCATCCAGGATCAAGGATGATGACCGCATGCAGCCAGAGAGACTACTCACTCACCAAAAAACAACGCCCACCACACCTCTACATTGCGTACTGGCGAAGGAGTTACGTCGGGTTGGATGTTCACCTGACTTTGAGGAGTACCTTCCCCCAAGGGAACAATCAACTTTTCACCTTCTCGAATTAACCCGTGATTGCGGGCGTATTCGTTTACCGCTGCTTCTGAGGTGGAGTATATGATTTGTGTGCTGAGTGCCGATTCGGTTGCTTTGAGACCAGCTACCTGGGTTTCAATTTTAGCCAGCTGGTTATTCAATCGGCTTAAATCTCCCAACCGGTTATTCAAATCCATCAGCAGGAAAAATAAGACTACAAACGCCAGTAAAACAAGCCATTGCTTCCAGTGGGTGAAAAGTCTGCTCATGCCTTTATCTTACAATAATCTCATCCATCGGACAAGTGCAATTTGCTTTGAAAAATTAAACCCCGCCTTTCGCGGGGTTTTAGTGCCGAAGGAGGGATTTGAACCCTCACGAGCGCTATGCTCACTACGCCCTGAACGTAGCGCGTCTGCCAGTTCCGCCACTTCGGCGCTGTTCGTATGGTATTTTATCTTGATTTGCCAATTTGTCAACCTTTATATCCCTCAGGTCAGGAAAACAATTGCATCCAAAGCCAAATTGTCTCAAAAAACCGACCATGCTATAATCTCTTCTGAATAATCCCTCCCATGAATACCCTGATCTCACAAATTTTCAACCTGCTAACCCAACCACCGGGAAACCTGATTTTTCATCTCATCCTGGTATTTTCGATTCTCACCGGCCTTCAAACTACTGCCTTGATTCACCCCATTGAAAATCGAGCAATTGCCCGGCGGTTAATCACCGGCTTTCTCATTCTTTTGTTGGGGCAAATTGTGCTCTTCTTGATAAGCGCATTGGTCTGGCAAAAAATCATCCCCAACCCGGTGATCCTCTTTCCTTTCGATCGGGCGATAACCTTTTTTTCCTTAGCCATCACTGCATGGATGTGGAATTTTTCAATGTCCCATCGAAGGGCAGATGTTGTTTTGATTTCTTTTGGTTTATTGGCTATCATTCTCTTGTTTTTAGATATTTCCCTTCAGATCAATCCGCAAATTTCGTTTCCATTTCAATGGATTTGGTCGCTGGTAAATCTCCTCATCACCGGTCTTTCTCTGTTGTTTTTGATTGTCCGCAAAGAAAAGGCTTGGGAAATTGGCGCGTCCTTTTTCTTGATCGTCTTCGCCGGCGCCTTAGCCAGCCTGTTTAACCTGGCAAATGAAGCCGCTGATTTTTCTGCCACCATGCGGCTGGCGATGCTATGTGCCTTTCCCCTGTTGCCATCTCTGGTTAAAACCTTACTGCCGCTTTCTGCGGCTGTGCAGCAACAGCAGGAAGTCAGGGCGGAAACGAAGTCTTCCCGAAGCATGCCATCTGAAAGCCGACTTTTCTTACCGTGGATACGTTTAACAACCGCCGGCTCAGCCCGCGAAGCCACCGCTTTGCTTACGGCTGCGATCGGTAAGACATTTTCGTCTGATCTGACTTTCCTCATCCGTCAGGAGAACCCATACCGTCCCATTCGTTTGGAATCGGGTTACGATCTCATCCGTGACGAGGCGCTCCCCCCTCTGCAGGTCGAGGCAGAAACCTGCCCGCTTCTGACCAACTCTTTGCAAAAAGGCAAATCCCTGAAACTGATTGCCGAAAGCGAGTCCCCCTTACAGGATTTACTTTCTCTCACCAAAGCCGTAGGGCTGGCTGTACCGGGCCATGTGTTAATGTCGCCCATGCCTGATAATCCTGAGGGGAAGCGGGCAATCCTTCTGTTTACCCCTTACTCAAAGCATGAATGGACGGTTGAAGAGCAGGTTCTCCTGAATTCCATTTGCGAGCAACTTCCTGAAATGTTTTTCCAATTTGCTCAAAAAGAAAAGCTTGCAACAACCGTTCAATCCTTGCAGGAACAGTTGCAAATGACTCAGGAGCAGCTCAAAACCTTAAAACCAGAACGGATCGAGAACCCGCCGCCCGCACCAGAAGCCAACGGCTCGCTCACAAGCGATCCCGCTTTGGAGATTGCCGGTTTACTGGCCATCCAGCGCGAAGCGCAAGAAACGATTCAGCGTCTCGAAAACGAAAACCGCACCTTGCGGGAGGCTTTGAGAGACCTGAAAGGGAAAAACAACCAGTCATCTGAAGTTGAACATCTGGAAAAAGAACTCAGACAGGCCCTCGAAGAAGTGGCCCGCCTGCAAAACGCCCTCGCCAATGCCAATATGCGCATTGTTGAAATGCAATCTTCCCCCGGCCAAAATGCAAATCTCAACATCAAAGATACCGAAGCAGTGCTTTCAATTATTCAAGAATTACGACAGCCGGTCTCTTCCGTAATTGGTTATACAGATTTGCTCATTAATGAATCAATGGGGAACCTCAGTAACCAGCAACGAAAATTCCTCGAAAGAATCCGCACCTCTTCCGATCGAATGCAGTCCCTGCTGGATGATTTGCTGCAAACCTCCGTTTTTAATATCAGTCCCATTGAACTTGCGCCTCAGCCGCTTGATGTTGAAACACTGTTGGATCAGGCCATCACGGACATGTCCGATTTGCTGCGTGAAAAAGAAATCAACTTGTTGATGGACATTCCCCAGGATTTACCCACATTCTATGCCGACCGTGATGCGCTCCATCAAGTTCTCATCCATTTGCTCCAAAATGCCGGCAGTGCAACCCCCCCCGAAGGCAGTATTACCCTCAAAGTAAAAGTCGAACAGGGTGAAAGAAACACCCTCTTTGTTCTGTTTCAAATAACGGACGAGGGTGGCGGAATTCCCGCTGATGAGTTATCCCGTGTGTTTTCCCGCCGTATCAAAAATGGTACACCCTCAATTCGCGGGGTTGGTGATTCCGGTGTAGGGCTTTCCATTGCGAAAACTTTGGTGGAAGCACACGGTGGAAGAATTTGGGTTGAAAGCGATGGAGAAAAAACCTCCACCTTCAGCATCCTGTTACCGGTTAAGACCCCGGCTTTCACTACAAAAACCCTGGTTCCTTAAATGACTCAAATCTGGCGCGGTTTTCTTCCCATTCTCATCTCGGCAGCCCTTGGGTTGATTGTGCTTGGAGCTTTGCTTGCCAGTCTGTCAGAAGGTCAGGTAATAACATCCCCAACCCCCACACCCTATCCCACCTTGCCTCCGCCCAATCTCACACCCATTGGCCAAATCCCATCTCCAACGGAAATCTTTGCATCCAACACGCCTCTGCCGGCCACCCAAACCACCTGTCCACCGCCTCCGGGTTGGCAGGCTTACCTGGTGCAATCCGGTGATCATTTGGAAGAATTAGCTGAACAAAACGGTATCTCACTGGCGGAATTACTCACCGCCAACTGTCTGTCCTCAGCAATCAGCATTCCGGGAACTCAAATATTCCTGCCACCGTTGATCACTTTTACATCCACCCTGTTCCCAACACGTTCCTTGACGATTTCTCCAACTCCAACGAGGTGCGTTCCTCCGCGCGGTTGGATTCGCTATACGGTTCAACCGGGAGATACCCTGACCCGCTTGAGCGGTCTCTATCGGGTTTCTGTTTGGGAATTGAAACAGGCGAACTGTTTTTGGAGTGATTTCATTCGAGCCGGCCAGCGCTTATACGTGCCAAATGTGGCGACCAGTACCTTTACCGATGCGCCCGAAAAGCCTGAGCCAACTCACCCTGTTCTACCTTCCGTTACTCTTACTCCCGTACCGTCCAATACCAATACTCCCATTCCACCGACCATCTCTCCTACCACAACCCCCACTGGAACTTTTACTTCCACTTCAACGTCAACACCTACGGTAACAGATACTCCCGTGCCTACCTTGACAGACACACCCGAACCAACCCCGACGGAAACCACCGTCACACCTTGAGGAACTTTGTATGCGTAAAATTGTCTGGATACTGGTTTTAATTTTTTTGATCTCAGCAGCATGTAACCTGCCGATATCCGAATTTACTGGCGAGCCGAGTCCCCGTGCAGTCGCACAACGGATTGTAACCCTGGATCCGAATGCTCCCCCAACGCCAACTCCGTTTATGCCGGTGGCATCCACTCCCACCCCTGCGGGGGAACTGCCCACACCGCCTGCTGTCACTCCCCCTCCCGATCAACAAGGCACACCTCCCCCGCTCGTTCAACCGGATGATACCCTTAGCATCCTCGTTCTCGGTTCAGATTGGCGCCCCAATTCCGGTTTTCGCACCGATGTGATCATTCTCACAATCATCAACACGCGCACTGGTGCGGTCAGCCTGGTTTCCTTTCCGCGTGACTTGTATGTGGAAATACCCGGGGTCGGTCAACAGAGAATCAACACATCTCAACAATTTGGTGGTTTTTCTCTCACGCAGGCGACTTTCCAGAATAATTTTGGGATTAAGCCCGATTATTATGTAATGACAAACTTTCAGGGTTTCATCAACATCATTGATCGGCTTGGCGGCATTGAAGTCGAAACCGCCCGTAACCTTACGGATACCTGCAAATTGCCACAGGCGGTCAATGGCTACTGTTCAGTGGGGCCTGGCCGGGTTTACATGAACGGCGAAACCGCCTTATGGTATGTACGCTCGCGATACAGCAGCAGCGATTTTGACCGATCCCGACGCGCTCAAGAAGTTATCCTGGCGGTGTTCAAAAAACTGATGAGTCTGGACGCCATCTCCAAAGTTCCGCAGTTGTATCAGGAATTCCGCAACAATGTCGAAACCGACATACCGCTGGATCAGGCTCTCAAACTGGCCAGTTTTGCGCCGGGGCTTGTTTCTAACCCCGAACGGATTAATCGCTTTGCTATCGGCCCCTCAGATGTTTGGCATTACACGACTGATACGGGTGCGCAGGTTTTGATCCCCATTCAGGAACGCGTTCAGGCAATTTTACAGGAAGCGTATCAGGTTAAGTGATCCCCGATAATCAGGGAAAATGGATTTGACTTTCCCTGATTTCTGTTGTATATTCTTTTCATGATAGGCTATACGAAAATCAAAAGGGATCGTTGACTATGTCTTCCGAAACATCACCTTCTATACATATTACCTCTCAAACTCCCTTACTGCCGGCCATCCGCTCTTGGGAAATTTATCTGCTCGATCAGGGGAAATCGCCCTACACGGTCAGAGCCTTCCAGAATGACCTGCAATTGCTGGCAGGTTACCTGCCACCGGATCGCCCGGTAGGAGCCATCAGCACCCGTGATATCAACAACTTTCTCAACTGGCTGCAACAGGGGCGAGGTGTGCCGTGTAGCCCGAAAAGTCTTTCAAGACGAATTACTTCCATCAAATCCTTCTTCCGATGGCTACACCAATCCGGACGCATCCTGGTTGATCCGGCTGAAAAAGTGGTGCAGCAATCCGTAATCAGTCCTCTTCCCACCGTGTTGACCGATGAAGAAGTTGAAAAAGCACTTGAAACCGCAAATGCTTACCGCTCAGCAAAAAAGCCGGATGCCCGTCCCTATACCCTCTTGCTTCTTCTGCTATCAACCGGCATCAAGAAGGGGGAATGTTTAGCGATTCATACCAATCATATTGATTTGGAAGCCCCGGGCGGCCCCATTTTGTTTGTGCGCTACGCCAGTCCACGCAACCGTTATAAAGAACGCAAAATTCCTCTACCCGAAGAATGGGTTGCCAGTTACCGGGAATATCTGGCTCAATATCAACCCAAAGATGTCATCTTCCCGTGGTCTCCAAGACGGTTGGAATACTTGCTGGAAGATATTGGAGAAGAAGCCGGATTGCATAAACATCTTTCCTTTGACATGTGCCGCTGGACATGTGCCTTAAGGGATTGGAACGCAGACATGAACCGCGAACACCTGCGCCAGAAACTGGGTATTTCTAAAATCCAATGGCGCGAAATCAGTCTAAAGCTGAAACAACTCAGCCAGAAGGATGAGAAGGACAATTAAACCCGGATAAGTTTCAGGTGCAATACCCATTGGGTGTTCTGTGCAATACGCACCGGATCGGCAATTTGTAAGCCGGGCAACCAGATCGCCTCCTCACCGCTGAAAACAAGCGGATAACCGGAGCGCAGGGGACGTGGAACTTTCTTTTCGGTCAGGAAATCAGCAATCTTCACGCTCCTGCCGCTCATCCCCAAAGGGCGGAAGCGCTCCCCCGGTTTCCACGCCCGGATTTTCAATGGAAATTTAACTTTTTGCGCATCCAGCCAGGCTTCAAAGCGATCTTCCTTCCAGGTTGGCGGAATTTGTTCGACATTGACGACTTCTGCCTGTAAAAACCAGTCCTTGCCAAGTTTCACCTCTCCGGTGCTCGAGAGTGTGTATTCCTCCCCCAAGGGGATATTTGGAAAGCGAGCGTCAAAAATAACACTCGTTTCGTTTCTGAGATAAATCCTTTCCTGAGAAAACAGTAATTCAACCCCATCCCCCAATTGGATAACTCCCGTTCGACGGTCGGATTGAATCTCTGCAATTGCCAGATTTGTACTCTGCCAGCTAATGTCTTCACTGGCGGGTTTTAGCACATGGATAGCCTCTCTCAGCACAATACTGAGCATTTCTCCCGGCAATTCTTTCAACCGACCTGCGGAAAAAGCCAGCCATTCGCCTTCTCGGCTTTCTACACAAACCTCATGAAGAGTCTTTTTGGCAATCGGTTTGATCACCTGCAAATGATCCTTCACCACCCGGCTCATCGTCCATAATCTGTTTTTGATCCGTGGGTTATAGACCTGCAATTGGGGAATCAGTTCATGTCGGATTCGATTTCGGGTAAATTTCAGGCTTTGATTGGTTACATCCTGAAGTGGTTGTAGTCCATTCTGCCGGCAATATTGTTCAATTTCCGTTCTCCAAAAGCCCAACAATGGACGAATCAGAGGAACGGTAGGAGAAAAGTCTCGAATGATGGTCCGATAATCCATTCCGCTCAGCCCATCCAATCCGCTTCCGCGAATCAGGTGCATCAGGACAGTTTCAACCTGATCATCGGCCGTATGACCCACTGCAACCGCCGCGGCGTTAAACTCTTCAGCCGTTTTGAACAAAAATCGGTAGCGCGCCTGACGGGCAGCTGCTTCTACGGAGCAGCGTGTCTGTTCCGCCAGGCGGCGCACATCTTCCTGTCCGGCAATAAACCCTTCTGCCTTCCATGCCTCTGCCAGTTGTTGAACTATTAGACTTTCTTTCTTTGACTCGGGGCGCAATTGATGATCAAAATAAACCACCCAAACCGGGATTTTTAAACGAATGAAGAGATGAAGCAAGGTCAGGCTGTCTGCGCCTCCCGATACTCCCACCATAACTGGCTTATCCCCCTTGATTCCGCAATGCATTTGCAAAGTTTGTTTGAATTTTTCAAGCACGCCTCCATTATAGCATGTCAAAATTCACTTAAAATCTTCCAAAACCAAAAACGCAACCGAATTAAAACAATAAATCGTCTTGTGCAAGATTTGAGATTGTGCTAGACTGTTTTAAGTGTTTTTTTTCAGTGAGGCAGGGATGGCAGAAAAAATTTTGATTGTTGATGACGATCTTGAAACTTTGCGTCTGGTGGGATTGATGCTTCAACGGCAGGGATATCAAATTATCTCCGCAAAGAACGGAAAAGAAGGAATGGTGCTGGCGGTTAAAGAGCATCCCGACCTGATTGTACTGGACATTATGATGCCAGACGTGGACGGGTATCAGGTGGCAAGAGATATTCGCGCCAACCCCGAAACGGCTGATATCCCCATCCTGATGTTTACTGCCAAATCGCAAGTGGATGATAAGGTTTCGGGTTATGAAGCCGGAGCAGATGACTACTTGACCAAACCCGTACACCCGGCTGAATTGATCGCTCACATCAAAGCCCTGCTCAGCCGTACCCGCGCTAGAACCGGTCAGCAGGTACAAAAAAGCGCCACAATGATTGGGTTACTGGCAGCCAAAGGCGGCATGGGAACTTCTACACTCACCCTCAATCTGGCGCTGGCATATTTCCAACGCACCCGTAAAGAAGTCATTGCCGCAGAGATTCGTGCTGGTCAGGGTACCTGGGCGGGAGAATTGAACTTTCCCAATGCCGAAGGGCTGAACAACCTGCTGAACATGCGCAGCGGTGAGGTTACCCGCGCTGCGGTCGAAAAAGAATTGGTGAGGACAACCTTTGGTATCCGTCTCCTGCTGGCAAATCATCGCATTAAGGATTTCGTTCTGCTCCAAAGTGCTGTCCCGCAATTAGAAGCCATTCTTCATCACCTCTCCACCCTGGGGGACGTGGTATTTGTAGACATTGGCAATCCCTTTTTACCCGGCTTTGAAAAAGTCATTACTTTCTGTGATGAGATGATTTTGATTGCTGAACCTCAACCTTTCTCGCTCAAGCGCAGCAATCAATTAATGGATGAACTTGCTGAGTACGGATTTGGAAAATCAAAAATTCTCAATGTGGTCATTGTAAACCGCGTTCGGGCTGATTTGCAGCTCTCCGCGCTTCAAATACAGGAAATGCTGGGCAAGCCGATCACCCTGGTCATTCCGCCCGCCCCCGAACAATCCTATCACGCTGCCCTGCGCAATGTTCCCCTGATCCAATTACAGCCCGATGGCATTCTGAGCCAACAGATCAACCGTCTGGCGTCCCTTTATGCAGACCGCTTGAATAAATGACAAACCTCACGTTGCAAGAAGCCGCTCAGAAAGCGGCTGATCTGATTTCCGAATCACATTGGATGGTTGTGTTGACCGGGGCAGGAATTTCAACCCCTTCCGGCATTCCCGATTTTCGTTCGCCCAACAGTGGCTTATGGTCACGCAACGACCCCATGGATGTTGCTTCTCTAACCGCTTTCCGCTACCGTCCCGAAAAATTTTTCAATTGGCTGCGCCCTTTAGCCCGAGAAATGCTCAAAGCTCGACCTAATCCGGCTCATCTGGCACTGGCACAGTTAGAACACAAAGACATTCTCAAAGCCGTTATAACTCAAAACATTGACGGCCTCCACCAGAAAGCCGGTTCCAGGAAAGTTTATGAAGTGCACGGATCCATGCAAACCCTGAACTGCCTTTCCTGCCACCAGAATTACCCGCTTGACGATTTTATCGAACCATTTCTCTCCCAGGAAGAAATCCCGCGCTGTCCCAACTGCCGCGCCATTTTGAAACCCGGCATCGTATTGTTTGAGGAACTTCTTCCCGTAGAAGTCTGGCAGAAAGCCGAGCAGCAATCGGCTAAAGCCGATTTGTATGTGGTGGTTGGGAGTGCACTGGAAGTAACCCCAGCTGCACATTTACCCCTGTACGCACTCGACCAGGGTGCGCGTTTGATCATCAACACCTTCTCACCCACCTACCTCGATTCGCAGGCTGATTTATTATTGCCGTTTGATGTAGCCCAAATCTGGCCAGCGATCCTTAACTATTTGAACTGACACCACTCAACGGCTGCCGCGCCGCCCAAACTGACGCTCCAGTAAATCCACCGAGAGATGGATCATGGTTGGCCGCCCATGTGGGCAGGTTCGCGGCGATTGACAGCGCTCCAAATCGCGTACCAGCGCATTTTGCTCTTCTGCTGAGAGAATTTGTCCGGCTTTGACTGCCGCGCGTTTACAAACCCGCGCAATCACCCGCGCTTCAATTTCAGCCTGTAGAGGCGTCTCATCCTCTTCAAAATCCTCAACCAGTGATCGGACAATGATCAGTGGATCCAAACCGCTCAATATCGCCGGGACGCGTCGTACCCGGAAAGTATTTCCACCAAAATGTTCCACCTCAAACCCCCAGCGATTGAGTACCGCTAATTGAGTTTGTAGCAATTCAGCTGCTTGCGGGGGTAGTTCGATGGTTTGCGGGTGTAACAAGGCTTGTGAAGGAATTTCTTTACCCGCCTCGCGCATGAACTTTTCAAAAAGAACCCGTTCATGTGCAGCGTGCTGGTCAATCAGATACAGACCATCCGGCCCCTCAGCGACCAGATAAGCCGCTCCGACCTGACCAATCACCCGCAAGAGCGGCAATGAGTCAACCGGAAGTTGGACGGGCTGCGGTACGGTTTCCTTGCCAGCCGGTTCCGGTGCAACCTCCATTTGAGCCAGATTGGCTTCGTATGCCATCTCCCACGCCGGATCCACACCTGCCTCGCCTGAACGACTCTGCCAGGTGGAAGAACTCAATTGTGGGGCAGGTGAATATGCCAGCAACGCCCGCTTAACCGCCCTTTGCACAGCCCGGAAAACCCGGTCTGCATCGCGGAACCGAACTTCCGCTTTTGCGGGATGAACATTCACATCTACCATTTCGGGGGACATTTCAACGAAGATAGAAGCAATCGGATAACGACCCACCATCAGCAGAGTGTGATAAGCCTGAATGAGAGCGGTTGAGAGGCCGGCATCCTGTACCCATCGCCCGTTGACAAAAAAGACAATTTCCCGGCGATTGGAACGGCTTATTCCAACAGGACTGATGAACCCCCGTACCCGAATGTCCTCATCCTCCAATTCCACCTCAAGCATTTGTCTGGCAAGATCATTCCCATAAATCTGTGCGAGGACTTCGCGCCGATTATTTTTGCCATGGCTGAGCAAGACTTCCCGCTCGTCCTGCATCAACCGGAAACGAATCTGCGGATAGGCCAGTGCATATCGGGAAACCAGTTGGGTAATCTGATTTTTTTCGGTCAAATCGCTTTTCAGGAATTTCAGGCGGGCTGGTACATTAAAAAACAGGTTTTCAACCCGTACCAGTGTCCCAACAGGCAAACCGGCAGCATCGTTGGCAATCAACTTCCCCCCCTCAACAACAATTTTTCTTCCCATCTCGGCATTTTGCTCGCGGGAAATGAGGGTCAAACGCGATACAGAGGCAATTGAAGCCAGTGCCTCCCCTCGGAAGCCGAGCGTTGCAATCCGAAAAAGGTCTTCAGCCGCACTTAATTTACTGGTGGCATGCCGGGCAACCGCCAGCGTCAGCTCTCCAGCCGGAATTCCACAGCCATCATCGGCGACCTCGATCAAAGCTTTTCCTGCGTTGGCTATGCGAATTTCAATGCGCCGGGCTCCGGCATCCAGCGAATTTTCCATCAATTCTTTTACAACCGAAGCCGGCCTCTCGACCACCTCACCGGCCGCAATTTGAGAAGCAACTTCTTCCGCTAAAATCCGTATCGGCAAACCGCTCTCCCTTTACATGATCTTTTCAGATACCTGTTTTATGGATTATACTCAAAATTGAAGATGAAACCCGAATTACTGATATTTGATCTGGATGATACCCTCTACCCTCCCGAATCGGGATTGTGGCACGCCATCGGCGAGCGCATCAATCTTTACATTCAACAAAGGCTTGGGTTGACCCTTTCAGAAGCCATGGCTCTCCGTGATCAAATGTACCATCAATACGGTACTACCCTGAGAGGGTTACAGATCCATTATGGCATTCCCGTCCAGGAATATCTTGCCTTTGTCCATGATGTTCCGCTGAATGTTTACCTCAAACCCGATCCTCAATTGCGAAATATTCTCATTTCACTTCCCTTGCGGAAAATCATCTTCACCAATGGCGATCGCCCTCATGCCAACCGGGTTTTAAAAGCGCTGCAACTTGACGGCTGCTTTGATGACATTATTGACATCGTGGACATAGATCCATACTGCAAACCGATGCCCCAATCCTTTCAATTGGCCGTTGAAAAGGCCGGGATTCGGGATATTTCCCGTTGTGTCCTGTTTGAAGATTCTCACCGCAACCTTTTAACGGCTCGTTCTCTGGGGATGTTCACCGTTCAGGTGGGCAAAAATGGCGCTCTTTCAGCCGCCCACCTTCACATTCCAGATATCCATCAAGTGGCATCTATTTTTACCCCCAGCTTTTGCATTCTGGACAGGAGCGAGGAATGAACGATATCCCCTTAACCGGTTGGGTTGCAATGGGTATCATTGCCGTCTTGCTCCTGGTTACGAACCTGAGCCTGCTTTCACTTCTCCGCAATAAAAATAATTCTGACCAATCCAGCACATCCATCCTTTCGGATACGATGAATGCCCTCAAAAACCCGTGGGAAAAGGAAGATCAGCCCCTTAGGGAACTTTCAGAACAGGTGGCGCGGCTCAAGGATTTCGATCAGGGAAAAGACACGACAAATCAGTAATTTTTCATTTTCACTTAACCATCCCGTGATATTTATTGAACTGTGTCAACACCACTTAATGGAGTAAAGATGATGAATTCAAAAATAATCCGAACCATTCTGGTTTTACTGGTTCTGGGTCTCTTAATGGGAATCAGTTTCAGCATCGGTTTGGCTGCCGGGATCAGCCTGCCTTCGACCGTAAGCCTGCCCAGCTTTCCCATCCTATCGAATAATTCCCCAGTCGGAACCCTTTCTGCCACCCAACAAGCCATTGACCGCGAAGCGCTGTTCAGTCCTTTCTGGCAAGCCTGGGATCTGGTTCATGAAAATTACGTAGACCAGCCCGTGGATGACCAGTTGTTGATGCAAGGTGCCATCCGGGGAATGTTAGAGGCCTTGGGCGATCCATACACCGGCTACCTGACCGTTGACGAATATCAGCAGGCAAACGCTCCCCTAAGGGGTGAATACGATGGCATTGGCGCCTGGGTAGATACCAGCGGTAAATACCTCACAATCATCAGCCCAATGGAAGGCTCGCCCGCTGAAAAGGCGGGATTGAAAGCCGGTGATCAAGTCATTGCCGTTGATGGCGAAGACGTCACCTCATTAGACCCTCAACTGGTTTTACGCCGCGTCCTCGGCCCGGCCGGTACCACCGTTCGGTTAACCATCTTGCGAGAAGGAGAAGAAAATCCCTTCGAGGTCAGCATCGTTCGTCAGAAGATCACGCTCGAAACCGTCAGTGCGAAAATGCTGGACAACAATATCGCCTACATCAAGATCACTCAATTTGGAGAAAGAACCGATCGCGACCTGCGCACCAAATTGCGGGAACTGCTAAAAAACAATCCCAGGGGGATCGTTCTCGATCTCCGCAATAACCCCGGCGGCTTTCTGAATTCGGCCATCAATATCACCTCGCAATTTATCGGTGATGGGATTGTCATGGTTGAGCAATACGGAAACGGCGAAAAAGTTCCCTATCAAGCCCGGCCGGGTGGTTTGGCGACCAATATCCCGCTGGTCGTCCTGGTCAACGAAGGCTCTGCTTCTGCATCCGAAATCACCGCAGGTGCCATTCAGGATCGCGGGCGCGGATTGCTGGTGGGCACGAAAACATTCGGTAAAGGCACGGTTCAAACCTGGCGGCAATTAAAAGATAATGCCGGTGCGGTGAAGATCACCATTGCCCGCTGGCTTACCCCCAACGAGCGTCAAATAAACGGTCAGGGCCTAACGCCGGATGTTGTTGTAGAACTGACCGAAGAAGATCAAAAAGCCAATCGTGATCCTCAGCTGGAAAAAGCAATTGAATTGCTGCTAAACCAGCAAGCTCCCAGCCGAACCAGCAAGTAATCCTGCATGTAAAATGAAATTTTCATGGTTATACTCCCGGTGGGAAACGCCGGGAGTTCTTTTTTTGTTTTTTTCCAGTATTTTTTCCTCGTTCGGGTTATTCTCATTTATAATCAACCCGTGAAAAAATTGATTATCGCCCTCGTCGTATTGTTGGGCATCCTTTTTATCATCAGCCGATTCACCGAGGTCCAGGAGGTCCTGCAGGTTTTACAAAAAGGTAACTGGCTCTGGCTCGGAGCGGCTCTTCTTCTCTTATTGGGATGGATTTTAGTCACAGCTGCTACTTTTCAATCGCTTTTTTCGATGGTTGGAATCAACAAACCTCTCTTACAGGTACTCCGCTTGTTCATGGCAGTTAATTTCATAAATCTGGTTGCACCAAGTGCTGGTATGAGCGGCATGGTTGTGTTTTACTCAGATGCGCAGAAAAATGGGCATTCCACTGCGAGAATGATGGTCGGAAGCGCCTTATTTCTAATTTTCGATTACTGCGGTCTGCTGACCATTATTTTTTTTGGTTTGATCATTCTTGCTTTTTATCAGGTCTTGTGGGCATTTGAAATCTTTGCTTTTATACTGTTCTTATTGTTTGTATCTGCCATTATTTCGGTGGTTTATCTGGCATCCCGTTCGGAAGAACGCCTGACCCGCCTGTTATTGAAAATGGCTCGCTTCTTAAACCGCCAGACTGCCTCCATCCTTAAAAAGACCCTGATCAGTGAAGAAAGAGTTATTCGTTTCGCCGCTGAAATCAGCGAAGGGGTCAAAGCCATTCAAAATCTTCGCAATGGGTGGGTACGTCCAGCCGGATTAACGCTTTTAAATAAAGTGCTTCTGGTAAGCATTCTCGGAATGATGTTCCTCGCATTTGGCACTCCCGTAACTCCCGGCCAATTGATTGCGGGATTTTCGATTGCTTATTTGTTTGTGATTATTTCGCCCACACCGGCCGGAATTGGTATCGTTGAGGGGTTGTTGACCTTCGCTCTCAGCTCCTTGTCTGTTCCAATTGAAGCCGCTGCGGTAATTACCCTCGCATTTAGGGGTTATACCTTCTGGCTGCCATTTTTATTTGGAATGATTTCTTTTCGAAGTCTTCATTCCTGAGGTTTTCCATTTGATTTAAAGCCGAATTTGCCAAACTTTCATTCCTTTAATTGACAGTTCCACCGGCTAGGGGTATAATCAACCCTCGCAGTAATTAAGACCTTTGGGAGAAAAGTATTATGGAAAATACCGCAGTTGCGGAAAGCAGCTCAAATCTTGAAATCAAACCCAAGATGAAGTTTGCCGGAAAAGTCATCAAGACCACCCTTGCCGGTGCAGTAGTTGAAATTGCGGAAGGCCAAAAAGCCGTCCTTCACATCTCGCAAATTTCCACCTTTACCGATCAACCGATTAAAAGCGTTAAAGATGTTCTACAGGTTGGTCAAATCATTGACGTATGGGTGCGCCGCATCAAAGACAACCGCATCGAGTTAACCATGATCAAACCACTTGATCTGGAATGGCGCGAAATCAAGCCCGATATGGTGGTCAAAGGCAAAGTTGTCCGCATTGAAAATTTCGGCGTATTTCTGGATATTGGCGCCGAACGCCCCGGATTGATTCACATCAGCGAACTGGCGCACGGTTACGTACGAACCCCATCCGATGTAGTCAAAGAAGGCGACGAATTGGAAGCCAAAGTCATTGATGTCAACAAAAAGAAAAAACAAATCAAGCTCAGCGTTAAAGCCCTTTTGCCAGAACCAGTTCAAGAAGAAGTAGCCGAACCCGTCAAAGAGCCCAGAAAAGAATCCGGAAAAGAAAGACCCCGTCGCGGTAAGAAAAACACTTCCCGCCAGGAACGTCATCATGAATTCGGAGATTTAAACGCCGAAATACAACAAGCCGGCGAGGAATCTTCCTCTGAAAGTGAACCCACTGCCATGGAAATCGCCCTCCGCGAAGCCATGGAACGTGCCAAAGACCGCAAAAAAGCAGAAAAAGCCAAAAAAGAAAAGGCAAAAAGCCTTTCCAACGAACAAGAGGAAATTCTGGCCCGTACCTTAGAACATAAAAGCACCACCCAGTAATGGCAGGCTTTCAGGGATTTGACTGACATTTGAATTCTTGCAGGATTCAAAATTCTCCCGGGTCCTTTTAAGGTTAGCCTTTCAACTCTGCTCTGCCAAAGCAGAGTTGTTTTTTTTCCTATTCCAAAAAATCTATGATAAACTTTGCAATGAAACCCAATTCCCGACGGTTTGTTGAATCACACAACCGGTTATTCGATATTTTCATGGTGCTTTCGGATCAAGATTTTGAACCACACTTCTGACAAATATCCTCAGAGGGAGGAGCCCATCAAACGCCCTCCCTCATTTTGATTAAGAAGAGCGGAGATGAGATGCCGACCAAGTATATTTTTTACACAGGCGGAGTCGTCAGTTCGGTTGGAAAGGGAGTTACGGCAGCCGCCACCGGGCGCTTGCTGAAAGAACGCGGATTTGCAGTTGCCGTCCAAAAACTTGACCCCTACATTAACGTTGATCCCGGTACGATGAGTCCTTACCAGCATGGCGAGGTATATGTACTGGACGACGGCGCAGAAACGGACCTTGACCTGGGTCATTATGAAAGGTTCATTGACATCCGCTTAAACCGGGTCTGTAATATGACTACGGGTCAAATCTACGCAGAAGTTATCAGTAAAGAGCGACGCGGCGATTACCTGGGCGGCACCATTCAGGTCATTCCTCACATCACCAACGAAATCAAACGCCGAATCGGTATGGTTTCTAAAACAACCGGTGCCGAGATTGTACTGGTTGAAGTAGGCGGCACGGTTGGCGACATCGAATCACAACCATTTTTAGAAGCCTTACGTCAATTGCGCCGAGATGTTGGCCGCGAAAACACCCTGTATATTCATGTAACCTGGCTGCCATACATCGGCGCCACTGGCGAATTAAAAACCAAACCAACCCAGCACTCGGTTGCCCAACTCCGCGCGATTGGCATCACTCCCGACATGATTGTCGCCCGATCCGACTACCCCGTCAATCGTGAAATCATCGAGAAAATCGCCCAGTTTTGCGATGTCGAAAAAAGAGCAGTCATCCCCATGACTACTGCATCCACCCTTTACGAAGTTCCGTTGCTTCTGGAACAGGCCGGCGTAGGGGAAATTATCCTCGAAAAATTAGGTCTTAAAGCCCGCCGCACCCCGGATTGGAAAGATTGGAAGCGGCTGGTAGATCAGGTGCATAAACCGAAACCAAAAATCAAAATTGCTCTGATCGGCAAGTACGTCGAACTTCACGATGCCTATATGAGCGTGCGCGAGGCACTCTATCACGCCGCCCTTCATCTTGGGGTTGAGGTTGAAATCATTTGGGTGCACTCGGTTGACCTTGAGAAAGGGAAAAATCTGGATGAAATCCGCAATGCTGCCGGCATTTTAATACCCGGTGGATTCGGAAGCCGTGGGATTGAGGGAAAGATTGCCGCCGTTCGCCTTGCCCGCACCGAAAAAATTCCGTTTTTAGGGTTATGTTTGGGAATGCAGTTGATGTGTGTGGAATTTGCCCGCCACATTTTACATGATGAGCGTGCCAATTCGACTGAATTTGACCGCACCACCCCCCACCCGGTGATTGACCTGATGCCCGACCAGCAGCACATTTCCGAAATGGGCGGAACCATGCGCCTGGGTTTATACCCCTGCCAGTTACAACCGGGCAGCATCGCCTTCCGGGCTTATCAGCAGGAACTGGTCGAGGAACGCCACCGCCATCGCTTTGAATTCAACAACGCCTATCGCCAGGTCTTTGAACAAAACGGGATGCGGTTTTCTGGTATTTCCCCGAACGGATTGCTTGTCGAAATTTGTGAATTGACCGATCATCCTTTCATGGTCGGTACACAATTTCACCCCGAGTTTCTTTCACGCCCGAACCGCCCTCATCCGCTTTTCATCGCCTTTATTCAGGCGGCCTGCGAGCATGCCGGTGTAAAAGTTCAGCCTTTCACAAACTCTACAGAAAAAAAACAAAAATTGGATTATACTTAGACCGTTTGGAGGAACCTGTTCAACGGTCCCACTGACCGTAACCAAAGAATTTCATTTTTCAAGAGAGGTAAATCCCATGGATACAACAATCGAATCAATTCTTGCTCAGGAAATTCTCGATTCGCGCGGCAACCCAACCATCGAGGTCGAGGTAGTCCTTGCCGATGGCAGTTGGGGACGTGCCGCAGTTCCTTCCGGCGCTTCCACCGGCACCCATGAAGCGCTTGAATTACGCGATGGCGATAAATCCCGCTACAACGGTAAAGGAGTACTCAAAGCTGTTGAAAATGTCAACAATGAAATCGCCGATGCCTTAATTGGCTGGGATGCCTTGGAGCAAAAAGCCATTGACATGGAAATGATTGCGTTGGACGGGACGCCCAATAAATCCAAACTGGGCGCCAATGCTATTTTGGGTGTCAGTCTGGCGGTGGCCAAAGCGGCTGCCAACTCGCTGGGTCTACCGCTTTACCGCTATATCGGCGGTGTGTATGCACATGTCCTACCCGTTCCAATGATGAATATTCTCAACGGTGGCGCTCATACTGCATGGCAGTCCACAGATGCTCAGGAATTCATGGTCATGCCGCTGGGAGCATCCTCATTTGCAGAGGGTTTACGCTGGGGTTCGGAAATCTACCACGCCCTCAAGAGCGTTCTGAAAGCCCGCGGCTACGCCACGCTGGTTGGTGACGAGGGCGGCTATGCTCCTTCCCTCAAAGCGAATGTAGAGGCCGTTGAAGTCATCCTCGAAGCAATCGAAAAAGCTGGATACAAAGCCGGCGAACAGGTAGCAATTGCCCTCGATCCAGCCGCCTCGGAACTGTTTGATGCCGAGACGCGCAAATACAACCTGCGCAAAGAAGGGAAAATGCTCACCAGTGAGGAAATGATAGGCTTCTGGAAAAACTGGGTTGAGCAGTACCCGATTGTTTCACTGGAAGATGGCCTAGCCGAAGACGACTGGGAGGGATGGAAAATCCTTATGGAGGAATTGGGCGGCCGCATCCAAATTGTGGGCGACGATCTACTGGTAACCAATCCAACCCGCATTCGCCGCGGAATCGAAGAGAAAACCTGCAATGCGCTGTTGGTTAAGCTGAACCAGATTGGCTCATTGACCGAGACCATTCAGGCGGTTGAGATGGTTCACCGCGCCGGCTGGCGGAGTGTCGTTTCCCACCGCTCAGGCGAAACTGAAGACTCAACGATTGCCGATCTGGCTGTTGCGCTCAACACCGGGCAAATCAAAACCGGTGCGCCAGCCCGCTCTGATCGGGTAGCCAAATACAACCAATTGCTGCGCATCGAAGCCGAGCTCGGTGATACCGCCAAATACGCCGGCTGGGACGCTTTACGCCGCTAGTTGTTCCTCTAAACTATTCGGCGGGCAGGCAATCACACCTGTCCGCCGATTCTTTTAACCGGATTTTTGAAACTGTGCCGCAAATTTTAGTACAGCGGTTTCCGTTTCAGCATAGCCGCGGTTGGAACGTTGATTTATGTTGTGATCCCCTTCCGTTTCGACATACTGGAGGGGTGCATGAATCTGCTGGATCAAAGCCCGCGTACCCTGGGGGGATACTACCGGATCGTATTTTCCTTGCACCACCAGAGTTGGAACCTGAATATGCGCTAAACCCCTGATGATCAGCTGGCTCAACCGTCTAAACTGTTCCAAAAACACCATGGGTAAGCGGATGTCCATCAAAGATTGCCGCACCTGCGGATCATCCAAATCAAATCCCGGCAGCAGTTCGGTTGAAGCAGCCCGGAATTGCTCCGGCTTCAGCCAACGCGTCCGAAAAGGATAGATGGACACTGGCAGGAGCGTTCTGACCGGTAACGCCACCCATTTGACCCACCAGGGTTCGGCTTTCCAGAACGGAGAAAGCAGGATCAGACCATCCGGTTTGCTGCGACTGGCCACCGCCATCGAAATCCCCCCGCCAAGAGAATATCCCATCAGCAAGACCGGCGAGAAATTCTGGCGCAACTCCATCAAGTTCTTTTCCACCTCACTCACCCATTCTGTGACGCGGGTTTGAAACAGCTGAGAAAAAGCCGTTCCGTGTCCGGGTAAACGCAACAGGCGCACATGCCAGCCGGCTTTGTTCAGAGCCTCTCCCAGCGCAGCCATCTCAGCCGGACTGCCTGGAAAGCCATGTACCACCAGTACTGCTCCGCCATGCTCACCCATTAAGTCGGTGGTATCATGCTGGGGTTCTTTGAAAATGCCCAGATCTGGCAAGCGTGTTTCCAGTGGGGTATGAAGCGCATGCCACAGATCAAAGAGGAGCAAGAAACCACCTTGCAGAATGATGCCTGCACCTGTACCGGCCAGAAATGGGTCGGAAGCAGTGTTGGCGATATAAAGCAAACTGCCTCCGGTAATATAAAGGACATCCAGACCGGCGTTAATCCATAAAATTTTACGCAGTTTTTTCGTTTCTCTCTCTGCGATTGCCAAATCCACCGGCAGATAAAGGCGCGGCAAGGAAGAACGCAAGCCAAACACGGCAATTATTGCGTCCACCGCTGCCCACACCAATGCCTGAATGGCAAAGCCGCGCCAAAAATCCCCCCGACCAAAGACTAATCCCGACACGACGATGCTGATTAAACTCCACAACAGCAGCCGTCTGGAAATCAGATGCTGATAATCCCAAACCATGTTAATCCAAAAACAATTCTTTATAGTTATTTTGATATGCCGAATACATCTTTCGAGCCAAATCTTCTGCGTTGAGTGCATTAGCGGGTAGCCGAAAGGGTACCTTTTTCCATAGATCGGTGTTGACCGCTCCCGGCCTTACAACCACAACGGTTCTTTTCATTTCCTTGCGCAGTACTTCAGCAAAGGCTTCCACCCCGGCTTTTGCAGCAGCATACGCCGCTAAACCGGGAAGGCGCATTCGTTCACTGACTGCCCCCAGGATGTAAACCGGCGCTCCGTCACTTAAGAGTGCCTGACTTTCGTGGATTGCATAAAAAACGCCGTTCAAATTGGCGTTTAAGATTTTCTGCCATTCCACATCACTCATCTCGCTGACCGATTTTGAAAGTATATCACCGATTGCGAAAACCCACCAATCCACGCTGATAATTTCCTGCGCAATGGCAGCCACACCTTCCCGCACAGAAAATGGATTAGCAACATCCACCTCAAAGGCTAAGGGGACAATTCGGCGAGCCTGTATTTCATCTCTCGCCGTACCTGCGACCTGCCAGCCCTCCTTCGCTAATAATTTTGCCAGCGCAGAGCCAATTCCGCCTGTTACTCCCCAGATTAATGCCGTCTTACTCATACCGCTCCTCATTGATTTGATCAATAACCCTTAAGACTTCTTCATTCTGTGGAATATCCGACATCGAGGAAGCATAATGCTTGTATCGTATGATCCCGTTTTTATCAATCACGAACACCGCCGGCATCCTGCCCAGTTTGAGCAAATTGACTTCCTGATAATAGCTATCCGCAATTTTCGAACGGATATCGGGCATTCCGATGAACGGCATATTCTCCAACTCCCAAAATCTCTGATAGGCACGTGGGCCATCCGGCCCTAACGCAATAATTTCAGCACCTCGACGGGTGAACTCATCGTAATCCTGACGCAACTGCGCCAAATGCTTCACGCAATATGGTCACATAAACCCGCGGTTGAAAACCAAAACAATAATTTTTCTACCGCGAAAGTCGGACAATCGCACAGTATTTCCGCGGGTATCTACTCCTTCAAAATCGGGGGCTGGAATGTTTGTTTTTAATTGCTTTGTCATATGTCCATTCTCCTTGTTACTTAATTTCTGATAAAAAACCAACGACTGCCTCCAAAAACGACTGCGGACACTCTTCCTGAGGGACGTGACCACAATCTGGAAAAACAGCCAGTTTTGCGCCGGGAATATCATTTGCCAGCCGCAAACTCTCGGCAGTTGGCACAATCCTGTCATCGTCGCCGGTTACGACCAGCACCGGCATGGATAATTCCTTCAACCGACCCGCAAGTTGGGATTCGCCGCTGGCTTTGGTTAACTCCCATAAAGCCCGATCCCAATTAGCCAGTTGTAAAGGCTTGCGGTAACCCTGAATGATATCCTCGGTGATTTTGGAAGGGTCATGCCAGGCAGCCCGAAGGAAGGCATCCCCCTGCTCACCGGCAATTGAACGCGCGAACCATGGACCCAGACGGTCAAATTGAGGCGTTCGCAGAAGTGGACGAATCCAGGCCGGGGCACCCCCGCCAGCATAAATCGCCGCATCCACCAATACCAGAGCGCTTACCCGCTCAGGATAGGCCAACGCCGCCGCAGCAGCCACGGTACCGCCCGCCGAATTTCCGATCAACACCGCACGTTCGATGCCTAACTGATCCATCAAACCCATCAACAATTGGATTTGGGAATTAAGGGTATAGGGTGATTCTCCTGACCACTCGCCGGGCATCGGGCGCTCCGTCAGACCAAAAGCCGGCCGGTCGAAAGCAATCACCGTCCCATACTGGGCAAGTGGCTGCATCACCTCGCGCCATGAGAAGGTGCTTGCCCCAAAACCGTGCAATAAAATCATCACCGGTTCACCGCTGCCATATTGTTTGTAATGCACATCAATTCCTTTGACCTCGACAAAACGGCTGTCATCGTCCATCAGTGCTGTCACGGGAACGGGATCGGGTAAAGGTGGTATAGGTATGATCAGCGGCCCAATGATGACAACCAGCAAAGCAACCAGCAGAAACAATCCAATCAGTCGCAACGGTTTCATTTGTCCACCCCATGGAAAGAAATTTTTTCCAGAAAGCGTGCTGTTTCCTCCACAACGATCAGTTGCTGGTCTTCACGGCTGATCAGCGCTTCCCCATCACCGGGCTGATCTCCATACCAGCCAAATTGAGCGTGATTCCCTCCAGCAATTTGAACCCAATGGGTATCCGGCGGCAGGAGGGCGCGAGAGGCTTCCACGACATCTACCGTCGCCAGTCCATCCTCACTCCCATATATTGAAATCACCTTGACCGGCACATTGCTCAGAGAATTATTCTCTGCCGGGTATGAAGCCCACAAGACTAAGCCCTGTACCAATCCGGAGTTTTGAAAAACAAAATTGGCCGCCATAGCACCCCCCAGGGAATGCCCCCCAATTGCCCAGTAAGCAATCTGGGGATTTGCCTGGATGATTTCCAGACCTTTTTGAGGTGAAAAAACCGCTAGATTGAATGGCATCGGCACCAACACAACCAGGTTGCCGCGTTGAGCAATGGCTCTGGCAAGGGGCGCGTAAGAGCGCCAGTCCACTCTTCCACCCGGGTAAATGATCAAACCTCTAGAAACCTGATCCCCAACGGGAGTAAATATCCACCAATCCTCTTGCGGTTGAATCTGAACCTGATCATAGCTAATCAACGCTGCGCGAGCCTCTGGCATTGGGCCTAAGGGAGTGTAAGCCCATATCGAAAACCCGCTAAAAATGATCAGGATTAGAACAACTGGAATAAGAAAGAGTAGTTTTCGGTTTTTCATACCTTCATTCTAAACCACCCCGTCAGCAGGAACAAGATATAATTGTACAAAGGTTTTACAAACTATTCATCAGGAATCCCAATATGAACCAAATTTACCAACGATTTGCGGAAGTATATAGCCGCGGTTCTTACCCGGAGTTTTCAAAATGGGTGCTCAGCTTGTTGCCATCCCTTTTGGAAAAATTTTCCTTGCCGAAATCCGGCAAGCTACTTGACCTTGCTTGCGGCGAAGGCACCTTCCTGGAAGGGATGCTGTTGAACAACTGGCAGGTAACTGGACTGGATCAATCTGCAGAGATGCTTCGCCTGGCGGAAATGCGCTTAAGACAAACCGGCCAGCCTTTTCATCTGATTCAGGACGATATGCGCAATTTAGATTTCGACAATGAGTTTGATCTGGTTACTTGCTGGTTCGATAGCATGAATTATCTGCTGGAAGTGAGCGACTTAGAAAATGTTTTCAGGCGTGTATTCCGCGCCCTGAAAGCCAAAGGAGGGTTTCTGTTTGATATGAACACCCTTTACGGACTTTTTGTACGCTGGCAGCAACAACCCGTTTACATTCCTCAAGACAATGAAGACCTGTTAGAAATTCACATCCCTTCATGTAATTACGAGAAGAGCGAAGCATCGCTGCGCATTATCCTGTTTATTCGCAATCATCAAACCCAACAATGGGAACGCTGGGAAGAGATACACACCCAAAGAGCCTATCCGATGGACACCATTCAAGCGCTATTGGAAAAGGTTGGCTTTCGCGTTCTGGATCGCCTTTGTAACCTGAGCGACCAAAGTCCGGCACAACCTGACTCCGGACGGGTGTGGTTTTTCGCCCAAAAAACCGCTTAACCGAGTTCTTCCCTCACCCGCTGCCAGATACCCGCAAACATTGCTGGCGTGAGCCGCCCGGTTTGAGTGTTCTGCCGGCTGGGATGGTACGAAGCCAGCAACCAGGGTAAATGATCTACCGGTTTATAAAATGCCCCATGCCGAAATGGTAGCAGTGGATTTTCGGGCCGCAGGATTTTTTGAACCCGCTCAAAAGCGATTCGCCCCAATGCAACAATTCCCTCCATCTGGCTGAGGAGACGCAATTCTTGTACCAGATACGGCTGGCAATTGAGAATTTCCTCTGTGAGGGGACGGTTATCCGGTGGAGCGCAGCGACATACCGCCGTAATGAAAACATCCTGTAGCTTCAATCCGTCTCCCCGATGATTTGCGGTGGGTTGGCTGGCAAAACCGGCTTCATACAAAGCCCTGTAAAGAAAATCACCGGAAGAATCACCAGTGAACATTCTGCCGGTACGGTTTGAACCGTGAGCACCGGGTGCCAGCCCGACAATTAACACCCGCGCTTGAGTATCCCCAAATCCCGGAACCGGTTTTCCCCAATATTCCCAGTCTGCAAAAGCACGCCGGCGCTCCCGCGCCACCTGCTCGCGCCATTCCACCAACCGCGGGCAGCGCCGGCAGCCAATAATTTCCCGATTCAACTGCTCCCATAAATCTCGTTGCGCAGTCAAGAAAGGCTCAATCCTCTTCGTTGATCGTCACGGTTTTCAAACGCACAGCCGGGCTGTTGACTTTCATTGGATCACGGGCAGGGATGGACAGGAGCACGTCCATTCCCGCAATGACCTCACCAAATACGGCATGACGGTTATCCAGCCATGGGGTTGGCACGTGGGTAATGAAAAACTGAGAACCGTTGGTATTCGGGCCAGCGTTCGCCATCGAGAGAATGCCGGGTTTATCATGCTTCAGGTCGGGATGGAATTCATCCTCAAAGCGATAGCCCGGCCCGCCCCTGCCCGTTCCGGTTGGATCTCCGCCCTGGGCCATGAAATCATCAATTACCCGATGAAAAATCGTATCATCATAAAAACCCTGGCGAGCAAGAAAGACAAAATTGTTCACAGTTTTGGAAACCTTGTCCGCGTGTAAGCGGACAATAATATCCCCCTTTTCAGTCACAAAGGTTGCCGTGTAGTGTTTTTTGGGGTCAATCTGCATCGCAGGTGGTTGCGCCCATTGTAAACTCTTTTTAGTCATGATCTCTCCTTTAGGGTTATAAAATCAACATCGCATCACCGAACGAGTAAAACCGATACTCCCGGCGAATGGCTTCCTCGTACACTCTCAAAATCTGTTCTCTTCCCGCAAAAGCCGATACCAGCATGAGCAAGGTCGAGCGTGGTAAATGAAAGTTGGTGATCATTGCATCCACTGCTTTGAAAGTAAAACCCGGTAAGATGTACAAACGGGTACTGCCGTGGAATGGTGCAACTACCTGCCCGCTTTGGGCATTCACCCCCGCACTTTCCAGCGTTCGCACGGAGGTGGTTCCCACCGCAATGATTCGCCCGCCTTTCGCCCGAGCCGAATTGATCAGGCTGGCGGTTTCCTCGTCCAACTCGCACCATTCGCTGTGAATGGCGTGTTGGCGGGGATCTTCTTCTGTAACCGGCACAAAGGTATCCAGCCCCACATGCAGGGTAACCCGCGCAAAAAGGATGCCTTTTTGTTCCAGAAGTTGGATCAATTCCGGTGTGAAGTGCAGGCCGGCAGTAGGTGCCGCTGCCGAACCGGGCTGCCGAGCAAACACGGTTTGATAGCGTTCCGGATCTTCCAGTTTTTCGTGAATGTATGGTGGAAGCGGCATCTGGCCTTGTTTTTCAAGGTAGGGTTCAATTTCCGTCTCGAACCGAATCAGACGGCGTGCGCCATCGAGTACCTGCTCAACGACAGCGAGCGGGCCTTCTACCAGTTGAAGGATGGTTCCTTCCCGGATTTTCTTGCCCCCCACCAGGGCTTCCCACACCAGATCACTTTCCCGCTTGAGCAAAAGAATTTCCACCTTTCCGCCACTGGGCTTGAAACCGAAGATTCGTGCCGGTATCACCCGCGTCTGATTAATGACCAGCACATCTCCGGTATTCAAATACTCCGGCAGGTCGTAAAAGATGCGGTGATCCATTTTGCCCGTTTTTCGGTCGTACACAAGCAAACGGGCATTGTGACGCGGTTCGATCGGGTGTTGAGCGATTCGTTCCGGTGGAAGGTGATAATCAAAATCACTGGTACGCATGGAGCGGTAATGGTTTTCGGTCAAGTTACTCCGAGTTTGATGCATCAAATAATGTAGGTTGACGGTGATCACCCGGAAAGGCGATTCCCAAGTGCTCATAGGCCAGCCGAGTAGCAACTCTTCCCTGAGGAGTGCGATCCAAAAAGCCCAATTGCAGCAGGTAAGGTTCGACCACATCCATAATCGTATCTGCTTCCTCTCCGATGGAAGCGGCAATTGTGTTCAATCCGACCGGGCCGCCGCCATATTTTTCAATTACCGTATTTAAAACCCGGCGGTCCACATCATCCAAACCCAATGGGTCTACGTTGAGCAAATTCAAGGCTTCGCGGGCTACCTCACGGTTGATTATTCCATCGGCCCGAACCTGGGCAAAATCCCGCACTCGCCGCAATAAACGCAAAGCCACCCGCGGCGTTCCTCTCGCTCGTCTGGCAATTTCCTCAATGCCGCCCTGGTCGGCTGGCACCTTTAGAATTTGGGCTGCCCGCTGAACGATGATGCACATCGGCTGCAGTTCGTAATAATCCAACCGATACACCGCCCCAAAGCGGGCGCGCAGCGGTGCGCTGACCAGCGCCAGCCGTGTTGTGGCTCCAATCACCGAAAAACGGGGTAATTTCAAACGAATCGAACGCGCCGATGGCCCCTTGCCAATGACGATATCCAGGGCAAAATCTTCCATTGCCGGGTAAAGCACTTCTTCAACGGTTTTTCCTAACCGGTGAATCTCATCAATAAACAAAATATCACCAGCATGTAGATTGGTAAGGATGGCCGCCAGATCGCCAGCACGCTCAACTGCCGGGCCGGCTGTGATTTTGATGTTGACTCCCATCTCATTGGCCAGTACATGGGCGAATGTGGTTTTGCCCAATCCCGGCGGACCGTAAAAAAGCACGTGATCAAGGGGTTCGTTGCGTTTTCGGGCAGCACTGATCAAAATGGACAGGTTTTCTTTGACCTGATCCTGCCCGATCACCTCATTCAAATGGCGGGGACGTAACGCCTGATCCAGACGGTCATCCGGACGGGCTTCGGGTTGTACCAATCGGCTTGATGAATCGCTCATGGCAACGATTATACCCTCTTTCGTTTGCCTGAATGGGTTTATAATGGGAAAAATCTTCTCCAAGGAGCAGATATGTCCCAGGTCTTCATCTCCCAACACCCGCTGGTTGCTCACAAACTGGCTAAACTTCGCTCAACCCAAACCGAACCGAAAAAATTTCGGGAACTGGTTAGGGAAATCACCATCTTGCTCGCTTACGAAGCCACCGCCGATTTGCAAATCCAGCCCGTCGAGGTACAAACCCCATTAGGTACTGCACCGGGGGCTGAGTTATTAGAAAAAATTGGATTGGTGCCCATCCTCCGTGCTGGTCTGGGAATGGTCGAGGGGATCTGGGAAATGATGCCTTCCGCCGAAGTCTGGCACATCGGCATCTATCGCGACGAAAAGACTCTCAAACCGGTACAATATTACAACAAACTACCCACCGAACCACGTGTTTCCGTCTGCCTGATTCTCGACCCGATGCTTGCTACGGGTGGTTCAGCAGTCGCCACTGTTGACATTCTCAAACAATGGGGCGTCAGACGAATCAAGTTTGTTGGATTAATCGGCGCACCGGAGGGCATCCATAACATGCAGCAACACCACCCGGATGTTCCCATCCATCTGGCAGCCGTGGATGACCACCTGAACGAGATTGGCTATATCGTACCCGGACTGGGAGACGCCGGCGACCGCCAGTTTGGCACGGGGTGATCCTTACCCCCCAATCTGAATCATGCAGCGGCCGTTGGGCGAAATGTGGTGAGCCAGTTGATGAGAAACAGGCTTCTTGTTGACTGCCTCTTGTAACAAAGGCAAAACCGGTTCACCGGATCGCAGGGCCGGCAAGATTGGAATTTCCGAATCACTCATCAGGCAGGGTCGTAAATGACCATCTGCCGTCAGGCGGATACGGTTGCAGCGCTGACAAAAATGCTGTTCGGTCAACGGCGAAATAAAACCCACCGTCCCAACCCCGCCATCCAGCCGATAGGGGATCGCCGGGCCGCTATCACCGGACAATTCCACCGGATGCAAACCCAAAGGCTGCAAAATGTCCATCACTTCACTGACCGGCATGAAGATGTCTTCCGGGGGAGGAAAACCTTCCCCCCATGGCTGCTGATTTTCAATCGGCATGAGCTCAATAAAGCGCAGATTCCACGGATGACTCAGCGTCAATTTTGCCAGATCAACCAATTCGTCATCGTTGATTCCGCGCATGATGACGGTATTGATTTTGATCGGGGTTAACCCATACGCTTCTGCCGCAGCAATGCCCCTCAGAACTTTTTCCAGTTCACCTCCGCGGGTGATACAGGCAAATTTTTCAGCGTTCAGCGTGTCCAGACTGACATTCACGCGTTTTAGACCTGCTTGAGCAAGGGCTCCGGCATATTTTTCAAGCAAAATGCCATTGGTTGTCAGGCTGATGTCCTCTATTCCTTCGATGGCCGAAATCATCTCCACCAGCCGGGGTATATCAGCCCGTACCAGAGGTTCACCGCCGGTAAGGCGAACTTTACGAATACCCTGCCGGGCTGCCACCTGAACAAATGCCGCAATTTCCTCGTAACGCATAATCCGTTCGTGGGGAACATGCGGCACACCCTGTGGCGGCATGCAGTAAACACACCGGAAGTTACACCGGTCGGTGACCGAGATACGCAAATAGGTAATTTGCCTGCCAAACGGGTCGGTTAACAAGTGGTCATTCTCCCTGTTTTATCCACCATTCTAATGAAAATGGACAAATTTTTCACCTAACCTTAGTCCTTTAATTGGATGATGATTGTCAAATTACCTCCAAGCCAGTGATCCGGCTCAGGAACCTGCGCAAGAGCCAGAAAGGCAGAATCAAACATACATGCAGCAGCAAGGAAAATACAAAGACAAGAGCTAACGCGCTCAGAATTCGATTGATTGGCTCCACCATGGCTAACAGCCAATCGCCCGCACCGGCCAACAGAAAAATCAACAAAATCATACTGATGATCAACAGGGCTGGCAGCCATACACGCCGATCCGATGCCGAAGGCAGCATGGTGGAACTGATTGTAAATGCCAGATAAAACCACAACCAAAAATCCGGCAGGCTGACCATTTCGGCCAGAGCGCTCCAAAAACTTGCCACAGATTGGATTTGCCCAAAGGACATGATCTTCAAAGGGTAAAGAGCAATCCAGCCAACGGTCAGCACACCGCTCATAAAAGGAGCTGCTCCAATTAAAGTCTCACGGAAGACATCCGCCGGCGCTGCTTCAACATATCCCAATCGCAAAGTGCCATCCGGCTGCAATTGCGGGATGAGTGAAAATTTTCCGGTGCGTACACCCACCAGTTTAGCAATAATCCAGTGACTGGCTTCATGGATCAAAACACCGGGAAAGAACAACAAGGCAAACAGCCCTAAAGCCAGCGCCGGGCTGCGCGTCAACAGAAGAAAAACCCCCTGTATCTCGCGGTGCAGCCTGCGCTGCACCACCAGATACATCAGCAGACTTAGAACAAAAAATATCAGCCCGCTATAGGGTTGAAACCAACTCACTTTGCAGCAGCAATGACGATATTGACGAACTCAGCCGGTTTGAGGCTGGCGCCGCCCACTAATGCGCCATCAATTTCAGGTTGACCAAAAAACTCTTGGGCGTTCGCAGCCGTGACCGACCCGCCATATAAAATTCTAATTTTTTGGGCTGTTGGCGTATCAAACAGACCTGCCAACGCCGGGCGAATAATTTCGGCCAGCACCCGATTGGCCACTTCACCGCTGGCTGCCCTGCCGGTGCCAATTGCCCAAACCGGTTCGTAGGCAATCACCAGCTTGGCGGCCTGATCTTTGGATACATCCTTCAATCCATCACAAACCTGACGGGCAACCACTTCCGCAGTTCGACCAGCTTCGTTTTCTTCCAGAGTTTCTCCCACACACACAATCGGAATTAACTGGTTTGCCAGTGCGGCATGAACTTTTTTGTTAACCGTCTGATCGGTTTCACCAAAATAGGTGCGTCGTTCAGAGTGCCCTAAAATGACGTACTGACAAAATTCCTTAACCATCCCCGGTGAAATCTCACCCGTAAAGGCTCCCTGGGCTTCCCAGTGCATGTTTTGCGCCCCCAGTCCAATCTCTGTCCCTACCAGCATGGCTGAAATGGGCATCAGCGCCGTAAACGGCGGACAAAGCACCCGCTCGACCGACGGAACCGCTTGCAAACCGGGTAACATTTCGGCTACCAGCGCGCGTGCCTGTTCCACAGTTTTGTTCATCTTCCAATTTCCAGCAATCAAAGGTGTACGCATTGTTCCCTCCGAAAAAAAATGGCTTGAGTAGATTATACTTTACGTTTGGGATTTCTTAGGGTATATTCTATATTAACCGGGCTGGCCGGGTGATCGCGGCAGTCATTTTCGGCTGCTGAGGAAAGTCCGCACTCCACAGAGCACGGCGCCGGGTAACACCCGGAGCGGGGTAACCTGCTGGATCGGGCCACAGAAACAAACCGCTGCCTGTTTCAGGCAGCAAGGGTGAAAAGGTGGTGTAAGAGACCACCGGAGTCCGCAGTAATGCGGCTGCCAGGCAACCCCCGCCGGGAGCAAAGCCAAGCAGGAACGAGGGGCTGCTCGTCCCGTTTGAGTTCCGGGTAGGCTGCATAGAACCGTCTGGTGACAGCCGGTCAAGAGAGATGATCACCCCACCCGCAGCCGTCCCAATCGGGATACCCTGCGGGTGGACAGAATGCGGCTTACAGGCCAGCCCGGTACCCTATACGCCTAAATAGGCTTCTTTTACCCGTGGATTTTCAGCAATCTCTTTTGCGCTACCAGAAAGAACGATCCGTCCCGTTTCCAGCACATACGCCCGGTGTGAAATTGAAAGCGCCATCTGAGCGTTTTGTTCCACCAAAAGAATGCTGGTCCCTTGCGAGTTGATGTCCTTGATGATGTTGAAGATTTCTTCAACCAGGATGGGACTTAACCCCATCGAAGGTTCATCCATCATCAGCAAAGTCGGGCGGCTCATTAATCCCCGGCCGGTTGCCAGCATCTGCTGCTCTCCACCTGAAAGAGTCCCTCCCAGTTGATTCAAACGCTCCTTTAATCGTGGGAAGCTGGCGAACACGCGTTGCATGGATCGTTCAATTTCATTGGGATCTTTACGGGTGTAGGCTCCCATCAACAGGTTCTCTTTCACGGTCAAAGGAGCAAAAATCTTGCGCCCCTCCGGCACATGACTGATGCCCAGCCTGACAATTTGATCGGCTGGCATCATCGAAATATCCTGACCTTTGAATTTGATATGTCCGGTACGCGAACGCAGCAAACCAGAGATGGTGCGCAGGGTTGTGGATTTACCAGCGCCATTGGCGCCGATCAGGGTAACAATTTCGCCCTCCTCAACATGAAAAGAAACACCTTGTAAGGCATGAATTGCCCCGTAATAAACATTCAGATTTTCAACCTCAAGCAGCATGACCGGCTCCTTTTCCCAGATAAGCCTCAATCACCCGTTCGTTTTCCTGAATTTCCTTCGGCGTTCCACGCGCGATCACCTGACCAAAGTCCATCACGGTGATATATTTGCAAATTCCCATCACCACCCGCATTTGATGTTCAATCAGCAAAATGGTCAGGTCAAAGCGATCATGGATGAAATGGATTAGATCCATTAACTCCAGAATCTCACGCGGATTCATCCCGGCTGCTGGTTCATCCAGCAGCAACAAACGCGGTTCACAAGCCAGCGCACGGGCAATTTCAACCCGCCGTTGTTGGCCGTACGGCAGATTTTTCGCAATTTCGTTTTGCAGGTTTTCCAACCCAAAAATCGCCAGAAAGTCCTGTGCTTTTTCAGTTAATTCTTTTTCATGGACATCAAACTTACGGTTATGCAGGATACCATCCGCCATACCGTATTTGGTATGCGGATGATAGGCGATACGGACATTATCCAGAACGGTCAGGTTGGAAAACAGGCGGATATTCTGAAAGGTTCGCGCAATTCCTAAACGGGTAATTTCGAACGGCTCTAACCCGACGATGGAAGTATTGTTGAAGACAATATCCCCAGCGGTCGGTTCGTAAATACCGGTGATCAAATTGAAAACGGTGGTTTTTCCTGCCCCATTGGGGCCAATTAATCCATTCAAATCACCTTTTTTGAGGGTCAGGTCAAAATTCCGCACTGCCCCCAAACCGCCAAAAAATTTGGTCAGATCACTGATTTCGAGGATTGTTGAAATGGTGGTCATTGTCAAGGTCTCCTCAGGCTTTACTGGCCGCAACTTCGGGTTGATCAACCGCGGAGGTTTCTCGCGGCAGCACGTCTTTCTGCTTCAAAAAGCCCCACTCGATATTTCCCAGCAAACCCTGCGGTCGAATCAGCATCAACAGCAACAACGTGATAGGATACAAGACAAACCGCCAGGTTGGCGCCTCGGTACCCATCTGACTGAGCAACACCCGCAGCAAACCTTCCAGGAAGAAGATCCAGCCAAAGGATGCCGCAATCGTACCCGTCATGCTACCCAACCCGCCAAACACGATAATAATCAGAGGATTGAAACTTTGTAAAAAGCCAAATGTTCCGGGACTGAGGAAACCGATAAAGTGAGCATACACCGCCCCACCAACCCCGGCGAAGAAGCTGCCCACCACGAATGCCAGTAATTTTGAACCGGCCACGTCAATACCCATTGCCTTAGCGGCTACTTCATCCTCGCGCACAGAGATGATTGCCCGGCCGGTGCTGGATTGGATCAAATTTCTCATGATAATGATGACTGCCATCATGAAGAAAAACGCCCAGAACCAGGTTGTCAGCTTCGGAATCCCCACCATACCACGACCGCCTTTCATTTCCGGGAAGGGTAATATGGTATCCGAGTTGATCATCAGAACATTGACCACAATCGTAAAGCCCAGGGTGGCAATCCCAAAGTAATCCGAACCCAGCGTCAATACTGGCAAGCCGAACAGAAAGCTCACTTCCGCCGCGAAAATACCGGCAAACACCACCGCAAGGAAAAAGACAATTTGCAAGGCTAACGGAGAATTGAGAATGCCCGGATTCAGGCTGGTGCCAAGCAACGGTTCAAACATGGGATTGAGCGCATTGCCAATGTAAACCGCCACAGTTCCTGCCAGAATAGCGCCGATCAAATAGAGTGTAAAAGACGAAAGTACCGGCACGCCCCGAAAGCGTTTTAACCAGCGCCCAATGTAAATGAGCGCCAGTCCGCCCAGAATTGTGCCAAAACCCACCACCAGCAGACCTCTGGCGTCTCCATTAACCCAGCGGTAGGTGATATCCGCAGCCGTATAGGCGCCAATTCCATAAAAGCCCCATTGACCAAGGCTGAATTGCCCGTTGAACCCGTAAATCAGATTCAAACCGAGTGCAACCATGGTCATGGCGCAGGCCTGAAACAGCAAACCGCTGTCGAAATTGGTCAGGATCTGAAAGCCGCCAAAATCCGTCAGGGCTAATTGCACCACCCCAAAAGCTCCCACCACCCCAATAAGTTTAACCCAGCGGTTAGGGCGTGCTAGCACCCACAACAAACCATATAAGTAAGCCAAAATCCCTAAAATTTTAACAATTGAACCCAAGAGAAATCCAAGTTCCATCAGGGCTCTCCTTTATACCTTCTCTTTTTCAGGTTCACCGAAAATGCCAGTCGGTCGGATGAGAAGCACAATGATCAAGATTGTAAAAGCCACGGCATCCCGCATGGGGGTTGAAATGTAACCCATCGTCATGGCTTCTGCCTGTCCCATGATCAACGCTCCGACAAAAGCACCGGGAATACTTCCAATCCCACCCAAGACTGCCGCAACAAAGGCTTTCAGACCGGGCAGAATACCCAACTGAGTCCAGATTGAACTGTACGCAATCGCATACAAAACCCCGCCAAGACCGGCAAAAGCAGCCCCAATTGCAAAGGTGAAGGAAATCACCGAATCAACATTGATGCCCATCAATCGGGCTGCAGGCTTATCATACGAGGACGCCCGCATGGCAATTCCAATCTTGGTTCGCCTCACTAAAAATTGTAAAAAGATTTGCACAAGAATGGAGGCAACGATGATAATCAACAAAATATTTGAGAAAGTAATTGCGCCATCCGGCGGCGCTTCGCCCGGTTTAATCAGATGAATGCCATCCTTGATATACCAGGCTACCACTTCAAACGGTCGTTCATATGGGATAAAACGAGGCGAAAAAACAAAATTCAAAGCCCCAAAATATTCCAAAAAGAAAGAAACACCAATGGCGGTAATCAAAGCGGCGATGCGAGGTGCATCCCGCAAGGGTTTATAAGCCACTCGCTCAATCGTAATGGCCAGGGCGGAGCAAATCACCATCGAGAGCAAGATAACAGTAAGCGATCCGATCACCACACCGAGACCGGGTGAGATTTGCGGAAAAGCTGCCAGCGGCCACTGATGCAGCCGGAAGCGGGCCACCGCGAAATAAGAAACAAAGGCTCCCACCATGAACACATCGCCATGAGCAAAATTGATTAATTTGACGATTCCATAAACCATTGTGTAGCCCAATGCGATCAGGGCGTACACAAATCCTAATTGCAACCCACTGATAAAAAATTGAGCAAATAAAGTGGGCTGGCGGATCAGGTTACTGATTAAAATCGCCACTACAACAATACCCAGTAAAATGAAAAACCCCTGACCAACCCAAGCAAGGGGTGGCTGTTTTTTCTTTTTAGGCACGGGAATGACCACTTGAGATGAACCGCTCACCTGTTGCATCGGCCGAGCACCTCCAAATTGAGAATACCTGTCTCCTGGGATGAAAGCGAAGGAAAGAATATCAAACCAAAGATGGAGGGCAACTCGAGGTTGCCCTCCACAGATTGGTTAATACCATACACAATTAGGGGTTGACAATAGTCTCGAACTTGACCCCGTCAGGTTTGACTGCCAGCAAGGCGGCAGATTTGATGGGATTGTGATTGGCATCAAAGGTGATGGTACCGGAAACACCCTTATAGGTAATTTTTTCCAGGGTGTCTTTCACCTTGGCAGTATCGGTCGTACCGGCATCATTGATCGCCTGCAGCAATACGTTGGCAGCATCGTAAGCCAGAGCAGCCAGCGCATCCGGAACTTTCGGATTTCCGCTTTCATCTTTGTACTTTTCGCCGTAGGCCTTCAAGAAGTTGACCACTTCGGGGCGCGGATCATCCGGCGAATAGTGATTGGTGAAATATCCACCAGCGGCTGCCGCCAGATCCAGATCCGGAGAGTCCCAACCGTCACCACCGATGAAGGGCACATTGATCCCTTTTTCCTTGGCCTGCTTTGCAACCAGATTGACAATGTTGTAGTAATCCGGCAGGTAGACCACATCCGGCTTGGCTTCGGCAATCTTGCCGAGGATGACCGAGAAGTCGGTATCGGTGGAAGTGTACGACTCGGTACCAACCACCTTGCCACCCATCATCTCGAAATTCTTGGCAAATTCGGTCGCCAGACCCTTAACATAGTCATTCGCCTGATCCAGCATGACAAAGGCAGTCTTTGCGCCCAGCTGTTCCGTAGCAAATTTAGCGCCGACAAAGCCCTGGAATGGATCAATGAAACAGGCGCGGAAGATATAGGGCTTCACATTCCCATTCGCATCCACCGTAACCTGTTCATTGGTGGAGGTAGGGCTGATTTGAATGACACCTTTGGCATTAGCAATTTCGGACACCGGAATGGATGCTTTGGAGCACACCTCGCCGATGATGAATTTCACGCCATCCTGATCAATGACCTTATTTGCCGCATTGACCGCAGGATCAGGTGTGCATTGACTGTCCTCAACAATTGGGACAATTTTCATGCCCAACACACCGCCTTTGGCGTTCCATTCATCAATCGCCATCAAGGCGCCGTCCCGGGTGGATACCCCGAAGGTCGGCACTGGCCCGGACAAAGGCGCTAGAATTGCCACCTTCAATTCTTTCTGCTGGCCGCCGGTGCTTCCGCCTTGAGCGCACGCCGAGAGAATCAGGGCAGCTACAATCAACAAACTGAAAAACTTTACGAAACGCATTTTCTCCTCCATAGTTTGGCAAATGAATGATGAAAATTATTCAATTTTTATCCCCCATCGGGCATCAGAGCCAGTCTGTGCCTGCGATCTTCGCTGTTACTTGTGTGGAAAAATACCACCTCCTTCCCGAAAGGCAACTCCTCGCATATAAATTATAAAAAAGAGGGAATTAATCGAAATCAGCAATTTCGATGTTGCATGAAATTGCATAGTGCATATAATAGAGAAACATGCTCAAATTGTCAAGTGTTTAACTTCCTCTAATTTTTGGTGGGCATTGCTTGACAATTACACTCACAAATTGTAAGATTGTCCTGTAAGTCCTTTCCCCCTTCTTCCATTTTCCTTCAGGGAGCTGCTCAATTATGTTGCGGAAAAAACTTGCCCAACCGAATGTGGTTATCTTTTTATTCATTATTCAGTTTTTTCCAATCCTTCTCCTTCCTCCAGAATCTTATTCACCCGCCACTCAGGAGTGGTGGCTTCCGCTATTGCTGGCAATTTTTGCATTAATCGCCGCTATTCAACTGGTTTTTCGCGGGGCAGTTCAACCCTGGCCGTGGTATCTGCTTTCTTTTGCTCATGGTTTCAACATCATCAGCCGCTTGATGCTGCTCATGCCACGCGCCTCCATTCTCGTGGACGGCGCTGTTCAGCTGAATGTCTCCTACGTTTCCCTGACCTTAATCAGCATTTTCCTCTCCGCATTATATTTGCTTTATACCGATTTGCCAGAAGTCCGTATCAGTCTGATCAATCGCCGCGCTGCCTCTAACACTTGACCAACAAACTCCGTCTTAATAAATGGGTGCCCCGTCGCGCTGTACACTTCGCACGGGGCACCCGACTTAAGATTGGGATGACTTCACCCTACATCTTCCATCCCATCCGAGTCTGCGTTCATCATTTCCAAGAAAACATCCACCACTTTCGGATCAAAATCGGTGCCCGCACACCGCTTTAACTCTGCCAGTGCATCCCGAAAAGACAACGCTGGCCGATAGACTCGATCGGTTGTCATCGCCCCGAAAGCATCCACTACGGCCAGAATTCGAGAACCCAACGGGATCGCATCCCCACTCAATCCATAAGGATAACCTGAGCCGTCATAACGTTCATGATGAGCCAGCACCAGTTGGGCAACCTCGCTTAATCCATGTACCAGCCGCAAAATTCTTGCCCCAATCTCCGGGTGCTGACGCATGACCGCCCATTCACGTTCGGTGAGCGGGCCGGGTTTATGTAGAATCTGATCCGGGATCCCGATCTTCCCAAGATCGTGTAACAGGGCTGCCCTGCGAATATCCTGAATTTCACGAAAAGTGCAACCCATGCGCAAGGCAATCTGTTCGGCCATACGGGTCACTCTTCGGCAATGCGAGCCGGTGGATAAATCTCTAGCCTCTTGCGCTTTGGCCAGCGCCAATACAATCTCAACGGCGGATTCCTCCTCCGTTAGCGCCAGCCCCTCTCGCTGAATGGCTTGAGCAGCCTGCTCGGCAAACATCATCGCCAGCGGTAAGCGCTGCTCAATCGTATGAAAACGGTCGAAGCAAAGGCCAAAAATACCAACAGGTTCGGTTTCTAACCTCATTGGGAAAAATACCAGATTTTCATTGGCTTGCAGCTTCAATACCCGCCGTTCTTCCACACCTAAAAAAGCATCTCGATACCCGATCAGAACTGGTCCATCGCTAAGCACAACTTTTTGAAGAAAATGATTCAGACGTGGATAATTGCGTAAAACTCCATTGGAACGGCTCAATAAAGTTTGAGCCTGATAAAATGCCTGTCGGTGAAAGGTTCCATCCGCACATAAGACAAGAACCTGAGAATGCTTGACATCCAGCAGTTCAACTGCCTTGACGGTTATTTCAAAAAGCAAACTGGACGATCCTTCAACCTGCAGCCATTGCGCAGCCAGATCGCCCGATTCCCCCCATACCTCTGTCAAGAGGGGAGATTTGAATTTCCCAAAGCGGTTTAAAAAATCCCCGCCAAAATAAAGATTCCCTGTAATCATGGAGTCCATTCCTTGTGAGCAAAAACGCGAGCTTCGATGCACAGGCAGGGAAACAGTTTCCGGTATCCCCATATCTTGTTAAAAATACAAACCTCTAATCTCCACACACCGCCGACTGAACCGAGCGGTTTGCATTGTAACCACTCAATTGAGAAGCGAAATCAGCCAGAGAGGTAGCCCGGATCGCTACCAGACGTGAACGATCCTCACTGCTAAGGTGAAACGCCTCGCCGCCAAAGCCAGCCGCAAGTGCCTTAGCCGGATTGCTGAGCAGCAATTGACGAAACTGAGCGCTGATCACCGCCGCGGTGAGAATACGTCCATATTCTTCCGAAACATCTCGATAAGTGGGTTTTCTCGAATCCATCAATGTAGGTGTCATCGTTAAATCTCCTTTCCCGAATTTCGTTCAAACCGGCCGCCGACTGACCATAACAACCAGAATGCACCCAAAGCAATCAATACATCGCCTGCACTGAAGGCAACCCGATAGTAGGGGTTGTCCGGCGTTCGGAAACGGTCGGAAAGAAATTCGAGTTTGGTTTGTTCAACCGGCAACACAACATCTTTTCCCGTTCCTAACCGTTCTCCCACCTCCCAACCAGCTGTGACGGGGTCTCCGCGCAACCATTGGACGGTGTCTGGGCTGATCGGCATAAAACCGCCATTGGCAATGATAACCAGCAGGTTCATCACCAGCCCGATGGTCAAAAGCCAGAAACCGGGAATTTTCCGATTGAACCATGCAAAAATGAGCAATATGGATTGTGAAAGTACTAAACTGATACTGGCTGCCTCATCCGGGTAAATGGTTCGGGTAAGCGGAAAACCAAATGCAAGCCATTGAAGGATGAGCGCCGCCGCCACCATCCACCCCCACCGAAAGGAGAACGGACGGTACGGGCGATTGCCGATTTTTGCTCGAATTAGACCCAGAGTCAGGCCTGCGATGACGGCTGTGAGGAGTATCATTCAAGCAAAAAGTTTGAGAGGGAGATTACCAGCCCGGGAAATTAATGATGCTGTTGATGATTCCGCCGCCAGCTTCCGGTGCACCAGAACCCAGAACATACAGGGCAACCGTCAGAACGAACAAAACAACACGGGAATTGATCTTTTTCATTTCAGCCTCTCCTTTTTTCTTGTGTTTGGATAAATCCAGTTTAATCAGGGGTAGGCTTCCAAAGAGGCTTCCGTAAACCGGTTTTGAGGCTGTTTTTGGGCAATTTAATGTTAACAAAATGTTAACATTTGATTAAGAAGCCATCAATGATCGTTCTCAGTCTTGCGACGGTTGCGGGTTAGTAAATCATAAAGTGAGATTGTTTGCGGACTCGGCTGAGCGCCCAGCTCACTTTCCAGTATGAAATTCAATGTCTGGTATTGCTTGATCACCATGTTGACATTCCCCATGCTGGCATAACATCGCATAATCAGCTGGTGAACACCTTCATTGAGAGGATCATATTGAAGGTATCTATTGGCAAACGCCAGCGCTTCCACCGGTTGAGAAGTCTCCAGATACAACTCGGCCAATCGCCTCAAAGCGGTAATGTACTTTTGGTGCAGACGCTCCCTTTCGACAACGACCCATTCCTCGTTAATTTCCGGCAAGAATTCGCCTTTATACAGTTCAATCGCATGACGATAATGCTCAATTTCCTGTTCTGGCTTTCGGGCAAGCCCGGCAAGTTGAATTTCGCGATTAAACGTCTCAAAATCCGCCTCGTAATCCATGGCGCGGTTGAAGTAGTAAATGTCGTCTTCAAAAACCACCACATCTTTGCCGGCAGCGTGGCGTAATCGGTAAATAGTATTCTTGAATCGGATCTTCAATTCACCCGGACTGATATCCGGCCAGAAGATCAGTCCGACCTGTTCTTTGGTTAGACCTTCGGGGTGAAGCATCAACAACAGCATCAAATCACGGGCTGTTTGAGAGCGCCACTCCATACCTGTAATCATGTGGTCTCCGAGCGAAATTTGGATTCTGCCCAGCGTCACAATAGTCAATTCCGGTGGCGATATCGGAACTTCCTGCGATTTCTGGCGAAGTTGTTTTCGGGCATTGGGTAAATGCCGGCTGTGCTGCCGGATCATTTTGAGAAATGGCGCTGAGAGAACGCGTATATCTTCCGGCAGATTCATCTCATCTTGAAACACTTTGCCGAGCGGTTCTCCGCTGCTGCCAATCAAGTGATGAAATTTGATGTCCTGCACCACGGGCAATAACTCTTCCATGCCTCTTATTAATGCGGGTTCGTTTTGTAAGCGGGCATAAACCGCTAACAACAACATCCGGCAACGAATAGCCTCCACATGATGTCTTTCCAGAGAAAAATAACTTTCCGCCTCTGCGAGATTGCGGCGAGCTGTATCCCAATCCTCTTTGAGGATTGCGATTTTTCCCGAAACCCATTTACACAATGCTTCCTCGTACAGAGAACCGGCATCTACTGCCGCCTGCCATGCAGTGATCAGTTCATTTTCTGCTTCTTGAATCTGGTTGCGAATCAACAGCAGATCACTTTTTGCAAGGGTTAAATAAAACCGGAGGAACTGGTCTTCGATCTGTTGGGTCAATTGATTAGCTTTTCGATAGGCTTGCTCCGCCTCCAAAAATGCGCCTACATCCTTGAACAAATCTCCAAGACTGGTTAGGGCATAGGCTTCCAGCCGGACATACCCCCCCAGTCTGGCATACTGGATCGCTTTTTCCAGTTCTTCCAGGGCTGTTTCATATAATCCTGCCAGCGAGTGAAGTACACCAAGGTTATTTAACAAATTGGCTTGCCAGACAATGTTGCCACTGCTTTGATAAAACAATAACGTGTCTTTATAGATCTTTTCAGCATGTTCGAGGTTGCCAAGATAGCGGTACACCATGGCAATTTCCATGGCTACCTTGGCTGCCGACTCCTCATCACCCAAATCGAAGAAAATGTCTCTGGCTTGAATGAGCCAATTCAAGGATTCGTTGATTTTTCCGAGATAATGCAAAACCGTTCCTTTGGCATGCAACCCTGTTGCAAATAAATGCTTTTCACCCGGCAAGTGAGATAATACTTGCAAAGCATTCTCGGCATCCTCCAGAGCGTGAAGATAATCCCCCTGGATTCGAAAAGCTCCCGAACGACGAATCAAGGTGTGCGCGTAGAGAGTCGCATCCGCTTCTTTGCACAAACCTAGTGAAAGATTGAACGACTCAATTCCACTACGAACATCCCCAAGCATCACCCGAACCGCCCCTTGAATGGAGAGCAACAAAGGGGATCGCTCAATGTACAGCGATGGTAAATCCTCCAGCCAGGCCTGAAGCGTAATGATTCGCCCTTTAGAGACCATAACGGTTCCGGCGCGCTCAATCAATCGCGCCTTGGCCTCTTTATCCCCCATCCGCTCGTAAATTTGATAAGCCCGCTCCCACTCCCCCACTTCCTGATAATATGCTGAAAGCCGATTAAGGATGCACTGAGCTTCTTGGGGATATTCTCTGAGCAGCCGATTTTGTAGAAAATCACGAAAAAGATGATGGTAACGCAGCCAGATTCGATCTTCCTCGATGACCGGTAAGACAAATAAATTATTCCGCTGCACTTCCTCCATCAACCGATCCCAGTCCATTTGGAGGTTCAAACCTTTCCCTAAAACTTCCTCGCAAATCTGACGATCGAACTCCTCGAAAAGCGAGGTTCGATATAAAAATTGTTTCAAGTCATTCTTTTGTTGCTCCAGAACTTGTTGGGCAAGGTAATCATAGATGCTCACGCCTGAAACTTTCTTCGCCTGAAAGCGAGTTCTCAGCTGACCATTTTCTACTTGTGTAGAAAGGATCAACCCCGTAATCCATCCTTCGGTCAGGCGGGAAAGTTCTTCAACCTGCTTTTCGGACAAAGAAATGCCAAAATTTTGCAAATACAAATTTCGGATCTCTTCGGGTTGAAAAGCCAGTTCCTCAAAGCCAATACCACCCACCATTGACCGGGCAACCAGCAATGGCATATCGGCCAGGGGAAGTAAACGTCGCGAAGAAATGAATACATGACAGTTTTCATCAGCTAAGAGCAGGAAACGGTTGATAAAGTAATTAATTTCCTGTACATTCTCAACCAGATGATAATCATCAATGATCAGAATAAAGTGCTCATCAATGGTCTCGTAAATATCATTGACAATCAAGGAAACCAGTGTTTCCAGATTAAGTCGTTCCTGAGGCATCCCGTTCAACGCCGGAATACTGTTTCTGCCAAATTCCGGAAAAACGGCTTGAAGAGCAGCGATCAATCCTGCTACAAACCGCTGTGGCTCGGCATCCATTGGGTCAAGGGATAGCCAGCAAACCGGCATGGGATTCTGATGAGCAAAATCTACCAGAAGGGACGTCTTCCCATAGCCAGCCGGGGCGGCAATAATCACCAGCCGGTTTTCGCTCAGGTCATCCAAATAGGAGAGCAGCCGTTGTCGGGTAAGAAGATCCGCACGGCGTCGAGGGAGAATGACCTTGGTTCGGGTAACCGGTATGGAAAGTTCGGCCATGATGTTGTCAAAAAAATAAAAATAAGGTGTTGGTTAGTGGTCTTAGAAAACAATTCTTTTGACCTTCACCACACGTTGACAAACTAAGTCTATCCTTTTTTATATTTTTTAACGGAATCGGTAATATCATGATTACGCAACCTTTTTTCTGTAAATTCGAGTCAGAAATATCCATCGTTCTTTAACAATCAAATGACTTGCCAGAGCAATAATGTTTACCGATCTGCCACTCTTCTGAGATCTCCATCAAGAGGG
>Ga0226835_1000157_pt1 | contig 120114 bp, 111 predicted proteins | sample LAC_MetaG_1_FD_163627 | JGI IMG/M metagenome (GOLD analysis project Ga0226835, IMG submission 163627) | Anaerobic ammonium oxidizing microbial communities from anammox membrane bioreactor (MBR) in UC Berkley, California, United States -... | ecosystem: Engineered > Bioreactor > Anaerobic >... | reverse complement strand
ATGGTGCGTATGCACCGCTAGTATGACAGCTTGATACCCAGCCTCTTGGCAGGCGGCCGAATGCTATCGGAATGGGTGGCCGTTTTGATTTGGAATGCCCGGCCGGTTTGGCCCGGAATACACAACAGGTGGTGCTGTCTCGTAGTGGTCACTACGATTTCCTGTAGATAAGCGGGGCAGGGTGATAGGCTGTCCCGCTTTATCTATTTGGAGATCTTGAACTTGGTGACGATAGTAAATCTCCCGATGGTCGAAGATGACCACCGAGATCTGGAAGCTAGTTTCATATGGTGACGCCGTCGGAAGCCGAGCTGCCAAAAAACAGATGAAACATCAAGTACCAGAGACTAGGCTATGGCCTTGCTTGGGGTTTTATTATTCGAAGCTCGTTTTCTCCTTTTCCTTTTGAGAGGGAATGTGACGTCTACACCATCGCTATTGCAGTTGGTGCAGGGGGTCTCATTTCCCACCATGAGGCTCGACAGAGGGCTGAAGAAGGGATTGGGTCTTGCTTCTGCCAGAAGGCATTCGAAGACGAAATCGATCTTGTCCAGAGGAGCGACGCAGACGATATTGTTGTTGTCGTCCACGATCACTCCGAAGGTTCCGTCGAGACCCTTTATGTTTTCCGCATTTTGTTTGGTGAACAGTTTGATGTCTACTTCCACTTAATGCTCCTCCAGAGATTGTTGCTTGGAATTGCCGCTGGCTATTGAGGCCGGCGGTAAGCATGCTCGGCTTCCGGGGCGTTTCTGTTGGGTGAGTAGTATGCCACTCCAACCACCATATGGGCTTACCAGGGGGTATGGACAATTAGGGGAATGCCAAGAGGCGATCTCCTGAAGCTTTTCTCAGTAGCCTGGAGTTTTCTTCCATGCGCTTGAGATTCGCTTGTCCATGGCGCTCAGAATAGTTTGATGGAGAGAGCAATTCACTGGGGTATTCCACTGTCTTATCTTTCGGAGTTCCCTGGGAGTAAATGTCTCGCTCCGCATCGGATCTTATGATCCCCTGCGGGACAATTGTTTCGAGACTTTTCTTGCCTGACTTCAGATCCTCAGGAATAATATCTATTAGCAGCACTGCCTGCGAAGTTTTTCCTCAGCGTTTTGAATTTTCATTGCTGTATCGGGGCGGATTTATTCCCGCCCCGATATGGCTTTTTGTATCTGGGTTCGCTCTCAAAGAACCTTGGACTCTCTAATTGCTTTTGGAACGAGCCCTTACGCAGACGATCAACATCAAAGAAATCAAATATGCAAGTCCACCGCAGACACCAGGGAAGACTATATGGCTTATCCACTGCTGAAGATACAGATAAGCCAGATTCCCAGTAGGAACCAGTACAGGAAGTACTAATAGAATGGGAGACACTGAGGCAAGAATAAAAAGAGCAGGAATGGCTGTAAGAAATCGATCCAGCTGATTCTTGAAGGACGCACGTGCCACCCAGAGAACCAAGGCGAAAACAACGGAACCGAAGAATCCGAGACTGGACATGGTTAGTATCATTCGAAGCAACTGCGAAAAGTGTCCAACATTGAACCAGTTCCAATTGCCAGCTTGGATTCTCCCTATTACGACCTGGCTCAAAATCGTAACCAGGAAAGCCAATGGAAGTGCTGAAAGGAGAGCTCGGCAACTAAAATCCTGAATCGACAACAGATTGAACTTTGCAGTTGTCACGGACACCCGGTTAACATCGGTCTTCTCGAGGCTAGCTGCAGATTCGATTGGCTGCGAAATTCCGTTTGAGACCGTTTGAAACTCCGGAACGATCTTCTCCTTGCGCTTGGAGTCAAGCTTGTCGTCCATAAAGTCTTTAGACATAGTATCCAACGTGTGCAATAGAGAAATTTCGTTGTATGCTTGAACTCGCTAGCGATGATCAATTCGCTCCAGAGCGCTGTTCCGCTATTTTTATACCCGTAAGCTTAGAGATTCTATTGTCTCTGTAAGCGAAGCTCCTATGAGCAGAATAGCCAGCCAGGAATGAATTCTTAGGATGTCGTGGTCTCCTCCTGCAAAACCTTATGATCCCCTGCAGGGCAATAGCTTCGAGACTTTTCTTGCCTGACTTCAAAGCCTCAGGAATAATATCTATTAGCAGCGTAGGCTGCGAAGTTTTTCCTCGGCATTTTAATTTTCCTTTCTGTATCGGGGCGGGTTTATTCCCGCCCCGATATGGTTTTTAGTATCTGTGTCGTCGATGCTCATTACCACCGTGTATAGTACCAGGTGTAGAACGCCTCCGCCTTCCTCGATGGTACCAGGGCGGCGCCACCACCGCTCAAGCGGGGTCTACTAGAGCTCCTTCTACTTCATATACGGGCTTGACCGGCGGAGCCACCCTGGTGGCAATACGGCGCAGCGAAGCTGCCTGTATGGAGTAACCGCTATGAAAAGACTGACCGAGATAGATAGAGCGCTTCTTAAGATCGAGCCTTTCGTCAAATCTCTTTTGGTCTCTGTCAATGACAGAGAGGACGCCCGGGAGATTGCACAAGAGGTCCTCATCAAGGCATGGCTCAAGATGGACCTGGCAAAGCCGACCCTCAGGGCCTGGCTGCGGACTACCTGCCGGAACACTGTGGCAGACCACTGGAAGTGCACCAAAGACAGACCCCTGAGAGTGCTCGATGAGAACCCACAGGTGCACGAGCCCTCTTACGAACCTGAGCTTTACTCGGACCTGAGAAGCAAGATCGGTAAAGCACTCTTCTGCCTGGAGGAGGACACCAGACAGGCGGTGATGCTGCAGAACTACGGAGCAAGCTGCCAGGAGATAGCGATGATAACCTGCACTAAACCCAGTACCGTCAAGACAAGGATCTATTACGGAAGAAAGACACTTCGAAGAGCCCTTCAGGAGCTCGAGCAGTATCTTTGAAGAAGGTAAGGGCCACGTCTTGTGGCCCTTCTAATTGCATTGACCTGAGACTGTCTGCCCAGGAGGTGGCGAGTAGGTTACCCGTAGATTAAAGGTTTTCCAGCGGGTCGAGGCTTGGAGATCTGGCCGTCTGAAAAACCTTTGAATCTACTACGGGCAGATCTGTGGTGCCTGCGGCGCATCGTTCTATTGAAGGCCGGATCCGCCCTTGCGGTCGTCTCCTTTGCCGGATGGCTGTTTGCCAGGTGACTTGATTGAAGCATGGAACCTGTGCCGATTCAAGGACGCTCAAGAGCGCCGCTACGCGGTTGCTGCGCAATCCTTGAATCGACCCAGAACCCATGCGTGTGGCTTTTTGTCCTGGCTAGCCAGGGGTTCGAACTAAACATTAGAAAGGAGTTTCGATATGAATAACACAGTAACTCTTGCTGGATACGTCGGTAACGAGCCGGTTGAAGTCAACTTTCAATCAGGCAAGAAGGTCACTCAGTTTTCACTCGGCGTCAAGGAGTTCTCGAACTCCGAGAAGGACAAGACGTTGTGGGTTCAGATTAAGGCCTGGAACGGTAACGGCGACAGAGTGAACAAGCTGATAACCAAGGGTCGCGAAGTCGTCATTATGGGCAGGCTCGCGATGGAGAGTTACGAGAGAGACGTGGAGGGCAAGGGCAAGGAGAGAATCACAAGACCGGTGGTTGTGTTGAGTAGCTTCTACCTCTGTGGGAAGAAACCGGAGGAGAAGACAGAGTAATCTAGATTACGCAAGACTGGAGGGGCGGGAGCGATCCCGCCTCTCTTTTTTTGGCTTTCGTTCGATTCGGGCTGGGAGCTGCTTCAAGGGGGCTCACAGCGCAGGCGTGGAGGCGCACTATGAACCCCCTTGAAGCTTTCTTTGGATTTCGGGGCTCATAGAGCCAATCATGGGGCGCGAAGTACCACATACGCAGATTAAAGCTTTTCCAGCGGGTTGAGGCTCGGAGATCTGGCCGACTGAAAAACCTTTGAATCTGCTGCCGGCTATTCAGGGTGCCTGCGGCGCATCGTTGTATTGCTTGCCGGCTCCGCCCTTGCGGTCGTTTCCTCTGCCGGGAGGATCTGGCTTCCGGTGATTGAGGCTAGCACCGTTAAATGTTTCGAGATTTCTGACTCTTGAACCTTAAGTAAAGCCTGAGACTTTGCAGGGCTTTCCCGAACTTCCAAGCTTTTGGTCCGGTGCTTACTCTTATATAAAGGTAGAGGCTGCTGCTTACTCATGCTTTCCCTTACTTGATTCTGCTTCAGGGGCTGGGGAAGGCAGGCTTCCAACTGACATAAATGCAGCAGTGCACCGTTTTGAGCTGCGGTGCAGGCAGCTCGTCTACTTTCTAACTTGTGGTCGCGACCGCTCAATAGATTCTTCCAGGTAGTCAGGGTACGAGAGTTCTGTAACCGAGAGGTCGTGACAACAAAGTAGCCCGAGCTAGAGCATCGAGGTACACCTAGTCGTCGAGATGATCGTAGTGAAGGCAGGATAAAGGGGATAGTGCTGCAGTTGTAGATGCTTGCTATGACGGACTTTAGAGGCACTAACAATTGCCTTTGCATCGTATGTGGTGCTATACCAGGAGGCAAAACGCACTGGTATTGGCGTTTATAGCGAATAACAACTTTGACTTTTGGGGTAGTTGTTTGGGTGCAAGTTTTTCACTTTTATTTTCCGGGTCCTTATTTGAGCGCCTGTTTATATCAAGAGCCACTAACAAATGCTCTTTTTAGCTCAGTGACTTAGTGGAAAGTCCCAAATGGATTGCTGTGAAAGTCTTTTGGCGGATGCCTGGAGCCCTTTCTGCTGTATCGCATTCAAGCTTTTCAGGGCCACTTTCGGTCCAGTGAAAAACTGTTATTTTTTCAGACGTATCTACTGACAGGCGCCTGTCTATAGCCACTAACCCCAGTGCCAGATCGGACGATAGCAAAATAACAGTTTCCAGGCTCGCCCTGTGCCAGCTCGAGACCGTTCTTCGAATATTCGATGGAGTATGCGTTTTCTAGCTTTTGTAGTCGCTTGAAAGAAAAGCGTTCGATTTCAGCAAATTGGCTCTTTTCCAAATAACTTCAGGATCCATTATCAAATGGTTCTTTTGACGAATTTGGTCATACTTTTGTTAGTGTCAAAACCCGTTTGGGTTAGTGGATCTAAAGCGCCATGGGTGGCGCATTCAGCTTCGATTTATTTTCAGTTTTTCACTATGACCATGCGGTGAGTTCACGGTACTAACAAAGCTAAGGATAAAGCAATGACAAGCCTTTCGAGTTATTTTCACGGTTTCCCTGGACTTTGCTTCCCACTATGTCAAAATACTATTGGTGGCTGAAGCACGCTGCTGGCCACAATATCTACAAGAGCTTTCGGCTCTTTCTCCAAATAACTAAATCGCAAGCGCATTCATTGACTTCCATAATGGCGCCAGGCTCAGTGCGGGCGCGCAAAGTATTCGAGGTGTTTTCATATGTCCAAGAAACGTGTTTGGCTGCCGGTGTCGGTCAGCCTGATGGTGGCAGATCTCAAGAAAATCGATGACCTGGCTGTGATCCAGAAGAGATCGCGGTCTGAGATTATCAGGCATGCCATCGACAAGTATTTGAAATCCCATGGAGCTGACTATGATCGGGAGAATCTTCTTGAGAGTCGGATGAGGAAGCTCGAAAAGAGGCTAGCGGATCTCACGGTGCTCTCGACCCGGGCGTCTGCTCAGACTCTCTATTACATGACCCTTCCATATAGCAGGGGCGGGTTTCCGACAAGGCCTCTCAAGGAAGAAGCTTTCAAAGGTCAGTGGGAGAAGAGCAAGTCTTTTGCCACCCAGTTCCTTCGCAATGCTTCGACCTTAATTCCTTCTGAGAAGGAGGAGGGTTAATCGCAATGGATATATTCGAGTTCATTGCTGATGAAGGTAAAAGAAGGCGAGAGCGTTCCGGTTCCGGCTCCCGAGCAAGAATCGAGATTGTGGGTGCTCGAACGAAGCATGTCCGGATGGGAATCGGGCGATCGAAGGGCTACAGCGGTAAGCGACTTCTCTCCGGTCGATCTGGTTTTGTCCGCGCTGTCGCCAAGTCGTCATTTCTGAGGCGCAGCCCCAGGTCAGCTAAGAAGATTGCCGATCATGTCAGGTATCTGGAGAGAAGGTCTGGAATTGATAGAGATGAGCGAAGCTTCTTTGATCGCAATCGGGTCGATATCGATAGTAGTGAAGTCACTGATCACCTGATTCGTTCTCAGGGAAGGCAGGTGGGAGTTCACAAGATTATTCTCTCGCCGGGGGATAACTCGCTGAATCTGAAAGACTACGCGCGCGAGTCCATGGCGACGCTCGAGAAGAACCTTGGCTATGAGATCGACTGGTACGCTGTCGAGCACCGGAACACCGATCATTATCATGTTCATGTGATTGTAGCTGGAAGGATCCCGGAGCAGAGGGACAAGGAGCGCGAGCGCGATGATCTCAAGCCCGAGGTGAGAGATGCTCTTGAGACCTGGGCCAGGCACAAGCAGGGTCATGACCTGAGGCTCTACAGGCACAATCTTGAGTCTCTGAGAGCCGCCGGCAACGACTATCTTCTTCGGGAGCGCTCGATTGACCGGCTACTTGATCAGGCTATCGAGCGCGAGTTCGGCATAGACAACTGGACATATGACCGGGAGGTGGATAGGCAGCTGGGTCTTAAACTCTGGGAGCAGGATAGGAATTATCTTGAACGGGAGCTCGGTATAGTGCCTGGTCCTGATGGTAGGTACTCTGAATATGACCGGCAGGTGATGAAGGAGTTCGGCCTTAACAGGGTCTATGACCTGGGAAGACCTTACAGCAATTCGTTTGATGGCGGTGATGTTTTCCGGCTTCTTAAGGATGATCAAGATCAAGATAGAGAAATAGAGATTGAGAAAGCTGATCCAGTCGCCCGGGAGCTTTTTGATACGACAAGAAAATCTAGTACCGATGATGGTGAAAGAACTGAGGACGAGCTTTCGGGCTTCTGTAGAGAGCTTGCCATGGATAGGCAAGAGAGAGTTTTAGAGAAAGAGGAGTCTGGGCTTGTGACCTCGCTATATACCCCCCAGGACCAGAGCGCTCTGGGAGATGGTCAGACAGAGGATCTGGGTGAGAGTCAGGCAGATTCTTCCGGCAATATGGACACTTCAGTTTCTGATAGCGCCTTCTTTGACGGCACCGAGGATACCGGTGGCGAGAAGGGCGATGACGAGACTAGTTGAGATTGAGGAGTAACAGATATGCTTTCAATGGCAACAGGAGCCGTTGGCTTCGTTTTGGTCGAGTTTGTTTATCTAAAGACCATTCACAACCTGGAGGCTGGTTTTCTGCCGGCTGTGGTGGTGGCATTTATTCTTGCTGTCGGGACCACGGTGGTACAGGCCCAATATGACCATATTCGCGATAACCCGGAGCCGCTTGTTTACAGGGTGGAGGCACCTATGGCGATAGCCAGGATCAAGAGGGTTCTTCGGACGTTTTATTCAGGCAGGCACAGATGGATGGTCAACTATGAGGACAGGGACTCCGGTGAGATCCAGGCGTCCATGTTCCTGCTTGACGACAGCTTCTCAGAGATGACCTGGCTTGTTCCTTCCGGTCGGGTGGAGAAGACGATTAATGCTGAGATTAGGGTCACTCCGGGACCTGGTGGCGTAAGTAAGGTCAGGATTTCCTTTGTGGTGGATGCCAGCTACTCGCGAGCGGACTGCAATGAGGTGATCGAGAAGACCCTTAGCAGCATTGATGAGGCTCTTCAAGACGCCCAGGAGGGTGTCAGAGCCCGAGCGAGGTAGTGACTATGGTTGAGACGCCATTTTTGAGTGAGTTGTTCAGTACGCTTTTTCTGCCGCTGTTTTTGATAGTCATCCTCGCCGGGATGGCTGGTGTCAGACCCGATGGCATCATATCCGGATATGCGGCTCTACTTGGTGCAGTTGTATCTGGTGTCATCAAGATCACTCTGGGGCTTCTCTCTGGTCTTGCAAGGGAGCTTCCGGGGGTGGTCCTGGTGGTTGTGGAGCAAGTTAGAAACAGGGGCTCTAAGGGGGCTCAGGGGGACTCTGGTGAGAACTCGCCTGAGGCTTGCGAGCCGGAAAAGCAACAGAGAAGAAAAATATACATCCAGGAGGATTAGACAATGGCAAATAGCATTGCGGAATTGGAAGGGACGATTAAGGCAACCGGTCTTGAGATAGCCGAGATAGTTGCCACCAGCCTCAATGGGTTGGGATATTCCCAGATCAATATCAATAATCAATACAGGCAGGCGACGGCTCGGGAGAGAGCGAGCAAGTATTACGGGCCAGACCGGTGGGATTTTGATTTCAGGGTGGTCATATCCTGGCAGGATGCTCCTGAGGTGGCGGAAGATAGGGTGAGGGTCAATGTGGTGGTGTCTGAGAATCAGTACTCGCACCAGGGGGATGCTTGTGAGGAGAGAGCATTTGATCTCTACAATGAGTTCAAGCGCAATGCTGTCGTTGCAGAGAGTGCGAAGCCGACAGAATCTCATCTATATGGCTCTGCCAGGTGGGCTAGTCTGGAGGAGCTCGAGCAAGGTGGCTATCTGGACCTGCATGACAGTAACCGGTTTTTGATAGGTCGATTTGAGGGACGGGAGATATCGGTTCCTGAGAGGCTCACCCAGGAGCACGTTCTAGTGTGTGGACCGACCGGAGCCGGCAAAACCAGGACCATTTTCATTCCGAATCTGGTTAGGCGGCTTGGGGTTTCGGCTCTTGTGACCGAGGCGGCATCAGGGGAGAATCCGCCTCCTCTTTATACAAGAACGGCCGGGTACAGGGCTTCTAAAGGACATGAGATTCACTACTTCAATCCGTCTGATTTGAGAAGCACGAGGATCAATCCTCTTGATTCGGTTCGGACATTTGATGAGGCGAATCATATTTGCTCGCTGATTATTCGAAACACGAGTCTTCCCAATCGCTTCGGCGGGGATCAGATCTGGGAGCAGTCGGAGATCTATCTTCTCAATGCCCTCATCCTTTATGTCGTTGGTTTCAGGGAAGGAGAGCGATCTCAAGTCGGAGACGGGGCTAATCTTGCGAGTATCAGGAGTATGCTGAGGGCCGGCCCGGATGAGATCAGACGGCGTATCGAAACCAGCCGGATCGAGCTAGCTCGGAAAGAATATGAGTCCTTCTACAAGAATACTTCTCCGAATTTTCGGTATGGCGTGTGCTCCGGGCTTCTTGTTAGGCTCAATTCCTGGGTGAATCCGAGAATTGCAGCTCTAACTGAGGTCACTGACTTTAATGAGGAGGAATTGAAAGAGCAGCTCTTTACCTTTTACTTCGTGACCTCTACTAAGACACCCCAGCACAAGCCTGTGGCGGCTCTTGCTTTCAACTATGTTTTCGACCTTCTTCAGAGTCCTGGGTTCAAGTATCCTCTGGCTCTTTTTCTTGATGAGCTAACGAACTATGGGTATGTGCCTGATTTGCCGGATAAGCTGACTCATATACGGAACCAGGGGATTGGTGCAGTTTTGGGGATTCAGCATCATATTCAGTTGAGCAAGGTCTATCAGGACAAGGATGCTCAGCTTCTTATGACCCAGCCGGGGACCAGGGTGTTTTTTCGACCGAGGGATGTAGAGTCTGCTACCAGAATTAGCCGGTCTCTGGGAAATACGACTGTGACTCAGAGGAAGGTGAGTCCGGGCAGTGCAATTCATGAAGACGAGCGGATGCGGCCGTTGCTTGATCCGTCTGAGGTGGAGCGGTTGGAAAAGGGGAAGGTTATTGTTTTGACGCCTTCTAGTAATCCCGTGGTGCTCGAGACTTTTGGTCCGATTGAGCATGACGGCTTTTGTGAGTTGGCGCCTCCTGAGAGGAATGAGATAGAGGTCGATGAGGGGCTTCGGAGTAATTTCAGATACGAGTCCGAGCCTGTCGATTCTGATGGAGTGTCGGTAGAGAAACCTGATAACAGCGAAGTCTCTGAGACTGGTCCTTACAATAATGAATCTGATGATGAAGGTCCAGACTGGGATCGCGACCTCGTCTAGAGAACCTTACAGAAAAGCATCCAAACTGCAAGCGAGACCATCGTGACACGCTTCTAATAGAGCGAAGAGGGCAAGTTATCCTAGAAAATGCGGAATCCGGATTTACCTCTCTTCGGACCACCAAAGCCGCTTAACATGCACGGAAGACCGGCTGAGGCTACTGGAAGATTTCGAGTCTGAGCTTCGAGAAGTCTGATTAGACGGTGCCTATGCTCTTCAAATTCCTTGTCATCCCCCCAATTCGAGTCACAAGCAGAAATTGAAAGCCTAAGCAGCTCGACCAAAAAGTCGGCTGCTCTTGGTAGGGTCTCAGTGACTCTTTCAACGGAGTCCACCAAGATTTCAGGCGGTGCATTACAAGCCAGGGCAAAGCTTAGATACTTTTCCAAGGTCAGCCTACAACGCGCTTCATCTCCTGTACTAAGGGAACGAATGAAGCCGGTGGTCAGTTCGTCCATCTTCTCTTCTAAGTCTAGGACTTCAACCACATCCGACCCATTAAGCACTTTGGTCCCCTGCGAGGCTTTCAATTCTTGGCCAATCTCCCTAATCCAGTCCGGATCAAGTTTAATCCTCAGGCGATGATACGAATCGTCCCGGTGGCTCCAAGAGCAACCTTGTAGCGGCTTGTAATAGTCTAGACCTTCAAAGTGCTTAGCACATTCCATCACACCACCTATCATCGAGAGCCTTCTATTTCGACCGTATCAATAGCCCGTGAAAAATTTGTGACATGGATTATTGCAACCCAGTCGAGTGACGAACCCAGCTTTGCTTACCCAACACGCGGCTCGGGAAGACCACCGTAGCCGAACAGAGATCGAGGCTTGTAAAATCGAATACTTGTTCGGCCAACCAATGCGGCATCTTTGTTGTACGAACTAACCCTTCCGGTGTTTGTGGGGCTTTGTTTGGAATTTGATGACTCGGTTATGCAGCCGATTGCCTTTCGTAGCCTGTGGATAGCGACTTTAAAACGATTGTTTGATTCTCGCGAGGTTGCCTTAAGAATTCTAAGCCCTGAATACAAGATATAGAGCGCAGAGCCGTCAATCCTTGCTCGCTGATAGATTCGAGCAAATTCCAGGTGATAAAAGACGAGATCTGAATAGCTCCAGCCTGGACAACTCCTTCGCAAGAGAGCTCGAAACGAAGCGTATCCCGAGAATGCGGGCCTCATATCTCTCTTGTTAATACTGCTCGAAATAACCCACTTCAACTTATAGAACGCTTCCTTAACAGAGGTTCTCGTGATCTGCGCATTACACTTGGATTCTGTCATGAGCTAGACCTCCTTCTGGACTTTAAAAACGCAAAAGGTCGCCCTTAAGGCGAACCTAGTCAAATCAATGAAGAGCCGCGACGACTCGTTTTTTCTCTGATTGATTTCGATATTTTGCACCAGGGATCAACGGTTGTCAAGAGATTTGTACTTCGAAGGCATGCTGCTTTGTCTACAATGCCCGCGCGCACCTCCGGATCGGCTGTCAGTGTTTTTGCGAATACGGACCGGAGGATCCGGCGTTGAAGGTATCCTCTACTCCTTACGGTTGGATGCCGGCTGGAGAGTAAGAAAGCAGCCTAACTGTTTTCCTTACAAAAGTAGTGATTGCAGGCTTATAGCCAGGAACATTCCTGACAGCTGGCAGGACATGTTGCCTTCCGGCCGAGAGGTTGAAGCAGGAGACCTTGATCACAGGCCTGGCAATTGTAGCTACAGGTCTGATACTCGTCTGTAGCCGCAAGCACTCTGCCTTTGCTCACGGTCTGAAGGACTCTATCTCCCCACTAACATTCAAGGCATCAACATCAAGCAACAGAGTCGTCCCAAATTTTGCTATGCTTGTGTAGCTTAGGCAGATCTCCGGAATGCCTACCTGCTGCCTTTCAAAGCTCTGGGGCATTGCATATGGGGTCATACCTTGCATGGTTAGCATTTTCTGAAGCCGAACGCCGTCGAGCGCTGGATTTGATTCAATCATTCGAAGATCGTGATACCCGCGATGAACTCGGTATCGGAACCATTCGAGATGCTCTTGCCGATTTATTCTTTCCTGGTATCAGTACCATCCAGACAAGAGCGCGATATTTTCTATTCATCCCTTGGATTTACAGCAAACTAGAGCGGAAAGAAGTACCCTCTGCAGAAATAGCAAGTGCCGGGAGGGAGATGGAGCTAAAGCTTATCGACGCTCTCTGCAAAACTCTTGGCGAAAACGAAGGCATAATCGGTTATCGAGCGAAAAAATCACTGAAGCGCCTGCCAAGTGATATATATTGGCAGGGATTGGGAGTTTGGGGTATCCGCCAGTTCAACGGCAGCCGAGATGCATATCATCGCTATCTGGATCAGTACTACATGGCCGCCGGCGCAAAGCTAACGAGCGAGGAAATGGCAGCAGATATTAGTGTGCGAATGCACAACTGGCACTCGTTGCCACCCGCTCCAGTCAAATTTCCTCAAGGAGTCGACTTTCAGTTGACCGCTCAAGAAGCCGAATACCTATCAATGCGCATCTTGGAAGGACCAAGAACAAGGAACAGTTTGCTTGCGACTTTGGTTTCACGGCGGCATATTTGGGAGCCTGAGGTCCAATTTCCCTGGCTCGGAGCGGTATTTCAATCGGCAACGCTAGAACAGCAGCAGCAGCTCAAGCATGCGGAGACATTTTCTCTGCTCATGCTGGGGGCCGCATTGCTTTACAATCTAATCTTATCCCGGCTTCGCGACGCCAACTCCCAGACCAATAAAAACCAACAGGAAACGAATGTTGACTATCAGTCTAGATTACAAGATTGGTCGAAGGACATCGATGAAGGCAGACCTCTTCTAAAAGGATGGGACCGAGCAGCCTTTTGGGCACTAGTGGACAAGGACGCCTCGGACAAACGGACTAAAGAGTTCTGTGAGCAGTGGTTCGATATTGCTATGAACTGCAATTTTCACAACGAGCTAATCCACCGTAATTCGCAAGCCTATCGCTTGATTGTCGATCGCGAGAAAACTTTGAAGGGAGCACTGTCGAGAATAACTAATCAGCAGGCTCTACAACACTGGGGAGGAGAATCCGGCTCCTATAGGCTCAGCTTTCGCTGGCGCAAGGCCCGTGTAATTATCCGTGACATCATCGGGGGCTTGAAGCGATAATCATGCTTGCGCCCGATGATCGCAGAAACTTTATAGAGGCCCTACGCCCTCCCATCGGCATGCAGGTTGATTATGCGGTTGGAACCACATACAGTTTAGACTTGCTAACGCTAACAACCATACCGCTTGCGCTAACGGGTCGAGAATTTCACACAGATGATGCTCTATCCACAGACAAGCTGGCTTTATTGCACGGTATTCGAAAATTGTCCGGGCGCCTATCCATATTCTGCAACTCTGGACATATAAAGGTGCCAGCACGGCAGCAACCACTCTTTGGCTATTTAGAAACTTGCGTATACGAGGTAGTTGCTCCGAATCCATCCGGCGCATTTCATCCGAAATTATGGGTCGTTCGTTACGTGGGACCTGAAAGCACCATTTATAGAGTCATTTGCTCATCACGAAACGCTACCTTTGATCGTTCCTGGGATACGTTCCTCGTACTTGAAGGTACTCTAACTAATCGAAAACGGTCCTTCAAAGTTAATACACCGCTTTGTGACTTCATCCATACACTACCCCAACTTACCGTTAGAAATTCATTGCCGGTCGATGCGAAAAACCGAATCCGACAGTTTTCGGAAGAACTGCGTATTGTTGCGTTCGAAGACCCTTATGGTTTGCATCTTGAAGGCTTTCATCCACTAGGCATCAAAGGACATACAAAATCACCGATTCGTGGTTTGCGCGATCGAATTCTGGTCGTTTCTCCTTTTCTCTCAAGCGATCAGATTATTGACTATCAAGAGCAATGTGAAGACTGCATCATTGTATCGCGCAGCGACGAGCTGGATGGAATGAACCAAGAGTTGCTTGATCAGTGCTCTGAAGTGTACATGTTGAACGACCTGGTCGAAAGCGTACCGACAAATGACAGTAGCGATGAGCCAAATATAACCGCTGATGATGGTTCTTTGCATGGCTTACATGCAAAACTCTTTGTCTCTGATGATGGCTGGAATTCTCGACTTTGGATTGGATCGGCCAACGCAACCAACGCGGCCTTTTCCAGGAATGTCGAGTTTCTCGTAGAGTTAAGCGGAAGAAAGAGCGTCGTCGGCATTGACGCAATTTTGGACGGCACTCAAGAGTCGATGGGACTCAAGAACATATTGCAAGGCTATCAAAAGGGCTGTGCTGACCCCGATGACGCAGAGTGGAGAAAAAGCTTTGATGAGAAAGTTCTGTCCCTGCGGACCGAGATGTCTCGTGCAGATCTGAAGGCCATAATCACCCAACAAGAAGACGATTTTTGGCTAACATTCGAGCTTCAATTTGAAGACGTAGACAAACTGAAACCCGCAGGCATCGAATGGTCGTGCTGGCCAATCACATGCGATGCTTCTTCACAAAAGCCATTACAGCTGAACAGCCTCACGGAGCAGCTGGACTTCGGTCTGTTCTTACCCGACAGTCTAACCGAGTTTTTCGCATTTAGATTGTGCGTAACTATCGACCAAAGGTCTGCCGATTGTTGCTTCGTCCTGCGTGCGTCCATGAATTTTTCGCGAGCAAAACGCGATGAAGCACTGCTTCGGCGGATTGTACAAAACGAAAATGACCTGCTTAGATACCTGTTGCTGTCATCCTCAGGAGAAGAGTTGCCTGTTGAATCTGAGATCACGAGAGAGACAAACGCCAACCATAACAATTTCAGCGGCGGTGTAATCATAGGCGAAGGTCTGTTTGAAACACTGGTGTCTTGCTTGGCGAAAAACCCTGACAAACTCCACGAGTTCGAAACTTTGATGTCCGAACTTCAAGAGAACCTAGACTCAGGAGGTATTTCCCCTCGCTTTGCAGACCTGTGGTTAGTGATTGCCGAGACATCTAAATTAATGCGAGGTGAACATGCTTCAGTGTCCCATTGATTTAGAGCGCAGCCTGTCCACCCTGAAAGACTTTCAGCAACGAACAGCCCGATTTGCGTTTAAGAGACTATTCCTTGAGTCCGATAGCAGTAAGCGATTTCTAGTTGCCGATGAGGTTGGCTTAGGAAAAACCCTTGTAGCAAAGGGAATTATAGCCCTGACGATTGATCACCTATGGCGGCAAGGAAACAAAAGGATCGACATCGTATATTTGTGCTCAAACCAGTCAATCGCCAGTCAAAATCTTGCTCGTTTGAACTTACTCGAAACCGGCAATATTACTGAAGCTACCAGGCTTACGCTGCTAGCTAGGCGCAAAATAGGCGAGCCCTGCACAGCTGGCGATGAACAGCTGGTGAAATTTGTCTCGTTGACGCCAGGCACATCATTTGATCCTCGCGGGACTGCACTAGGGCTGAGACAGGAACGAGTCCTACTTTACCACCTACTGCGCAAATTATGGAGAATCGAAGGAATTCCGGCCCAAAATGTTTGGACTGGAAACGTGGATGCGGACAGGTTTAGACAACGTGTATTAAGCTTCTCGGAGAAATATGAAATCGATAAGGATGTAGCGAAGAAAGCGAAGCCCTTGTTTGCAGCGGATATGCGATTAGAGTACGAGTATCTATGTGACATTTTTACCCGCAAGAACAGTTCCGTTCCTGAACATGATCTCCAAAGACGCAAGCGGTTTGTATCTGATGCGCGCCGGTTGCTTGCGACCGCGTGCGTCGATCTGCTGAGTCCAGATCTTATAATCATGGACGAGTTCCAGCGCTTCCGTCACTTACTGAGCAATGAGACACCAGCGGGACAACTGGCACAAGATCTTTTCACCTTCTCGGATCCAGAATCACAGGCGCGGGTCTTACTGCTCTCCGCGACACCCTATAAGATGTACACCATTTCTACAGAAACCGCAGCAGACGATCACTATGAAGACCTGAAAAGAATGATCGACTTTCTAATGAGTGATAAACCTGCAGAAGCCGAGCGATGCAAGAAACTATTATCGATGTATCGAAACGAGTTGCGTAATTCTCCTGCAACTAAGTGCGAGGATCTTCTTTCGATAAAGACCGAGATTGAAAAGCTTCTTTGCTGCGTCATGGCAAGAACAGAGCGCGGAGCGACCGGATTAGATCGAAATGGAATGCTGGCAGATATTTGCGAAGACGTAACGATCAAAGCTGATGATCTTCAATCATACTGTGGTTTGCAGAGGATCGCATCAACACTTGGCCGGTTTGAGGTGATGGAATACTGGAAGTCCGCACCTTACCTCTTCAACTTCATGGACGGCTATCAACTCAAGAAAGAGATGATGGATGCGCTCGAGAAAAACGATTTGGCACCATTGATATATGAGCAGCTCAAGCAAACGCCGGAGATCTTGCTTGATGCTGCAGCTATAAAAGGCTGGCGAAAGATACCTATGCGTAACGCCCGCTTAAGAGCCCTTGCTCGCGACACAGTCGAAAGTGGCGCATGGAGCTTGCTATGGATACCACCAATAGCACCGTGCTATATGTTGGATACACCATTCAATTCCGAACGTCTTCAAAACTTTACAAAGAAGCTTGTATTCTCTTCCTGGCGTGTCGTGCCCAAAGCGGTCGCAGGGCTGCTGAGCTACGAGGCTGAAAGACTGGCGCGAGTGAGTCGTGGCCGTAATCTGAGCAAAAAGGAATCCGCGCTCCTGCGCTTTGCCATTGCAGAAGGCCGCCCAGTCGGCATGCCAATATTCACTTTGCTTTATCCCTCACTCTTTTTGGCCACCTCGTGCGATCCACATGTGTTATCCGCCAAAGTGCTTGCAGAAGGTGGACGGGATACAATAGATAGCGTACATGCCATGGCAAAATCCGTTATAGAAAGCGCGCTGCCAGCTGTATTGCAATACGCAGATGGAAGCGACTCGACTGACGAGCGCTGGTACTGGGCCGCGTCAGTCCTTCTGGATTTGCATCACATGAACGATCAGACCAGGCAGTGGCTTAACTCTCCAGACTTATACACCAGCTGGATGGGCGTACAAATGGACCACGATGCGTCAGCGGGCTGGGTCGAGCATGTCGCGGAATTCCAACGGATAATGCGAGTGCCGCGACTGGGTAAACCGCCAAATGATCTTTCCGACGTGCTTGCGTGGCAGGCACTTGGCTCGCCAGCAACTTGTGCCCTTCGCTCCTTAAGGACAGTATGCGACAAGTCTGAGTTCACGAAGGAACAGCAAGACGCCGCTTCAGTAATTGGCTGGGCATTTCGGAATCACTTCAACCGTCCACATGCACAGCTAGTAATTCGATCCAGCATTAACTCAGCAGTGTATTGGCAATCTGTCTTGCATTATGCAGCCAGAGGATGTCTGCAATCTGTCCTCGACGAATACATGCACATTTTGATCGATTCTCTCGGGCTACGGACCAGCGATACGTCCTCAATTTGCAAAGAGCTGTCACTGGCTTGCAGTGCTGCGTTAGATGTTCGTCCATCAAAAATCATTACTGACGTCTTTGAGTTTGATGACAATCTGAAGAACGTACGCGTAAAAGAAGAACCTCTAAGACTTAATGCGCTGTTTGCCATTCCATTGATTGAGGAGAGAGACCAGGGCGTGGAGAGGGCGCAGAGCGCAGGAGCCGATGAAAAGGGCATCTCACGGATCACACGAGTGCAGCAGGCCTTCAACTCGCCATTCTGGCCTTTCGTCCTAGCTTCGACCTCCATCGGTCAAGAAGGGCTGGATTTTCATCAATATTGCCATGCTGTGGTGCATTGGAACCTGCCAGCTAATCCAGTTGATATGGAGCAACGCGAAGGCCGCGTTCATCGATACAAAGGTCACGCAGTACGCAAGAACATTGCCCGAAAATATCAGTCCGTTCCGAAAGTGTCTACTCTGGACCGCTGGCGGGTTATGTTCCAGCTCGCAGAGCGAGACAAAAAACCGGAGCAATCAGACCTGGTGCCTTATTGGATGTATCCACTCGAGGGCGGTGCGTGCGTGGAACGGCATGTTCCAATGATACCTTTTAGTCGCGACGAGAGACGACTTATCCTAATCAGGCAAACATTAGCCGTTTATCGCATGGTTTTCGGACAAGCGAGGCAAGATGACCTCGTCGAATACATTCTCAGCCAGCATGGGCAGAGCAAAGAGAGCGACCTGGAAGCGATTTGCGACCGCGTGAGTATCTGCCTGGCGCCGCCACCTGTGGATGATCGCGAGTATCTCGCCAATTTGCATGATAAGCAGATTGATGAGGATCAGCAGACCGATACTGAAAACGCGATACGAAACCAGTACGACTGAAAACCAGGACTTTCGAAGCTTCTGGGGTTTCATGCCTGCGATCGGAATCACCGGGGCGAGTCTGATAAAGCGGTGGCGGAGTGACAAAGCCGAGAACACCACCTTAACCAATATGCGGCAAGCACCGCAGCCTAACGGCTGATTGATCACGGACAATAAGCGCCGGGAGGTCTCAAAGGTCATTAAACGGTACGATGCAGCCAGCATGCCGTATCAGCGCCTCATGATGAGCTCTTCGCAGGCGTCGTCCAAAGTAAAATCAAGACTGAAGATCTACGAGCGTCTTGATCCTGTGGCGTTATTCGAGCAGATAAGTACCGAACAGGATGATCTTTAGAGAGCCTCAATCATAGTCGAGCCACAACCGCCACCGACCTTGGATAGCCCAATCAATAAGCCACACATTGCCGGAGAGATGTTTCGGTCTATTCAATGGGCCAGGAGAGAGTACAAAGGCGGCAAGCACTAGAAGTCAAGTCAAGGCCCTGGAGGACTCGTAAGGATCCATTTGAGCACGTCTCTGAAGAGATTAAACTGTCTGTTCAGCTCGATCCAACTCTTGAGGTGAAGTAGCTATTCGAAGATCTTCAACATCGCCAGGATTGGAGATTCCGATAACGGAAGCTATATTTGCCAATTTTCTGGCTCAGGCTCTGTAGAAGAGCACTGGTCATCGAAAAGAACAAAGAGCTTCGCAGGGCAATATTATCAGGCGTAAAAGAGTTTACCCTCATTTGTGGTATGAAAACATAGGAGTCCATGGATTTCACCCAACTGTATCCGATTTTACGCTGGCAAATATGCAGGTAAAGTCACAGACTCCAGGCAACGATGAAACTTTCTATCAGAACGATTAGTCTATCAGCAACATACCTGCTGTGTTTGAGCATACTTTTCCAAGCGAACCAGGTCGGAGCCCAGATGACGATTTCTGCAAGGCAATGCTCTGACTTTCCGACGTTCCCTAGCAAGACAAAGCTATTCAACGAAGTATTGAGCCCAGCCAATAGCGAAGTAATTGGCATGCTAAATAATATGCCCGTACAGTTTGACCATAGTAAAAGTATTCAAAAACAACAAGCTGAAGCAGAGCCGATTCTTTTAAAGGCGCTCCGCTGTGCTAGAACCCTTGACTCTCCTCAAGTGCTCGTTGATAGCCTTGCCAATCTTGGTTGCCTTTATTTCATAGCGATGCGGTTTTCCGAATCTCAAAAATACTTCCGAGAAGCTGTAGAGGAAGCCAAAGCTGCAACCAGCCCAGAATCACCAGCTGTAGCACCGTATCTAGAGTACTACGCCATGGCCACAAGATCCGTGGGCAATTATGAGCTAGCCGAGGAGCTATATAAGGAAGCGTTCCAGCGCAGAACAAAATTTCGGGGCTTCTATCACGGAGATACAGGCTATTCCCTAATGGGAATTTCAGGACTGTATCATGACAAAGCGATGTCGGCAGAAGATCCAAAGCTCATTGAGCTTAATACGGTAAGAGCACATTCGTTGGAAGTTGAAACAAATGATCAGATCAATCCAGCTGAAAAGGAAGCACTTGTTGATCAAAAAATGTCACAGGCATTCAGCTTTTTGATGGCATCTCGGAAAGAGCCAGATAGGGAAATCGCATGGAACTACTTGAAACGCTCAAGAGAGCTGTCCAGCGAAGTAGATGAGTTAACGAAGAACATGGTTCTGGTGACATCAAGAGCAAGAAAAGACGTATTTTCACAGTCGAAGGATTTGTTTACAAAGGTGCCTAGACCTTTCTATCCCTGTTTGCCAGCTAATAATAGAGCTGCCCCAAAACTTCCAAGAATGGTGTCCTTCGCGCAGAGCGTAATTGCGAGATGCCCTGAGAGAATGGCAAGTTTAAAACCACGAGAGCCAGGATTAGCCTATATCCTAGGAAACTGGAGTATACCTACTGATGTGGTAAAAAAGAGCATTACAAAGACTATGCATAGAGAAGAGCATGTCCTTGAGGGAATTCTGCAAGTGTCGGAGACTCGAAGTGAAGAGGTGTCTCCAGTAGAAAATGTTCCGATTTATCTCTGTAGATATCCAGTAAGGCCTCACAACCTATTGGGCCGTCTCATGCACCATGGGCGACTGCGCGGTCTTGAATGGGGCGACCTTGGTGATAGTGGCACTACACATGGTTGGCCGGCAACGCATGAGCAGGCTGAAAAGCTTCAGAGGGAGCTCGACGGTTATGCCGAAGGTATAGCTTGGGAAAAAACGAAAACTGATACTAAAGGAGACTTCAGCTTCTCAGATGTGCCCAAAGGAGATTACTTTCTTTACGCATCAGTTTGTACCAAACAGATGTTGAAAATCTGGCTAATTCCGGAAGAGAAGATTTCTGTCCGAAGAGTTAGCCAGTTTCGGTACGATTTTATACCAGGTACTGGTGCGACCCTCTGGGAAGCTGGGCGGCATTCAGCACCTGCAACTCCACCATCCTATTTTTATGGAACGCAGGTAACAACTCCGCAGGTAGAACCAATTGTTGAACCATTATCCAATCCACTCGAGATGCTTATGGGTCCACGCCATGGAAAGTAGGATTGATAGTTTGTTTTGGATCGCTACGATGATCTGCTTGGTTCTCTTCTTCTCAGGGGTTGGCCTTTGTTCCGAAAGACCTATCCAGGTCAGGGAAGAAATTTGGCCAGATATTGACAAAGGGAAAGAGAAACCTGTTTCTCTTTCCAATCAGCGCTTGGTAGGACAATTGCATCTAAACAAATCGCCTGTTGACTTCGTGCTTTCTGATCTGGCGTCAGAAGATGGCCTACATACTATTCTGGACAAATCAGTTAAATTCAAGAGGCTATCGGGAACCTTCGAAAATTGTACAAGAAACGAAGTATTCCAATTACTACTTAGGCAAACCGGACTTCAGGCTAGATTTTTAACGGACCATGTGATCCTAATCGAAGACTCCTCCACTCAAAGGAACCTTTATGAGGAAAGCTACGAGCCGGAGATTCCAGACACAAAAAGGAGTTCTTCTAAACAACAGGTCGGATCTGTCAATTGATTTGTGTCAGGTGGCCTAACCAAGCGGAACCCTCCCTTCAAACTCGATAGCAAACCACTGCATCGCAGCTCCCCAGTTCCTAACGGGCATTGTCCATTTCTTAGAGATATTCCGGGCCGCAAGGTACATGACCTTCAGGACCGAGTCATCGGATGCGAAAATTCTTCTGTTCTTGCTGGCCTTTCTGAGAGTCATGTTTACAGACTCAACAGCGTTAGTGGTGTATATGGTGCGGCGGATCTCTTCTGGGAAGAGGAACATGGGGGTTATTCTGTCCCAGCGAGTCCGCCATGACTTGCTGATCATCGGGTATTTCTTGTCCCAGGTCTCACCGAATAATTCAAGGCTGGCCAGGGCCTCCTTTTCGGTGGTAGCGTTGTAGACAGTCTTGAAATCGGCGCAGAGCTTCTTGCGGTCTTTGTACGACACGTACTTGGTTGAGTTCCTGACCATGTGGACAATGCAGGTCTGGACCAGCACGTCCGGAAACGCCGTTTCCAGGGCTTCATCCAGGCCGGTCAGACCGTCGATGCAAGCGATGAAAATATCTTTCAGCCCTCTGTTCTTCAGCTCCGTGAAAATCGAGAGCCAGAACTTAGCGCCCTCGTTCGGGGAGATCCACATCCCAAGGATCTCCTTTTGACCTGAGAGGTTGACCGCCAGTGCGATGTAGACAGCCTTGTTGACGACACGCTGCTCATGCCTAACTTTGACATTGAGGGCATCGAACCACACAATCGGATAGACTTCGTCCAGGGGCCTCGTCTGCCAGGCTGCTACGTCCTCCAAGACCGCGTCGGTCACGTTGGAGATCAGTGCCGGCGAAATTTCGACGCCGTACATCTCTTCGAGCTGCGCCTGGATGTCTCTGACGGTCATCCCGCGGGCATAGAGGGCCAGCACCTTGGTATCAAGGCCGGCCAGGCGGGTCTGACGCTTTTTGACAATCTGGGGTTCGAACTCGGCATTTCGGTCTCGCGGGATCCCGAGCGTCATCTGAGATTTTCTCAAATGTTGTGTTTCGACATTTGCTAGGCGGCCTCTTCTTGTTTGATACCATTCACGAATTTGATTCCTTGAATTAGCTCACCGAGCCGTTCTGGTCGATTCAGACGGCGCCAACGTTTTTGTGCAGACATCGATAGCTTAAAGACCATGGTCAGCATCGTGTCTCGGGTAAGCATACCACGAGTTTTCGCCGTTCGAAGTCTAACTGTTGCAAACGTCGATTCTATCGGGTTCGTGGTCCGTAGATGCAGCCAATGCTCTGCAGGAAAGTCGTAGAAAGTAAGAAGGACTTCTCTATCCTTCATCAGGCACTCTGCGGCTTTCGGGTACTTTGCCTCGTAACTCTGGACGAAGTGATCGAATGCTTTCTCAGCCATCTCTTTTGTTTCCGCCATCCAGATTTGATGCAAGTTATCCTTCGCCCGAGCCTGAACGCTCTTGGGCAGCTTGTCCAGGACGTTTCCAGTCTTGTGCATCCAGCAGCGCTGCCGGCGAGTATCGCCAAAGACCTGAGGAAGTGCCTTCCAGAATCCTAGCGCTCCGTCGCCGACTGCTACTCTCGGAGCTTTGGTCAATCCACGCCGCTTAAGATCGTTCAGCGCTTCTAGCCAGGACTGCTCGCTCTCACGATATCCGTCGACTATCGTGAGTAGTTCTTTGGCGCCGTAATTGGTGGCACCAATCACTACGAGCATGCACTGCGAGGCATCTTCCATGCGGGCTCCAAAGTGCACTCCATCAACCCACAGATACACGTACTCCTTGCCCTTCAGTGAGCGTTGCTGCCATTCCTCGAGCTCTTCACTCCAGGCGTCCTTCAAACGGCTTATTGTGGACGCTGAGAGCCCTGGAGCATCCTTTCCTAACAACGCCGCGAGAGCCTCGCTAAAATCACCCGTGGAGACGCCCTTCAGGTACAGCCACGGAAGCAATTCCTCAATGCTCTTAGTCCGCCTCAAGTACGGCGGAAGAATGCTTGATGAGAATCGAATCCGAGACTCGTCCTCTCTCCGGTCTGCCACCCTGGGAGCCTTCACCGGAATGTCTCCGATTCCAGTTTGAATCGTTCTTTCCCTTTTGTAACCGTTTCGAGTCACCAGGCGCTTTCCGGAAGAATCTCTTATTTCGTCAAATCGAGCAAGAAAATCCTCTACCTCTGCCTCCAGAGCGCATTTCAGCATCTCTCTAGCTCCCTTTCGAAGAACTTCCATGAGCGGATCTTCAACGATTGCCTCTGGCTTTTTCAGCTCAACAACTGTATCTTTCTTCATTAGGCGTATCTCCTTTCTGTTTAGCGATTGAAAGAATACGCCACCTAATTCAATTATTCAAAACACAACTTCTGGCAAAAACTCGCGTCATCTCTCCGTTTTCGGACTTGAGCGTTTTCTTGCTGTAGCCGTTTCGGCGATTCTCCGAGCTCGTGCCATTGCGCTCGCCCTTCTCGTAGCCCAGGTGAGTTTCCATTTCGGCCTCGAGGCAGAGCTGGACGAGTTGCTTCGTCAGCTGCTGAAGAAGACCTCCCTCCTCGAGCAACTCCTGCGGATGCCGGCCCTCCGCCAAGTGCTCTTTTATCATCTCTTTAAGTGGATTTGGCTCTCTTTTCTTTTTGGTGGTCATTGGCGGCTCCTTTCTAGTTGCTTAAGCCGCTTGGCTCATGACCCATTGTCGGGATAAGCTGGCAGGTTGCCCTGCCAGCTCCCCCGCAGATCCGGACATGCAGAATTCCCGCATCCGGCTCCTCAGGTAGCAGGACTTGCTGCCCAGGCGGAGTGGACTATTCGAGGTTTGGGCAGGGGATAGACCCTTAGAATTTTCAGGAATCTATCCCATGGTATCGCCGCCTTTTCAGATCGACGGCTGAGCCATTTATGCCAAACCTTCTTAGTTTCGTGGTGAAGGCGACTCAAGGAGCGCATGTTTCCGGTTATTCCGAAGTATCCATAATGTCCGCTGAGTTTCAGCGCAATTTGCTTGTGCTGGTCTCTCAGAGACATGTGGCGGTTCTTCCGGCACCAGTCCTTGAGCGAACGAATGCTTCTTCGAAGGCGGTCTCTTGCAGTTTTCCTGTAGACGATCCACTTTCCTTGCCGAGATTTGCCCCAGTAGTGGGTAAAACCCAGGAAATCGAAGCTCTCTACGTTCGTTCGTCCGGCAGGTTTGTAGAAGTCTACCAACCTTGTCTTCTCTGGATGGAGCGACAGTCCAAACTTGGCAAACCGTTTAGGAAGAACTTCTAGTACTCTCCTAGCGTCTTCCCTACTCTCGAAGATGCAGACAGCGTCGTCAGCAAAGCGCACGAGTGTCGCCTTGCCTCGGAGCCTTGGCTTTACTACTTCGAAAAACCAAGTGTCCAGCACTTCGTGGAGAAATATGTTTGCCAGTATTGGTGATATCACTCCGCCCTGAGGAGTCCCGGATTCGGATCGACTGATCGATCCTTCTTCCATCACCCCTGCGCACAGCCACTTATCTATGGCTTTGCGAATCACTCCGTCTCGCACCCTTCTGTCAAGAAAAGCTCTAAGATGCTTATGATCTAGAGTCCCGAAGAAATCTCGGATATCCAGTTCAATTATGCTGGCTCCACCCATCGACATTACGTCATGCCAGAGCGTGTCCAAAGCCTTGTGGGCGGATCGTCCACGCCTGAATCCATACGAGCGATCAAAGAAGTCCTGCTCGTATATCGCCTCCAGGATCAGGCTTACAGCTCTTTGCAGTACCTTGTCCTTTAGGGTTGGTATCCCGATCGGGCGAAGCTGTCTTCCGCCCGCTTTAGGGATGTACACTCGTTTAACTGCAGGAGCTCGATACTTGCCGGACTTGAATTGTCCTAGCAATTCTCTGAGATTGTCATCCATACAGCTTTCGAATTCCGACGCTGTCTGTCCATCAATCCCTACAGCTCCGCCTTTATTGGTGTACCTATATGCCTCCCTCATGAAGGACATGTCGATGTTGTGGGCAAGCGTTGTGAGCACCATATTTGGCGCTTCTCTTGCCAGTGTTGCTACTCGATGAAGTCTCGTTGAGACGTCACTGGAACTCGATGTCTCCATTGTCTTTCCCTTCCTCGATTCCTACTCCTGACGCCCGCCTTCCCTCCAGAGGCTCCCGCAGGGTCTGGTTTCCCTCCTTCAACGGTACTATTCAGGCGCTCCGACTCGCTACGGCTCATCTTGGTTCCTTTCCTTTTCGGTCGTCTCCAGTACCGCACTTGTCAGGAATCAGTTCGGTCAATTCGTCGATATACTTCGACAGGCAATGTCGATTAAGCTTCTGCCCATGGAAGCCCGGCTCATCCTGGGTGCGGAAGCCGCAGCGTCTCCCGCGTTCCGTGGTAACCCTGGTGCAAGCATGCCTTGTTCTTAGACCACGGCAGGACCAGTTTCACTAGCCTTTCTCGTTTCCTGATGCTGCCTTCCGCCTGTGTCAGGGCGTCGGCTCCTGCGAAAGAATAAATTTCGTGGCTCAATGGCAAGGCCTACTTACTCGCTGTCTACGCTTCACAACTTCGGTCACCCTAGTTGCGCAAGACTCGCTTCTGGCTGCTGGCTTTGCTTTGCCAGGTGAGGTTGACTCACCGGGTTACTAAACAAGGTTTCAGTGTCTAACCACCTCCCCCTCCTCACGACTTTTCGCGGCGCACGCCACAAATTATTTTACAGTCTCAACAGGTCCGAGGTGATCGTACTCGCAATTACCTAGTACCACCACCGCCACCATCCACTCCCTTTCTTCAGTGACTAAAAGTTTGGTCGCGGACAACCATCAACATCCCGAACGCGACCTGTCTATCTGCACTGCCCGCCATGAATCTTCCAGCTAGCAGTGTATACAGAAATAGACACGGGCGTATTACTTGTGGCAAGCCGGTGGTGATCGCCGCATGGCAGTGATTTGTCCGACTGGCTTCTCGCGGAACATCAGCTGCGCGTAGAAAGCGATCTAATCACACTAGCAACTTGCCAGGTGCTTGCTCTACGTAAAACCGAGCTTCAGAGCAGATTCAAGCTTAGATGCAGTTGCGCGAACTAAGGAATCGGAAAATACTACGGATTCATGTTTCCCGACGTCAAAGTCGAATACGCCGACAGATACTTCATGGATCTTTGCTTGCAACTTGCGAGCGTAATGTCCTTGCAACAAAGGGAATCTGGGATCTCGATCCCAATTGTCAAATCCGTGCCCAATCAACCAGACCGCAAATCCCTTGTCGGTCAAATCGATTCTCGATGTCTCCCCAGTGACTCGAACTTTGACTGAGATATCTGACGGCAAAACAATCGCCATGCGCTCGCGGCAGTGGATGGCTGTGTTACCGGTACGCTCAAACTCGCCGACATATTGGTCAAGCAGCTGGGTGTGATCGGCTAAGTCTTCTGTATTTGAAAAGTTCCTGAGAAACATCGCCTCAAGATATTCCTGCGCTGACTCGAGATCCTCATTGGGCTTGTGGTACCGATAGCATGCGAGCCGGAGACACTGCATTTTGCTGAATCGCCGAGGCTGCGAGCTGCTAGCTTGCAACTCCTGGCGATACTTTTTCGGATCAGCGATCACTTTCGCAACGTCACTGACTGCAATTCGCAAAGAATCTTCGTTCATTTGCGCGCCTTCTTATTGCCCGAACTCTTACCGCTGCTGCCGCTGGCCGGTAATAATTTGGCGACTCCTGGGTACTGAGCGATGATTTGGCTTGCTTCCTTCGCGAAGCGCTTGTACATCGCGATAACTTTCCCGCTGTCAATGTGCTGATTAATTAGCTCAGGAAATGAGTGCTCGATGGCCCCTTCATTTTCCGATGAGAACCGGTGAACGAATTCAAGTAATTCGACCAAATTCCGCTTGCCGTCATGATCAGCAGGCAGCCGTGCCACATCTCGGTTGAAGATATCCTGTTCATATTCGCTGAGTTTGAGTCCGTTAGCTTCGAGTGATATGCGCCGAACGAGACATGGAACGCACTGTCCGCAGTGATTGACCCCGCCGCCGAGTCGAGAACCACGCCAACAACTGACCGAGACTGGAACCCAATCAGGATGCTCGGTCACCACGCGTTTTACCACTTCTGCTTTTGTTTTATAGACGAACGGATTCTCGAATTCGATTGCATAGCTGAGCAGATCCGAGAAGAACTTGCCTACTATGTGTAGGAACTCTGGGTGCGCCGTGTGAGTCGAAAATGCGCCGATTCGTGCCGCGCTTAGTGGCAGATGTATTGCCATCTGTCCGTTTTCGGCGACCGTAACAATCTTGCCTATACCTTTTCGGCGTGCCGCCAGCGCAGCGATTGTCGAAAACATAAAGGATCTGGTCCGCTGCGTATCTTCTCTATCTTTGTCTGAGGGGAAACCCCAGGCGGAGCTGCTGCGCCCTCCCGTTCGTATTACTAGACGGTTGGGGTCCAACCCAAAGTGATTCCTTAAGTGATCCGCAAGCCCGTCCTGACTCGCTTTGGTTATAGGGTTGGCTGTCTGATGGCTACAGAGAAGGACGTTTGCAAAGCCGAAGGTGTCTGGCAATTCCAGCGCCGCGCTTAGAGAGTCCAATCCACCGGAGAAAAGCAAGCAACGTCCTGCTGTCGTCGGTCGTTGCACCAGCGACTCTGGTTGTCCAGCGGCGGCAGTGAATGAAATGTTCCAACAGTCATTGGACAAGACGTACAAAAGATATTGCAAGTCTTCCTTGACTCGTTCAAATGCATGGAGATTGACCACCGGTAGCGTTAAGCTAATATCCCGAGTGAATTTCTCGCGCTCTCCTCGCTTAAATGCCAAGTCACACGCATATACGGCTGCTGCGACGGTTAGTACGTCCACTTCCATTGACGTAGCAGACGGTAGCACCCGCTCGAAGTCCCGCACCCCGATGCGCAAGTTCTTGCCGGGACACAGACCCAGCACGCCGGACGGAACCCTCGTCGGATCTTCGACAAGCGTGACGTTGGCTATGTTCGCTGTTGTTCCAGTCACTCGTGCTCCGCCAATCTGCCAACTACCCGATTTGCCAGCTGCGTCCATTTTGTGGATGCTTGAGACGCATCGCCAGATGCGGCCTTGGTGGCGTCTTTTGTTTTCTGCATCAGTTCACTTTTGAACTCCACGCCTTGCGATACATCCGAGTTACGGCTACCCAAGCCGACATTTCCAGGCAGATCCCGAGAGACTATGTAATTTGAGGCTTCCGCGAATACTTGCTGGACAAACGCGTTAGCTCTGTCGGTAGCACCAACCGTCTGGACTGCTGCTCGCCGCGCCAACTCAATGGCCAAGCTGGGACTTCCGAATCTTGACGCTTCTCGCGCTACTGCGTAAGAAACCTCTGCCGGACTGTTTTTCGTGAGTGCTACTTCAAGAATTCTGCCAATGCGCGGATCTTTTAACTGCTCCTGCAAATCCGAAGCTGCTCTCCACATTTCCCGCAACACGCGATCAGCTGGGAAACGGGCATCCTGATACATCGTCTGGACCGCTTTCCAGTGCGTTGTTCGTGGAGAACCGTGACTGACTGATGTTCCCATGAGTTACTTCGCTGGTATGACCTTATCTTTGAGGCGGGCATCAAGATTCCTTTTCACCATAGCTGACTCAATGACGGTCTGGGCAAATATGTGATTCCAATCTATCGACTGTCTATATGCTGGCCGTTCTGCAAACATTGACACGATTGCACTGAAGTTTGTGCTGTCAAGAAAGCAAAGTTTTACACCGCACTTGGCATAAAGCTCGCTTGATCGTGACTCCAACGTGTCCGGGCTTTGGAAAAACCCTGAAATTGCCACAAATGCGTATGCACGTCCAAGGAATGATTCGTAGCGATGATGGAAATCATCAACGTAACTAGCGAATTGTCTGATGGTATTACTGGTGATATCATATCCGTCTTCAGCCGCCTTGCAGTCATACAGCAACACGGGGCTTCGCCGTCCAGTGACGATTCCATCGGGCAGAGCTTCAAAAAGCCGCTCCTGTCCATAACGAATCACTCGATCTTGCAGAATGAACTCTAGTCCCTGCTTTGCGTAAAGCTCAAAAAGATCATCAGCTTTTCCAGTCAGTCCAGTTGGCAACCTGTTCAAACCAAGCTCTGAGAGGTGATCGCCGAAAGAGTCCTCTAAGGGCAAAAAGGAAGAAATAGATCCACCAAGTCGACCCATAAATTCGTCTGGGGTGACGACAATCGTTTCTGCATTGGGTGTGTCGGCGCAATCACCAACGACTATCAACGGAACTCGCTCACGTTGTGAGACTTGTTGAAGTGCTCGAACATCGGCAGCCGATAACTCCTTTTCCACGAATGCAAACAGTCGTTGGCTGAGCGCTCCAAATTCATCGTCACGATTCGTCAAGACGCCGAGATAGTTCGGTCCAGTGAAAGATCGAGTGATTCGAAAACCGGCTCCCAACAGTGTTCTAACGATGACGGGTCTCGTTAAATCCATGCCGCCTCAAGGTTTCTCCAATTTCCAGATCAGTAAGTGGACTAGCTATTCTATTAGAGGATCGCGCTTAGTACGTGGGCTGCCACGTTTTTCTCCGGTAGCCCCAGGGTAGGCCCGAAAACCTGCCGATCCCGAAAAGCCTTGGGCGGTGAGGGACTCGAACCCCCAGCCCCTTCGGTGTAAACGAAGTGCTCCACCATTGAGCTAACCGCCCGCAGCCACGTAGTTTAGCATACCGGCTTCGCCGGCAGCCGCCATTCCCCCACACGGGTATATTTCCGAGTCCTGCCATGAAGGCAGCTGTCACAAGTTGCCAAGCATCACCAATCCACCCGGCAAGCCCGCAATCGCCAGCCAGACCACCACTTCGCCCAAAATCCCCGGCAATGAAGTAATATGGCTCTTTAGACAAGCCGCTATACGTGCCCACAGCCCATGAGCGACTCCGGCGAGCCACCCCCCATCAAGTTAGTAGAATCCTGCGACCGTTGCGGCTCGCCACTTGTCAGTGTACCCGAATCGCCGGACAGGCGTATATGCCCGATGTGCTCCAAATACGGGCCCGGCGCCACCACCGACTCGGCGCGCCAGGCCGATCAGGCTGTGGCGGATGCCACCTCCCGGGGCGAGCCCGAGCATCTCATGTCCGAGAAAGCTGTCGCCGAGCTCGAGCTCGATCCCGAGATCACCTCGACCTTCAAAATCATCGAGCTCATCGAGAGCACCAAGCGGTATAAGGCTCTCCGGGTCTATGACCCGAATCTCAATTGCAATTTCCTGCTCAAGATCCTGAACCCGGGATTTTTCGATCCCCTGGTGCTACTACCGGTGGAGACAGCGGCGAGCATCCTGGTGGCACAGACGCACCCGCACTTGCTCACCGTATATGATGCCCGCACTACCGACAGCGGCAGGCGTTATCTCATAATGGAGGATCCGGGACCGGTCACCATCGAGTCTCTCATCGAGAAAGAAGGATTCATCGAGCTGCCCCGGGCGATCAGCATGTATGTCCAGGCATGCGAGGCTATTGTTATGCTGCACAAGCTCGGGCTCCTGCACAATGCTATCCGCCCCCGCTATCTCGCGGTCAAGAAAACCGAGTCCGGACTCGAGACGGTGAAGCTCACCGGCTACAGTATCACTTCTTACAAAGAGCCGGTTCTCGAGACGCCTCTTAAAATCGGCCGGAACTATACTTGCAACGATGTATTTTATGCCTCCCCGGAAGAGCTCGAGTCCCGGGACCTGAGCACCGGGACCGATATTTATAGTCTTGCTTGCGTGATGTTCCACGCCATGACCGGCAAGCCCGTCTATCGATCGAGAGAGCGCGATAAAGTAATCGCCCAGCATACCGGTCAGGAGAAGGCTCGCTTCCGCCGGCGCTATGAGATCCCGGGTCCGGTTCAGGATGTGGTGCTCCATTGTCTGGAGAAAGATCCGGCGAAGCGTTATAAGAGCTCGCAGGATCTGCTGCTTGATCTTCAACGCCTGGAGCAGGAGAAACCGCCCCTGATCGATAGCCTGTGGAAACGCTTTCTGGCGTCTATTTTCGGGACTTGATTCGGGACTTGATTCGGGTCTTTATACAAGCCTGATCCCGGACATGAAAATCCTCTCTAAAGAAAGGATTTCCCATCGAGAGAGCGAGCCTGTTATGCTTACTGGTGAGTTTGCCTCCGATAGAAACCGCTAGAGAGTCAGAGACAGTGCGTTTAACCAAAGGATGTAAGAAAGTGCTCGAGGTACTGGAGTCGGCTTCCGACCTCTTGAGCGCCCAGGACATACACGGGATGATGCGGCAGGCCGACGACAAGGCGCCCGGGCTGACCACTGTGTACCGGTCACTAGAATCCCTGGTGGAGCACAGCCTGGTCCAGGCGGTTGACCTGGGGGACGGCGAAAAACGCTATGAGCTGGTCAAGCCAGGCGAGCACCATCATCACCTGGTCTGCGACACCTGCCGGTCGAGCGTCCACCTGGACCAGTGCTTAATTGAAGAGCTCGAAGGCGGTATTCGGGCCAAGTACGGCTTCCACGTCCGCGGTCATGTGCTCGAAATCTTCGGCATCTGCCGGGACTGTGCCTTGAAGTAAGATACTTTATATATAGTACATAGAGCTTGCCGGAGTCTTGATATCCTGTAAACTCGTAAGTCCATTTTGAAAATGAATTCCATTTCGATAAGTCGATAATGAGAGAGGACCCGAGCCCATGACCCCTGAGCCCACGCTCCCCAAGAAACCGAAAAAATCCAGACGGAGCGAGGATAGAGCCGAATCGAGCTGCTGCGGCGGTCATAGCGTTGTCGGTCCGAGTGTTGTGGATCGTGCCCACGGTCACGGTCATCAGACCCCTGCCAGCCACGGAGCTACCGCAGACCAGGGCGTCCCGGTCGCTATAACCACCGGCATGGCTTCTGCCGGAGAGCCCTCAGGGCATGACTGTGCTATCGATCATGGTCTCGAACCTGCCCTTGCATATGCTCACTCTCACGAGCCCGGGTCTGGTAATAGCCATGGTCACAGCCAAGGCCACAATCACGGCCACGAGCCCGGACATGAAGACGGGGTCGACAAAGCCATCCTGTCCCTGGACAACCTGGGCATCATCGCTTCTGTGGGATGTCTCATCCACTGCGCGGCGCTGCCTTTTGTCGTAGCCTTCCTGCCTGTTATGGGGCTCGGCTGGCTCGACAGCCACGAGTCGCACCAGTACCTGGCGGCTTTCATTATTGGTTTCGCCATCCTGGCTGTGGTCCCGGCTTATTTCAGACATCGCCGGACCGAGGTCCTGGTCGCCATGATTGTCGGCATGAGCCTGGTGGTCACCGGAGCTCTATTCATCCACCATATCGCGGGCGAGCAGTGGGAGCTTCCGCTGATGATAACCGGCAACCTCATTCTGGTGGCTGCCCACTGGCGCAACAAAATGCTGGTGAAATGCTGCGCCCACGAGCATTAAGACGAACTCTTCCAAACTTCTTATCACTGAAGCAGGGCATGCTCTCGGGAATTCGCCCTGACATTGCTTCAGGCAAATCCTCTTAACAACCGTCTATCTTTGTTTACGAACTTTCGGCTCTTAACCGGCCATTAACCATGGCGATGCGATCCTTTTGCCTGTCGGTTCGCCTGCCAGGGACACGAAACGCCCTGCCAGACCCGGGTTAGATCCAATGTTATATGCGATGTTATATACGGAGCCTATAGAAAAGCAATGATTACTGTGGTGTTTTATCTACTCGTCGGCGTTATCGCATTCGGCATTCTGCTGCAGCTGCTGCACGACGAGATCAGCGCCATCGGCAGTTTCCTCCGCGATATCTTCACCGGTGGACTGTCCTTCGGCGGCAACCGCTACTCGAGCTGAGTTTTCCTCCGGGATCGCCGGGAGGCACCCGTCTCCCGGGCGAATTTTAGAACTGAATAAACCCTGGTGAAACCTAAATCCGCTTGCGTCCGGATTTGCGGGTTGCACTGCTGGTGATATCACGGATGTCTGTGTAGACCAGGCGGAGCGGGCTGTAACGATGGAAGCCCGAGAAGACGTAGCGCATGATGTCGTCGACGACATGGCGCCAGATCATGTATTTCTCTTTCTTGCGCAGGCGCGATACCATGCGCATGCGGCTGGCGGTAGCGGTGATAGCCGGCTGTCCGGTCAAGGTCTGAGCGGCGCGGCGACCTGCCAGGGTGCGATTTTTGAATAGCTCGCGATAACCCGACGAGATCGATCCGTCCACCGGTCTGATGCTCTGAGTGCTGGCGGAGACCAGTGAAGGTCTGGTCTGCCTGGAGAATTCGCCTGTCGGAACGAGGGTGTTGCGGCCTGTTCTGGTAACGTATCCGGCTAGTCCCATTGGTCACCTCGATTTCTAATTGCGGTATCGGTCATCAACCTGGAACTAACAGCATTATTGATCAGTAACGTTTTTTGAACAAGGAAAAAATTGGCTCTGGCACCATATCCAGTGAAGATTCGATCCCGCAAACGGTGCCATATTCAGTGTCTTCGATTGCTGCCGATTTTGGTTAATTCCTCGCAGTTGCCTCTTGATATCCCGCGATTGGCACCAGTGCGCGCACTTGACAAGCCGCCGGGAGCCAGCATGTAACGGCGCCTGAACCCGAGATCACGGAAGCTCTGGAGGGTTCGGTTAAAATACGGCCTTCGGCTCAAGAGCTTCTTTTTACCAGTAATCCCGAGGTCCCCATGAGACTCAACAAGTCTGATTCTGTTTTCGCGAAAACGGTTTATATAATTTGCGCGCTTCTCTTTTTCGTCTGCGTGACGGCACCGCCGGCGATGTGCAACATCGACGAGGACGCAGAAAAGATCGAGAAAGAAGCGGTGGAGGCCAAAAAGAAAAAACGGGCAGAGAAAAAAGCTGCTAAAGAGAAAGCCGACCAGGAAAAGCAGGATAAGAAGGACAAGAAAGGCGGCGATGACGACGCCGAAAGCGCCGATAAAGATTCCGCCGACAGCGACGAGTTCGACGACTCTCTCGATAAGCTCAATATCGAAAAGCCCGGCGAGCACGACGAGTCCACCACCACCGGTCTGAAAGAGCCCAAGTATAAAATCGCTCTGGCGCTAGGCGGCGGCGGCGGGCGCGGCTCCGGTCATATCGGCGTCTTGAAAGTCCTCGAGGAAGAGAAGATTCCGATTAATCTCGTAGTCGGCACCAGTATCGGTTCTATAATCGGCGGCATGTACTGCGCCGGGGTGCCCCTGAAAGAAATCGAGCAGATGTTCCTCGATCGCTCCCTGATGAAAGCATTCATGACGGTACCGCTTTCGGTTCGTATGATCGCCGCGCCGATCATGGTCCTGCCCCGGGTGGTGCGGCATCCTTATGATGGACTCTATTACGGCAACAAATTCCGCAAATATCTGAGCTCCAAGCTTCCCGATGACGAGCAGAACATCCAGGACCTCAAAACACCCTTCGCGGCTGTGGTGGTCGACCTGGTCACTGGTAAGGTCGCCAGTCTCAGCAAGGGCAACCTCAGCTATGCCATGCAGGCGAGCTCGGCTGTGCCGGGGCTGAGAAAGCCGGTGCAGATTGGCGAGAAGCTCTATGTCGACGGTGGTGTCGCCGAGAACGTCCCGGTAGCCCAGTGTAAAAAGCTCGGCGCCGACGTGATCATCGCCGTCAATATCGACGAGATGATGGACCCGGTCGATCTCGATCACTTCAGGAAGATGGGCAGCGTCAGCAAACGTCTGATCAAACTGCAGCTGCAAAACCTCGATCAGCCGCTCTGCGAGCAGGCTTGCGTCACCATCCACCCGGATGTCACCGGCATCGGACTGCTGTCCACCAGCCATGAAGACGCTGTCAAAGGCATTGCCGCCGGCGAGAAAGCCGCCCGGGAGATGATGCCCGAGATCAAAAAACGGCTCAAAGAGTGCGGTGTCGATATTTAAGAACGTGACAATTGGCTGCCGGATTTTTATGTAGCGTTACAAGAGCGCCAGATAGAGCCGCTCTGGGATAGACTAGCCTTTTCGAATTAAGGCAATTCGGATACCGGCAACTTATATATTCACTACTTATATTTTTTACTGATCGCCGATCGATCACATTCCATCGTTATTTCAGGAGGAGATCATGGTCACCAAGAAGACTCCAGCAAAAAAATCGACTACTTCAGCCCCGTCCAAAACCACCAAAGCAAGCGCCACCAGCAAAGCAGCTGCCAAACCAGCTGCAACAAGCAAAGCCGCTCCTGCTAAGGCAACCACCACCAAAACCGCCTCGCCGTCTCCGGCTCCTGCAAAAGCCGCTGCCAGCAAGGCCACTGCTGAAAAGCCAGCCGCCAAAGCCACCGAAAAGGCTACCGAAGCCAAAACTGCAACCAAGAAGGCTGCCACGGCTCTTCTCGAAAGACCTGCCACCGATTTGGTCGCGCTTCGCGCTTATTTCATCTGGGAGCAGCGCGGCTACACCCACGGCGGCGACGTCTCAGACTGGCTCCAGGCGGAAGCCGAGCTCTTCGAGAGCAACAACTGATATTGCCGGTTCCGGAAACCCGGAGACCCAAGGGAACTCAAAGAAGCCGGGCATGCGCAAGCAGCCCGGTTTTTTATGCGGGAAAGAACCCGGCATGGTCAGGCGACTGCAAGAACCGACCGCGACTGCTCCTCCTAAAACCCGACCACAGGGAGTAAAGCTCCTTAATGGTGAGGTGGACTCGATGGAAAAGCGAACAAGGTCTAATACGTGGCTTATGAAGATAGTCAGGGGTCTTATGATGGCCCTGCTATTCGTCTGTCTGGGCTTGTTCGGTTGGTTTGCTATCAGTCCGAGTTTTATGGCAGATGCGGACTTCAAGTTTCCGTATATTACTGAGCGGAGCCTTGTTGGAAAATCAAAGACCGAGCTCCTCAGCGCAGTCGGAAAGCCTGATCTAAACAAGCCCCTGCTCGAATATCTGCATGGTAACCCGGAGCCCGGAACCCAGATTCTGTATTATTCAGCACGCACCAACCCGGAAAGCTATCATTCCGGTGCCTCTGCTGTAGCAATCAAGATCGAGAACGGCCAGGTAATCGACACTTATCGAGTCATTAGAATCAACTGGCTGATCTTCTTGCTGGCTACATACGGAATGACAAAAGTAGTCGACTCATTGTCGATAAAGAAGCCCAAACAGGCGCCCGCAATAGCGTAACCATCCTGTGTTCGAAATGCGGTGGAGGATCTAAGAAGCCGGGCAGCTTGCGCATGCCCGGCATTTTCCTGGGCTCCTCCTTAGCTGCTGTCCGTTGCGGACATCGCTGGCATATACATATGGAAGCGGTAGACTACAATAGAAGGGCCCGGAGTCCGTAGCCAAGCCAGGAAATGCCAGCAGACGAACAACAACAAGACGAGGATCGCAACTCTGCCGGTGCGGGCGCAGGCGCGAATTCTGCTGGTAACCAGGGCAATCAAGCCGACCCCCTCGCCCAAGCGCAGAACCCCGAGACCTTTTTCAGGCAAACGGATACCGATGCCTTAAGCAATCAAGGAGACTGGACCCCGTCGGATCAGAGAGGCTACAGCGGTCCGGTGCCCCAGGCTCCTGGCTCGCAGCAGGCGCAGGGCGGGCATGCTCCGCTTGCAGCCGGCTCGCAGCAGGCGCAAACCGGACAGGCTCCCCAGGCACATCATCAGCAGCCGGCCGAGACGGTGAGTGATTTTTTCGGCAATCCCACTCGCTACCAGCAGGGCTCTGTTCTGGACGGCGAATTCGTCGACGGTAGCCCGAGTCAGACCAATTCCGGAGCTCCGGGTAAGGCTCCCGGCGCCCAGGCTGTGCCCGGTCCGGCAAGAAGTGGCGACTTCTTCGAGAACGCTCCCGGTCCCAATTCGGCTCCCGGTCGAGTACCAGGTCAGGTACCGGGACAAATTCCGGGTCACATGCAGGGACAAGCTCCTGGTCACGCTTCTGGTCACGCTTCCGGTCAAGTTCCTGGTCATGCGCCCGGTCATGCGCCCGGTCATGCGCCCGGTCAGAGTCCTGGTCATGCTCCCGGACCGGTTGGCACCGGTCCAGGCTCGACCCAGCAGGCTCAAGCACCCAGGAAGGACAGTCTCCTGAGCAGCATCCAGTCGGCCTTTTTCGATACGGGGCAGCAGAAGGCGCTTCCTCCCCATACACCGACACCGGCTCCCGAACCAGCTCCAGGACACTCTGCCAGCCAGTTTCCCGGTCCGGCGCCACCGCCCGCCCCCGCACAAGACTACAACCAGAACCATGATCCAAACCGGAACCAGGGGCTGCTGCCGCACCATCAGCAATACCAATCGGCGCCATCACCAGCTCCGGCACCCACGCCTGCACCCACTCCCGCTCCGTCAGCTCCTGCTCCTGCTCCGTCTGCTCCCGCTCCGTCTGCTCCCGCTCCGTCTGCTCCCGCTCCGTCTGCTCCCGCTCCGTCTGCTCCCGCTCCGTCAGCTCCTGCGCCTGCCCCTGCCCCGTCACCAGCTCCTTCTCCGGGCCCCAGCCTCGGTCAAGCACCTGGAAATTCACCGGGCATCGCTCCGGGCATCGCGCCGGGAATGGCTTCCGCTCCCCAGCCAGAACCAGAGCCTGCCGGCTACGAGGGCGACGACTACGAATTCGACGACCGCCCTCGCCTCGACGCCCAGGGTCGGCCTCTCATGACCAATACACCTAACTTCGCAAGCCATGGTCCGGCGTTTTCACCCCGGCCGAAAAGGCAAAAACCGCTTCTACCCGACCCGACCAAACCCGCCCGGCTCGCGGCGCCGCAACATCCTCAGGCGCCGGAGCCGACTCACAATCAGGCTCCAGTGCAGGGCTATGAACAGAGTCAGAGTCAGAATCAGATCCAGAATCAGGACCAGGCACCGCAATCGCAGGCAGATCCGCAGTTGCAGGTCGATCCTCAATTTCGACAACATTATCAAAATCCGGCATCACAGCCTTTCTTCGACCAGGATCAGCCGGAAGCTGCTCCGTACCAGCAGCCGTACCAGCAACCGTACCCTCAGCCTCAGCCTTACCAGCAGGCATATGATCACACCTACGCCCCGAATCAAGATCAAGACGACGACGACGATTACGAAGACGACGATTACGAGGGCGACGAATACGGAAACGCTCGCAGCCAGCGTTTCAAGCGTCTGGGCAAACTCGTCACTCCGGAGACGAAAGGGCTTTTCCTCTATAATTTTTACCAGGCGAAAGAGCTCGTCACCAGCCCGACTAATTTTTTCCGCACCCTGCCGCCTCCGGGCAATATCGCCGAGCCGGCGATTTTCCTCTTGATCATGACCATCGCCGGCGGGCTCCTGGCGGGCATCACCAGAGCGAACCTGCTTATCACCATCGGTTTTGTGGTCGCCAATCTAATCGGCGCGACCTTTTCGGCTTTCGCCATGTGGAAGCTCTATGTCATGTCAGGAAGCCAGCGCAGTTTCGAGGAGAATTTCAGAGTGGTGGCATACAGCCAGGTGACCCTGCTCCTGGCGGCATTGCAGGCGCCGCTCCTGGGCGTCATCACCGGGCTTCTGGCATTCATCGGAACTGTATATATTCAAATCCAGGGCATGACCCAGATTCACGATCTTCCCCGCAACAAAATTATCGCGATACTGATTGGGATATCACTATTTCTCGCCATCATCCACGTCAAGCTCGGATTATGATCGCCGCCTTGCGCTGCCGCTGCTTCAAGCCGAGTGATTGTGCCTGAAATTGTAATAGGTGAAGCAGGTCCCCTGATTGCTCACCATGGTGGCACCCTGGGGCGAATTGGGATGGCAGCTGTTGCCGAAGACCGGGCAGTCGGTGGGAACCTTGAGCCCGAGCAGGATCTGATTGCTGATGCAGGACGGTGAGTCGGCGCGGGACACGACATCGACCTCGAACTGGCCGAATGCGTCGTAAGCAGCGAAGTCGCTCTTCATGCGGTAGCCACCGCGCTCGACGTTGCCGATGCCACGCCATTCGCGGTCTTTCACTTCGAAAACTTCCGAGATCAGCGCCTTTGCCTGCTGATTACCGTCTCTGGAAATAGCCCGCTCATACTGCGCTTTGACGCCGCTCTTGCCGGACTCGAGGAATTTGACGCAAGAGAGAATCCCCTCGAGCAGATCCAGAGGCTGGTAGCCGGTGATTACAAAAGGCGCTCCGTATTTCTGGGAAAGACGCTCATACTCGCTGGTTCCGGTGACGCTGCAAACATCGCCGGGGCTCAGGATGCCCTTCACCGGCGTGTCCACCGTGCGCAGGACCCGGGAGCAGACTGCCGAAACGCAGGGATGCGAATAGAGAAGGTAGAAGTTTTTCAGTCCCAGACGTTTTGCCTGCCAGACCGAAAGAGCATTGAGCTCGACCTTGGTCTCGAAACCGATAGTAAAGAAGACGACTTTCTTCTCCGGCATCTTCCGGGCAAGAGTGAGGGAATCGAGGGGCGAATGCACGACCCGGATGTCGGCGCCCCGGGCTTTCATCTCGAGCAGGTCGCAGTCGCTGCCTTTGAGCCGGAGAAGCTCACCGGAGCAGCAGAAGACGACACTGTCGAGCTGGCAGATGGCGATGGCGCGGTCGATGGTGGCCAGGGGCGTGGCGCAGATGGCGCAACCCGGACCGTGCACCAGCCGGAGCTGCTCCGGCAGGTAACGCCTGAGGTCGTACTCCAGGAGCATGCGCGTCTGCCCGGCGCAAACCTCCATGATGGTCCAGGGGTGCGATGTGGCAGAAGCGATTTTCTTGGCTACTTTCTCAACTCGTCGGACATCGAGCCTTGTATCGTGCGGATCTATTTCCAGGCTTTCGTCTCGGCTTGCAAACAAGGTGCCAGGTCCTCTCTCACTTCCAATCAGTCAATGATAATGTCCATCTGGTTAAAAGTACCCGTTTTCTAAAGTCTCAAATTCCAGGCAGGCACAGGGAACTTCCCGCCCGGACTGGCTTATCGCCCCCCAGGCAAGGCATTGACGCGAGAGCACCGGCTCCCGCCAGTATTAAGATCATTGCAATTCTTAAAGCGCCAGATTAAATGGGCGGGTCCCGCCGGTCACAACTCGAAGCAGCCGGAACTGCCAGGTCCGCCGGAGCTGCTTCTACGAGCCGGAGTCGCCGAGTCCGCCGGCTCTTCCTCTACCTCACGAAAAGAGCCGGAGTCGCCGAGTCCGCCGGCTCTTCCTCTACCTCACGAAAAGAGCCGGAGCCGCCACGTCCGCCGGCTCTTCCTCTACCTCACGAAAGCAGCCGGAGCGGTTCGCTCCGGCTGCTTTCCCAGTCTATAAACGCGAGCTCAGCTTATATAAGCCTTGAGGGCGCTCGATTTCTTGTTGTTCCGCATTTTGCGCAGAGCTTTGATCTCGACCTGCCGAGCCCGCTCCTTGCTGATGCCCAGAACGGCACCGACCTTGGTGAGAGACCGGGGAGCGTCGCCGTCAAGCCCGAACCGCAGCTCGATCACCGACCGCTCCTGAGGATTCAGGCTCTCGAGGAGCTCAGTGACATCTTCATGAAGAAGATTCTGAGTGGTCCTCTCGGTGGGCAGGGCGATGACATTGTCCTCGAGCACGTCAGCGAAAGTGCTATCGTAATCGGTGCCAATCGTGGCATCGAGCGAAAGCAGGTTGCGCGAGGCGTTGAGGGCAAGGAGCACCTTCTCTTCGGACTCGCCGATCCGCTCGGCGAGTTCGTCGGTACCCGGCGCCCGGCCAAGCTCGAGATAAAGCTCGCGAGCAGCCCGTTTGGCTTTGAGCAGAAGCTCGTTCATATGGACCGGCAGGCGAATGAGCCTCGACTTGTCAGCGATTGCTCTTGTGATTGCCTGCCTGATCCACCAGGTGGCATAGGTGGAAAAACGGAAACCACGTTCCGGATCGTACCTGCCCACAGCCTTGAGCAGGCCGATATTGCCTTCCTGGATAAGGTCTTGCAGAGACAGTCCCTTGCGCAGATACTTCTTGGCGATGCTCACCACCAGGCGCAAGTTTGCCTGGACGAGCATCATTCTCGCCTTGCTGTCGCCAGCCCGGGCACGCCGTCCCAGCTCCAGCTCTTCGGCGCCGCCCAGAAGCCGGTGCCTGCCTATCTCTTTGAAGTAACGCTTGAGAGAATCGCTATCTACAGGACTGGCAGACTCGGTCTTGTTGGTGCTGCCTTTCGGACGGCCCCGACCGCGTCGGGTTAAAGCCGGCGAGATCACCTCGAATTCGTCGGTGATCGAAACCCGGTCGTTCTCAAAGCCATCAGGGTCGATCTCGGCGTCGAGGTCATCCGTGTAGTCCGGAGCATCTCTGTAGTCGTAGTCATAGTTATCGCACTCATCGCTGGTACGACTGCTCGAATTTTTCATCTCTACCTCCCACCACCATCAATTTCAGGGCCACACCAAAGGCTGATTTCACTCACCCGATTTTTTCTACCTGCGGGGCTTACATTTCTATTAGACCCAGGACAGGCGTCAAAGTTCCGTAAATACCGCAATTGCAAGCTTTTCTTAATTTTTCAAGGGGTCTTTTTGGGGCACTCTTCCGGGGCACGGTCAGCCTTGATTGTAAAGAGAGAGCCGTGATATCATCGCCCAGAGAGAGGTTGATTCAGAGAGTTCCAAACCGCTTGCGAAGTACCTTACTAGCAGTATCAGCAGCAACTATAGCGCTCCTCTTGCTGGCACCACCGCCGGTATTAGCTGCCGCCGCGCAAGATGCAACACTCCCGCAGTCCTCTGCCACGGATCTTGCGACTCCTGCCAACCAGGCACCCCCCTCCACCACAGAAGCTATCGCACCTGAAGGGACGCCATCGAGCAAAGAAGCACCCGAGGCTCAAGCCATTCCGTCGAGCACGGATGCATCCGGTCCAGAAACAGCCCCGAAAGAACGCACTCTCTCCAAAGAAGAAATTCAAAACCACCTCGACCTCAATAATTTCGACCAGGTGTCTGATGGAATTTACAGAGGCTCCAATCCCTCCGATCACGACATCAACGTACTCTCTCAGTACGGAATCAAAACGATAGTCAATCTCAGAATGAAGGGCAAAGCCACCAGGCATGAAGAAGCGGTAGCAAGAGAAAATGGTATTCGATACATACATATTCCAATGGGTTTCAGACACCCGCAAGACCAGAATACGGTGAAAGCCCTCGAAGTCATCTGCGACCCTCATAACCAGCCTGTCTTCATCCACTGCCTACAGGGCTCAGATCGCACAGGCATGATAGTCGGCATCTACCGCCGTCTATTCGATAAATGGAGCTTCACCAGGACCTACGCGGAGATGCACGAGCATCACTTCAAACCCTGGCTCATGGGCATGAAGAAAGCAGTCAGAGACTGCGCCAAATCCGCCCGCCTGGTCTCAATAGCCAAGAACAGCTCCGACAAAGAGGAAGAAGCGAAACAGCTGGCCAGAACAGGCGACGCGCCCCTCTAGGTCTCATATCATATAAGTCCCGCACAACCGTCAAGTCTTGACGTGCATCGCGGCTCAAGGCAATTCATCTATATAGCTCGTCCCGGTATCCTGTTTTCAGAACTTCAGCCGATATCGGTTGAAGTTCCAAATTCGACCCATACCGGGGACGGCAATGAATCCCGCAACCCTTGATACGAGCAATGTTCGGGCAAAGACGACAGAATCGATCAGGAGCCGGCGGAGGCGCTTTTCACGTCAGCCCAGAGCGCCTCTTCATCGTAGCCATCATCGACCACATCATTGGCCGCCGGGGTTGACGTATTGTGCTTTCTGGACTCTTCCAGTTTTCTCATTCCGGGGTCCAGCTCATACAACCTGTAAAGCGGTCCCAGAGAAGTCTTGAGACTCGTCAGGATGCCGTTCACCTCTGTGCCGATGAGATTGAAGGCGGCTTTGGCCTGGGGGGTGGTGGCGTGGGTGTCTATATCGTCTGCCAGACGAACAAGCTTGTCCGTCTCATTGACCAGATTGGTCAGGAGCTGGAGAACCTGTATATCCTTCGTCTTGTTGGATGTGTCAGAGGACATTGCACCTACCCATATAAACTATTTAAGCAGCTCACGGGCTTCTGTGGGAACCCTGTTTGGCCGGAAAGTCGGAGATTGACCGGCAAATGCGATTCTGACATGATAGCAGGCGTTTCCGCTGGTGCTGGGAAGTATGGCACTGCTTGAGATCAAGGGATTATCCACCGTTTTTCATACTGAGCTGGGTCTGGCTCGTGCAGTCGACAACATCAGCCTTTCCGTAGAACCCGGGAAAGTTCTTGGCGTAGTAGGCGAGTCCGGTTGCGGCAAATCCATCACATCTCTGTCGATTTTAAGACTGGTTCCGCCTCCCGGGGAGATCGTCTCCGGGGAGATAGTATTTGATGGACAGAATCTACTTTCCCTGAGCGAAGCCAATATGCGCTCGATCCGGGGAAACAAGATCGCTCTCATTCCGCAAGATCCGATGACCTCCCTGAATCCGGTCTATACAGTCGGCGACCAGATTATCGAGGCTATCGAGCTTCATCAGAGAGTCGACCGGAAGCAAGCAAGAGCGCGTGCCATCGAGGCTCTCGAGAAGGTACGCATCCCCCAGGCCGCCGCGCGAATCGACGAATATCCTCATCAATTCTCCGGTGGCATGCGCCAGAGAGTGATGATCGCCATGGCACTTTCATGCAATCCGCAGCTTCTCATCGCCGACGAACCCACCACGGCTCTCGATGTCACCGTGCAGGCGCAGATCCTGGATCTGCTCCGCGATATCCAGAAAGAGCAGAACATGTCGATTATCCTGATCACCCACGACCTGGGTGTCGTCGCCGAGATGTGCGATTACGTAGCGGTCATGTATGCCGGTTCCGTGGTCGAGCGGGCTTCGGTAAAAGAGCTTTTCGCCAGTCCGAAGCATCCTTATACCGTGGGCTTGCTTCAGTCCGTGCCGAGACCGGGCTCGACCCGGTTGCAGCCGATTGAGGGACAACCGCCGAGCTTGATCTCCCTGCCTGCCGGATGCCGCTTCGCCAGCCGCTGCCCTCTTGTAGAAGACCGCTGCCTGGCTGCGATTCCCGAGCTCGAGGAAAAATGCGCCGGCCATCAGGTCCGCTGTGTTGTCATCGAAAAGGACTGACTTGCAAGACATTCAACTTGCTGCGCCACTGCCTCCGGTGCCCGATAGACCAGCTTTTCTAAAGGGGTCCCGCCGTCCAATGCTGCGCATCGGAAGTGCGCATCGAGACTGCACATCGGAGCTCTGCATCGGGATCGAGGACTGAGCATCGGTGTATTATTCGTGGCAATGGGCTAAACTGGTAACCGATGCTGAAAAAAACGCCACTGCTTTCTCGTCTGCTCCGGCTGTCCCTTTCGGCTCAGCTTGTAGCCTGTACTTTTTGCGGTCTCCCTGCTCTCTTTGCCGGGCGGTCTGGTCTCTTTGCCGATCAGTCTGCTCTCGTTGCCGGGCTCTTTGCTAGTTTAATTGCTGGTTTGATGGCGCCCGGTCCGGCCCGGGCTGAGCCGGTCTCGCCTGCCGGTGATGACCGGAAGGTCTCCCCGGCTATTTTCGACAACGAGCCTCGCCACTATATCCTGGCGCCTTCGGAAAAACGTGGTGTGCTCTTCGACTACGACATGATCGCGCCGCGATCAGCTTCTTGCAGTCATGAGGGTGGTTATGGCGATGACGACATATCCAACGGTTCGAGTTCCAATAGATCGAGCTCCAATGGATCAAGCACCAGCGGAGACGATTCCGGCAACAGGGATAGTGACCAGCCGCTCCAGGGTTTCATCGACCTGAGCTCGAAGTCCGGGCCGACGCCGGCGCTCCAGGCTATCGTTCCGTCTCTCGACCAGATGAAGAAAGTCCTGGAGGGTAATGTGAGCGACACCGGCAAGGTCGAGCTCGAGCAAGGCGTTGCTCAGAGCGATGAGGAGAAGCAACGCTCTCTCATTGCCGAGGCCTTCTTGAAGCATGGCACCCTGGGAGTGCTGGTGGTGGCTACTTTCACCGGCAACCTGGAGGTCTACCAGGTGCTCAGGGGGAGTCCCGCCCAGTATGCCGGTCTCAAACCCGGTGACAAGATCGTCGAAGTGAACGGGCGCAGGATCTCCGGAGCTGACATCAAGAACATCTATCACATCCTCACCGGCTATCGAGGGCAGAGCAAAACGCTCAGAGTCCAGCGCGGGAGCGACCAGCGGACTCTGGTGGTACCCCTCTGGGGAATTTATGATTTCCGGGACAGGAGAAGTCAATATATTGAATACTACTGGTATCTCCTCTATCACAACCTTATCGGTCCGAAAGAATACGAGAGAGCGGTAAAGCCTTTCCTCTATTTCAAGCCGCCCACGGTGAGACCACCGAAAAAACCTGCCGGTGCCGGTAAATGATCTTCAACTACCCCTGGACATGGCAATCTGGCTCTTCTTCCGAGACCTGTCTCCCCCGTCCCTGTTTCTGCTAATCTAGTGCCTTATGCGAATCCCAACCACAGCACAGATAAGAAGCCTCGAAACGGACTGGATCGCCAACTGCGGCGAGCACTGGGGTCAGGTCCTCATGGAGATTGCCGGACGAGGCGCCGCCATCCGTACCCTGCGCCTCTGGCAGGAAAGCCCCGGTCAGGTGGTGGTGGTTTGCGGCAAAGGCAATAACGGCGGGGACGGTCTGGTGGTTGCCAGGTATCTGGCTCTCTGGGGTATCCCGGTTTCGGTGCGGGTGATTCACACGACCAGGCAGCTGGCGGGAGTTGCCGCCGGAGCAAGCGCGAGAGCCGGCGGTGAAGCAAATGCCACTTCAAGTGCCATTTCAGATGCAAGCTCAAAAGCAAATGCAAGTTCCAGCGCAAGCTCCAGCGCAAGCTCCATTGCAAGCTCCATTGCAAGCTCCAGCGCCGGTCGCGGCAGCGGTGGCGCCGGTGAAGCCGAAGCCAGGCAGGGCTCTCTCGATGACGATATAGACGTGCAGTTCGCCAGCGAGGAGAGCAATGTCAATCTGCGAATCTTAGAATCCCTCGATGTGGATATCGCCGCCCTTACCGAAGATGCTTTTCTACCGCTCGACGATATCCACGAAGAAAAGAGCGAGGCGTCCGGTCAGGACAGTTTCAGCGAGAGTCTTTCAGAAGGCTACTCGGAAGGCTTCAGCGCTTCTGATCCCGAGGTTGACGGAGTTTTTCTGGGTGCATCCCTGATTGTCGATGCCATATTCGGTACCGGGCTCGATCGCCAGGTCGAGGGTTTCTACAAGCGTGTGATCAAGAGCATCAACCGCAGTGGCAAGCGGGTTATCTCTATCGATGTGCCGTCCGGGATCAATTCGGACAGTGGTCAGATCCTCGGCGCCGCCGTGCGCGCCGACGAAACAGTCACGTTCGGCTATCTCAAACCGGGGCTGATCACCCATCCGGGCACCACCCTCAAAGGCGCCATCTCGATCGTGGACATCGGACTGCCCGAGTTGCCCGATTCCCATAATGGCGAACCGGATATCAATCTCACCACCGTCGATATCGTGCGCGAGATCCTGCCCATGCGTCCGGTGGACAGCCACAAAGGCACTTTCGGCAAGCTTCTCACCATCGCCGGCAGCCTGGGAATGACCGGGGCGGCGCTGCTTGCCGGTCTGAGCTCGCTGAAAAGCGGAGCCGGTCTCTGCTATCTGGCGGTGGCCCGCTCGCTACTGCCCCTGGTGCCGTCTCAAGAGCTTGTTTACAGACCGATGCCCGAAACCGAAGCCGGCAGCCTCAGCCTGGCGGCTTTCGAGACCCTCAAGCATGAAGTGGACCGTGTCCAGGCGGTCATCCTCGGTCCCGGGCTGAGCACCAATGACGAAACCGTCGAGCTGGTGGCAAAACTCGTGGATCATATAAGCGTTCCCTGCCTAGTCGATGCCGACGGGCTCAATGCCCTGGCTCTCAAGAAATGCGGGCTGGGAGAGGCGTCCCAGATGTTCGTCCTCACTCCCCATCCCAGAGAGCTCGCCCGCCTTTTGGACCGGAGCGTCGCCGATGTCCAGTCGGATCGTATAAAGGCTGCTCTTGCCGCCGCGAGAAAATTCCAGTGCACCGTCCTTCTCAAAGGCTCCATGAGCGTCATAGCCAGCCCCGAAGGCGTGGTGTATATCAATCCCACCGGCAACGCCGGCATGGCCACCGCCGGCTCGGGCGATGTCCTCTCCGGAATAATCGGCGGTCTCCTGGCTCAAAAAGTGGAGCCCTTCCAGGCAGCTGTAGCCGGCGCCTATATCCACGGCCGGGCAGGCGACATCCTCGCCCAGGAGATTGGCGAAGCCGGTATCATAGCCGGTGACCTGGAGCGAGCCATTCCCCTGGCATTCGAAAGCATAAGGGAAGGCGAGCGCGGCGGTCTCGAAGCCGATCTGCTGGACGCCGACGCCGGCTGAAACTTCAGGATCAGTTTTTCGAAAGCGCCGGCTCGGCGAATTCGATGCGTCCGGCTCCGGCGTCGAAGCTCGCCCTGACGCCTATGGGCAGAATCCGGCAGCCGGGTCCTTCGCCAAAGGGAAGGTTGAAGCAGGAAGGCAGGGAGAGCCGCTCCAGCCTGTCGGCGAACATGTCCTCGAGAGAAAGCAGGTTGCGGCTGTCCCGGGGACCGCAGTTTTCGAACTCACCGCAGGCGATACCGGCGAAGCGCTCCATGCGGCCGCTCACGTAGAGATTGCTGAACCAGCGATCGAGAATGTCATAGCGCTCGTTCCTGTCCGTGAGGGCGACGATGCAATCATCCGTTTCGACCTGGTATCGCGTCCCCATCAAAGAGCAGAGAGCCGAGAGATTGCCCCCGGTGATCTCGCCTGTGATCTTCTTGCCGGCCACCGGCGCGAAGCAGAATCGGGAGGCGGTGACATCGTGATTGCCTTGCACCGGGGGCAGAACCGCCCCGCTCGTGAGGACGCTCTCGAGCTCGGCGATGGCGCCGGGGCTCCGCACCCTGTCGAGATTGGCACCGTAGAAGGTGACAAGCCCGGCGAGCTTTCGCATGGCAAGAAGAATACAGGTGGTCTCGTCGCCGCCGAGAACTATCTTGGGGTCGGCGGCCAGAGCCCGGTAGTCGATTTTTTCCAGAAGCCTGAGGCTGCCATACCCACCGGTGAGAAAGATGATGGCACGAACGGAAGAGTCGGCAATGGCGGCGTTCAGATCCGCCAGGCGATCGTCGTCGCTTCCGGCCAGATAGCCGTGGGTGGCAAGAGCGTGCTCGCCTGTCACCGCCACGAAACCCATCTGCTCCACAAGCGCCCGGGCTCTGGCCACTTCCACCAGGCTCTTCGGACGCGAAGCCGGTGAGAGGAGCGCCACCTTGTCTCCGGGCTCGAGAGCCCGGGGCTTTTTGATCGCGCTTCTGGCAGGCGGATTGTTGTCGTTGCTGCTTGTCACTTCTCTGCGTCAGCTCGTCGCCGACTCCTCCAGCTTGAGCACCACCATCTCGTCGTCGGCCGCAAGGGATGCCATCACACCCAGTGGCAGGGTGCATTTGTCAGCGGAGTGCCCGATCCGCATACCGTAGATAACCGGATATCTCGCCCCTTCGAACTTTTCCCGGAGCATAGCCTCGACGCTCTGGTTGAGACTGAGGACATTGCGCTTGCTGTTGCCCGGGCGGCAGGAGACACATTCGCCGACGATCAGGCCGGCGATATCTCTGAGCTTGCCGGCGAGCTCGAGCTGGGTGATCATCCGGTCGATGCTGTGGGGCTCTTCGCCGACATCTTCGATGAATAGCAGGCGTCCCCTGGTCTCTATCTCCCAGGCGGTGCCCATCAACTGCCGGATCAGGGTGAGACAGCCTCCGGTGAGCCGCCCGCTACCGCGCCCGGGAGCAATCACCATGCGGTAGGGCGGGTAGTCCGGGTTCCAGTCGTCTTTCTGCTCCGGGTCCGGCACCTCGCCACCGGGATCGGTTCTGGTGAGCAGCCTGACAAAATTCTCATAGGTGTATTCGCTCTCGAAAAAGGAGCCGGCGGTGGGACCGTGCATGGTGACAAGCCCGGTCTTCTGATGGATGGGGATGAGCAGACCGGTGATGTCGCTGTAGCCGATGAGCACTTTCGGATTGTTTCGAATGAGCTCGAAGTCAAGATGGGGCAGCAGCCGGACACTGCCATTGCCGCCCCGGATAGGGAGGATGAGTTTCACTTCAGGATCGGCCCACATGGCGTGAAAATCGCTCAGACGCTCCTCATCAGTCCCCGCCAGGTCGCTCCAGCGCTTGAACGTGTTCTTGCCCACCTTCCATCTCAAGCCCAGACGCTCGAGCCACTCGAAAGTGAATTCGACGTCACCCTCTTCGAAGATCGGGGAAGACGGCGCCACGATGCCGACGGTATCGCCCCGGCCGATCACCGGCGGCTTGATGACTTGCTGGCTGGCAATCTCGTGGCTCACAGACTCCTGACTCACTCTCTACTCGAGGCTCCTGACCTGCATCAATCGCGCCCCTGTGACCTTCTTCCTTGCGCCATCCCGGGCTCCACCAGAGCGAATTGACAACCGGGATCGAGGTCCCTCCCCGGTGCTGCTATAGTATAGGGTCTTACAGGTAATTAGAATAATGCTGAAAACCAGGTCGAACCCAGAGTCCAAAGCCATGAGCAAAGCCCACCATGCTTCCCTGTTCGGTTCCGGGCAATTGGATTGGCTCCGCAAAGCAGTGGTTTTTGCAGCCGGGATCGACATCGAGGCCACCGTCGCTTCGGACCGGGACAACAAGTTCCGCCGCGACCTCTTCGAGAAGGCTTGCCAAGAAGGTTTTGGCGCCCTGCCATTTCCCCGGGATTATGGTGGCACAGGCGGCGACTATGTGAGCTTCTGCCTGGTCAACGAAGAATTCGCCCGGCGCTGCGTCCCGATCATGAGCTCCCTGGGCGTGCACGTCCTCTGCCAGGAGCCCGTTTACCGCTTCGGAACGGAAGAGCAGAAGAAGAAATATCTCATCCCCTCCAGCGACGGCCGCTATCTCGCTGCTTTCGGACTCACCGAGCCCGATGCCGGCTCCGACACCGCCGCTCTCAAAACCAGCGCTCGTTTCGACGGCAGCGCCTATGTCCTCAATGGCGCCAAGACGTTCATTACCAGTGGTGCCTCCGCCGACTATTTCATAGTCATGGCGAAAGTCATCGGCGAGCCGCACAAACCATTCCCGGACAAGTTCGACCCCGAGAAGCGCGACGCCGGTATCACCGCCTTCATCATCGAGAAAGATTTTCCCGGATTCGAGATCGGCCAGAAGTTCGATATGCTCGGCATGCGGGGCTATTCCACCTGCGAGCTGGTCTTCAACGACTGCCGAGTGCCGGTGGAGAACGTCCTGGGCGAGCCCGGCTGGGGCAGGAAAGTCGCTCTCTCGAGTCTCGCTAAAGGCAGGATCACTATCGCCGCCCAGGCCACAGGCTGGGCGCAGGGAGCCCTGGACGCTCTTCTTGCCGGTTTGCGCCGCCGGGTGACCGAAGGCAGCATGGACGAGAATCTCAACGGTCAGGCAGTGCTGGTAGGCGATCTGGCCATAGCCGTGGAGACTGCCAGGGTTCTCACCTATCAGGCAGCCGCTTCGGTAGACTCCGGTCAGGCTGATGTCACCCTGGCCGCCATGGCGAAAATCACCGCCACCGACACAGCCATGCGCGTCTCCACCGAAGCCATCTCGATCCTGGGAATGGAAGGGCTGGAGCCGAATCTTCTGGTCGAGCGGATTTTCCGCGACGCCAAAGCAGGCCAGATCTACGAAGGTACGAATCAGATCCAGCGCATGCTCATCGCCCGCGCGCTGATCAACTGAGACCATGGTCAAAGACGATAATTCGAAAAAAGTGCCCATGGAGCTGGGTAACGCTGGTCAGGCAGGAGACGCCGGCAAAACTGCGCGAGATTTCGGCGACGAAGTCACCGCCGAAATCGCCGCGCCGATTCGCATAAGCGAGCATCCGGAGCAATTCGGCAAGCTCTCTCTCCTCTTCTGGACCTTCGCCGGGTTCAGACCCTCCCGTTACCTGCGATACATCCCCTGGATCGTTCTTTTGATCCTCACCATCCTCGGTCTGCCCATCGCCGTGCGATTCTATGTGGAATCAAAAGGAGAGCCCACCGGCCGGGTCTGGCTCGACTCAGCCAAGATTATTTTCATCTATCTGACCGTCACTCTCTCAGTCGCGCTGATAGCAGCAGGCATCTACTACAAGAAGCTCAAGCGCGACCTCGAAGAATTCGAAGAGCTGGCTTTTCTCGGGCGCGACTTCGCTCGTTTCAATCTTCCCTATTACCGCCAGGAAATCAAACAACTCAACGAGAAGCTGGCAGGCACCAATAAAGAAGAGGTGCTCACAGGCATCGACATGTTCAAGGATCTGATGCCGGTGATCAATCTCCTCATGGCCAAAGAGAAGAATCTCCTCAAATGGGGTCTCTCGGGACTGAAAGCCCTGAAGACGGTGAAGTCCATTTTCGGAGGCAAATGAGTCAGGACAGATGGCGTTGAGCACCAGAGAGAAATCGACCTTCGACTTCAAAAGCTTCTTCGAGGAAAGCCGCACCCTCGTGGACCGGAAGCTCGACGAGCTCCTGGCGCCTTCCGAGCCGGAGCTTCTCTGGAAGAGTATGCGTTATTCGGTGTTGTCAAGCGGAAAACGCATCCGAGCGGTGCTCTGCCTGGCGGCTGCCTCTACTGTTTCAAAATCTCAACCGATATCGGTTGAGGTTTTGAAAAAGGTGCTTCCGTGCGCTTGCTCCATCGAGATGATCCACGCCATGAGCCTCATCCACGATGATCTCCCATGCCTTGACAACGACGATCTCAGAAGAGGGCAACCCACCAATCATGTTGTTTTTGGCGAGGCCGTGGCCCTGCTTGCCGGGGATGCGCTCCTGATGCAGGCGGTGAAGACCCTTCTGGGCTTCACTGACAAGTCGGTGGAGAGGGAAGTGCTATTCGACGTGGTGGAGAGGTTGGCGGACGCCACCGGCGCCGGGGGTATGGTGGGCGGACAGATATTCGATCTTATCTATACCGGCAATACCGATATAAAACATATAGATAAGGATGGCTTTTCCGGGTCGAGCCTGGAAAGCAATCCGGAAAGAAATCAGAAGAGAGTCATAGACCTGGAGGTGGTGGAGAAGATTCACAGGGGCAAGACCGCTGCTCTGATTACTTTCTCGCTCTGGTCCGGAGCTCGGCTTGCCGGGGCTTCGCCGGTGCAGCTCAGTGGCATGGAGCGTTTTGGCGGGATTGTCGGGCTGGCTTTCCAGATTGCCGACGATCTTCTTGATGTGACCGGGGACTCGAAGACCCTGGGTAAAACCCCTGGCAAGGACGAAGCGGCGGACAAGGCGACCTGGGTTCGCCTCTTCGGTGTGGACGGCGCCAGGAAGAAACTCGAGGAATTGAAGGAGGAAGGCAGAAAAGTATTGAAGGAATGCGATCTGATGCCTGCCGATTTCGATGCTCTGCCCGGGCTTCTGGATTTCGCCATACAGAGGACTCATTAGAGGAAGGAACTAAGTTGGACCTGGATTTATCACTTTTGAGCAATGTCTTCTCGAGCTTCACTTTCGGCGATGCCGGGCATGCCGTGGCGGCTGCTGCAGGCGGAGCGGATTCGCGAGGATGGCAGGTAATACTGGTTACGGTGCTCTGCAGTTTCATCGCCCAGTCGGTGAAGATAGTCGGAAAGCTCTTCACCACCGGCAAGCTCGACCTGCGTATGATGGCCCAGACCGGGGGCATGCCTTCGAGCCATAGTTGCTGCACCATGGGGATGGCAGTCTCTGTGGGGCTTATCGAAGGGTTTAATTCCGTCTCATTTGCTATCGCACTTTGCCTGGCCATGATCGTCATGTATGACGCTGCCGGGGTCAGGCGGACCGTCGGGCTGCAGGCCAAAGTTCTCAATGAAATGATGGAAGAACTCTTCTCGGAGCACCCGCACCTGAGCTCAGAGCGTATTAAAGAATTCCTAGGACACACGCCTTTCGAGGTTCTGGTGGGTGCCGCCCTGGGATCTATCCTCGCGTATGCGTTCAATATCCTGACTGTTCAATACTTCCTGAGCTGAGGACTATTGGCTAGACCCCCATGTCATGCGCTGGAAACCCTGAATCTATGAAAAGAACGTAATACATGACTACCGTATAAAACGGTAACTTTTGCTCTATAATCAAGGTCTTGGAAAGGGTTGCCAGGTTCAATTCCATAAACCCACGTTTTTTTGAATGTGCGATAACGGAATTGACTGTGGAGGTTTCCTCTAGATTGTGTTGGCAATTGAGAAGTCATGAGTCAACCGGCTACCCACCAAGCATTGGCAAATTGATCTCAATATGTCGATGACCGTGCGTTGGAAGTGGTGGCATTCGCTGCCAAATTCACTAATTGCTGTACCAGTCGGATTCCGTGTTATTTGCAAAGGAGGAGAGGCTAAGCAACCGTAACCAATCAAAAGAAAAGAAGCGGAAGCAGCGCCCAAAAAATATAAATGAACACAACGGTCCAAAATAACACCACACCCAAAACAACATCGCCACGGCGTTCGCGTTTTCCTGGCAAAGAGTCGGGTTCGGTCTCTTTCAACTTGACCGCCCTGGGTCGCCAATTGCTCAAAGAACAAGCAGCCAATGCTAGCGTGTCCAACGGTGACTACGTCGAGATGCTCATTCGTGAGCGTGCCGGCATGCCTCCTTTGAGACTGCCTGCCTCTCTGAAGCAAACCGGTCCCAAAGGCGGTGCCAAGTCCTTTTTCTTCGGAAAGAACCGTGGCACGACAACTGCCGTATGCGTGACCCCCATGGCGCACAGACTGCTCGATGAGCAAGTCGCAGCTTCCAGAATGAGCCGCGGCGACTATATCGAGTATCTGCTTCGCGAGAAGGCCGGAATTATTGAAGAATCCTTCAAGAATTTCAATCTGGCCGCATGGCAGCAGCAGCAGGTGCAAATTCACCAGCAGCAGCCCGAGCCCCAGACTTCCTTCGCGCCGCCAGCACCTCCGCAACCGGTGGTCGAGGTTCAGCCTGTTCAACAACAGCCTACCCCGGCTCCGTTTCCGACCCGTGACTGGAACTCTAACTATTAAGCTGGAGACAAGCTAGGAAGATACAAGGGATCAATTGTTCCTCCTTCAGAGGCCTTCGTTTTGCTCGAAGGCCTCTCTTGTTTTTTGGCTAACGGTGCGAAACTCGACCGGCATCCGGCATGGAAATCCGGTATCGATATCGGAACCGAGGTTCGGCGTCGAGATGGGATACCGGAACCTCAGCTGGTCAGGTCATCAGGAGCCTGTGCCTGTGCCTGTGCCTGTGCCTGTGCCTGTGTCCGATCCCGTGCCCGAGGCTGCGCCTGTAGCTGATCATGATCCTGATCTCGATCCCGTGCCCGAGGCTGCGCCTGAAGCGACCGGCGAGTACCGTCCTTCGAAAGTCGCTTTCGGCACGATATATTTCTCGCCTTCCGCACCGATGACCAGATAGTCGCCGGTGATACCGCTGCCGGTTCCTTCCAGGGTCTCCACCTTCATCGGTGCATTTAGCTGAATGGCTCTGGTGATGGCGGTCTTCATGAAGACACCTTCCTGACCTGGAACCGGCGAATAGGTCTTGTCGAAGATGGACGGTTTCACCGTCCAGGTGGAGCCGTCGGCGCCGGTGAGTTTCCAGTCGCCGGCTTCGCCGGTCATTCGATCGCCGTTGCCGGAGGTCCAGTGAGCCGTGGTCTTTAGCTGCTCGGCATGGACCGGAGCGCCTTTTGGACGGAACTCGGAGAAGTTCTGGCCCTGCGCTCCCGACACCTGCTCGTTTCCGTTATTGGCCGCCATCAGCTTCTGATACTCGTGCTCAGCCTGTAGAGATCCCGGCAGGGCTGCCACCGTGAAGAGTGCCCCGCCCAGGAGCCCGTGCCCCGCGATTCTGGCCACATCGATCGATTCTTTCGCCACCACCTGCCGTACCGCTTCGCGCACCGAGCCGCTCGAGACCCCCCAGGTACCGGCGCTGGCCAGATTCGAATAGAGCGGGCTCCCGGCAAGAGCAGACCCGGCGAATTTCTGGACCACCGCGCTCGCACCGAAACCAACCGCAAAAACCGCTGCGTCGGTGAGCAAAGCGGTGGGATTGAAGGTCGATTTGAAAGTCCGCTCCAGACCAGCGCCGACCTCGATATTGCCGGTTTCGGGATTCAAAAAAGTATGACGGTCGAGGGAGCCATCGAGAAACCGGCTGGTCACGCCCATAGCCACACCCTTACCGGCAATCGGAATCGCCGCACCTCGGACAACACCAAAAGCGCCCTTGAGGAGCATCCCCTCCGCGGCGCCCAGGGTCGCGTCCACGACCTGATGCTTGATCGAGTCCTCGGGGCGGGCGCTATCGAGAGCATAGAGAGCCCCGGTAGCGGCCCAGCCCACTGGACCCCCCACAAAAATTATTGATATTCTCCTGGAGCCTGACCGCCTTGCCGTCCTTCTCGATCTGCCGGCGCACATCATCCTGCATCTTCTCGAGAGCGCCCAAATCATCATTCCTCTGCAACTCCTCGACCCGGGCGCGCATCTCCCGGAGCTTCTCGAGCGAGTTCTCGTCCTGGCGCCAGATGAAATCGAAAGCTTTGCCGAGATAGCTCTCGGACTGATCGGACTTCTCATGCGCCTCGATCTGCCGATCGATATCCCCCAGGGTCAGCTTGAATTGATCGGTGCTGTTTGGTCCGGCACCCTGGCTGGTATCAGCTTGAGCAAGCAAAGTTTCGGCGAAATCAATCACCATAGTTCATCCCCCTGAATCTACTCTGATTCCTCAGGCCGGGGGGGTGAGCCGGTATTAGCTATTGCGAGTCTATCTCTCTAGATTTCTACTAGCTGTTTGCCAGTTCTCTGGGCTGGTTTTTGAAACCACCGCCTGATTGCCATACCTGACTATATGCGGCAGCCGAAAGTTCTGGACAGTTCAGAAAGAAAAATCCAACCCGTTCGAGCTAGAGGCTCTCGCTGATCTGTGATAAACGCTCCGTTCGAGCTAGAGGCTCTCACTGATCTGTGATAAACGCTCCGTTCGAGCTAGAGGCTCTCGCTTCGCTTGTGGCTGCGGCTCGGGGGCTCGAGGAGCTTGCGGCTGTCCATAGGGGAGAGATTCTCGGCGCAGGCGAGCACGGCACCGAACAACGCGGGGAAAGCCGCAAGAGAAATTCCCATCGCCAGAAACAGCGCCACATCCCAGGACATACCCTGCATGAGCAGCCCGCGGATCATGCCGACTGTGGCGATCAATACCGACCACACATAGACCATGGCATGGTCGACTTTGAAATGGCTCCACTCGATATCATCGGGACGGGCAAGCACATTGGCGAGATACAAAGCCTCAGTGGCGAAAGCGATGATGAAACAACTCCAGAACCACTGCCACCACGGCGTCAACTCTTTGATCTGGGAACGGATACTACTGGCGGTGCCAGGCTCCCCTTTCGCATCGAGAATATCCGCCTTCAATTCCATAACCTGGGCTATCCGGACCCGGTCTTTGAGGAAAGCACCATTGAGAGTATCGAGGGCTTCACCAACTTGATCGAGAGCGCTCAAATAGAGGCCCTGCTTTTCATAGCCCATAGCCATGCCTTCCAGGGTAGCAATATAACGCGGATCGCTGCTCTTGCCCTCACGCAGGACTTTCTGGGATTCAGCCTTGAAATACTCGACGGTCTTCTCGGGATCGCCGAATTTCACCAGGCGCCTCCCCTCATCGCTGTAGCTCTCCCAGGTCACCCTGGTCTTGAAATGGTTGATGGCTTCAGGAACCAGGGCGATAGCCATTATGGCAATCAAAACCAGAAGGCATTTCTCTTTCAGTCTCATAGCCTAACCCCCGCAACAGCCTGACGATGAGCCTCCCTCTGCATTTTTCCCCCGGTTCCGAGCTGGCAAACTCCCGGGCAGCTAGCTTGTTACAAGCTAGAATTCTATTATGGTCGATAACTACAACTATGCCGGTTTCTGGCGCAGGCTCCAGGCCTGGTCCATAGACTTCGTCCTGGTGATGCTCGCCACCCTGGTGGTCGGGATCATGGTCGCCCTGATTCTCTACACCGCCTTTACCCTCTTTGCCCTCGACAAGAACACAGCCAACCGGGGGTACAACCTGGCAGGCATATTCGTAGGAGCCCTGGTCTTCATCGCTTATTTCGCCGGCTTCGAGAGCTCGCAAATCCAGGCCACACCAGGAAAAGTCCTGATGGATATCAAGGTCACCGACATGAAAGGGCAGAGAATCTCCTTCCTCAAAGCCCTGGGAAGGATGGCAGCCAAGTTTCTTTCGGGCTTCCTCTTCTTTCTCGGCTTCATAATCGCCGACTTCACAGCCCAGAAGCAGGCGCTCCACGACATCATCGCTCAGACCCTGGTCCTGAGAGCAGCCGAAGCCGAGCCTGAGCAGATCTCCGAAACCGATCCCCCCTCTTCCAGAACCTCAACCGATATCGGTTGAGGTTTCAAAAAGAGGGCTCAACCCCTCTGTTTTCACATGTTGGCGCCAGCCAGGTTCGGGCGCTCTGGATTGGCCTGGACGATTGCTCTGTGAGAGGCATAGGCGAGAATGGCCTCGACCTGGCTGAGATAGTTGACTATGTATTGAGCCCTGAATCCTCTCTGGATAAAGGCTTCGAGCCTGAGCCACTCTTTTACCGTGTTGTGGAGATGGCTGATTTCGTTTCGGGCGGCTTCGAGCTGCTCCGGGGAGGAGTCGGGGTGTAACTCGTGCATCGCCTTCTGAATCGCCTCGATCTGGACGATCACGTCATTGGTGCTGGCTGTGTCGGAGAGGATGTGGGTTCTGGGGTCCTGAAGATAGCGATTGACCATGGCGGCGAAGTCATCCACCAGGAAGCGGCTCGCTCTTATGGGCTGCGACTGCGGGGTGAGCAGGGTCTTGCGTCTGTAGGGACCGACCCTGAGGATATCCATTCTTTTGTCGTCTAGATGGGCGACCGCAAAGATAGTCGTCCCGAGAGTTCCGTTCACCCGCGCCTGATCGATTTGCTCGATGAGACCGGCAGCATCGAAACGTCTGATAGCCAGACCGGGATAAACGAGAGCCTTGTCGGCGGTGGCTTCCCGGCAGAAATCAGCCATTACCGCTAGGCTCTTGGCGTCTTCGGCATAGGTCATGGGATTGAGAGTATCGATCCAGCCGTTCGCCACCCAGGTCTCCCAGTCCTGCTGGATGGCGTTCCGTCTCATCCGCGGGGGGAAAGCATAGACGGCCGCCGAGATGCGCAGGCCGGGTCTGGTGCTTCTCACCAGTTCCGAGGTTTCCCGGACGAATTCGTTGACCTGCTGGATCTTCCAGGCTATGAACATTTCTCTGGTCTCTTCATCGAGCCTGTCGAGGGAAAGACCGGTCTCCTGCTCGAACTTGACCCGGCTGAACCAGTTGAAGCCCATCTCGGAACCCTTGTTATTGAAGGGATAGCGGATATAGTCGAGCTGAATGCCGTCGACGGGGAAGCGAGTAATCACTTCTGTGATCAGATTCTTGACGTACTGGCGCGCGCTCTTGTTCGAGGGATCGAGCCAGAACTCGCTCTGCCGGGGCGGTACCAGGGCACCATTGCGGCCGGCCATGGCCAGGTCGAAGCCATGACGGCTCAAGACCGGACCGGGATAATCAGGCTCCTTATTAATGATCGGGTTGTGCCTGGTATTGCCCACGCTGAAGATCCAGAGCCAGGCATGGATCTCCATGCCCCGCTTTTTCGCCTCGGCAACTGCAGTGCCCATGGGATCCCAGGATACAGTCTCGGGGTTCTGGTCGATGAGCTTGCTTCCGGGGTACATGACGAAGCCGGCGTTATTGGTCTCGAAATAAACCACATTGATGCCGGCCCGCTGGAGTTTGTCGAAGAGAGCCTTCATTCCCTGAGCATTACGGCAGGCGACTATGGTGCCGCGATCGAGCCAGACCGAACGGGCTTCCACCGGACGCACCGGCATCGATTGCCCGAAAGCGATAGCAAGAAGACTCCTGGCTTTCTCGAGATGATTGTCCGCTTCAGCAAAACGACGGGCATGATAGGCTTCGTGAAATTGCTCGATATGCTTGATGGCCTGATCGAAATTGCTCTGGATGACGCCCATGGGCACGGCGAACTCAGCCTGTTTTGCTGTGCTGATCGCTTCCTCTGTGCGTTTCTTCAAATAATCGAGCTCATCCTTGATGGACTGGTACTCGGCAAAGCTGATTTTCACGGCAGCTTCCTGAGTGATACCGGGGCTCAGGTCATCCAGGACCATGGACATGAACCGGGCATTGGCGGTGATTTCACCCTGCAGACCCGGTGCCCAGCCGAAATAAGCGACATTGTTCTTGCGCACGATGGCGGCGCCGGCTGCGGCGGACTCCTGAGATTCCCAGCGAGCCAGGGTTTTGCAGCCGTCTGTGATCTTCAGCCTGGAAACCGTGGTCCCCACAGCGAAGTCTTCTTTGATCGGAATCGGTGAATCGGTCCAGGCAAGCCGGGCCGGCTCCTTGAAAGTGACTGACTCGGCCGGGCTCACTCCGGAAAGCGAAGCCACCGAAGCAGCCCCGGGCTGGAGCTGGCCGCCGCCGTCGGTAATCAGGACCCGACCGCCGCCCCGGTAGTACTCGGTCAGACCATTGACGGCATCGGCGGACATATCTACCAGAAGGGGAACGACCACGAGCTTGTAAGCGCCCAGCCTGGACCTGCCAGCCGCCAGGTCGCCGTCGAAGATTTCGTCGAATTGAATATTGGCGGCGCCGAGAGTGCGCTTGAATTCGAAATAGTCGTTTTCGTAGGTACCCAGATGCTGGTACTGATAGGTGCCGGCATTGACCTTGCTATTCAGCACCGCCACCGGTGCTTTCTGCTTCTCGTCGGCACCGGCTGGTGCCGCGCAGGCAGCGCCCAGGGCGAGTAGAAAGAGAGCCGGAACCAGTTTCAGAAGGATTTTGAAATCGACGGTTTCTCTAGCCAGTCTCATACTTCTCTCGAATCACCTCGTATCTCAAAATCGCTTTTTGTACGTGTCTTCTGTTGTGTCGTCTGTTCTTTATCGTCTGCTTTTGACCAGCCGCTCGATCTGACGATCGGCGTCGCGCTTGGTGATGGTCTGTCTCTTGTCATAGAGCCGTTTGCCCCGGCAGAGACCCAGGTTGACCTTCACCCAGTTGGCCTTGAAGTATAGTTTAAGCGGAATAAGTGTCAGACCCTTCTCTTGTATCTTAGATTTTAGTTTCAGAATCTCTCTTTTGTTGAGGAGCAGGCGCCGCTTCCTGACCGGGTCATGGTTGAAACGATTGCCGTGGTCATAAGGAGATATATGGCAGTTATACAGCCATACCTCGCCATCCTCGATTCGGGCATGGCTGTCCTGAAGATTGGCTTTGCCCTGCCGCATGGACTTCACCTCAGTTCCGGCAAGCTCGATACCGGCCTCGATGGTCTCGAGCACCTCAAATTCGTGACGAGCCCGGCGATTGTCCGCAATCGTCTTCAACGGGGGCTTCCCGTCCTTCTCATTGCTCTTGCCTTGCGCGCTCTTGCTTTGCTTTTCCGCGGTCTTTGCTGCTTTTCCCGCGGTCTTGCTCTGCTTTTCCCTGGCCATGCCCTGGGGACTCCTGAACTCAAATCCGAAACGGCCGGCTTTCAGGGATTGAGGTCCCGAGAACCAGCTCGATTTCAGTATAAACCGAAATGAATACAACCGTGGAACCGGTTGCGATCAGTCATCTCACGGGTTCAGATTGGTCATGCTCACCGATCACGAGGCTGCCAGGGTCCGAAAAGCCTTTCCGCTTGACAATTCATGGTATCATAAAGCCTGTTAGAGGCGCTGATTCCCACCTTCTATAAATGATCAAGATCAAGCCATTTTTCCTCACCGACACTGCCCAGGTCAGGGCGCTCCTTCGCCACCAGGACGGACCTGTTCCCTATGAGAGCTTCTGCCAGGAAGAAAAGATCTTCGATGCCGGATTCACCTTCTGGCAGCACTGGTTGCCCTGCAACTGGCATCTCGGGACTTCGGTCTATGTCGCCAAAGACGACGGTGTCGTACTTGGTCTGATTTCGCTCGATTCCACCGGTAAATCCAACAACTGCTGGCATATCGATCATCTCGTAGTCCATCCCCAGCACCGGGGCCGGGGCATCGCCCAGGAACTCATCCGGTACGTCCTTGCTCAATTCGGCAGCCAGGGCATCAACCACTTCACAGCAGAGGTCTCGGACCAGAACTCCGCCGGTCTGTCACTGCTCGGCTCCTGCGGCTTTCGAAGGCTGACGAGACTGACCTATTACCAGGTCCCTATAGACTTTCAGGAAACCACCGATCCCGAAGTTCTCAAAAGCTTTCGCCTTGCCCGTCCCGAGGACCAGCAAAATCTCTTCCAGCTCCATCAAAGTGTCCTGCCCGCCGACATCAGACGCGTGTACGACTTCGTCGCCGAAGACTATCAAGTACCCGAGCTCAATATCGAATCCCTCGAAAAGATGACCCGCAAGCTTCTCAAACACAGGTCCTGGTACTGGGTCGTGGAAGAAAAAGGCAGAGACGTCATCCCCTGCGCCGCCAAGGTAAGCGCCCACAGGGAAGGCGATTTCCATATCGAATTCCTGTTGAACCAGGGCTTCGAGCATCTCGCCGACGCCGTAGTTGAATTTGTTCTCACAATGATGCGAAAAGCCGGAATGAAAGGAATGGTAGTCATAAAGGTTTACGACTTCCAGAAATCCCTCATCGAAGCCCTTGATCGCGCCGGTCTCGACCGAGTCGGCTCCTTCTCCCTGGTCGGTAGAGAACACTGGCTGAGAGCCAAACGTCCCCGCCTCTCCATCGACCAGGCGGTGACGATACCACCTCTTGGCCGCCCGGCCATCAACATTCCTTTTATAACCCCGACGAAGACGGAGCTTGATTCGCGGGCTCTTGACCATCTAGTTTCTGGATCTTCAACCGATATCGGTTGAAGTTTTGCAATTGACAGCTCGCGCCCCTGCTGATTTGTAAAAGAATTGAGAAACTGCCCGGTAGCCCTGTACATCATCTGATAAGCTTTAATGTCGCCGAATCCTCACGGTTTCGCTGTTTGAGAGCTCGGCGGCGTTGACATGATTCCGAAACTGTCGGTATCATTGCCTTTCGCTCGATTTTCGTTATCTATATTCAGGAGCTTTCTGGTGCCAACCATTAATCAACTCATCCGCCGAGAACGCAAAAAGGTCACATTCAAGACCAAGTCTCCGGCCCTGAAGGCTTGCCCGCAGCGTCGCGGAGTATGCACTCAGGTTAAGACCACCACACCGAAGAAGCCGAACTCTGCTCTGCGGAAGATCGCCAGGGTGCGCTTGACCAATGGTATCGAAGTAACCGCTTATATCCCGGGTATCGGTCACAACCTCCAGGAGCACTCTGTGGTTCTGGTCCGGGGCGGCAGGGTCAAAGACCTTCCGGGAGTCCGCTATCACATCGTCAGAGGCGCCCTCGATACCGCCGGCGTCAAGGACAGAATGCAGGGTCGCTCCAAGTACGGCGCCAAACGACCCAAGAAATAAGTGCCTTCAAACTAAGGAATACAGGAAATGTCTAGACGAACTGCTGCAGAGAAAAGAGTCCCCCTTCCGGATCCGGTTTATGACAGCCAGCTGATCCAGAGATTCATCAATAGAATGATGCAACGGGGCAAGCGCAGCACCGCTCAGAACCTCTTCTATACCGCCCTCAATATCATCGGCGACAAGACCAAGCAAGAGCCGCTGGAGATCTTCAACAAGGCGATCAAGAACGTCACTCCGCTGGTAGAAGTCAAAGCCAGACGGGTGGGCGGCTCGACTTATCAGGTTCCTGTGGAAGTGAAGCAGTCCCGGGGTGTCGCTCTGGCTACCCAGTGGATCATCACCAATAGCCGCAAAAGAGGCGGGCGCAGCTTTGCTGAAAGACTCTCCGCCGAACTGCTCGATGCCAGCAATGGTGCCGGCGCTTCTGTGAAGAAGAAAGATGATACCCACAAGATGGCTGAAGCCAACAAAGCTTTCGCCCACTACCGGTATTAATCGCCGACTTTGCGCAAATTTTCTAGTTGGTGATGAGTCTCTACCCGGCCATAACCAACGACCTGTTACTTTGCTTGCTGGCTGAAAGCCAGTGTAGATCGGGCTCTCATTCTGTCTACCGGAGGCTCCAGAAGTGCCTTCCCCAGACCCCGGGATCCCCAATTGTAAAGATAGACACGCGATAAGCCTGTATAAATCCGCAATGTTCTTCTCTACTAAACCAACCCGTGGTATTTTCCAAGAGGAAAATTTCCCCGTAATCAAACCGCCCTAAACTCATATGGAACCCTAAAATGGAACTCGTTAAAGAAAGGAAGCCTTCGGTGACTCTATCCAGCTCGCTAGCCAATATTCGAAACATGGGCATCGCTGCCCATATCGACGCGGGTAAAACCACTACCACTGAGCGGATACTCTTCTATTCCGGTCTTATCCACCGGATGGGAGAAGTGCATGAAGGCACCAGTGTCACCGACTGGATGGCCCAGGAGAAAGAGCGTGGTATCACGATTACTGCTGCCGCTATCACCAGCAACTGGAAAGACAAAAAGATCAATCTTATAGATACGCCCGGACACGTCGACTTCACCGTCGAGGTGGAGCGCTCCATGCGAGTACTCGACGGCGTCGTCATCGTTCTCTGTGCCGTGGGCGGCGTTCAGCCACAGACCCAGACGGTTTGGAAACAGGCCAACCGCTATCAAGTACCGAGAATGGTCCTGGTCAACAAAATGGATCGCGCCGGCGCCGACTTCTTCAAGGTTCTGAACCAGATCAAAGAAGGTCTGCCCGGTCTGCATTCCACCTGGGCGAATGCTCATCCTATTCAGATTCCTATCGGCTCCGAAGATCGTTTCATCGGCATCATCGATCTCATCGAGCGCAATGCCATCTTCTACGAAGAGGATGATCCGCTGGGCAAAAAGACCAGGGTGGGAGACGTCCCCGGCGACCTCATCGACGAGTGCGACCAGTGGCGCCATGCCCTGGAGGAAGCGATCATCGAGACCGATGACCAGCTCATGGAGAAATTCTATGAAGGTCAGGAAATCACCACCGACGAGCTCAAGGCCGCTCTGCGTAAAGCAGTCTGCAATAATCAGATCGTCCCGGTCCTCTGCGGTTCCGCTTTCAAGAACAAGGGCGTGCAGCCGCTTCTCGACGCCATCGTCGACTATCTGCCTTCGCCTTCGGACGTTCACTCCATCCGCGGCTTCCTGCCGTCCGGTGAAGAAGCCATCCGCAAATACGATCCGGAAGAGCCTTTCTCGGCCCTCGCCTTCAAAGTGATGAACGATCCTTTCGTGGGCAAGCTGACATTCCTGCGCGTCTATAGCGGTCGTCTCAAGACCGGCTCTTATGTGCTCAACAGCACCAAGGGCAAGCGCGAGCGCATCAGCCGCCTGGTGCAGCTCCAGGCCGACGAGCGCACCGATATCTCGGAAGCCATCGCTGGCGACATCGTCGCGGCGGTCGGTTTGAAGGACACCAGCACCGGTGACACCCTTTGCACCGACGAAGCGCCGATTATTCTAGAATCCATGAACTTCCCGGATCCGGTCATCTCGGTGGCCATCGAGCCCAAGACCAAAGGCGACGCCGACAAGCTCGGTACCGCTCTGGGCAAACTGGCTGAAGAAGACCCGACCTTCAGAGTGTCGGTGGACCAGGAAACCGGTCAGACCATCATCGCCGGTATGGGCGAGCTTCACCTGGAGATCATCGTGGACCGCCTCCTGCGCGAGTTCAAGGTGGAAGCCAATGTGGGCAAACCCCAGGTCGCCTACCGCGAGACCATCAAAAAGCCCGTCTCTCAGGAAGGCAAATTCGTCCGTCAATCCGGCGGCAAAGGCCAGTTCGCCATTGTCAACCTCGAGATCGAGCCCAGCGAGCCTGGTGCCGGTTTCGTCTTCGAAAACAAGATCGTCGGCGGCGCCATCTCCAAGGAATACGTTCCGGCGGTGGAGCACGGGATCAAAGAAGCCATGCAGGGCGGCGTCCTTGCCGGCTACCCGATCATCGACGTCAAGGTTCGGCTGGTGGACGGCAAAGAGCACCCGGTGGACTCGAGCGAAATGGCGTTCAAGACCGCCGGCTCAATCGGGTTCAAGGAAGGCTTCATGAAGGCCAAACCGACCCTGCTCGAGCCGATCATGAAAGTGGAAGTGGAAGTACCCGAAGAATACATGGGCGACGTTATCGGCGATATTTCCGGGCGCCGCGGCAAAGTCGAGGGCATGGACACCACCGAGCATCTCTCCAAGGTGAAGGCCACCGTGCCTCTCTCCGAGATGTTCGGCTACGCCACCGACATCCGCAACAAGACCCGCGGTCAGGGTACATTCGTGATGGAGTTCCTCCACTACGAAGAAGTCCCCCCCACCATGGCTCAGCAGATTATCAATCACTGATGATCGCCGGTCATCGCGACCTCATGGAATGCCGGGAGAAGGCTCCCGGCTTTTTTCTGGATATATATCGGGGGTCCATATAGCTTGCAAATGGGTTACCATTGAGCTTCGGTTCTTTCGGTTCTTTCGGTTCTTCAGAATTCTGGCGGCCAGGGGATGTCATGAAGTATCTGCACAGCGGCTATATCTTGTTCTGCGAGTCGTCGGAGAGAAACGACGAAGGTGGGCTCAATCTCAAAGGTATCTTCGATGTCTTTGTAGTCAAGGAGCTGCCTCTCAGGACCAGCAATCACTGGGTGATCGGTTTCGGAACGCCCTATGAGCGCCGGCAGTACAAAGGGACGGTTTCAATAGAGAACCCCAAAGGCGAGGTGGTGCACACCCACGAATTCGCCGCCAACGACCCGAGCGAAATCTATAAAGGCCACCATGTCTTCCAGCCCAACCTCGAGCTCACAACCGAAGGCATGTGGTCGGTGAAAGTCAGTCTCCAGAATTGGAAAGACGAAAACATGTGGGACTTCGAGCGCCAATTCTGGTGCATGATCGAGCCCGATACCCCACCGGATCCATAGGTTCTCTCGAGCAGATTCTTCAACGAGGACTTCGGCAAGATTTTTCGAGCAGATTTTTCGAGCGGATTCTTCGAGGATTTCATCGACCAGGTCTGCGACGAAATCCTTTCGCTTTCGGCAAGCATAACTCTTCAGCTGTTCAGGCGTTCAGTCTTTCGCTTTCGGAACGCAGGGCTCTGGTGATATCCCTCAAGTCAAGACATATTTCCAGGTCTTTTCCGAAAGCGCCCGGGGCCCCTGGTTCAAGCAATCGATAGTCGCCATAGATCCCGCCCCGGATCGAATCACCAATCAAAAAGGCACACCCACCGACACCATGGTCGGTGCCCTCTTCATCGTTTGGTGTGACGCTGCGCCCGAACTCCGAATAAACGAGAGTGACCAGACGCCCACCCCGATTGTCATGGTTCCAGCGCGCATGCTCTGTCTCCACCAGCCGGTCGAGCTCCCGGAGAAGCCGGTCATGCCCGGGCCGCTGCCGACAATGAGTGTCGAATCCGTCCAGCCCGAACCTGGCCATCGGCAATGAGCCGGCTACAGATAAAGTACGAGATATTTCCATACCGGTCTTCTCAGATGCCAGAGAGTGCGACTTGGTCTGTCCCGGGATCCCGGCACCCAGAAAAATGGCTACCTGCCCCTCTCGAAAACGCTGAGAAATAGCCGAGAGAGAAGAGTTGAGATAGAGCTTGCCATTGAGGGGCAAAAGCGAATCGCTCTCTGACAGAGCCAGCTCCCGGCGAAACTCGCGATACCAGGGTGCACGCGCAGGGACAACTGTGCTGAGGGCGTCATTGCCACCTTGAAGCTGAATCGCCAGCAATGAAAGTGGTCTCTCTTCAGCTCCAGCACGCCTGAAAAGACCGGTCAGAGACCACTCCCGGGGGAAGCCCACAGTGGCCAGGGAAAGCCCAATCTTCAAGACCGAACGCCGGGTGCATTTCGAATCAGGCACAATAATCGCTCCGATGTACGTAATCGATGGACAGAACCATCCAGAAGAAAATCATAACAAAACCCGATCACACTGTCACTTTCACCAGAAGTGGTGTCACCGCCATATCGGCCCGTCTGGCACCGGCATCCCGTCAAGTCTCTCCGGCTTGCATGCCTCAAACAGTTGAATTCCGATACACCTGGCCTGTCCCTTCAGCTCGAGCATGGTTATCGCAGCCATTAGCATCCCTGCAGGGAGAGAGAGACGTTCCGCCAGTTTATCAAATGAAATGGGTATCAAATGAAATGGGTCCCTGGCGCAGGGCACCAAAAACCGCCTGCTCAGCCGCATCAAGTTCCGGCACCCCGGTCGGAGAAACTTGATAGTTCTCATAGGCACACTCGTCTTCCGAACGAAACCGTTTCTTGAATGATTGCCAGCTCTGCTCGAGCTGAATCTCGCAATCATCGATGGAGCGTTCGTCCTTTCGAACTAGAAACGACAGCATCAGAAAAGCCTCCTCGACCTATCAATAACAGACGGTCGGAAAGGCAAAAAGTTCAATCTCTGCTCCCGGGGCAGAAAAAATCAAAACTTCAACCGATATCGGTTGAAGTTCCAGAAACATAAGGTTGTCGACACTGGACTTGATACCAGCTCGAGAAAAAGAAACTGGGCGGTACTGGACTCGAACCAGTGGCCCCCACTATGTCAAAGTGGTGCGCTACCAACTGCGCCAACCGCCCATGAGTATGCAATTTTAGCTCGAAACATCGCCTCAGGCAATCAAAAACTAGGCGGCACCCAGATTCGAACTGGGGAATAAAGGTTTTGCAGACCTCTGCCTTACCACTTGGCTATGCCGCCACAAAGTAGATGTCGCAGCATGAGACGGATTTGATCGTATTATCTAATTCTGGTTTGTGTCAACGATAACAGCCTCTGTATCAAAAGAAGTTACCAGATTACTATTAATGAAACGTAAGAAGATGCACCTTGACTACCCTTGAATCCTGACAACAGGAGACCGACCCTGGCTCAGATAATCATCAATAGGATACTTCAGGCGATTCCACTGCTTCTCTTGTTGTCTGTGGCGTCCTTCGCTCTTATCAGAATGCTCCCGGGCGACCCTATTGAGGCCATGCTGGGAGAATCTCCGCAAAACATAGACGCTCAGCAACTTGCCTTTTTGCGACATGAGATGGGTTTAGATGAGCCGATTCCAGTACAGTATGGACGCTGGCTGGGTGGCTGGATCGGCAAAGGAGAACTCGGACGTTCCTACCAGGACGGCAGACCAGTATTGTCGGTCATTGCCGAGCGAATGCCGGCAACACTTCTCCTGGTGTCTATCTCTATGACTCTCAGCCTTTTGCTGGGAACAGCCTGGGGTCTTATGCTCGCCTGGTTGAGACTGACGGACCGGATGCGCTGGCTCGAAGAATCGCTGGTGGCCGGCTCTCTCGCTCTTTATTCAATTCCGGCATTTCTGGTTGCCATTGTGACGATTTTCGTCTTGACCGGGGTTTCAGCCCTGCACTGGATTCCAGTCTTTTCTGCCTTAGACCTGGAGAATAAAGGCGCTCTTCAGGCTCTCATCCCCCTCGCTCTTATCCCTGCGTTGGCGCTTGGTCTGCCTAGAGGGGCAAAGATCGCTCTGTTCATCCGCACGCTTGCCCTGGATGAGATTTCTCGCAATTATGTGACCATGGCTCTGGCTAAGGGCTCTTCTTACTCGAGAGTAATGGCCATGCATGTCTTGAGAAACTGTCTGGTACCGGTGGTCAACCTACTGGCCCTTTCACTACCAGCCCTGATCGGAGGCTCGGTACTGATCGAAACGATCTTCGGCTGGCCCGGCATGGGAAGACTGGCTGTTGAAGCCACCTTTGGCAGAAACTATCCGGTAAGTACCTGCCTGGTTCTCATCTATGGAACCATGGTGGTCCTCTCTAATTTGCTGGCCGATCTCTTGAGTATCTTTATCGATCCACGACTCAAGGATGGGCTTTCAGGTCAGGGAATGACACTGAAACAGGGACAACTGTGAGGTCCTGATGTCTCGCTACTATCTGATTCCGATCTTTCTGTTCCTTCTGTTCATTATGGGTTGCCTGATCTCCCGGAGCCCCGACGGAGTTCTCGTCGATCTCGATGCCATCAATTTGAAGCCGGCCAGCCCGGGTCACCTCCTGGGCACAGATAGCATGGGCAGGGATGTTTTCACCATTGCCGCCCTGGGTGCCCGTACTTCTCTTTCAATCGGGTTCGCAGCGGCATTGCTTGCTGTCTCTTTCGGAACGGTCTGGGGAGCACTGGGGGCAATGTCAGGACGAATCATCGGGTCTCTGATGATGCGAGTCGTGGATTCAATGCTATCGGTTCCGTCTCTGATTCTTCTTCTGGCTTTTTCAGCTCTGATCAACAGACCAGAGTTCACAAACCACCTGCCGACTATCGTCGAGCAACTGCTGGGAATCAGTAATTACTCCCTGGGACTGTTGCCTGTAGTCTCGGTGGTAAGCGTCATAGCGGCAACCTCCTGGTTAGAGGCGGCCAGGATAGCCTACTCTCGGATATCGGCTATACGCAATGAAGAATATATCGAAGCTGCGCGCTCCCTGGGGCTTGGCACCTTAGCGATCCTGAGACGCCACCTCATCCCTAATGCCAGGGGACTGATCCTCATTCAAGCAACGCTGCTTGTCTCGGATGCCATCGTCATGGAAGCAGGTCTGAGCTTTCTCGGGCTCGGTCTGGGGCCGTCCACGCCGAGCTGGGGCTCGATGCTGAGGCAGGCCGAGGCTGATATTTTCTTCGGAAACTGGTGGGCTCCCCTGGTTCCGGCTATCTTGATATCGTTGACAGTCTTGAGTGTCAATATGCTCGGCGAAAAGGCACTGGCTCCCCCGGACTCGTCAAGCAGACGTACTTGAGTCCGGATCTTCAACCCATAAAGGTAATCCCCCTTGCCAATGGGGAGGCGGGCGAGCTCGACGCGGAACATGTAAAATAATCTGGACGCAGACAACTTCGCGGAGATGGGACCAGGTGCCAAGATCATATTCGAGCAAGAAATCGGCAGCGGAGCAGGGCAGACTGGCACTGCTCGTGGTATCAGTGGTTTTGACACTGTCTGGCCCTTTAATGCTTGCCGGCTGCGGTAATGACAAGAGTGTCACTTTCAAGTCGGCCGGTATGACTCATACTTTCTCGGAAGGCGAAGAAAATATTCCGACTGAGTTGAAGATTTTTGTCTATCCAGGGGCAGCAGTGGCGGGCGCCACTGACGCGCATGACAAAGAAGGCGAGGAGGCACGGTTTCTTTCACTATCAACTGCAGACGCTATCGAGCAGGTCGGTGACTGGTATCAGTCGGCACTCGAGAAGGGTGGCTGGACAATAGATTCCAACGAGAAGATGCCTCGCATGATCATAATGTCCGGGCATCTCAATGACCTCGAGATGAATGTAGTCATGTCCGAAGATGGCAAAAAGACCACAATCAGCGTCAGTCAGGGCAAGTCTGTGGAAGGCAGCGTTGATGAGAGCGAAATGGAGAATTTCACTCCCAATCAGCTCACCCCGCCCACCGACTGACCTTTGTTATATGGCTGCGAAGAACGAGACAGGCGAGATCCCCAGCCCACCTCTTGCCGAGGTCACATCGGCCACCATCACTGGTTTTACGGCAGAGTGCCTGCCGATTGCTGAGGAAGCCCCGGACCTTCCGCCCAAACCGCGTTTTGGCAGCTTCCTCCGCGTCGAGTCTCAGTCGAGCGGTCTTGATATCATCGCTGTTGTTTATAACGTCACCACTGGCCCCCTGGATAGCGTGCACCGCCCTTCCGCTCTGGGGATGACCCGGATCGAGTTGCAGACAGAGCAGCCCCATATTTTTTCCCTGCTCAGGACCGAGGTGCATGCCGTGATCGTAGGTCACGCCATCGCCGGACGCGCCTTTCAGCACCTCCCCCCGCAGCCTCCGGACGTGCATGATTTCGTCTATCAGGCAAGCAGCAAGGAGGTGCTTTCCATAACCGAAGACTTTGAGCTTCTCCGATTGCTCACCGGTATCTCGGAGGTGCCCGCCGATGAGCTCATCGCTGCCACTATTCGCGAAGCTCACCTGGTGGTGGGTGGTGACGACGACTATCTGGTGGATGCTGGCAGGAAGCTCTCACAGATCATGCGCTCCGACTATGACCGCCTTCTATCCATACTCAAGAAGATCAAGCCGGAGCTTTACGGAAGGTAGCAATTGAAGCGCGTTGAACAGTTTGGAAAATCCGGCGATATCTGATAGCTTTTTCTAGTTCGGCGCACAGGTGGTGGAGAGGGAGGTTCGCATGACGCAGCAGGGCACCGACAAACGCGTCTATTTGAGACAATGGGTCGGGCTGACGGTCCGGGTCGTGGCCACCGGCGATCTGACTTATGAGGGCAGGCTTACCAACCTGGCTTTCGAAGGGCAGAACCGCCTGATGTATATCATGCTCGACGACAGGACCTGTATCAATTTCGACCAGATCGTAGAAATCAGTCTTTCCGAGTAGAAGCGTGAGAGTAATTTACCTAGGAACCCCGGAATTCGCCGTGCCGACTTTGAAGGCGCTTATAGATGATCCCTTTTTCGAGGTGGTGGCCGCGGTCTGCCAGCCCGATCGGCCCAGGGGCAGGGGCAATAAGGTCCAGGCTCCGCCAGTGAAGCAGACTGCCGTCGAAGCCGGTATCAAAGTGTTTCAACCGGAAAAGCTGGGCGCCTCGCCGGAGACAGTCGAAGCCATGGCGTCCCTCAAGCCTGACGTTCTTGTCATGGTGGCTTTCGGACAGATTCTCAAGAAAGCAGTGCTCGAGATGGCTCCCCTGGGGGTGATCAATCTGCATGGCTCGCTTTTGCCCGAACTCCGGGGGGCAGCCCCGATCAACTGGGCGATCCTGCGTGGACTCGAGCAAACCGGAATCACCACTATGCAAACTGACCGGGGCGTGGATACTGGAGCGATGCTCCTCAAAGAGAAGATCGACATCGCTGACGACATGGACGCTATCGAGCTTGGCACGAAAATGGCGGAGGTCGGTGCCGGTCTCATGGTCCGCACCCTGAAAAGGCTCGCAGACGGATCTTTAGAGGCGATCCCGCAGGACGACAGCCTCTCCACCTATGCCCCCCTTCTCGAAAAGGAAATGGGCTCCATCGACTGGGGTGACAGCGCCAGGAAAATACACGACCAGGTACGGGGTCTGCGCCCGTGGCCCGGCGCCTTTACCGGTTTCAACCAGCAGCTCCTGAAGATTAACCGCACAGCGCTCCCGGCTCCAGATCCCGAATGTCGAAAACAAGAATCGCCAGAATCATCCGAGTATGATGGAGTAAATCCGCTGCCCCCGGGCACTCTTATCCTCGCATCTAAGAAGGGGAAAAACAGCATCCTGGTCGCCTGCGGTGAGAACGGCGGGGAGCGCCTGGAGCTGATTTCGGTCCAGCCTCCGGGCAAACCGGGGACGGACGCGCAGGCATGGGCCAATGGCGTCCATCTCAAAGACGGGGACCGGCTCGAGACCGTGGTGCTCCAGAAAGCCTGAGTCCTGAATAGCCCGAGATTTAGCCCGAGATTTAGCCTCAGTTTTCAAAAACCAGATATAGAAAAACCAGAAATAGAAGAGTCAGAGATAGAACGCAGTTATGGAAGAGAAGTCCCTAAAGGGCGAGAATTCATTGCAGAACAAGCAGGCTTCGAGTAAGAAGCAAGCATCAAGCAACAAGCAGGCTTCGAGTAAGAAGCAAGCATCAAGCAACAAGCAGGCTTCGAGGAAGAAGCAAGCTTCGAGCCCCCCCCTGAAAGAGAAAGGAGTCGAATCTCGCAAGCTGGCTCTAGAGGTTCTGCTGAAGGTCGATCGAGAAGGCGCTTACTCCAACATAGCCCTCAAGAAAGCCCTTGATGGATGCAAACTCTCCAGTCGCGATCGTGCCTTTGTCACCTGCCTTGTCCAGGGCGTGACTCGCAATCGGGATTATCTCGATCATCTGATCGGCACAGTCTCGGATCGTCCTGCCGACAAACTTGCGCCGGTCCTTCTCAATGCACTCCGGTTAGGGATCTTCCAGCTCGAGTTTCTCAAGGATTTGCCACCACGGGCAGTGGTGAGTACCTGCACCTCGGTGGCCCGCAAGTGCGGCCACGACGGACTGGCTCGCTACACCACCGCCGCCCTCAATCGACACCTCAAAAGACAAGCTGTCCAGACCGAAAGTGGACAGACCGAAAGTGGACAGACCGAAAGTGGACAGACCAAATGTGACCAGTCCGAAACTGCTGTCCTCTCCCTGCGCTATTCCATGCCGGACTGGATTGTCGAGCGCTGGCTTGCCATCTACGGACCGGAAGAGACACGGGCGCTTCTCGAGCACAGCCAGAGCGAGCCAGCCATCGCCGTGAGAGTGAACGAGACCGCCATGACCCCGGAAGGTCTCCTGGATCTCTTCCAGCGTCAGGGGGTGAAAGCCAGGCGCTCGGTCCTGGTGGAGCCGGTGCTCATCATCGAGTCGGGTACCGGCAAACACGGCGGGCTCGACCGCCTCCCCGGCTACGAGGAAGGGCTGTTCAGCGTCCAGGACGAAGCGGCCGCCCTGGCGGCTCTGGCCCTTGCTCCGAAGCCCGGGGAGCTCGTGGTAGACCTCTGCGCCGCTCCCGGGGGCAAGACCCTTCATCTGAGCGAGCTCATGGAAGGGGCCGGCAAGATCTTCGCCGTGGACCGCAACGAGACCCGCCTGGAGCTGCTCAAAGAAAACCGCCGTCGTCTCGGTCTCAGTAATATCGATATCGTTTGTGCCGACGGCCTCACTTTCTGCCTTTCTGAAAACGCTCTGGCCGACAGGGTACTGGTCGATGCGCCCTGCTCCGGGACCGGGGTGCTCAACCGCCGCCCCGACCTGCGTTATCGGCGCCGTCCCCAGGACATCGAGAGCCTCACTGACCTGCAGTTCGGTCTGCTCCGGAATGCTTCCCGGCTTCTCAAGGCCGGGGGCGTGCTGGTCTATGTCACCTGCTCGGTGGAGCCCGAGGAGAATCAGGGAGTCATCGAAAAGTTTCTTCAAGAAAACCAGGACTTCCACCTCGACGACCTCAGCCCCTTCCTGCCTGCGGCTCTAGCCGAGAAGCAGGCAGAAGCCCTGAAGAGCGGCCAGATACAGTTGCTGCCTTCCACCATGGCGCTTTCCGGTTTCTTCATCGCCCGGCTGGTGCGCTCCTGACTCGTTTGATTTGTCGCCATATTTGGTACGAAAAGCAAAGGACTTTCCAAGTTTCGGGGTGAATTCCACATGGGCGAGCTTCTGGGTATAGGCATCTTTATCGTGCTCGGTTACCTGATCTCCGGCATCAAATTCGTCAAGGAATATGACCGCCTGGTCATTTTCACCCTCGGCAAAGCCACCGGTATCAAAGGACCGGGACCGACTTTCGTTTATCCGGTCCTGCAGAGCCAGAAAAAGGTCGATCTGCGAGTCATCACCATGTCCATTCCCATGCAGGAAATCATCACTAAAGACAACGTCTCGGCCAAGACCGCTGCAGTATGTTTCTTCCAGGTCGTGGATCCTTTCAAAGCCGTGACCAAGGTGGAAGACCCTTTCACAGCCACCAGCCAGATCGCCCAGACCACACTGAGAAGCGTTCTCGGTCAACACGAGCTCGACGAGCTGCTCACCGAGCGCGATGGCATCAATCACAAACTCTCCGCCATCATCGATCGTCAGACCGAAGGCTGGGGGATCAAAGTCAATTCGGTGGAAGTGAAAGACGTCGAGATTCCAGAAAGCATGCAACGAGCCATGGCCAGACAGGCGGAAGCGGAGCGGGAGAGAAGAGCCAAAATCGTGGCTGCGGACGGAGAGCTGCAAGCCGCCGAAAAACTCTCCCAGGCGGCCATGAAAATCTCGGCGGCTCCCGGCGCCATGCAGCTCCGACAGCTCCAGACGATGGTAGAGGTTTCCGCCGAGAACAACTCCACCATCATCTTCCCGATTCCCATCGAGCTCTTCGAGCACCACCGCAAGTCCCCGCTCAATAATCTCGAAGCGATGGTGCAGCCGCTGGTGGAGCATCTCACCGGCAACCAGCACGGCACCACTCTGAAAGTCCCCGAAAAGGACAAAGAGCAAGCCTGATTCAACGCGTAATCGCTCGAGCAGAGACTCGCTCGGAAAACGCGATAGCGAAGACTCAGTCGAGCAAAAGCTCGGTGGCGCAGAAACTTTGTCGAGCGAAAACTTACTCGAGCCAAAGCACACAGAAGCAAGATAAGGGGCAGCTTGATCAGTTCAACCATCGCTATCGCGGCTATAAAGTCTAAAGGAACGTTGAACATTTGAATTGCCTCCGGATGCAGTTACTTCTTTTTCAACGCCTCCTCTAAGTCGACGACCTTTATCGCAATATTGCGATAAGAGCGAAAGTAGAATCTGCGGTTTTTCAAATCTTTAATCACCGCCCACTGGGTGTAGTCCATAGAGGAATATCTACGGCGTTGAGAAGATGCTTGGCGAGATTGACTGCTTCGGAGGCGGTCTCAGGTGTTTTCGCGTAATGAATCATGGCGACGGGAATCTGCTGGCAAGGGAATCTGCTGGCCGGCAATCAGTCAAGAAGAGACTCACTCGAGACTGCTGAGGTACTCAGGGAGCGTCTTCTCCCTGGGTTTCTTGACGATCCAGACACAGGCTTCGATGACCGCATCTTTCAAGGTGTTATGCGGCTCCTCTTCCATCTCTGCTTCGAAAATCAAGCGATAAGGGGCGATATTCTCCCCGTACCAGAGAAAAACCCGCACAGCCTCACCGGTATGGCCGAAATTCACCAGCAGATGGTCGAGATCCTGGGGAGGCGTAACATCGAATCCACGCCGATATTCGGTGAAAGTATCGAGCCCGTAAGCGACATCGCAGCCTGCCCGCCATTTGCCGAATAGCCCTGATTCTTTGAACGCCCGCCCCCGGCAGATCAGAAGCTGATCGCGATTGCGGTAATAAGAAAGCCAGCCGCGAAAATCGTTGGGGACCTCATCGCCGAGCCTGACACCAATTTCCTTTTCCACCGACTCGAGGAGCAGGACACAGTCGGCAGTCAGCTCCGGAATTCCTTTTGCCGCCTCTTCCTTGGCGATCAATTCCGACTCCAACTCCAGTAATCGCGCATGAAAAGTAGACAAGAGTCGATCCTAGAAACGCTGCCTAACCAGTATATTCCCTCAGCTGCCCAGTTCTCTACAGCCGAGGGTTACCGCCACAGCCAGCATGATAACGCCAAAAGCTTTACGCAGCCAGCTGTCCTTCACCTTGAGGGCCACCGATGAGCCCACGAACGAACCGGCGATAGCGCCCCCCATCATGGCAAGCATGAGCCCGATATTGACATGCCCGAGAAGATAATGAGTGATTGTTCCCGGAATCGAGACCGAAGCAATGACCAGCAAGGACGTTCCAAAAGCCGATTTTATCGGAGCCTTGAAGAAGTAAAGCAAGCAAGGGACCAGGACAAAGCCCCCCCCCACCCCGAAAAACCCGGCCAGGCACCCGGCCATGAAGCCGATTCCAATCACCATCGGGCGTGACGGACCAGAGGAACAGGTAGACGCGGGAGGATCCAAAGACTCGGCAGATTCGGCAGACTCGGCAGACTCGGCAGACTCGGCATTCGAGCTGATATCCGAGCCTGTGTCTGTCCCCGCAGCAGTTCCTTCCGGCGGATCGCTGCCCTGTCCGCTGAGCTTTTTACCGATACCAAATACAAGGTCAGCGCCGGAAAGCAGAATCAGACACGCGAAGGAAAGCATCAAGGCACGCCCGTGTACCACATTGGTAAGCCAGGCCCCTGCCAGAACACCAGCGATAGCCGGCAGCATCAGAGCAAAGGAAAGCTGCCTGTCTACCAGGTCCTTTCTCAGATAATTCGCAGCACCACTTATCGAAGTAGGAATAATCAGTGCCATGGTGGTGCCAATTGCCACATGCGGGCTGACTCCCATGATCAGTCGCAGAAGAGGCGTACAGACAATCCCGCCACCAACTCCGAAACCACCGGAAAAAACTCCGGTAAGAAAACCGATAGCAAGTACCTTGACGATCTCGATAGTTGAATAGGTCACATGAACTGGGCGATATAGCGCCCCAGATCAGGATTCTCGGCGATCATCTGATCGAAGCGAGGATTTTTCGCCAGGATCCGAGCGACTTTCCGATCACGCCTGATCGCGCGATAGATTCCTTCAGGATCAAGAGTGACGACATTACGGACGCCTGTATTAGCTGCCAGTACACGAGCAGCGCTTTTCCATTTGGTAATCCGTCGGCACAGATAGTGGTCAGCTTCAGCAATCTCGGCTATTCGAGGATGTGAAGCAAGAATCTTGGCGGCACCGCTATGATTGGTGATTGCCTCGATCACCTCAGGCTGCGCCAGAGCAATCTTGTCCAGCCAGTGGTAACGGGCCATGCGCTTGGCAACCTTCCCGTCCTTGCGCACCCGGTCCAGAGTATCCACAGATCCGGCAAGAAAGCCAGGCTTAACCGGCTTCAGAGACTCCTCAGCCTTAGGTTGAGGCTGAGCCGGTCGAAGAGCCGCATCACCCTCCCCTTCAGCAGCCAGAGCCGTCCAGCCAGGCAGGCAGAGAACAAGACCGATAAACACCGACCGCCGAATCCTGCTACTCAAGGCTCTTTCCATGAGTAGATTCTAGCACGATGGCAAAAACCGGCTGTGGTGGCGGGTTTTCACGGCAGATAGACAACCCTGGCATATGCCCGGGAGCCAATTCTAGATCCTCAACCGATATCGGTTGAAGATCCAAACGGTTTGTTATGGGGTCCGGGCAACATCACTGAAAGCCCCAACCTTGCCTGCATTTATCCCTATAGTAGAATGTCATTAACCTTTCAGAATATGCAACAAGCAGAGAGCAAAGAGCCAAGAGATGACCAGTTCACACGGTCCGGGACAGAATAAGCAGGGCGATGCCGACAGCGGCAAGAATCCGGAGACCCGGGATGTCCAGGGTAAGGTCTCTGACTCGGCTCAATCTATGTCTTTCAACGAGCTTCTGAAGGACTCCCAGACCAGGAGTCCGGAAAAGGGAGCCAGGGCTGCAGGAAGCCAGGCTGATTTCGATGCCAGACGGACTACTGACATAACAAAGCTTTTGAGCGGCGGCAATGTCGCTCGAGACCTGACGACCCAGCCTGTGGCCGGGCGTGACTTTACCTGGTCCACGACTCATCTGCTCGATTCCTCGGCGAATATGGGGCTGACGATACCCCTGGGGCTCCGGCAGCACTTTCGATTGCGGGGAATCGAGAAGAAAGAGGAAGACGATTCATTCAAATTCAAGAATTTGAAGAATGAGGCTGACGATTTCTTAAAAAACATCAAGATCGAAGACGACTCCAGGCTGAGCGATGCCGAGCGGAAGGATCTCCACGACACCCTGGAGGCTCTCAGAAAGGCCTGTAACGAAGATGATCTTCTTTCAAATAGTCTTCATCTGGCAAGACTTCTTCAGCATTTGCGATATATTGAGGAAGCCAGAAAGGCAGCCGGTCTGGCCATGGGCACCGACCCGAAGAGCGTCCTGGCCAATCAATTGTTCAAGGAGTTAGAACGCGTGCATCCATCGGACATCGCCATTTCACCGGTTACTGCCAGAGCTCGGTTGACCAAGTCGAACCTGGCCCGGCGCATTATCGACCTGGGCAAGGGCAATGTCATCGTGGTGGGCGACCTGCTCATCGACGAGCTGCTCGAAGGGCGGCCGGAGCGGATATCCAGGGAGGCACCGGTGCTCATTCTCGAGCATGTGGACACCAATCTCATTCCTGGCGGGGCGGCCAATACCGCCAATAACATCACCGCCCTGGGAGGCACCTGCCATGCCATCGGCGTGTGCGGCGTCGACGAGTATGCAGGCAAGCTGGCTGCCATGCTCGAGAAGCACGGAATCACCCATGACCTGGTGGCGGACCCGACCAGGCCAACCACGGTGAAAACCAGGATCCTGAGCAAGTCTCATTCGCTAATGCAACAGCTCCTGCGCCTGGACCGGATCGCACACCGGGATATCGATAGCAGCGTGGAGCGGGAGCTGGGGATGAAAGTCGCCGCCGCCGCCAGCCGCTATCAGGCGATCATTCTCTCGGATTACCGGGCCGGTGCCATCACTAACAGTATCATCGCGAGCTGCCGTAAGATCGCCCGGGAAGCCCGTACCCTACTTATCGTCGACGCGCAAAACGGCTTCGAGCGCTTCGGCGGATGCAGCCTGATCACGCCCAATCAACCGGACACCGAAGCGGCTCTCGGCTATAAGATCGATTCGCCCCTGACCCTCAATCGAGCCGGCGATGAGATGCTTCGCCTCAGTGGCGCGGAGGCCATACTCATCACCCGGGGCTCCGAGGGCATGGCATTGTTTCAGAAGAATCAGCCAATGGAAGAATTGCCGCCGTTTAACCGGAGCGAGGTTTTCGATGTTACCGGAGCCGGTGATACCGTAGTCGCCACCATGGCTCTCGCTCTTGTTACCGGTTCGTCTTATGTGGAAGCGATGGCTCTGGGCAACCTGGCCGCAGGCATCGTCGTCAAAAAATCAGGTACCGCCGTTACCAGCCAGAAAGAGATGCTCGACACTCTCGAAACTCTGGACATTTAAAAGACTCGAATCAGCCCGCCATTCTCACATTGTATTTATCGATCATGCCGGCATAGATTGGCTCGTGGGAGAGGACCTTCATATCTTCGATGAGGCTGGCTTGCATCCAGGCAGGAACGCCCTGGAGAACCTTATCGAAATGATTGACCATCTTGGCCGTATAGTCGGCAATGGCCCTGTTGTTTCTATCCAGGAGATCGCTCTCCGGGCTACGATGGGCTTCATTGAAGTCGATTCCGCTCTCGGGCGCGGATTTGGTTTTATCGGCTTCGAACAGTATCTCGGTCATCGACATGGAACTTCTCCTTGGAACGGGCCGCCATCAGGCTTACAAGTGTCTATCGGAGTCGGACAGAAATTAGACAGGGGTACTACGTAGTTTCCGCACTAAGAAGGCGAGACTTAGAGGGATCTAAGCAAGACCGACGCCTAGAGTGGGAAAACTACAATCGCCCAGGGACGGGCCCGGGAGTAATCTCATAGAGGTGTAAGTAAGGCAAATGCTCTGGCTGAGGCAACTATATGTATTCGATCATTTCATCTGAGCAGACCACGGGACAACTCATGCAGATTGCCATGGACGGGAAGGAAAGCCTTTCCGAGATGGACCGGAACCTCCTGGTGGAGATCCTGAAAGAACGAGGGCACAGAGAGCTCGACTATGGCGAGGAGCTCACCTGTGGTTCGATAAGGCTGGTAAAACGAGTCACCGGCAACGTTTCGCTCTTTTTCGGAAATAAATAAAGCAATCTCGCAAAGCAATCTGTGTATGATCAGGGCTGTTTACCCGACCCGAGACTGAACAGCCATGATCAAGAAGCGTCCCAATCCCATCGATATGGCGGTACTGGCCACAGCGATCACAGCCCTTATCGGATTTGGCCTGGCCCGAGCCGGACATGCCGGTGTCAATCAAGTCATCGAGGGTGTCCACAAAGTCGGTATCGATGTCCATATCATCGGATTGAAAACCCTGGACACGGACATCTTCAAGGTCGGCGAGAAAACCGCCATCACCATCAGGAACCGCCCGGTGGAGCCCCCCATGACCATCGAGAAGGTCAAGCACTGGGAGCATCTGGCCAGCTTCCTGGCGCCCGATGCCAAAAGCGCTATCGCTTTTCCGGATCCCGCCAACCCCACCGCCCACGATTTCCTGGTGACAGTGAGCGATGAGGGGGAGCAGACCCGGGACGGCTATGTGGTCCGGGGCCAGAAAGTGAAAATCGGCAACATGATCGATCTGGAAGGCTTCAAATACAGGGCCACCGGCGTAGTGGTCGATATCGGACCCTATAAGAAATAGCCCCCGAGCGTACCTTTTATATATAGGTTGCACAAGAGATTGCCCAACGCCGAAGCTAGACCCCGCTCTCTGATCAATCGCCTGGCCTGCAGGCTCTCTCTGGCAAACGGAGCGGGAGCCTGGTTCCAGGAGGCGGTTGCCGGCTCGCTTATCTTGCGACCCTTCATCGCCCTGGGCACTATCTGCCGGGAAAAGCTCACCGGGCTATCCAGTCTGGGCAATATCCTCCAGAGCCTGGCTTATGCCGTGGCCATCATCATGCTTTTCGCATTCGGGCTTCCCCGGTTCGCCAATGACAAGTCCGGTCTGGCGGTCATGGCTCTTGCCGGTCTCGGGCTCTGGTGCCTGGGCTGGCTCGCCGGGGGCAAGCAGAAACGCACCCCGGACGCCATGGACTACCTGGTCCTGCTCTACCTCGGCGCCAATATAATCGCTACCTTCGCCTCGCATTATTTCATCCCCAGCCTCAAGGGTCTCGCCAAAGCCGGGGTCTTCATAAGCAGCTATTTCTATTTCACCGCCATCATGGCCGGATCCCGCAAGAAGCAGATCGGTCTTTTCGGAGCCGCCCTCCTCACTGCCCTGGCTCTGTCCATCCACGGACTCTATCAATACAAGATCGGGGTGGCGCCCCTGGCGACCTGGGAAGATCCCACCCTGGAGTCTCATGCCACCCGGATCTATTCCACTCTGGGCAATCCGAACCTGCTGGCCGGCTTCCTCCTGCCCTCAATCCCAATCGCCCTGGGATTCACTGCCTGGCTGGCGAGCAAACGGCAATGGCTCCTTGCCCTGCCGGTGCTCGGCATTGCCGGTCTGATCAGTCTCGCCTGTATCCTGACCGAGAGCCGTGGCTGCTATCTGGGTCTTTTCGCTGCCTTTCTCTTCTTCGGAGGCGCCACCGCCCTCAAGCTCTGGCTGGTCAAACCCCGCCTCAGAGGGCTGATAATCGGTCTGGCCCTGGCAGGGGTAGTGGCAGGTGGGATCGGTCTGACAAGAATCCCGAACTTCAGCCAGCGGGTGGAAACCATGTTCTCCCTGGAGCACAGCTCCAACGCCTACAGATATAAGGTATATAGATCCTCTTTCGAGATGTTCCAAGACAACTGGTGGTTCGGCACCGGTCCCGGGAACGAGACTTTCGTCCGGGCTTACGGGCTCTATATGGTAAGCAGTTTCGACGCCCTGGGAACTTATAGCGTTCCTCTGGAAGTGGCAGTGGAAAGCGGGATTCCCGGGCTTATCAGCTTCGGGGCTCTGATTATCTGTCTACTGGGCAGGGCTCACCGGATTTTCTGGTCAGATGAAAACGACGATCCCGGCAAGACCGGCGGCAAGCCAGTCGAAACCGGCGGCGCTTCCGAGCAGACCGATAGCCGTTCCGGTAAAACCGGCGGCGTTTCCGACGGCTACCCCTGGCTGGTCCTGGGCCTGGCTGCCGCCATTGCCGCCCTCATGGTCCACGGGCTTGTGGATACGGTCTTTTACCGGCCCCAGATTCAGTTCCAGTTCTGGCTCATTGTCGCCGGGCTGGTGGTAGGAATGAGATACGGGAAGGAGGAAAGATTAAACGAGACTAAGATTAATGCGAGTTAATTAAATCAGGCTAATATTTCATGCCTGGATCAGAGAGGTGCTCAACCCATCCCGGATCCGGAAAAACCTTACAAGCTAACGCTTACAAGGATCGACTCAGGATTTGCGAGCCCCGAAACACTGAATTCCAGGTTTCTTGACAGGGTGGGTATATTAAAGGATAATAATTAACATCTGTTTAATATGCGTATTTCAGCGTCTACTCTTACCACCTAGCAAAGAAATCCTAAGTACGCATACGGCTGGATACACCACGGAGGAAACAGCCACATGAAATTAAACCGACGGAGAGGGGCTACGCTAGGATTGGTGGCGGTTTGCGTGTTCGTCATCATCATCCTTGGCGTCGGCTTCTTTATCCTCTCGAAGATTATCGGTGGTGGACGCGAAGTCGCCAACGCCACCGATGCTGGTGTTTTGACCGTTGCCCGGATGGCCCTCTCGCCTACCGCGGTCTCGGTTAACTACAACAGCCTTTCGGGACTTGCAGCCACGGAGTTCATCGGACTCGATCCCACAGTGACCGGCATCGGAACAACCGGCGGTACTGTGAATATGCAGACTCTTAACCGGGTCTTCGGTCAGGCCGTTCTTGTCGCCCTGAACGCTCAGCAGATTGATACTCCGCTAGCCGCCCAACACGCCAATGAGGTTGCTACGGCAGCCCGTGCGGTATCTACCGAAATTCGGAATTTACTGTACAACACCAGCACGATGGACTCCCACTTCATCGGTGTCGCTCATAGCAACAACACCAAGATGTGGCAGGGTAGCCCGGTCGACCTGACTGGCAGCATTCAGTCTGCTTTCATGAGACCCGGTTATTCCACCAACGTGTATTTCCACGGATCGACCAACCTTCCTGTCAGCCCGCCGGCTAACGTTTATAACAACCAGTCCGGCGCCCGCGACAAGAATGGCGACCCTTACATGGCAGGTTATGTGAACTTCAGCATTCCCTGCGGTAACGGCGCACAGGTTCAGATTGCCGGCGTACCGATATTCCCGCAAACTCAACCTCACCTTGTCGACATCGGCGAATTCGATGCTTCGACAACCGATCCCATCGCCGGTGCATATCTTCCCCCGAACGCATTCAGAGCCAATTCGCAGGCTATTGAAGGCAACGCTGGCAGCATCGGCGGCACCGCCGCTTGCGCCATCGTCGGTGCTCTCGACAGCGATTTCGCAATCAGCATGCCGAGAGGATATGTCCGCATCATCAACGGTGAAGATGCAAACGCTCAAAACACCCCGATCACCAACCCGGTAATCAACGGTCAGAACGACATCTTCAACAATGAGCTCTGGCCGCCTTCCAAGCTGATGGTCAGCGAGCTCGGCAGCAACACCGTGTACACCACGAACAATTCGGTCCTCTCTGACTTTGCGGCTTACAACGCCGACACCACCGGAACGGCTACAGTTCCGACCTACAGTGGTGGTGTGTACGAAGTGCTCTCCAGCGCTCCGTATTACAGAGAGATCACCGATCCTCAAGAACTGATCACAGTCGCCAAAGGCGGGACGGGCCCCGGCATCGTCAATTCGCCTCTGGACTGTGATGCGTTCAACATCTGGGAGCCTGATCACACCCGCTGCAACGCAGACCCCAACGGTCTGAACCCCGGCAGCATGCCGCACTCCGCGTCGGCTGCCTACGGAAGAGGCAGCGCCACGGATCCCAATCCGCCGGCAACCGGCTACACCAACATCGAGTACATGAAGGCCAGCCTTCTCAACCAGCGTGCTAACGGTGCCAAGTGTGCCACGGTCAACCCTCCCGCGCAGCCTTCCGGCATGAAGAAATTCCATACCGACGGTTGCTACAACACACCGACCAACCCAGTCAACTTCGGTCAGATTGGCTCTCCGATGGATTATCTTGATCAAATCGGCGACAACAACTCGAATGCCTGCGCCAACAACATTCTCCAGTTCATCGCTGACAGAATGTCTCAAGTGGACTACACCATCGACGTCAACAAAGTCAGAGGAGCTCTTGCCAGCCAGCCGCTGCAAATGGGTTCCACCCTGGCTCTGTACTCGCCCGGTCCCGGTTCTCTGGTTCTTACGACGGTCAACGCCGGCTCGTACTTCCAGGGCAACCCCGCCAGCGCCACAGGCGTCAATGATGGTGCCAACTCCACCCAGGTAGTTCCTTGCGAAAACACCTACCGGATCGACACCACCATCATCAACTCCAACAAAGGAGCTGGCGGTAGTGTTCAGTGCCCGATCGGTGATGCGAACTACCACGAGTCGCCCTTCGTAGACGACGCTCCCATCACTGCTGTGGACCGCTGCATGTGGACCCCGGCTTCCGGTTGGAGAAATCTACTGGGCGACATCAAATTCGAAAACACTGCGCAAAACGGTGGGCAATTCTGCAAACCCAACTAGTTGCTAGCAGCTAATCGAAACAACTAAAAAGTCCACTCGACCAATATGAGGTATCATTCAGGTAGGGTGGACTTTTAGTTTGGATTTTAAGAGGGGAGTTATGTTCAATCGCATCATCAGACTGTCTCTGGCATCCCTTGTACTTTCCCAGTTATTTCTGGCAGCCGAATCGACGATCTGCATTGAGCCCGCAAGCGCCCAGTACGGGCAGCAGAAAGTCGGCACGTCTACCTATGATCCACGCCGGACTAAAGAGCAGGAAGCCGAATTCAAAGCCAACCAGCTCGACCGACCCATCGCCCTTCCCGGACTTCCGGATTTCACAGGCAAACAGCATTTCGTCTCCGGTCTGGTTTACCCGAATGCCAAGCAGGGTCCGGGCTATTTCCTCAGCTTCAACACCGAGAATACCGAGCAGCAAGTGAAAGACTGGTGGAGAGCAGCGCTTCAGGGCGGCCAGTGGTCTTTGATCTTCCAGGACACCAGATGTGTCCGGGGAAGAATGAAGGACGGGACCACCTGCACCGTCCAGGTGGAGGCGCCGCTGAATTCCACCAAGGAAAAGATGAAGAACTGCCGGTCCAGCTATGCCATCCACTACCACCAGGTAAAATAGTGGTCCGATGGCTGAAGCCCGGCTTCGCCGCTTTTGCAACCTGCGTATCCTTGATTTCATGCGGAAACCTCTCGAGCATGGACGCCAGCGCCAACGAGCTCGCCCTGGGCGACAAAGCCAAGACCAGTGGACCTGTGGACATCGGACTTTCCGGTTTCACAAGCCTCAATTATCTGAGCCGCTATCAGATCCTCGCCACCCGGGGACACCATGTCAACAGGAATACCGAGCTCTTGCTGAGACCCTATGTCCCAACCGACTCGGTTTTCGGTCAGATCGAGAACAACAAGCCCTGGTGGGGTGTGAACGGCGCCTTCATCTTCGGCTCGGGTCAGAGGTCCATCGAAGGACCGGCGGAGGAATCTCGCTTCCTGCTCAATCCCTTCCTGCTGGTTGGTCTGAGCCCCTGGAGCGCTGAAATATGGGATACCGAGAAGCTTTCCGAAGGAGAGCTTCAAGAAGAGAACTTCCCCTACTGCTGGATGCCCTCGGTTCTCAGATGGTATCCCGAAAGACGCGTAGTTCAGGTCCTCTACGACGTGACCGCCTATAATCGGTCCCTCCAATCCCGAGAGCCGAAAATCAAAGACAAAAGCCCGATTACAGTCTTCGGTCTGGTTGCCTATAACGCCAGAGACTTCGGATACAGCTATCTGAATGTGCCTCTCAAAGACTGCAGCAATATCGTCAACCACGAAGATCCCGGTCATGCCGTAAAGATCCACCAGTTTATCCATTGCGGTACCAGCTCCGGCTACCCGGGCGGCTGCAACAACATGAGCCCAGCCCAGAAAGAAATCGATCACCTCGAATTCACAGGTCTGCCTGCCACACTCAGAGTCGACCTCTTCAAGCACGACCCCGGAGCCAGCCTCGAAACCCCGGACCTCAGCGTCATCATCGAACTTCGCTAAAACGGAATCGGAACCTCTCAAGTCGGTCCATGAATTAAAACCTCAACCGATATCGGTTGAGGTTTTATCTTCTGGCTCTTCCAGGAGCTTGACCGAGGCGTCGAAGGGACAGGGGAAATCATAAGAGGACAGGGTTGTCAGGCGTGGATCGAGCACGGCTCTGCCTACAGTGAAGTTATAAATGACTTCGAATCCAGGTCTGAGACAGAGATATTCATTGATGGCCCCGTCGATAAAGCAGCCTATGCCGGTGGAATCGATTCCACGAGCCCGGGAGGCAAGATAAAGAAGCTGACCGATAAATCCCGCCTCGTAATGAACAAGACGATAGAAGCGCTGAGAAAATAGCTCGTAGCCTCTTTTCATATCAGCCACCATGGATAGTGAGAAGGCACCATCCATTGCAATATCCTGGAAACAGCTGGCTCCCCTGGCGAACTCTCTCTGATCCCCGGTCATCACGGGCGAGAGAGCCAAGCTTTCGCGCTCGAGATAGTAGAGTCCAGGAGCCAATCCCTCTACCCTGTGAGCATATATATAGAGGTGCACCAGATAGAATGGCTTCCTTCCAGCCGTTCGATGGCTGGTGGCCGGCTCTCTCGCGACCTGGAAGTCCGCCCGAAAACCAGTCGTAGCCGCCCAGAGAATAGCCGAGAGATCTTCGATGGTTATACTTGTCTTGCCGTCCATATCCACAGCGGAGCGTCGTGATCGCACGGTCTCATGAACGCTATCCTGAAGGCTCTCCAACATGAATTCCTGTCGGTTCTCTGATTCCGAGCGGGGACGTACCGGCAACAATGGCACCACTCCTTCTTCGACCGGACCGGGGCCTCCCTCACTGACGCTCAGAAGTCCAGTATTGGCGAGCCTTTTCCAGAGCTCTAGATATGCTTCCTGGCTAAATGAAGTGCAAGCATGCGCAGCTTCGATTTCGGGGTAATCGACAATCTCGGAAGCCAACCGGGCCGGACTACCGATAAACACCCGGTCTGCAGGAGACGACCAGTCAAGGAAAGACATCGAGAAATCATGGTCGGGGAACCGATCCTCCCTGTAGAGCGCCAGAATACACAGGGGAGCTACAGTGTGGGGATCGCTCTCATGATCGCTGCTGGTCAGCCCGAAAAGCTCCGACGCGGGACCATCAGGAAAAATCGCCCGAGCCGCGCTCCGATAGCCCAGAGCCCGGGCAGACAATACAAGAGCAGCCAGAGCATGGCCTAAATCGTGCTGGCAATAGCGATATGCCCTCTGCCGGTATTTCCATGATTCCCTGAAAAAGACCGATCCCAGACAGATTGCCAGATCCGGCACTGGAAGTGGTGCTTGGCTAAGCCCGGTCAGGTCTTCATGGACTCTACTCGACCAGAGTTCTGAGAGTATGTCGTGCTCTGAGCGCCGCTCCAGCGCATGTCTATCTACCCGGTAATGATAGAGTCCGACACCGGGCTCAGCCTCGAACTCTCGACCGCACAGCAAAAATGTCTCAGTAGGATGCAAGTTGCCCGATGAGGCGTTGACTCTGAGAGCCCAACGATGATTGGTACCTCTGATCTGCTTCCAGGCGCTTATCGCCATTCCGTAGAATAGAAGGTCACTGAGGAGCCTCAGTCCGCAGGGCACCACTTCGAGTACCGGAACCGGAGAACTGGCATCGAGAATATCGATAATCTGAAAGAGATCCAGGTTCGATACAGTAAAATCCGCCGGCAACTCCACCACCGGCGCCCCTTCGTATCGCAAAAAAGGATCCGGTTGATTCGCCCAGTCGAGTCCAGGTCCCCGGGTGAATAGACTCTCGACGGTATGCTTGGTGAGCCTGTGATAGCCGTAGATATCGGTATCAGTAAGTGACCCGGTCGGATTCGAGCTCATCGTCTCAATATATCATGGTGCAAATAATATTCACGGAAGACATCATCTCCATTCTGTCCTCACGCCTGTCAAGAGCCGAGAATCATCAAGGGAAGGGGGTTTCCAGAGCCGCCGCAATAAGGACGGTTTAAGTACAGGAAAAACCCTATAGTAACTCGAAATCAGCAATCGATATGCTGGTAAATACCTGGCCGCCGGTAGATATTAGCCCGAGAAAGATTAACCATGCTATCGGCGGCTTCTTGGTAAACAGACGGTGTCGGATGGATCAGGTTCCCGAGCCCTGCTTCCCCGATATCTTCTGTTGCTCGCGGATTTTTCGGACCTTGTCAGAGATACAGATTTCAAAACCAGATCTTCAACCGATATCGGTTGAAGATCCAGAAGGCTGACTCATAAATCGACGAAAGCCACCACTCGAGCCGGTGCAGCGCTGGCTCCAACGAGTTTGAGGGGGAAAAAGCCGACCTTGAACCCTTTCGCTGGAACTTGTTCGAGATTGGCTAGCTGCTGGACCACGAAAAACTCTTTTTGCCTGTGGGCAAAATGAGCGTCCCAGATGTACTTCTTGTCTCCGGTGCTCTGGTAGTCCATGATCATTGCCATAAAAGGTCTGTCCCAGCCAAGAGCGTCTGTGCCACCCACCAGGGCGCCCTGATCAGCTAGAAATTCCGCGGACTCGGCGGTGAGACCGGGATAGCTGTACTTGACGGGATCAGTGATTTCATATTTGTCGTGGTCTGTACGCAAGAGCACTGCATCTCTTGTTTTGATCTTGTATTCGATCCGGTTCAGGGCGCTCTCGAGGTCATCGACGGTGATGGCTCTTCCTGTGCCTTTCAAGTGCGTAAGGTCGAGAACCACACCGTCCAGATAGAGGTCCTCGAGAGGAATCTCGTCCACTGTCCTTGCCTTTTCACCACCGCAGGTGCTGCCGTAGTGCAGGGGAGCATCCACATGGGTACCAAGATGGCTTGACATGCTCAGATTCTCCTCTGCCCAGCCTTCGCCTGCCGGGAGTTCGGAAGGGGAGCAGCCGAACAGAGCGCACATTATCTCGGCGCCTCTCTGGTTGTCTATGTACTCAATTTCGGGCGCTATTATTCTGAGAAGCGGCTTGAGAATCTCTGGGAAACGAGATTCATCCACCGGCGCCAGGGACCTGGTCAGGTCAATCAGTTTGGTCATTGCTTTTGCCTAGCGGGTGTACCAGAGGTTTCCACGAGCCCGCATGTCATCGACCAGGACGCTCACCGGTATATTCGCTGACTCGTCTGAATAGACCTGAGGCGGAATCATCACCGTTAGCCGATCCGGAGTCGCTTCCAGAACGCGAGCCTTGAACTGGCCGAAAAGGACCTCGACTTCGGTGGGGTTAGTGCCGAGATGCCGGCCGCTGATTTCGAGACGATCGGTGACGGCATCCGATCTTTTGAGGGCGAAGACTTCAGGGGTCGGATCGATCTCGATCAGGTAGGGAGCACTCTTCAAACCGTTGGTGGTGACTTCCAGATCCGCTTCCCCTTCCTTTAGCGTGTTGGGGACCTCGACGGTAAGGCTGGTTCGGGTCGAGGCAAGGGTTCTGGCTTTGACACCATTGACGGTGACTTTGTTCTCGTCCGGATCCGGACTGAAACCTGTGCCGGAAAGCACCAGACGAGCGCCTCCCCGGGTTCTGTCTGGATTGAGGGCAGCAATTTTCGGGAGGACTGCACCTTCGAGATTGAGAGAGAGGACCGCGCCTTTCTGGCCCTTTCCTTCGATGACCAGGGTGTTAGTGCCTTCCTTGACCAGGTCTGTGAGCTCGAGACGGATGGTCTGTCTCTGCACTGGATCCTCATCGAGGAGAAGATCGCCGATGGGCTCTTCGTTGCGATCCATGGAAGCGACATTCACATCGCCGCAGAGGAAGACTCTCAGCCATGTAAAGCCCGGGCTGTCCCCAAAACCATTATGAATTACAACCGCCATATGTCTTTTGACATCCGCGGGAGCGAGATTGAAACGCATGCTGAATCGCTCGATGCGCCTGGAGCTGGCCCGGAAAGGGCCAGCAGAAGAAATATCCTCCACCTGAGAAGCCCGGGCCGCATTAGGGCTCAGGAGAGCGGTGATCACCACGAGAAGCGGGACAATCTTAAGATAAGCCATCCGGTGCCCGATCAGAACTCGGCGACCAGACCGAAACTGGCGATGAGGATGATGCAGGCGAAATAGAAAATAAAGAACCAGGTCCAGCGCCAGATGATATCTACTTCTGTAAGTTCCGGTGGTTTGGTGGGAGGCATTTCTTTTCCTCTTTACTCGTCTTTCTTATCGTCTTTCTTGGAAGATTCGTCGCCATTGCCTTCGGCTTTGGACTCTGCTTTCTCTTCCGACTTCTTCTTGTCTGATTTCTTGGCTTCAGGCTTCTCTTCAGACTTCTTGTCAGCAGCCGGCTTCTCTTCGGCTTTCTCAGCCGGCTTCTCCTCAGCTTTCTCAGCCGGCTTCGCCTCGCCTTTCTCAGCCGGCTTCTCCTCAGCTTTCTCAGCCGGCTTCTCTTCGGCTTTCTCAGCCGGTTTGGCCTCGGCTTTGGCAGCCGGCTTGGCTGGTGCCTTGGCAGCAGGTTTGGCTGGATCGCCGAGTTGAGTGAGATAGTCCTGGAAATCCTTGGCTTCGCTCAGGAAGCGATCTTTCTGGGGACGAGCCAGCCAGAGAGCGAGGATTCGTCTGCGATCGGCTTTCTTGAGACCGGGAGGGCGCAATCCCAGAAGGCGGTCCCTGATCATCTTGTTGCCTTCCCGATAATAGCAATCGCCAATCTGGCAGCCGCATACGATTACACCGTCGGCGCCGGAACTGAGGGCGGCTTCCACCATCAGCGGCTGGATCATGCCGCTGCAGGGAAATTTCACCACCTTGACCCCGGGCTGGCTGGCGAGGTGGCCGTTCTCCCCGGTTTCGGAGCTGAGATCGGCAGCACGTTCGCAGATCAATGTTATTACCGTCTTTACTTCACCCATTTTCGATTACCTGATCTCCATTGACTCTTTGAAAAGGCGAACTATGCTTCCACCAGCTGTTTGATTCTGGCGGTCACTTCGGCATCTTCCATATTGGGAAGGTCGATGGCGTCGAAAGCGCAGGCGCCGACACAGACTCCGCATCCGGAGCAGCGGAAGGGCTTGACCGTAGCCAGGAGCTTGAATCGCGATCCGGCAGGAGCCGGCACCATCTCGATGGCCTGGTAGGGACAATCCAGCGAGCAGAGGCGGCAGCCTACACACTTGTCGTTGACCACTTCCGCAGCCTCAACGGGCTTGGAGCCGTAGAACATCGGTAGCGGCACCAGGCAGAGAGCACCGAAGATGACCACCATCCAGAACCAGTAGCCTAGCGGGCCGGCAGCAGCCAGGATCTGGTAGGGCCAGAGGAAGAATAGATCGACATCCATCATGGTGGGGGTGGCGTTCAGGTCAGCCATCCTGGTGGCGGTGATCGGCACCATATAGACCACCGCGAAAACGATCGCCATAAGGATGTAGTTCAGGGCCGGAGGCGGCGTGATCACTGGTCTGGTCATCCGCACGTAGTGGATCCAGAGAGCGAAGAGCAGCGTGAAGGACAGACCTATATGAATAAAGAGGAAGTTGGACAGGGTCAGGTTCGTGATTGTTCGACCGTTCATGAACCAGTGCTTCAGGGACTCGCCGATGAAAGGCACCGAATCGAATGCCGAAACCGTCATTCTGGTGAGCAGCAGGGAGCGCTCATCCCAGATCAGGTAATAGCCTGTCTGACCGATGAAAAGAACCATGATCAGGAGCACGATGCCGGAGATCCACTGCACCCAGCGATATTGCCGGAACCTGTCGGTGAACCATACCCGCACGGCGTGCAGGACGATAGCCACCACCATGGCGTCGCCGGCATAACGGTGAACACCGCGGATCACGGCACCGAAAGGAATCTTATTGGTGATGTAATCCACCGAGGTGAAAGCGTTGACGAGGTTGAGGGAGGAGTAGGCGTTGTCGACGGTGGGGACGTAGTAAGCGAACAGGAGGAGCCCGCTGAGAAAGAGAATATACATGATGAACTGAGGCAGGGCACCATGATAGTAGAAGGGGTTGTATTTGCTTTTTACAACCTTGTTCGTCAGGTCTTCTACGCCAAGGAAGAAGGCATTGAATATATTTGTTTTCCCCATGCTCAGTTCCCCGTACTCCCCTCTTTTGTTTTTGACTCTTTCCTACTGACTTCTTTCAAGGCTTACTTCTTTTCAGGAATAATCGTCTTCTCGACCTCATCCTCGCTGCCGAGAGTCATCACTGCCAGTGCCCCGGCGGTGAGAGCAAGTCCCAGCATCAGGGAATAGACATATTCCCCCAGGGGACCTTCGGCTTTTTTCTCGGTGAGTGGCCTGGCAAGTCCTTCCCGCTGACTGTTGAAAGACTCCACCAGGTGATTGGCCGGACCTTCCATCTTGAGGAGTTGGATGGTATGAGGCAACTCTACCTTGGTGCCGCTTTCCGATTCGGCGGTGGGCATATGGAGCTCTCCCCAGAGCATGCCCAGACAACCGACCAGGCAGACGACCGCGAAAACCAAAGCTATAACCACTCTCAATTGACTCACCGGTAATTCTTGCTCCTACTTGTTCCTTAGTTGCTCCGCCGCTTTGCGAGGTATTCACTGATCCCCTCGAAAAGAGCGATTCTTTTCCGCAGGGTTCCTTTGGACTTCTCCTCGAAATAAATCCAGTAAGCATGGATACCGACAAAGAGGAGCGTGGTGACGGTCCCGAGGACCAGGACACCGACACTGGCGGCGGTCGGGGCTTGGTTGACCTGCCGCCAGCCTTCGAAGAACCAGGAAAGAGCGATTACAGCGCCGGTGAAGACCACCAGCTTGTAAGCGAACTTCACCTTGACCACGCGAGGCGGAGCCGCATCGTGAGAATGCATTTCGCAATCCTCGCCGCCTCCGCTCTTCTTGATAGTCATAGTCTGATTCATCCAGCTCTCTTACTCGCTCTCTTCCTTGGCAGGTATCCCGCTTATTTGTCCGCTGCTTTCGGATCGGGCTTGCCATCTCCGCCTTTCGCCCAGACGAAGACATAGATGGCATAAATGGTGGTGAGCAGACCACCGATCATCCACCACCAGTCCACCTGAGGGACCTCAAGGGGATAGCTGGCTTCCACGCCCTTTGTGAGCCGGTCCGTCAGGGTGACATAGTCGAATGCCCACTTGTTGGAGATCATGAAGTCCATCATGCCGTCGTACTGTGCATGGGTATCCGGCGTGAAAGTGGGAATCATCTTGAAGATGAAATCGAAAGCCGTCTCGTTCGTCTTGATCTGATTGATCTGGTTGACGATCTCGGCGCCGCCGTCGACCTTGGGAGCCCATCTGGCGGTTACCGCATCGAGGAAGTCGTCGTTATAGGGCATCTGAGCGCCTTTGGGAACGACCTTCCTGATCAGCTCCTCGAGTTGCGATCCGGAGCCACCCATGAAGGGACGCATCATGCCATAGATGGCACCATGACCCAGGGGTGAGAGGAACATCTCGGTTTGAGCCATGTAGTAGTACACCCAGGCCCAGAAGGTCTGCATGGCACCGACCACCGCCAGAATAGCAGCGGGCATGGCCAGCTTCGGTCTGGCTTTGGCGTCGGCGCCTTTCATGAGAATCCAGAGCTGCCAGACGATACCGATGTCCACGGTGAGATAGAGGAAGGCTCTCCACCAGGGCGGATCGTTATGGATATTGGCTATGTTGGCGATGATCAGGAGCGAGAAGACGATCCAGCTGACACCGCCCATGATGGTAGTCATCAGGATAAAAGGTCGCTTCATGATATTCTTCTCGGCTCCGGTCACCCAGGAGTCGATGAAGGGCAGGAGCACCACGGTTATCGGAATAACCAGGGTGATCTCGGTTGCCACCACCGGCTCGAGATACTTGTACATCTGATAGAGACCCAGAAAGTACCAGTCCGAGAGGATAGGTAGAGGCGTCACATCCGGGTCCGAGCGCCTGCCCTGGGCCGCCGGCAGAATGATGGCGGTGATCAGGAGCATGGCCATGACGATATTGCGCTTGATCCAGTTCAGGGGAATGCGCTGATAGTTGTTGTTGTAGAAATAGATCTCGACAAGAATCAGAGGGATTAGCGAGAAAGCCAGGTGCAGGGAGAAGAACCTGGTAATCGTCTCCTGGGTGATCGCTCCCCCTGCCCCGAGAAGCACTTCGGCGGTGTTCCAGCCGAGGTGCAGGGACTTCACCAGGGGCGCATAGTAATCGCCCATGATCGGGAACTGGTCCATATAGGTCGGGAAGGTGGCAAACACCTTGGTAGCCCAGAAGGCACGCTGGTTCCAGATAAGCAGATATCCGGTCAATCCGGAGTACATAGAAAGTAGTAAAGTCACCAGCGCTATGGCGACGTTGAATTCTTTGCCTGGTTTGTAGTCGGCATTGATGAACATCCGGAAGACCCGGATGGTGGCGGCGATGATCATGGCGTCCGCCCCGTATTTGTGGACGCCTCGCATGATATTGCCGAATGGGATCTGGGTCTGGATGGTGAGAATCGAGTCGAAGGCCGCGGCTTTACTGGGCACGTACCACATGATCAGCACCAGGCCTGTCGCCATGGTGACGAACCAGACCAGGTAGAAGATCGGTCCGATGGCATAGAACGGATTGGTCTTGGCCTCGAGCTGGTGATGCTCGTCGAATATGTCGATATTCTTGATTCGCGTGCTTATCCAGTCGCCTGCTCTGGCGACCCCACCCCACAGTCCGGAGCTTGTTTGTACGTTGCTAGGCAATTGAACCGGCCTCCAGTGAAACTACCTTGTAAGAGTCGCCATTCTTCTCCACCTCGAACTTACGGGGCGGCCTCGGAGCCGGGCCGCTAACCACTTTGCCGGCCTGGGCGATATCGTAGACGCTCAGGTGGCAGGGGCAGGCGAAGACCGGCCCGTTGGGCTTGTAGTTGTAGCCCTTGGCACATTCTTCGGGATCTTTGACGAAATTGAAGATACAGCCCAGGTGGGGGCAGATACGACTGTATGCCACCACATCACCGTCCGGCAGCTTGACTATATAACCGGGGATGGTTCTGACTTCCTGGAGCTCGGGGTTGTATTCGATATATTTCTGGTTGAACATGAACGGGATGCAAGTCCAGGCATCCGGGAACTCCGCCGCGGTGAACTCCGGAATCGGCTTCTCGGCCAGGGGCTGGTCTGACTGACCGAGCACATCCAGGGGTCCCAGGGTCGGTCTGAGAAACCGCAGGAAAGGCGAGGCCAAAAGGCCGAATGTCAGAGCCAGCGGTATCGCCGCCAGTGTCTTAACTAAAGTTCTTCTTTTAACTCCCTCGGTCATCTCATATCACCTGTCTTACTGGTATTGCCTCGAAGAAAAAACGTCAGTGACTCTCCTCTGCTTTCGGCGGCTCGGAGCCTGCCTGAGTCGCGCCCTGATTCGCGCCCTGAGTCGTGTCGGTCAGAGGCGCTCCGCTGTCCGCGGACGCTGGTTCGGTGGTTGCTGCAGACTGCGGAGCAGCCGGAGCAGAGCCGGTCGAAGCCGCGCCTGCCGGAGCCGCCGCCACTTTCTCCAGCTCGGCCTCGGAGACTTCGGCGAAATTGCGGATATACTGCACCAGCTTCCAGATATAGTCGGCATCGAACTTCACGCCCTTGGGCTTGTCCTCTTTGCCGAGAAAGTTAGGCATGCCTTCCCACTTGATTCCGTTGGCGATGTGATCCCAGATCTGCTCGTCGGTCCGGTCATAGAAACGATTGAACTGGTTGAAGTTGGCAGGAGTGGGTTGCAGCACCAGACCCTTGTTGAGGGGGCCGTCTCCGGCGCCTTTGGTGCCGTGGCAGACGGCGCAGTTGGCGCCGAATACCGGAGTGATCTTGTCGTATTCTTCCTTGCTGAGCAGGGGCACCGAAAGAGAGCGGCTGTAGAACACCAGATTCCAGAGCTCTCGACGGGTTGCCTGACTTTCGAACGCCGGGTGCTCGAACTTGCGAACCAGGACTGGCTCCTCGTTGCCATCCACGGGACCGGCGGAGAGGACAGGCTCCTTGAAAATCTCGCCTTCTCCGAAGGCGATAGCCCGGTACTGGTCCACAGGCTTGCGGGAGCGCATGAGCTCGGCACTGGTGAGATCGAGGTCGCATTTGCCTGCCACCCCTTTGCCTTCCACACCATGACAGCTGGCGCATTGATACTTCTGCCAGTAGACGCTGCCGTCAGCCACGGAAGGACGGGAGTCCGGGAAGATGACCCTCTTGTCTCCCCTGGTCAGGTCGGCGCTGCTCAGATCGGTCCTGTCTTTGACCGAGACTTCGCCGCAAGCGGTCATTGCCACCACCAGCGGAATCAACATAATCAGTTTTTTGAAATCAAATGACATTTTGGTAAGCGCCTACTCTAATAGTTGAAAAAGGGAATCCAGGAAACTGCTGCATAGAGGAATATAAGAAGGAAGCAGACCACCAGGAACGGCGGCGGCGGACCTTCGCCTATCCGGTATTCGGATACTTCTTCGTAATGCTCTTCTTCGTGTTTTGCTTGTTCTGCCATCTTCTAAGTCCCTTTTCTAAGATTCTCCCTTGGCTGCTCTGATGCGATCCACCGCAGCCCTGGCTTTCTGCGCGGCGCCGCCGTCCGGAGCATCATCGAGCATGTCGAACTTGCTCCCCTCGAAATCCTCGAAGTCGCCGTTACGCAAGGCCCAGAGCATCGCCAGCACCGCCCCGATGAAAAAGATCACGCAGACAGTGAAGGCCACATAGATGCCTGTGTCGAGCGGTGCCTGGTTGAGGACGCAGTTGGGGCACATAGGGGACTCCTCCGTCAGTGGTTGCCATGGTGGGGCTCGAACTGCTGCTCGGTGAGCTTGGGCAGCTTGATGTGCTCAATCTTGTCGAGCTGCTCCACCGAGTTGATGGTGACTTCCTGTTCCTGGGGAAGGGTCTTCAGGTATGCCACCAGATACCACATCTCTTCCGGGGTGAGCTTCCAGGCGAACCTGGGCATGCGGGTTCCCGGCACGCCTTCGGCGATCCGGTAGTACCACATCTCATCGGAATACTGCTTGTAGAAAGGTCGGCTGAAATTAGCCGGCTTCTTCATGAGAGAGATGGAATTGGGTCCGTTGCCGTAGCCCTCGAGACCGTGGCAGGCGGCGCAGTTCTGGGTGTAGATTCCGCGGCCGGCGTTGGCGCTGGCATCGTCGTTGGTGTTCACGTGCCTGTTCTTGGCGAGCTCTTGACCGGTCCAGGTGCTGGGCATATACTCGGCAGGCGCCTCCACATAATGCTCGACCTTACGGCCGTTGCCCAGAGTCTGGATATAAGCGACCAGGTCGTTCATGTCCCGGTTGTTGAGATAGCTGAAGCTGGGCATGATCGAGCCGGGTTTCACCGCCCGGGGCTGGATCAGGTGAGCCTTCTGCCACTCGGAGGGAAAACGTCCGCCTTCATTGGTGAGGTCGGGACCGGTGCGAGCAGTACCGAGCTGGTGCGGAGTCTCATAGTTGAAGTCACCGGCTTTCACCAGGGGTCCGTAGCCCCGGTCTTGCAGACGGGTGAACTGGGTGTGGCAGTAGAGACAACCTTCCCTTATATAGATCTTCCGCCCTCTAATAGGATCGCCTACACCGGACATGGCTTTGTAGTTGTTGAAGCTGTCCGAGTCTTTCGGCTTGAAGAGCACCATCGGCATGAGCACGGTGGAGAAGATGATGATGAAAAAGGTTGAGATGATACCGATGGCACCTAACCGGTAGCCGAAACCATTCATTAGACCTTGACCTCCCGGGCTTTCGCCTTGACCGCAGTGCCTTCAGACGTGTAGAACGACTTCACTACGTTGTAGAAGAAGATGAGCTGTCCGGTGACGATCATGACGCCACTTATCGCTCTCAAGAACCAGTACGGCCCGAGTGTGTTCGACCACTGATCGATGGGGATGCCCATGAACCAGCCGGCGGACTGGATGAGACCGGCGGTGGTGAGGGACGACATCATCAAGAGGAAGCCCAGGAACTTGAGCCAGTAGTGAGCGCGAATCAGGCCTTCACTGTGCCATTCCTTGCCAGTCAGACGAGGAAGGCTGTAATAGATGGCCGATGTGAGAATGAACGAGAAGGTGCCGAGCAGAGCCAGGTGCGCGTGACCGACGACCCACTGGGTGAAGTGCAGATACCAGTTGACCCAGCGGGTCGCCTGGAAGGGACCCTGGGTGCAGGTGACCAGGTAGAACATGCACGAGGTGACCGCAAAGCGCAGGGGCAGATCGGTAACAACCATCTGCCAGCGGCCTTTCATGGTCATGAAGAAATTGGTGAGCACGGTGAGGACCGGGACCAGGAGGAATATCGACGAGATGATTGCAATCGCCTTGAGCCACTCGGGCACGGGTGACTGGGTGATGTGGTGGGTGCCGGTGGGAGCATAGAAAAGGGCGATGCCCCAGAAACCCAGCATTGAAAGACCATGGCTGTAAAGAGGAGCCTGGGTGAAACGGGGCAGAAGATAGTACATCATGCCGACGCCCACCGTGGTGAACCACATACCTAATATATTGTGACCGTAGAACCAGCCGACGATGGCATCGTTCAATCCGGGAAGCGAAACGAAAGTCCGCTGGCCGATGATATAGACCAGGGGGAACCAGAAGAGCGAGCCCAGGAAATACCAGAGGCTGACATAGAGCTTCTGGACCCGTCGGGTGACCACGGTCATCCAGACGTTATAAGTGATAAGCAGGAGGGCGATGACCGCCATCACATCCAGGAGGGCGCCGAGCTCGGCATATTCCCGGCCTTCGGTATTGCCATTGAGCAGGGTGCAGAAGGCACCCACCATCAAGAGGTTCCAGGCCCACATCGTGAGGTTGCCGAGTCGCTCGGAGTGGAGCTTGTTCTTGCAAAGAGTCGGGACCATGTGGAAGATGGCTCCGACATACCCCATGGAAAGCCAGCCTATGGCCACTCCATTGACATGCCACATGCGCAGGTGGGGCATGGACATCTGCGGGATGTTATGGACCATGTCCGGATTGGAGAATTCCATGGAGGCCAGGAGTCCTGCTCCCATCCCGAATATGGACCACCACAATGCCGAAAGAAAGAAATTGCGACTGGCGCTGCCTTCTCTGTCGCTCAAGAACTTGTCTAGCAAACCGCTCACTGGTTGATCTACCCCACTGGCTTCCTACAGGTGACCACAAGAGATTCTAGATTACTGACATCGCTGCGATCGTCCCGAATTCAGACCGGCAATGTTTTTTCACTGAAAAAAATATTCAGTCCGGCAGATGAAATAAGCGAATATCACGGGTCCGGGCAAGCGGCTCCCGACAATCCGGTTTGATTAATCGTTTGTAAGCCGGACGCCTGTCCACCGCAAGCCGGTTGCCTGACTGAAGCCGCCCGGCTATGTCCTTTTATGAAAATAATCGCCCCTTGCATATTCCATCGATATTCAGAAGAGAATTTTTAAGCAGTGTTACCACCGGTGGTGACATCCGAATCGGAATCAGACTCTGAGCAGACGTCTGGTTTCTTATCGGCCTCATGACCCGGCATTTTCGATTCTTTCTTCTTTCTCGGCTCGGGCTCGGGCTCGGCAAGATTCTTGCCGTTGTACTTGTTGGCAGTGAAAACGGCGCCTCGTTTGAGCAGGCAGGAAACAGCCTCTCCCGCCAGCTTCAGAGACTTCTCATAGAGCTCGCGATCGGTCTCCGACACCGGCGAGAGCACGAAGCGGCTCCTGATATCCCCTCCGGGATCGGGTCCCACACCGACTTTCACCCGATCGAAATCACGCTTGTCCCGGAGATGCTCGATTATCGACTCGATTCCATGGTTGCCGCCAGCCCCTCCTTTCTGCTGGATCCGGATCTTGCCCAGTGGCAGAGAGACATCGTCGTGCACCACCACCAGATCGCTGAGCTCGAGCTTGAACCAGTCCAGGACAGCCTTGACGGCCTCGCCGGACCTATTCATATATGTAAGAGGCTTGACCAGGACGATCTCTTCGCCCCGGCCGAAAGGCACGCGAGCATATTCGTAATCGGCGCCGAAAAAGCTCGTCTTTTTGCGGAAACTGGCACCGAGTTCGGTGCCGAGCCGGTCGATCACCTCGAAGCCCGCATTATGCCTGGTTCTTTCATACTCCGCTCCGGGATTGCCCAGACCTACCACTGCTTTCATCCGGAAACTATCTCATGGGAAATTGCATTGCAAACAGGTAAAGAGATTCTATATTTACACCTTATTTACACCTTAGCCGCGATCTTTGTTCGATTGCAGGAGATAAAATTCAGCTTGTCCGTCCCCACCCAGCAAGAATGCTCGCTTTATACCGATGACCAAAAACCACGAAGACACAGGAAATATCCCCTACCTGCCTCATACAGCCGGCGACAGAGAAAAGATGCTCGAGGCTATCGGGGTCCGCTCGTTCGAGGAGATCATCGCTCACATCCCGGCTGACTTGCGAGTGAAAGCCCTGGCCATGAAAGACGGACTCTCCGAGATCGAGCTCACCAGGCATATAGGCTCTCTGGAAGCGAAAAACGTCCCTGCCAGTCGCCAGGCATGCTTTCTCGGGGGTGGCTCTTACCGGCGCTATGTCCCTTCGGTGGTCCCCCAGATAGTCTCCCGCTCGGAATTCGCCACCGCCTATACCCCGTACCAGCCTGAGGTCAGTCAGGGCAGCCTCCAGGCTATCTACGAATTCCAGTCCGCTATCTGTCTTCTCACCGGTATGGATGTCGCCAATGCCTCCATGTATGACGGTCCCACCGCCTGCGCCGAAGCCGGTCTCATGGCCTGCCGGGTGACCGGACGCAAAAAGCTCATCGCCCTCTCTTCGGTGAACAGCGAATACCGCATGGTCACCAGCGCTTACAGCAAAGCCTGCGGGCTGACCTGGCAGACTGTCGATCGAGAAGTCCCGATTGGTAACAAGATCCGTTCCGCGATCGGCTCCGAGACGGCTGCGGTGATTGTCCAGTATCCCAACTTCTTCGGATGTTTCGAGGACATGGACGCCATCGCCTCCCTGGTTCATGAAGCCGGGGCGTTGCTCGTGGTGGTGAGCGATCCCATCGCTCTGGCTTATCTGACCACCCCGGCGGAGCTCGGCGCCGACATCGTGGTGGGCGACGGTCAACCCTGCGGCAACTTCCTGAGTTTCGGCGGTCCCTCGGCGGGCTTCATGGCTACCCGCAAAGACTACGTTCGCCAGCTCCCGGGACGGCTCGCCGGCGTCACCGTGGACAACCGCGGTCAGAGGGCTTTCACCCTCACTCTCCAGACCCGCGAGCAACATATCAGGAGGGAGCGGGCCACCTCGAATATCTGCACCAACCAGGCTCTCAACGCTCTTTCCATGCTGGTCTATTTCACCATGCTCGGCAAAGAGGGCTTGAGCCGCCTTGCCGAGATCTCGCTGCTTCGCGCTCACTATCTCAAAGATCTCCTGGTGGCAATCGATGGCGTCGAGCTCGCCTGCGACGAGCCGTTCTTCAATGAGTTTCTCCTGAAAGTCGACCATGATGTCGACCAGCTCCTCGATTCCATGAAAGAGAAAGGCATTCTTGCCGGACTGAAAGTCGCGAGCATGTATCCCGAGCTCAACAGCCATATCCTGGTGGCTGTCACCGAGATGAATCCGGTGGAGGAGCTCGATGACTTCGCCCGCGCTCTCGAGAAGCTCATGGCGAATCGAAAGGCCGGAGCCAGAGATACAAAAGTGGCTGTGCCTTAAGTTATAATCGAACGAAAGCAAGATCAACTCAGGAAAACCAGATGGAGCCAGGAGAGCACAAAAGACTCGGATCGGAAGCTGAAGCTGGCGCCAGGGCGAAAGTGGAAGTGGAAAAGCAAGCAGAAGTGGCGGTGAATACCAGAAAAGTGCAAGCAAAGGCAGACGATTCGGAAAAAGGCGGTTTTTTCAAAGGTATCGTGCGCGAGCTTGTGGAGCTGGTGGTGGTCACCCTGATCCTGCTCATCGCCATCCGCTGGATAATCGGCGAAGCTCGATATATACCCTCGGCCTCCATGGAGCCGACACTGCAAATCGAGGACCGGCTCATCGTCGAGAAGATCTCCAAGAATCTCGGGCATCCGATTCAACGCGGGGACATTCTTGTGTTCTATCCGCCGCCGGTGGAGATGGGGGGAAGGGACCTTCGCAACGATCCTCTGCATATTTTCGGAAGGCTTACTGGACTGCCTTTCCTTCCCAACGAGCCGGCTTTCATCAAACGTGTAATCGGTCTGCCCGGCGACCATATCCGGGTCCAGGCCGGAGTCGGCGTTTTCATCAACGGCCAGCTCCTGGACGAATCGGCATATATCAAGGAAGTTCCGGAATACAACCTGAACGTCCTGGGCGATATCGGCGGTCATAACACCACCGGCGAGCATATCCAGCCTTACGGCGTGAAGAAAGAGCCGATCATCGTGCCGGCCGGTCATCTTTTCATGATGGGAGACAACCGCAACAACAGCGAAGACAGCCATGTCTGGGGATTCCTCGATCAGAAGCGGATCATCGGCAGAGCCTGGGTGCTGATCTGGCGAAGATTAAATCCGCCGATCTATCCGCGGATTCTTAATGAATGATCAGATGGGTATATTATTTATCGAGCATGCGTTGGGTTATCTCTACAAGAGGTTCAAATGGCCAAGTCTTCTTCTTCGGTGTCCGGCCGGCAAAAATCACCTGAGAGCGAAGCCGACTCCCAGGACAAGAAAACTCGCTATCTGAAAGGCGCCAAGAAAGAGAGCGCCGGCAGCAAGAACAAGAGCACCGGCGAAAGCAAGACGAAGGAAAAACCCGCCGCCTCCGGCAAGTCCGCTCGAGAGAAAGAAGGCGCCCTGAAAGAGTTCGAAGAGGAGCTCAACAAACGCGAAGTAGCCTTGATCGAGCGCGAGATCAAGACCATCCGCATGCAGGAAGAGCTCGACCGGCTGCGACCGCTCTCGGGTCTCTATCGCGTGGTCAAAGCCATGGCTACCGAGAGACGTCTGGACTCACTCCTGGACACCATAACCCGTGAAACCCAGAACATGCTCAAAGCTGACCGTTGCTCGGTTTTTGTAGTGGAGCAGAATTCGGGTGAGCTCTGGACCCAGGTCGCCCAGGGGCTGGTGGGCTTCAAGACTATTCGCATTCCCCTGAGCGGCACCAGTATCGTGGCTTATTGCGCCCGTTCCGGCGAGATCATCAATATTCCCGACGCCTACGACGACGAGCGCTTCGACCGCGAAGTCGACAAACACACGGGCTATCGCACCAAGAGCGTCCTCTGCGTTCCGATGATGAACCGCTCCCGGGGCGTTATCGGGGTTTTCCAGGTCCTGAACAAGTCCGGCGGTCCATTCACCAGCGAAGATGAAGACTGGCTGGTGGGTCTGGCTGCCGTGGCAGCCGGCTTGATCGAGCAAGCCCAGGCCTATCAAGAGATCGAGCAATTCGTGGACAAGACCCTCGAAGTACTCGCCCAGACCATCGATAAAAGAGACCCCCTCACCGCCGGTCACTCCATCCGGGTCACCAACTACTCCCTGCTCATCGGTCAGGCCATGAGCATTCCGGCCCAGGATATCGATGTCCTCCGGTATTCGGCGATGATGCATGATTATGGCAAGATAGGCGTCCCCGAGGCTATTCTCTGGAAAAACGGCAGGCTCACTCCGGAAGAGTATGCCTGCGTTCAGACCCATGCTCGCATTACTTTCGACCTGCTCTCCAATCTGCCCTTCACCCGCAGGCTCGAGGCGGTGCCTTTCGTGGCTTCCTGCCACCACGAGAAGCTCGACGGGACCGGCTATTATCGCGGTCTAACCGGGGAAGAGATTCCATTTCTGGCTCGAATAATCGCCGTGGCGGACGTTTTCGACGCCCTCACCTCGGTCCGTCATTACCGCAACCGCATGCCCATAGACAAGGTATACGAGATTCTCGAGTCAGGCATGGACAACCATTTCGACACCCGCTGCGTGGAATCCTTCTTGAAGCTCCCCTGCCACCAGGTACTCACCGTCATGGAATCGGAGCGCGATCACAGCGCATCGGGAAGCATCGATATGTTCCGCAATGTCACCTGGCTGCGCCTCACCGAGCTGGTCTCAGGAGCGACAGCCAAACGGGGCGAGGAAGGGCTTCTGGAGGCTTTCCAGAATATGTACAACCACGGTCTTCCCAAGGACTATCAGGCTCTCGACTAAATGACATCGACAATAAGACGGCGCTTACTGGTCCCGGTCACCATAAGCGTCCTTGCCGCTTTGATCTTCCAGCTGTTCTTCCAGCTGTTCTCGACTTCACCCGTCTCAGCCCAGCAGGAAGCCGGGCAGAGCGAGCCGGCAGGCGACGACGGCCCGGCTGCGGCTACCTGGAACGGGCAGCAGCTTTTCATCTATTACGCCACACTGGATAGTCTCACCCCTTCCCAGAGAGCCGCCCGCACCAGCCGCATTATCAAGAGTCTGGTCGATGATCCCGACTTCGAGCCGGGACTGGTGAGGCTCTCCGAGACGCCACAGGGCACGGCGATCATGTACCGGGACATGACCATCGCCACGGCCTCAATCGACGATGCTAAAGCCGCCCGGAGCAGCACTCGCCAGCTGGCAGCCAAATTCGCCGCCAGGCTCCGGGGTCTTTTCGTGGAGAAGAAAGAAGAGCTCACCGCCCAGCAGGTGGCCATCGGCTCTTCCATCGCCGTAGGCGGGCTTTTCGTCCTCTTTCTCGTAATCGTCCTCCTTTTCAGGACCGGAAGCTCCACCATAACCTGGCTGAAAAGCACCAAGGACAGAACCCTCAAAGATATCAAGATCCAGAACGCCACCCTTGTGAGCTCCGATATGCTGGTCAATTCGCTCATCTCGGTGGTGCAGCTCCTCCAGCTGGTGGTCTTCCTGGCGGCGGTCTATACCTATCTGGTGGTGGTTCTCGAGAGCTTTCCCAGCACCAGGAGCATGGGCATCACCCTGAAAGAGATGTCGATGATGCCCCTGATGAGCGCTTCCGAGCATTTCGTCGACTTCCTCCCCAATCTTTTCGCCATCATCATCATCGGTATCATCACCTATGGTGCCATCGCCTTCTGCCGCTTCGTCTTCGACGCCATGGAGGCAGGCACCATCTCGATCTCCGGCTTCGAGCGGGATTGGTCGCGACCCACATACAAGCTGGTGCGGGTCCTGATCATCCTCTTTTTCCTGATTCTCGCCCTGCCTTATTGTCCCGGCTGGGAATCGGACTCTTTCAAGCAAGTAGGGCTGTTTTTCGGGCTGCTCTTCTCCCTGGGCTCCACAGCGGTGGTGGGGCATATCATGGCCGGAACCGTGCTCACCTACACCAATGCTTTCAAGAAGGGAGACCGGGTGATGATCGGCAATTGTCTCGGCGATGTCATCGAAAAGTCCATGTTCGTCACCAGACTCAAGACTCCCAAGAATGAGGTAATCTCCATCCCCAACGCCGAGATTCTCAACTCTCATGTGGTCAACTACAGCAAGATGGCCCAGGAAGGCGCTCTTATCCTTCATACCGAGGTGACCATCGGCTATGACGTGCCCTGGCGCAAGGTCAACGAGCTCCTCATCAAGGCCGCCGGTCAAACCGAGCACATACTTGCCGAACCCGAGCCTTTCGTCCTCCAGAGAGCCCTCACTGATTTCTCCATTACCTATGAGCTCAATGCCTTCACCAACGATGCCGGGCTCATGCCCCGCACCTATTCGAGCCTCCACGAGAACATCCTCGACCAGTTCAACCAGGAAGGTCTCGAGATCATGTCCCCCCGGATTATCAGCATTCGCGACGGCAACGCCCTCACCATCCCCCGGGAGAACCTCCCGGACAACTACGAGCCGCCCTCGTTCCGGGTAGACACCGGCAAGAAGAAATGAGCTTTTGATTTAACAAATTTGCGCAATCAAGCGCAAGATAAACCGGCATAAATGCGAGCCGGACTCAATGCTATTAGAATGGCCGCCATGGCCAATATTTCGAGATCCAGAGCAAGATTCCCGTCGCCGATCCCGTCGCCGAGCCCGATAGCCGGTTTTTCCGTCGCCCGACTGCTTATCGCCGTACCGGTTATCGTCGTACCGGTTATCGCCGTACCGGTTATCGTCGCGGTTCTGGCTTCTGGTATCGCTTTTGCTTCGGCGCCGGCCGATGCCGCCGGCACCGTATCTCTCCAGGAAACAGGCAGTGATGCCGGCAAACCCAGCCTGATAGACAGGCTCGAGCCCCTGCCCCTCGAGCACGGAAAAGCAGACGACAACGCCGATGATACTGCCGGCGATACCGCCAGGAGATCAGGCGGATCCGCCGGAGAGAAAAACAAACCAATCACGGTTTTCGAGGATCAGGACGACGAAGACGACGATCTGGCACCCACCGGCGAGGTCGATGTCTACCTTTCGGTGGCGGTGCCTCACACTCGCAATGTCGTGGTCAAGGGAATGGCTTATCCTTATCCTCCCAAGATGCCTCTGATCAGCTCGAATATGATTCCGGACGACGACAAAGCGATCAAAGAGCTTCTCATGGGAAGCGGCTATCTCAGGCGCCAGACTGCCAACCAGCCCAATCCCCTGGGCGGCTGGCGCTGGCAGTACGCTTTCAACAAAGCCGTCAAAAAGAGCCGCCTCGCTTTTCCTCATTCGATCGTCGAGCATTACCGCTGGTCCAATGCCATGATCAAATTCGTCAAACCCGAAATCCAGCAGATCAACAGGTTCGAGAAACAGCGCCTGGCCAGGTACCAGCTGGAAGAGGCCTTTTTCACCGAGCACTCCGAGATCATCAAGCACGATTCGGCACGCCGGGGTCTCGATCCGGTAGCCATCGAAGTCCTGCCCACCAGCCCCAAGCGAGTCGGGCTCGACATGAAAGTCAAAGTAGCCCGCGCCAAATGGTGGTTCACCGTGGACTACACCGTTCCCGGTCTCACCTATCACTGGCGGATTATCAGGGATCTGGCCAAAGAGAAGCCCGAGCGCCTGATTCTCAACGAAGGCAACGCCATCTCTATCGAGGGCGGCTGGTAGACACCTCGTGGACCACCACCTGGACGGTGGGCTTGGCATTGAGGCGCCCCCGCAGGGTTTTGACACAGAGATCACGCAGGACAGCGCGCATAGCACCAGCCTCGGTGCCGTCTTTCATCTCGGAGACCGCCTCGATTACCACCTCTTTGAGCTTACTCACCGTATCCTGCCACTGGGGAGCGCGCAGGAAGCCGGATGCCCCGGCAGTAACCGTGGGACCGGCTATTATATTGAGACCCGGATCGACAACCATGCAGACCGTCACCACGCCTTCCAGACTGAGGGCACGCCTCTCTTTCACCGATGCGGTGGAAACCCGCTCTCCCTGCTCGCGGTTGAAGAGAACCGGCTCGGCCTCGATGCTTCCCACGAGACTGGCGACGCCGTTGCGAACCTCGAGGATATCGCCGTTATTGATGGGAAAAACATTCTCCGGATCGAGGCCCCAGTCAATGGCCAGCTGAGCATGGTGCATGATATGGCGACCTTCGCCGATAGCCGGTACGAAAAAGCGCGGCTTCACCATGGAAAGCATTAACTTGAGCTCTTCGCAGGAGGCGTGCTTGCTGACATGCACCCCCTGCTTGAAACCCTGGACTGCATGGACGCCGAGACCGAGGAGTTGATCGAGGATCATAGCCAGGAATCTCAGCCGGCCCGGCATGACATGGGCGCTATAAATCAGGCTGTCGCCTTCTTTCAGCGTGATCTCGGGGTGATTGCCATAAGCGAGACTGTAGAGGACATTGAGGGGATCGTCCTCGATACCGCTGGCGATCACCATTACCCTGTCGTCGTCCAGGCTCTCGAGTTGCTCGACGGTGGCTTCGAGGCTGCGATCGTAAACGAGGTTCCCGGTAATCGCTGCAGCCAGGGCAGTTCTCAATAACGAGTCTCCGACCAGCACCACTTTACGCCCGGTGCTCCGGGCAATATTGAAGAAGATTTGCAGGCGGTGGGTATTGGTCCCGGGAAAGACCACGAGCACCCGCCCCTCTGCCGCGCCAACAGCCCTCTCCAGGGCCGGGGCGATGGACGCCTCGGAAGGAGTATAGCCGGTGTACTCGACCCCGGAAGAATCGCTGATCAAAAGACTGATCCCCCGATCCCCGGCTTTGCTGAATCCGCCCACATCGAGAAAACGCCGGTCCACAGGAGTCTGATCGAGCTTGAAGCTGGATGTATAAACGAGATTTCCCGCCGGTGAGCCGATAGAGAGGGCGCAGGCATCAGCGATGGCGTTATTGACCGGCAGCCATTCCACCTCGAAAGGACCGATCTCGTAGGGGCTGCCGGTCTCCACCGTGTCCAGGAGGTCGGGAAGGCGGCTGGAAGCGCCGCCATCGGCGGCAGCCCCGGTCAGGAGCTGGCAGACGAAACGGGGCGCCATGATTCTCGGAATGTCAAGGTGCCTGAGCAGATAGGAGACAGCGCCACAGTGCTCTTCGTGCCCATTGGTGAGCAGCAGGGCGAGTATCCGCTCTTGATTCGTCTCGAGAAAACTGGTGTTGGGCAGAAGCAGGTCGACCCCGGGCAGGCTCTCATTGGGATAAGCGGCCCCGGCGTCCACCAGGAGGATCTTGCCGCCATAGCCGACGATCCAGAGAAGCTGGCCCAGCTCGCTCTGCCCGCCAAGAGGAATGACGCTCAGGCTGTCATAGTGGATATTGGCCGTGTCGGAGGCGATAATACTCATTCTGAAAAGATAGCAGCTCGGGCCCGATCAATTTCTTAGATGTTTGGCCCGGTCCCAAAAGAATTCAGGAAGTCGTACAATCACAATTATCCAATAGCGCCACGAGAGCCAGTAAAGCGAATTAATCATGATAGTAAGCAAGCCATCCGCCCGAGACCTACTCTTCAACAACGCCTCAGCATTCGAGAGCCGCACCGCGCTGGTGGACTCCACAGGAGAAGTCTCATACAAAGACCTCTACCGGCTCGTGGAGACCTTCCAGGAACACCTTCTCGAATGCGAGATAGGACCTGGCGATCGTGTGCTTTTAACAGGCCGCAATAATGCCCAGCTGGTGGCGGCGATTCTTGCCTGCTGGCGCCTCGAATGTCTTGCCATCCCTATCGACTTCAGGATGACAGTGGGCGAGGTCACCAATATCTGCCAGAAAGTGCAAGCCGGCATTGTGCTGGCGTCCGAGGTCTTCGCCGACATCGAGACCCTGAGGAAGGAGATTCTCGACAAAGGATCGAAAGAGAAGAGCACCAGGTTCTACACCCTCGAGTCAGTCGCCTCCGGCGCTGCGCAGCGACCGGTTCTTAAGGGACCAGAGAGCGCCAGCGAGCCATCGAGCTATGACTTCGATGCTCTTGTAATCCTGACCTCAGGCACCACCGGCACCCCCAAGGGCGCCGTCCACACCTTCGAATCTCTCGTAGAGAATCTCCGGGAGCTCTCGCACTATTTCAAGATGAGCGACACCACAAAGCTTATTCTGCCCCTGCCGGTAAGCCATATCTTCGGACTGGAGGTGCTATTCATCGTCCTTCTCTACGGAGGCACAGTGATCCTCTGCGATCTCGACCCGAACTCGATGATCGGCGCCATCAACAAATACGAGCCCCAGATCCTGGCAGGAGTCCCCACCATATATGGTGCCCTCCTCAGCGCCGGCAAAGAGCGCATCAATCTCGATGCAGCTCAACTCCTCCTCTCCGGCGGCGCCCCCCTGCCCATCAGCCTGGCCAGACAATTCGAGGAAACCTTCGGAAAGAGAATCAACAACGGCTATGGCAGTACCGAATCGAAGCTCATCTGTCTCAATATAGACGGACCGCTCGAATCAATAGGGCGGCCGATAGAGTCGGCCACCATCAGGGTGATCGACCCGGAAGGCAAAGAGCTCGAAGAAGGGCAGGAAGGCGAGATCTATATCGATTGCCCCCTGGTCATGAAAGGCTATCTTGGTCAGGAAGAGAAAACCAGAGAAGCCCTCACACCCACGGGCTACCGCACCGGCGACATCGGCTATGTCAGAGAAGGTTATGTATTCATCTCAGGCCGAGCCAAAGAAATGATCATAGTCGCAGGAAACAAAGTCTTTCCCAGCGAAGTCGAAGACGTACTCGCCAGGCACCCCCTGGTCAAAGAGGTGGCAGTCACCGGCGTAGAGCACAGCCGCCTCGGTCAGATCGTGAAAGCCACCATTGTGATAAGCGACGCCGACCTGAGCGAGAAACTCGACGGCTCTCAGGCTAAAGAAACAAGGGAATCCATCCTAGCCGACCTGAAGTCCTTCAGCAAGGACAATCTCAAAAGAGAGCTCCGCCCCATGGTCTGGGACCTCCGACCCGACAGCCAGCCCCTGCCCAGAACAAGAAGCGGAAAAATCGACAAGAAGATGCTCTCCTGACAACCCTCCCGGGGGTGAGCAGCGATTCTGGATCTTCAACCGATATCGGTTGAGGTTTCAAGATAAGGTGCTGAGATCTCAAAATTTTTAGCGCGGCAAATCAGCGCATCATATATAGGATAAATGTGCCGACTATATAAACGGCCAAGATTCCCAGGGCGTCCCAGGCCATGAAGAGCTTTTTCTTTTCGGCTCTGTAAGTCAAGCCGATAATGGCTATGGAGGTCATGATCAGACCGGTGAGGGCGCCTACCAGATGCGTGGGCGAACTCTCTTCGAGAAGGGCTCCTTTTAGGTAAAGAGCGTCGTCGAAGCTGAGAATGGCCAGATTGAATAAATTGCTCCCGAGAAGATTGCCGACTGCCATATCGAAGGCGCCGATCCGGGCCGCTGCTATACAAACGACTATCTCGGGAAGCGACGTAGATGTGGCAATAAATACGCTTCCTACGAAAGTATTGCCAAGACCTGTCATCCGGGCGATCTTGTCACCGAGTTCCGGAAGGAACATGCCAGCTATCATGATCAGGATTGCATTGCCTCCGAAGAGAATACAGGCCTTCTTGAATGATACGTTGTCATGATAGAACTCTTCCGCAAGGTCGCCTACAAACTCGGCCACCCGGTTCTTCTCATATTGATAAATAAGCTTCATGGCAAGGATATAGAGAAGAATGAAGAGGGGGCTGAGGGGCTCGGTCCAGCCGAGGGTGGGCAGGTGCTTGCCGGCTACGATGTCCAGACAGGCAAGACCGAGCATGAGCTGGCCGAATCCTGCCGAGAGCACGTGCCCTTCATGAACCTGTCTCGAGATTGGCTTGGGACCGGACATCACATCGAGCCAGGCGATGATCAGGATATTGCACATGCAGCTGCCTAGAACCGAACCTACGGCGATATCGGGCAAATCATTGATGAGCACCGAGCTCACCCCGGTGATCAGCTCGGGAAGCGATGTCACCGTTGCCAGTAGAACCAGACCGATCCAGGTCCTGCCCATGCCTGTTTTTTCGGCAATGACATCACCGTAGGTGCTGAGCTGTTTCCCGGCATAAAAAATCACCAGGGTGCACAGACCGAAAAGAGAATAGATTACGGCTGGGTTGTCCACAGGTTGAAAGGAGTTGACGGCGATGGCGCGACTTAGATTCTATCCTAAAGAACCGCAGTCTCGCGATAGGCGCCGAGAACCTCCCGCATGGCATCCGAGATCTCTCCGAGGGTGGCATACTCGTTCACGCAGTCGAGAAGAGCGGTGAAAGAGTCTTTGCCGTCTCGAAGAACGGTCTTGAGATTCTCGAGGGTGTTGGCGACTTTCTCGTTGTCCCGTTTTGCGCGCAGCCTGGCGAGCCTGGCGGTCTGCCTCTCCTGATACTCGGGTCCTATCTTGAGGATCTCGATCTCCTCGCCGGGGGCTTTCTCCTTGAATGAGTTGAGCCCGATGAAATGCCTGTCCCCGGACATGAGCTGCTGCTCGAAACGGTAGGCGGCATCCTGGATCTCTTTCTGGAAGAAATGCTTCTCGATACCGGCAATGACACCACCGATCTCGTCGATACGGGTGAAGTACTCCTCTGCCCGACGCTCCATCTCGTCGGTGAGCCATTCGATGTAATAGGAGCCCGCCAGGGGATCCACCACATCGGCGACGCCGGTCTCGTGAGCGATGATTTGCTGGGTCCGCAGAGCGATATGGGCGGCTTTCTGAGTGGGCAGGCCGAGCACTTCATCCATCGAATTGGTATGCAGGCTCTGGGTGCCGCCCAGGACACCGGCCAGGGCCTCGATGGCCGTGCGGACGATATTGTTCTCGGGTTGCGGCGCGGTCAGGGAGCATCCGGCGGTCTGGGTGTGGAAGCGGAGCTTGAGCGTGCGCTCGTTCTCGGAGCCGTACTTGTAGCGCATGCGCTTGGCCCAGATCCGGCGGGCAGCACGGAACTTGGCAATTTCCTCGAAGAAATCGATATGCGAATTGAAGAAGAAAGAAAGACGGGGCACGAAGTCGTCGAGCTCGAGACCGGCTTCGAGACCGGCATCGACATAGGCGAATCCGTCGGCCAGGGTGAAAGCCAGCTCCTGCACCGCTGTCGCTCCGGCTTCCCGGATGTGATAACCCGAGATAGAGATGGTGTTCCAGCGCGGCACTTCCCGGGTGCAGAAAACCATCATGTCCTGAATCAGCTTGACGGCGGGCCGGGGAGGCACGAGATAGGTCTTCTGGGCGATATACTCCTTGAAGATATCGTTCTGCAGGGTGCCGTTCAGCTTCTTCCAGTCGAAGCCCTGCTTGCGGGCATTGGCCAGGAACATGCAGAAGATGATCGAAGCAGGACCGTTGATGGTCATGGAAGTGGAGACTTCGTCCAGAGGCAGGTCTTTATAGAGGATCTCCACATCCTCCAGGGAGTCGATGGCGACGCCGCAGACCCCGACCTCGCCGTGAGCCTTGGGATGATCCGAATCGTAGCCCATGAGCGTAGGCAGATCGAAAGCGGTGGATAGACCGGTCTGACCCTGGCTGAGCAGATATTTGAAACGCTCGTTGGTCTCCTCGGGACCGCCGAATCCGGCGAATTGACGCATGGTCCAGAGCTTGCCCCGGTACATGTCCTGGTGAATGCCCCGGGTGTAGGGGAACTGGCCGGGATCGGCAAGCTGCCTGTCATAGTCGAAATCTTTCAGGTCGTCTTTCGTATAGACCGGCTTCAGAGGGATACCCGAGATAGTCTCGTAGACTCGCTCCTTCTTCTTGGGTTTGGAAAGCTCCTTGACCATAAGTCCCCCTTGCGGCTCTGACATTGGATATATACCTGATATGATTTTCCTACGAATTTGCGCCATATTCAAGGTTTCTATATAAAGGACTAATTCCATGACTACCGCCAGCAAGACCCAGGACGCCCGGAAGATGCTAGACGAGATCCTAGAAAGCAAGGAGCCGATAGCGGTGAGAGCGCCCAGGGGGACCGAGCTCAACGCCCGGGGCTGGCTGCAGGAGGCGGCCCTGCGCATGCTCCTCAACAACCTCGACGCCGAGGTAGCCGAGCGCCCCCTTGATCTGGTGGTCTATGGCGGCTCGGGCAAGGCGGCCCGCAACTGGGACTGCCTGAAAGCAATCGTGAAATCGCTTCTCAGCCTGGAAGATGATGAAACGCTCTTAATTCAATCCGGCAAGCCGGTGGGAATTTTCAGGAGCCACAAAGACGCGCCCCGGGTGCTCATCGCCAACTCGAACCTGGTGGGCAAATGGGCGGACTGGGACCATTTCCGGGATCTGGAGAAGAAAGGTCTGATCATGTTCGGTCAGATGACCGCCGGATCCTGGATCTATATAGGCACCCAGGGCATTCTCCAGGGCACTTACGAGACTTTCGCCGCGCTTGCAAGAAAGAGTTTCGGAGGCAGCCTGAAAGGCAAGATCGTTCTGACTGCCGGTCTTGGTGGCATGGGTGGTGCCCAGCCCCTGGCCATCACCATGAACGAAGGAGTCGCCATCTGTATCGAGGTCGACCCGCACCGCATCGAAAGACGCCTGGAAACCCGTTATTGCGACACCAAAACCGACAGCATCGATGAAGCCATCGCCATGGCGAAGGACGCAGCTGCTGCGGGCAAGCCCCTTTCCATCGCCCTTCTGGGCAACGCCGCCGAGGTGCTCCCCAGGATGATCGAGAAAGGCTTCATTCCCGACGCCCTCACCGACCAGACCTCCGCCCACGATCCCCTGAACGGCTATATCCCTCTCGATAAAACCGGCAAGCCCATGGATCTGGCTTCTTCGGACAAGCTCCGGCAGAGCGATCCGGACGCTTATCTCGAGCTCTCCACCGCCAGCATTGCCAGACATGTGCAGGCGATGCTGGACATGAAGGAGAAAGGTGCCATCACGTTCGATTACGGCAACAATATCCGGCAGGTCGCTTTCGATCACGGCGTCAAGGACGCCTTCGCTTTTCCCGGATTCGTCCCGGCCTATATCCGGCCGCTTTTCTGCGAGGGCAGAGGACCTTTCCGCTGGGCAGCCCTTTCCGGGGACCCGGAAGACATCAAAGTAATCGATGAAGCGATCCTGACAAATTTCAAGCATGACGAATCACTCTGCCGCTGGATCAAGATGGCCGGCGAGAAAGTTGCTTTCCAGGGACTCCCCTGCCGGATCTGCTGGCTCGGTTACGGAGATCGGGCCCGCATGGGTCTGATCATGAACGACCTGGTGGCGACAGGCAAAGTCAAAGCTCCCATCGTCATCGGCCGCGACCACCTGGACGCCGGCTCGGTGGCCTCCCCGAACCGGGAGACCGAAGCCATGAAAGACGGCAGCGACGCCATCGCCGACTGGGTCTATCTCAATGCCCTGATCAATGCTGTCGGTGGTGCCTCCTGGGTATCCCTGCACCATGGTGGCGGTGTCGGTATCGGCTATGCCCTGCACGCCGGTCAGGTGATCGTCGCCGACGGTACTCCGGAAGCGGCAGCGCGCCTGGAGCGAGTGCTGACCACCGACCCGGGCATGGGCGTCATCCGCCATGCGGATGCCGGCTATGAAGAAGCCATTGAATGCGCCCATGAAAGAGGTGTGCGCATCCCCATGGAAGAGATCTGAAAAGAGATCCCGGTTGGACCAGGCACCAGAGCCAGTGGCATGGCCGGCGGCAAAAAGTATATGAGCGCGAGAAAACAGGGCGCTAAGAGATCAGGTCGCACCGGAACAAGTAACAAGAGACGCCTGGGCCCGGAATATTCGCCGGCCTGCTTCCGGTCTGCCCGAAGGATATCCAGGAGCAGGTCTTGCCCTTTAAGCTTTCTCATGGCCCCTCGAGAGCTCCGGAGCCCGCCTAACAGCCACTCCGGAGGATATTTAATTAGAATAGTTTTCCCCTCCACTTAACTTCCGGCTAACGGACGGGCGATATGATAAGCCTGGTGGAGACTTTTTAGTATCGCGAGACAAAACAACCAGAAGATGGCCAGGCTAGTTCAGAAATTCGGCGGCACTTCCATAGCCGACGTCAACAAGATCAGAAAAGCAGCAGAGATTGCCGTGGAAGCCGCTGCCAGCGGCAACGAGGTGGCCACCGTCGTCTCGGCCATGGGCCACACCACCGACCATCTGATCACCCTGGCCGAAGAGATCACCAGCGCTCCCAGCCCCCGGGAGATGGACATGCTCCTGGCAACCGGAGAGCAGGTATCCATAGCTCTGATGTCCATGGCTATCCAGCAGCTCGGTTATCAGGCCCGCTCTTTCACCGGCGCCCAGGCCGGGATCATGACCGAGAGCAATCACGGTCTGGCGAGAATTCAAGAAGTTATCCCCACGGCAGTGGAAGCCAGTCTCGCCCGGGGCGAGATTGCCGTCATCGCTGGTTTTCAGGGCGTAGCCGCCAATAACGAGCTCACCACCCTGGGTCGGGGCGGCTCCGACACCACCGCCGTCGCCATGGCTGCTGCCATCAGTGCCGATCGCTGCGACATCTATACCGATGTCAATGGAATCTATACAGCCGACCCCAATCTCCTCACCGAAGCCCAGAGGCTTCCGGCAGTGAGCTATGAAGAGATGATGGAACTCTCCGCCACCGGCGCCCAGGTGCTTGCTGCCCGTTCGGTGGAGCTCGCCATGGACACCAATGTTCCGGTACGTGTTCGCTCCACTTTCGAGCCCATGGATCTGGGCACTCTGATCACCAATCGTTTGATGGTTCCCGAATATGCCGTATGCAGCATATCCTGCGATATGAACCAGGCAGCGGTCACTCTCAAGTCGAGGGTCGTAGAGAAGAACGCCAGATCCCTGGAAGGAGTGTCGGCGCTTTTCACACGGCTGCAAGAGCTCGCCATCCAGACAGACATGGTCATGCTCCTGGCTCACGAGGACGAGCCTTCCCAGGAAGTGGCTTTTACGGTGGACCGCAAGTCCCTTCCCCGGGTCCAGTCGATCATCGAAAGTCACGACCGCGCCCTTAGCAATCCCCGCACTCATATCGATACGGATATCGCTCGCATATCTGTTGTGGGCCGTCGCCTCACAGCCAGACCCGAGATCATCGCCAGCATTTTCGAGGCCCTTCAATCCGGTGGCATCCCGGTCAATATGGTAACCACCGGCGATATCCGCGTCAGCGTCCTGCTTCCCGCCAAGTACGCCCGGGACGCCGTCAAGCTCATCCACCGCACCTTCAAACTGGAAGAAGGCTCTTTCATCGGCTGATTGTGTTATTCTTTGCCCGGAACGCAAATTCAAATATATAGATCGGGTGAACAATATGCCTTCTTTCGAGAATTTCTTCGACAAAGTGAAGTCAGCCACCGGCAAGACCGCCAAGCTGGCAAAGCTCAAGATGAACGTGGTCACTCTCACCTCCGAGAAGAACAAACACCTGCAAGCCATCGGGCAGCGCGTCTACAACCTCTTTGCCGAGAATCACGCCATCGACGGCAATGTTCTCAAAGAGAACGTGCGTGAAGAGATCAGCCAGATCGAGCGGATTGACGAGAAGATCCGCGAGCACGAAGCCGAGATTGCCGATCTCCAGTCGAACACCCAGCACGTGGACGTCACCGATGTCACCGATGACGCCGAAAAGAATTGATGGGCAATAGACTGGTGGCAAAATATCTCCTGCCCGGCGCGATGGCAATGCTCACCACTGGCAGTGCTATGCAGGCTGCCCTGGCGGACGCCATCTCGCCCAATATCAACACCAGCGACAAAGTCTACAGCCGCGAGAAACCGCGGTCGAGCTTCTACGGCACCGGCGTGTCCGGCCGGATGTCCGAGGCTTCCGCCCTGCGTTTCGAAGGCGATCAGCTGACCATCGAAGGCAAGTACGAAGAAGCCCTGAAACTGCTCACCAAAGCTGTCCAGCTCGATCCTCAGGATCCCACCGGCCATCTCTTTCTGGCCCGGGCCCTGACCGGCAAGCTAAGAGGTCAGGACTTCAGCACTCTAGACGAAAAGCTCCTCTCTCGCTGTTACGAAGAGTGGACTCTGATCCGCCGTCATGACGCCGATCATGAGAATCAGTACGAAGCCAAAAAGAACCTGCGCTTCATCAAACGAGTAGCCAAAGCGGTGGAAGAGGAGAAGCTTCCCCCGGAAGAACGAAACAAGAAAAAGTCATTTCTTGCCGGCAAGAATCCGTTCAAGATCTTTCACTGATCTTCGATTCTCTCCATCCCGATATTCATATACGTCCGCAGACTCACAATACGGCTATGACACCACTCTGCCTCACCCATCCGGGTGATTTTTCCGGTCGGGTGTTTTCAAGTATGGACAAGCTCGGGGGGGGGGGGGTATATACTTCCGGAATGCTCAGTCTGTACTACATAGATTTCCGGTCTCTTCCAAGATTACCGCTTTCTCGGACTGTGCCAGGCATCCTGTTCCGTTGATTGATGTTCGTATTGTCAGGCGAGAAACCATCGAGGATGCCATCAATAAGCAAAAGAGCCGGGCAATCTCTCAGTCGGTCCCTGACCATGGCCCTGGTTAGATTCCTCATTCTGACGGTCTTGACGATCTCTACCGCCTGCCCTGCACTGGCTGTGGACGCACCGGTGATTACACCATCCACCGGTGTCTACTCGACTCTACAGACATCGGTGACGATTACGGCGGAGCCTGGCGCCACCATCAAGTATACGGAAGACGGCTCCACCCCCGATACCAACTCTCCCACCTATTCCGGACCGATAGCCATCGGCGAGAAGGCTGTGATCAAGGCTATTGCCGAGATCTCGCCTGACACGAGCGCGGTGGCGACAGCCAATATCCTGAGCGATATGCACAGCTTACCCGTCCCCCGGGCAGGCCTTGCCCTCTGGCTGAAAGGGGAATTCGGACCGGAGACGAGCAATACAGGAGGCTCGGGCGTGGCGCGCTGGAATGACCTTTCCGGGGTCGTGCCTGCCAATGACGCCGTGCAGGGCAATGCCTCCAATCAGCCGAGCCTGGGGACCGGTGCCATTAATGGCATAGACGCGGTCAAATTCGACGGCAGCTCCCGTTATCTCAATCTGGTCTCGGGAGTAAGCGACCTGACCTCAGGGGTGAGCATATTCGCGGTGATCAAGCCTACCGGCACCGGGCAGGCCACCATATTCACCACCGGCAATTCGGGTCCCTCAGATATGACCAGCCTGGAGACATTGTCGAGCCAGATCCGGTTCAATGCTTACAGCGGTTCGACGGGAAGCTCGGTGACCAGCTCGCCTTCAAGCGTCACTCAAGACAAGTTCCAGCTCGTGGATGTGGTTCATGACGGGGCGGCGTCAGCAGGACTTGCGGTCAACACAGTAGCTTCAGGCTCGGGAGCCGTGGAGAATCTCGTCAATACGACCAGAAGCCAGAACTATGTCGGCGCCGACACGGCTCTGGGGAGCTTTCTGAATGGCGAGCTCGCCGAGCTCATAGTCTACAACCGGGTGCTGGCGCAGAGCGAGCGGGCAGGAGTGGAGAGCTATCTCTACTCCCGGTATCAACTGACCACGGCTACGGCGACCCCGCCGCCTGTTTTCAGCGTCGCCTCGGGGACGCTCTCGGAGCCTGCTCACGTGGCTCTGGCTTCGGGAGCCGATTCGACGATTTTCGTGACAACCGACGGATCCACGCCCACTCCAGCTTCTCCTGTCTATTCCGGCCCAGTAATAGTCTCCTATTCGCAATCTGTTAAAGCGATAGCGGTGGCAAACGGCGTCACGAGCCCGGTGGCCACAGCCACCTATACCCTTGACCCGAATAAGTGGCCGGCACCGGATCCGCTTGATACCAGGCCGATCAATATAGATCTGAGTTTGCCGACCACAGCTATTGCTCAGTAAGAGAAAGAATGAGAACAAGAAGAATGACAAAGAGAATGCTGACCGTTGCACGAAGAGCAATCTGCCTTCTTAATTGCCTCATTCTCTTGCTGTCGGGCATGCCACAGGTAGTTGCCGCGCCGCAGCAGAGAAAGGCATCGGTCAAGACTTCAGTCAAGACTTCGATCGCG